>Ga0207049_1066_pt1 | contig 17849 bp, 14 predicted proteins | sample Alteio_BWMinCont_63_FD_153305 | JGI IMG/M metagenome (GOLD analysis project Ga0207049, IMG submission 153305) | Enriched cells from forest soil in Barre Woods Harvard Forest LTER site, Petersham, Massachusetts, United States -... | ecosystem: Environmental > Terrestrial > Soil > Temperate forest >... | reverse complement strand
AGATTCTATTAACGATCGACTCTAGAGGTGCGATCGGAAGAACAGCGGCGTGCCCGTGGGCGTGAACGTGTACGGTGACAGGACACCCGTCATATCCACCCAGTTGTTGCCAATGAGGCTCGACTCCGACTGCAGCGTACCCGTGAAGGTGACGGTGATTGTCCCGTTGGCGTTAAGTTTGATGCTCACGGTCGCGGAGGCGAGGGCGTAGTACGCCTTGAGCGCTGAGCCGCCGTTGACGTCGTTGACCAAGTAGCGCGTGTTCGTCGCGCCATTATGGACGACCTGGAAGAACTCGCAGTTAGCCCCGCCGCCGCCCTGGAAGTAGGTGACGCGGATGGGATAAGTGCCGGCGTTCTGCACGACGACCGGGAACAGGACGTCACTGGCGCCTTTGCCGACGTCGATCTGACCGAGGACGTTGTTGCCCGCGGGCGGGTTCACGATGTATTGCATCGGGGTGATGGTGACGGTAGGCGTAGTGGTCGCCATCGCCTGGAGTAAGGCGATTCCATCGGCCCAATCAATACAGACGGCGGGGATGGACAGCGGCGGGCTGCTAATAGCCGGCTCGACAGGCATCTGGTTTGGCGAAGCCGCGCCATTGGTGAAGACTTGCGGGTAGTTGACGAGAACCACGCCGACTGCGCCGGCAGCCTGAGCATTGGCGACCTTTTGCTGGAAGCCGCAGAAGGGGCTGCGGAAGATCAGAGCGATCTTGCCGGCGAGCGAGTTATTGATGATGCAGCCGTCCGCGCTATAGCCCAAGGCAAGGAAGTTGGTGCTACCGTATTCGTTTGGCTGAGCGTAGGGCGCGGTGGTGGACGGGGTCACCGGGCCCTGGGCGACCACGAGTTGGCCGCTGACCGGGTTGGTGATGATGAAGGAGCTGTAGGTTGGGTCCTGCGCGGCGGCCTTAGGTCCCGACAATGCGGCGGGCGTGTTCACAATGAGCGCGCCGTTGTTGGTCGGCCCAGCGGTATCGCTGATGACGCGGAAGCCGTCATCGCTGGTAACGCCCAAGGTGTAGATACCATTGGTCGGGAAGTTCACGTAAGCGAGGAATTCGCCGACGAAGTTGTTCTGGTTATTGGGCACCGCAAGACTTGGGATGCCCGGCCAGGGGTTATCCGGGAAGGCAGAGGCGTTGAAATCTCCGTCGACGGTACCAGCGGTGAAGTCGAAGTTGATGACACCGCTGCTCGTGGAACCATTAGCGCCCGGATAGTCGAAGTATCCGTTGACCAGGGCGTTGGTAGGGAAGTGAGCCGGGTTAACGGCATTGGTTCCCCAGATCCCGGTCAGCACTTGCTCCGCCTGATGGATGCGGTTGTTCAAGCCCTGACCACCATGGTCATCGAGGGCATAGATACGCGCCCTGAACCCAGTGCTGTTGGGATCAACGGCCTGGGTGATCGGCGTGGTGAGCGTGCCCCAGAACGGGGTAGCGATCTTACCGAGGTCGAGCGACTGAGCGGCGCCGGTGTTGTCGTGGAAGTTAAACACGAGATCGCCGAGCGCGCCGGACGGCCAGAACTGCGGATCGCTCGCCGGGCGAGTCACGACGAGAACGCCGTTGGAGACGCTGAGCGTGAACGGCTGAGGAATCCCGTTAAACGTGAGCGACATCGGCTGATTGGTATCGACCGTCGTCATCGAATTCGCAACACCGAACGCGACGTCTTGCTGGACGGGGCTCGGGTTCGAGTTCAACCCGTTACCGGAGAGGCTGATGGTAGGTTGCGCGTTGCCGTAAACCAATGCCGGAACGGGGTTGATGAAGGAAACGAATGGCGGTTGATTGGTGGTGACCTGGTAAGCGGCGATGTATCCAGGGTTGTTAACATCGTTGACCAAGCTATAAGTCACTGAGCCGTCGGGGAGCGTCTGGAATACGCTCAATTCGACGCCTGCGCCGCCACCGCCGTTCTCCCAGAGGAGGCGGAAGGGATAAGCGCCAGCGTTCGTGATGGTGAAGGGGCAGTAAGTAGCGCCCCCACGAGGTCCAAAGCCGCCACCGGCGGTGCCGCGGCCGGCGTTGCAATCGCCGACAATCAAGCCCGAGGCATTAAACGGATCCCCGTAGGGGATGCTGAGTTTGAAACAATCGTCTGAGGGGACGACCATGATGTATGTACCAGGATGAGAGAAAACCAGGTAAGCGCCGATCATCAGAGAATTGTTATTCATCTGGATGGTGGTACCCGGCGGGTTAGTGACAAACCCGAAGCTGGTTGCTGGATTGGTCCAAGCGAAATCGTAGTTCCACTCACCGCTGCCCGCGCCGGGGCCGCCGCCAGGGGTGATGGTGAAGTCGATGGGGCCGGTCCAAGTGAAGTAGCCGTTGGGGGCGCCGGATTGATCGGCGATATTAGGCCCCTGGAGTCCCGCGAACTGCTGTTCAGTGAAGGTAACGGTGTTAGGCTGACCGGCAGTAGTCTGGTATGACTTGATGCGGAAGCCGGGCTGCGTGAGGTCCAGCGAGGCGATCGGGACGGACAGGCTGGCCGGGACATTGAGCGTCGCGTAGGCGGCGATGGTCCCGGGGGTATCAGCGTCGGCGGTCTGGGCGGTGCCGAACACATTGAAGAACCATTGGTTCGTGTAATGGGTGCCAGCGCTGTCGTGGAACACGAGAACGTTGGTATGGCTGCGGCTATAGACAAGCGGAGCATTGAGCTGCTGAGAGATCATGGTCACGCTGCCAGCCTTGGTGGCGCTGAAGGTCTGGGCGACACCGTCCTGCGTAAGCGAGTCAATCTTCGTGGCGTCAGTCGTTAGTGACGGGCCATCGGTGAGGTCGACGACAGTGCCGGAGAACCAGGGTTTATCGAGGGAGTCCGGGGCCGGGTTCACGAAAGACACGTACGGGCCGTAGTTGGCGCCGGCGGAGCTGGTCTGGAACAGGTTAATGGGCACGGGAGCCGAGGGGTCGTTCACCAATTCCTTGATATAGGTGCCGTCGGCCTGTTTGACGTAAACAGACCATTCGAAAGCGGCGTCGCCGCCGCCGTTGAACCAAATGGCACGGATGGGATAAGCGCCCGCAGAGGGGACGCTGACCATGAAGTAGGTGCCACCGGTCTGGATGCCAACGGCTGGGCCCGCGATACCGCGACCGACATCGGCCCAGCCGAGTTCGGTGCCGAGTTTATCGAACAGGTAGCCGTTATTGGGGCTGGCGATTTTGAAGCCATCATCACTGTTGAAGTGCATGAGGTAATTCCCGGCGGCCGGGAACACGATGTAGCCGACCATTTCGAGCATGGCGTTGTCGATGTTGTTTGGGAGGCCGCCGGCAATATTATTGAGGATTTCGGGGACGAAGCCGAACTGGCGCAAGTCACCGTCAAAAACCCATTCTCCGCCTGAGCCGGTGCCGGTGCCAGAGGGGAAGCGATAATCGACCGGTGCATTGATGTTGAAGGTACTGAGGCCGGCATTGAGGGCGACGTTCGTGCCTAACAGGCCCATGAGCTCTTCTTCAGCCGTGCCAGAGGAGCCGCCATTTTTGAACAGCGCCTGGAAAGAGTTGATAATGAGCCCAGGGTTGCTGAGGGTGGAGGGATCGACCCGGTTGGCGAGCGGGAGCATCGCCGGGGTGTTGGTCGGATCGGCGGCTGTGACGCCGTTGGCGGCACCGAGGACGGTGAAGGACCAAGTATAGGAATGGTTACCACCGAGGCTGTCCGAGAAGGTCAGCAAGTTAGTATGGAGGCCAACGGACCAATTATTGGTCATGGTTTGGGTGACGCGCGTGACTCCTGCGCCACTGGCGGTGTAGCCAGAGGGAACACCATCGATGGTGAGGGCGATCGAGCTGCCAACGAGGGTATTGCCAGTGCCATCGGAGATATCCACTACAACAGGCTGGTAATAGAGGACATCGACCGCGTTACGGACCGGGACAGCGCGCGCAATGTACGGCGGGGCGGTTTGGCCGGCCGCGAGGGCGCGGAAGGCGAGGATCGACTGAGTCGGGTTATTGGTGTCATTGACCAGGAAGGCATTGACGCCGGGGTTAACCGCGACGCCGAGCGGCGGGACGGTGTACCATTCGAGGCCGGCCGCGCCACCGCCGTTTTCGTAAAGGAGGCGGATAGGATAGACGCCGGGGGCATCAATGATGAAAGGTCGGATGTCATTAAAGCCGACGGCGCGGTTGGAAGGATTCGGGAGCGCAGCGCCGGTGGCGGAGGCTATGACGGTACCCATGCGGTCGCGAGGGTTGCCGGCGGTAGACAACTGGAAGGAATCATCGCTGCCGACGACCATGTTGTAGATGCCGCTGGTGGGGAAGTAAACGTAGGAGTAGATTTCCAGCGCGCAGTTGTCATAAGAGTCGTGCAAGAGATCTTTGGGGTAGTTATTGCCAAAGCCAAAATCAGTAAGCGGCTCACTGGGTGCGAACATGCCATTGCCGATGGCAACGCCGCCGATATTGGCGAAATCGAGGGGTCCGTTGAACATATAGGCACCGCTCTCGGCCGTGAGGGTTGGAGCGCCGGCAATGTTCCTGCCGTGCATGCCAATGACTTCCTCTTCGGTCCAGGGGATCGCATTCGGGTTATTCTCCAGGTCCTGGATTCCGGTGATGAGGAAACCGGGTTTGGTTTGGTCAACTGCGGACAAGGGCAGCGCTGCGCTGGCAGGCAGCTCGGTCCACGGCGGGACGGTAAAGGAGAAATTGCCGAAGCTGCTGACGCCGAAACTATCGAGCCAGGAGATAAAGATGTTATGAGTGGAGAGGGGAGCGAGCCTCACTGCCTGGGTGTAGACGCCGAAGGAATTGGGTGCCTGGCCGTTGGTGGATGAGTAACTCACGGAGGTGAGGGCGGTGACATCAACGTTGTCCAGGGTGACCTTGCTCACGTTAGTGAGAATGGACCCGGAGCCGGTATTGTCGGCAATAGTGAAGGTGAACCCGTTGAGCAGGCCAACGACACTAGACAGAGTGGCGTTGGTCGTCGGAATGGTCACCAAGTGGATGTTATCGAAATGGCAATTCTGGTTGTTGCCGCCGGTGCGGCCGGCGAGAACGAGGCGGCCGGTGCTGGGAGCGAAGGAAGCGAGGTTGGTGTTGATGACCGTAACCCCTTTGTAAACGACGTTCAGGTTGTACGTGTTGGTGGTCGTGGGGACCAGTTGGATGTGCACGCGCTGCCAGACAAGGTTGGTGAAGCTGCCGGAGACGTCCTGGGCGCCGTAGATGCGGGAGCAGTTTGTGCCGGAGAGGACAATTTCGTTGGTGCCGGTTTGCATGCTCAATCCGCCGCCGTTGTCGGCCAAACTGGTCTGGGGCGAGGGAATGCAATCGACGCCGTTGCGGTTATTGATCAGGTTCAATTGGATGTAAGTGTGGTCATCGACGCGGACGGCGATACCTTCGCGGTCGTTGCTGTCGCCGGCGATGCCGTCGGCCGGGGGTGTATCGGGGAGATAGTTACCTTGCCAAGCATCGAACACGACGGCGACACCGGATTTGGTGCCGTTTTCGGCGTCACCGCTGCCTGCAGCGGCCTGAGCGGCGGCGAGACTGTCGCCGCCGGCGAAGCCGTTAGCGGTACCGTTGGTGGCGTTGATCAGGACCTGGTCGCCGGCGCGAGCGAAGCTGACGCTGAAACCGTCGGCGGGGCGGCCGAGGGTACCGTTGCCGGCGCGGAGGTCAAGATCGACGACGAAGCCTTTGAGAGGCAATCCGTTGTCGATATCAGGGAAGACGAAAGCCAAGTTTTGGCCGCCGAGGTTGGCGTCGGCGATGGAGAGATAACCACCGGGGTTGCCGCCAACGGGGGCGCCAGCACCGCTGGACCAGACCTGCCATTGGGGGGTTCCGTAATTGAAACTATGAGAGCCGACGATGAGCGCCCCAGTGAACTGAGGGTTGCTTGCCGGATCGGGAATAGTCTCGAAGTCGTAAGTGACGTTCCCTGCGAACAGGGCGTTATTAAACGCGAGACCGCAGAACGCCGCACTGAGGAGGATCTTGATGGATCTTTTCATTCTTTGGTTTGAGGTTGAGGATTGCCTGACCACGGAAGACAGATTGAGAAAGGGTCGCGATGAGAGAAGTACGCAACAAGGCGAGACGGGTGGCGCCAGCCAACAGAGTACAGTTCACGCAAGGAACTCTTTCCGGCATACAGCTAGTCGTGGTAATTGGTTGAATAATGACCGGCGGCAGGGAGGATGCAAGAAAAATCTTCAAAAAAATTATATGAGGGCCGGGGGGCAAACGGGGGAAGCCAAAAAAGTAAACGAGAGGGGGCCCAAAGGAAACAGGTGAGTTCATAGACGAAAGCAGACGGAGCGATATAAGCAGTAAGCATGGGGGTCATTAAGTGGAGCAGCCGCTGGGCAGGGGGCGGGCCACCTGAGAGTAATGAGGACGCCGAGGACGGCGTCCTCACGTTTGGCAGGATCGGTCGAATAAAGAGCTGAGCTACCATTTGGCGTGATTAACTTGCATTTAAGTGGTCAACTGGGGTTTCATCCGACAAGGCCGCCGGCGGTACACCGGCGCTCGGTATGGGCGTGGGTGGCGAGGGCGCCGGCCCAAGCGATATCGCAGTGGCTGGCGTGGTTGAGGGAGTTGCGTCCTTCGCTGAAGGCCCACTTGTTGCCGTTGTGAGCTTTGCGCAGGGCGAAATAGTCGGCAGCGATATCAGGGTCGGATTTGGGGAGGCGCTTTTCGGCGACGGAAAGCTGGTTCATGCGGGCGAAGCCGAGGTCGTGTTTTTTGGTGGTTGGAGAAGGGATGGAGGATGTTCATTTTGATTTTGGATTGCGTGATGCGTGCTTAAGCGGCGGAGGCGAGTGGGGGAGTGGCGCTGGGCGGATTGGGTGAAGATTCGGGTTCGGGATCGTCGGCGGGGAGGCCGAGGATCTCGTCGACTTGAAGGACCAGGTGGCGTCGTTCGTCATCGGTGAGTTTGCGTTTGGGATCCTTGAGCTCTCTGAGGGCGGCGCGGGCACGGACGCAGGCGTCCTGGTATTTTTGGAGTGCCAGGGTTTCGCGGGCCAAGCGGGACAAGGAATTGACGATGCGGGTGTATTTGTCGGGATCATCGGCGAGGTTATGGGCGACGGCGGCCGCGGTGAAGTAACCGAGGAGATCATAGATCTGTGCGGCGGCGGTTTGGAGGCCGGCCTGAGGGAGCTTGGAGGTGTCGGTGTCCTGGAGCAGGTCAGTGGCAGCTTCGTAACGGGCGCGCTGGTAGTCGGAACGTTCCAAGTGGGCCAGGAAATTTTGGTAGCCGGTCTGGTACCAGTTAGAGACGTTTTCGGCATTGAGCTCGACGCCCTGCTCGCCCATACGCTGGACGACAACGGCGTAGGTAGCGCCGTCCAGCAGCAATTTGTTAATGGCATCGCGCTGGTTTTTTGGGAGCGAGGGGATTTTGCCTTGGAGGCGGCGAGTTACGGCGGGGAGCGGAAGATTGCTCACCACGAGGTCGGGGGCGGGGGCGTCGGGGGGTGACGTTTGAGTATTCATGAGGTTTGAGGTGTTGTCGAAAAAAATCCTTGAAAGGCTTTGAAACGCTTTGAAACGGGTTGAAGGGCTTTGAAGGGTTAGTGTGCGGAAACAGCATTGACGCGACTGCCGGCTCCGGGCTGAGGCCGATGGAACTGTTGCTGGATGGCTTCGAGGACGAGGGCTTGGGCGAGGCAGAGGCCGTTGTGTTGAACGCACGCTTTGCCGGCCTCGCGGCCTTCCAGGGCGAAGGCTGCGTCGGACAATGCGAGCTCCATGTGTTCGATATTGGTGAGGGAGTCGTGCCGGAGGAGGCCGAAATCGGCGACGTGGCCGAAGCGCTGGCGGAGGAGTTCGATGAGCTGTTTTTGGCGGGCGGCCTGGTGGATTTCGGCGAACGTGAGGTCCAGGTCGGGGCGTTCATCCATGATCCAGTTGATGAGGAAGCCGAGGTGGTTGTAGGTGCAGAGGGGAGTTCTTTTCATGGTGTGTTCTTTTTCGTGTATGTTTTTGTCTGTTCGTGCCGGCGCGTTATTGCACCGGCTTCCACTAATTCGCGGGTCTTTCAAGCTGGCGTGGACAATCGGGTTGCTGATGATTGATGGGGAGGAGGTTGCGTTTGGAAAAGGCTTTCAAGTTGGTTTCAAGTTGTTTCAAGTTTGGCCTGGTTGAGCACCTTTTGATTGATCATGGGATGGTCCGCGAGGCGCTGGGTGGCTCAACTCGCCCAGACAACGCCGGCTGGAGGCTCGTAGGTAAAGCGGCCAGCAGCACCAACTTCGGTGTGAAGTGGTCCTTGACCGGTATAGCGGGTGGATGGGACTGGCAGGTGTTGTTGGAGGTGCGCAGCGAAATCACGGAGGACGGCATGAGGTCGAGCTTGATCATCCACGGCGACTCAATGGGCAGGGCTTTTCCAACATAGCGACGGCGCACTGGAGGGTCGGGATTTATCAAGAAAAGGTTGGCTTTGGGTTGTTTAAGCAGGTTTAATGTATAAAGACAGTTTGGATTTTTATTTTTTATGGGATTAAGCCCTGAACTCTGGATGAAACCGCTATTCGCCCAGGCGTTGGTCCTACCGCCTGAGGATTGGGCATGAGGTTTACGTGGCGGCGCCCCTGCGGTCCGAAAGAGTGATTTATGCACCGATTTCTGCAGCGGACCTCCGATGGGTTGTATTACTCGGGTATCCGGTGGTTGCATCGCACGGATCTGCCGTGACTCGGTGAGGGGACTGCCCGAAACAAAAGCCGGGCGCGCACGAGTCACGGTCTCCACGCGGCGGAGCGACGAGCCTGCGCTAATTTAAAAAATAAAATGAAAAAGAAACAGCCCAATAGGAAATCAGTGGCACCGCGCCTGGCCGTGAGACTTACCAATGAGGCACTCTGGACGGCGAGCCGACCGAGAGGCGAACAGGCTGAGTCCGGGAGCAAGAAGCGGATTCTCGTGGTGGAGGACGATGCACAGAGCCGGGAAGTGTATTCGGCTCTCTTGAGCGAAGCGGGTTACCAGGTGGACCAGGCAGAGAACGCCCTGGCGGCCATCTGCTCGATCGTGCGTGCAGCGCCCGACCTGGTGCTGGCCGATATTCGAATGCCAATTGTCGATGGCAATGCGCTGGTGCGCGAACTCAAAACTCACCGGGACAGCCGGCAAGTTCCGATCGTGGCGTTGACCGGACATGATAGTCCGGAGATGAGGAGGTCGGCAATTGAAGCGGGCTACGACGGGTATATTACCAAGCCGATCGATCCACAGAGATTTCCGGAGCAAATCGCCAAATTCCTTGGCGAAGCGCAAGCGAAGCACGCGGCGAGAGCCGCTTAGGGCAGCCAGGAATTTTGCGCTGCGCGGCTGGGCTCTTGGGCTCCAGGTTTTGGATTTGGATTTTTGGAGGCCCCTCTCCCCTGCCCTCTCCCCGCGAAAACGCGGGGAGGGGGAGAGTTTTTTATTGGTTGGATGGCTACACACATGGCGCTCCTAACAGAGCTTGAGGGCCGATGCTGACAATCTGATACGTGGAAACCGAAATGCTGAAAAACTGTAAGCGTCACCCGTAGCACCTCTGGCTAGATTCCCACCGATATCGTAGTTCTGAGAACTATGATATCTACGAGTGATTCTGAATGCTCTTCTGTGACCCCCACGGCGGTCATGTCAAAACTGCCGGTGACGGTGGACACCAAAGGTAGAGTGCGGACTACCAAGGAACAACGCCGCATCGTCCTGGCCGAGTTTGAACGCAGCGGGGTGTCCGCTGCCCAGTTCGCCCAGCGAGCCGGCGTGAAGTATTCGACCTTCGCGGCTTGGGTGCAGCGTTACCGTCGAACGAAACCTCCGGGGCTAAAGTCTCCGGTCCGGTTGTTGGAAGCGGTGGTGACGCCGACGGCGCTCACCTCTGCCTTGCAGGTGCATCTGCCGGGCGGTGCTCGATTGGACATCCGTGAAGCCAGCCAAGTCCCACTCGTTGCGGCGTTGGTTCGCGCCTTGGAGAAGCCATGTTGAGTTTTTCCGGCAGCCTCAAGGTTTTCGTGGCAGTTGACCCCTGCGACATGCGCAATCATTCCGAGTGCCCGATTATTCCGACTCAAAAAAGAAAACCCGACGGATCACTTGATTCTTCGGGTTTTGAGAAGTTGTAGGCGGAATAATCAGAGCCCTTGGAGGAACGCCAGCAGTTGGTCTTTGGGCCGGTAGCGGATAAGCCCTCGCGGGAACTCTTTTGTTTTTGCCAAAGCTTGTTCCTTGATCTGAAGGTTAGCGTGGAGATAAATCTGTGTAGTTTCCACTGACTCGTGACCGAGCCAAAGCGCAATGATGGACCGGTCGATCCCGCTCTGAAGCAAATCCATGGCGAGGGTGTGTCTAAACACGTGCGGGGTCACCCGTTTCTTCTGCAGCGAGGGACATTGCTTTCTTGCGGTAACCACATGTTTGGTCACGATGTAGTCGAGACCATCATGGCTCAACCGCTGGCCGCGGGCATTAGGAAAAAGCGGGGCGGAGGGTTGAGCGTTACGCTCCTTCATCCAAGTTCGGAGGACGACAACTGCATCCCTTCGCAAGGGCGTACATCTCTCCTTGCGGCCTTTACCAGTGCACCGAATGTGTGCGCCCGTTCCCAAAGCTACATCCTGGCAGCGAAGTCCGATTAGTTCGGAGGCGCGGAGTCCGGTCTGAACAGCGATCAGCATGAGCGCACGATCACGACGCCCCATCCAAGTCGCCTGGTCAGGGACAGACAAAAGAGCCTCCACTTCGGGGCGAGTTAAGAAATCAATCGGTTTAGTAATCCCTCAGTGAAGGCGGGAAAACCGGCTATTCTCTTTTTTTCATTTTTTCCTTGCTGAAGTATGTATATTGTGTAACATACATACCATGACGCACCCCACTTCTCCCGATTCTTCTCTCCGCCAGGACAGCCTCCGCCAGTTCCAAAAGCTCTGGCCCGCTATCAAGGGCTCTTTGTCTGAGATTCGTAAACCCTGCATTCGGCCCGACTGCCCGGCCTGCGCTCGCGGCGACAAACACCCGGCTTTTATTCTCTCCTTCACCGACAAGGGCCGCCGCCGTTGTATGTATGTGCCTGCCGAGCTGGTCCCCCAGCTGCGGCAAGCCCTGCGCAACGGCAAAGCTCTCGAAGAGTTGCTCTACCAACTGGGACCTGAGCTTTTGCGCCAGTACCGCCAGCAGCGGGATGCCTCGCCGCCGAACTAAACCCTACGAAAGTCGCACTGACTTATTGCCCAGCGTGTCTGAAAAAACAGTTGGTCATCGACCGGCTGCAGGAAGAAATTGCCCGCCTCAAAGCCCGCTTGCGCTACCAAGAACGAACGGCCAAAGAAGGTCCCTTTGGCTCGTCGACCCCGTCGGCTAAAATCCCCCTCAAAGCCAATGCGCCCTCAGAAAACTCGCAGCGTCGGGGCGGTGCCAAGCCCGGCCATCGCGGGCACGGGCGGCGCGCCATTCCCAGCGAGGAGGTTACCCACCAGCAACAGGTGCCGGGGCCAAAGTGTTGCCCTTACTGTGGCGGCCCGCTGGACCCCAAGGGCACTAAAGCCCGTACCATTATCGAAGTCGACCCGGTGCGAAAAGAAGTCGTGCGCTATGAACTGGAACAATGTGACTGCGACCACTGCCACCGCACCTTCACTGCTCGACCGGCGGGGGTCTTTGCCAAAGGCCTTTTCGGCAATCGGTTACTCACCCATCTGGCCCTGGAGCATTATCTACACGGGGTCACGCTGGGCCGCTTAAGCTCTTACCTTGGGCTCACTCAGGGCAGCTTGTGGTCGGCGTTGCACCAGTTGGCCCGACGGTTGGCGAGCGTGCCCGAGCGTTTACTGCTGGAGTATCGGCGCGCTCCAGTTAAGCACGCCGACGAAACGGGTTGGCGCACCGATGGACACAATGGCTATGCGTGGCTCTTTTGCACGGAGCGGGTCAGCCTGTTTCGTTTTCGTCAGAGCCGTTCGGCCAGCGTTGCCCAAGAAGTGTTCGGGACTAAGCGAGTGCCAGGGATTTTGGTCGTCGATCGTTACAACGGCTACAATCGGATGGCCTGTTCGATCCAATATTGCTATGCGCACCTGCTCCGCGAGGTTCAAGATTTAGCCAAGGAATTTCCCGCGGTGAGCGAGGTGGCGGCATTTGTTGCCCGTTTCGCTCCGCTGCTGGCTGCCGCCATAAAATTGCGTGCCCAGGGTTTGACGGAGCCGCTTTTCCGCCAGCAGGCGCTAGAGCTTAAACTGGAGATTAAGACCCTGGTCCACTCGCCAGCGCAGCATCCAGGGATTCAGAAAATCCAAAACATATTCCGCAAGCGAGCAACCCGACTCTATCACTGGGCCAAAAAATCCGTTAATCCGGCGGATAATAACTTCGCCGAACGCGAATTGCGTCCACTGGTCATCGCTCGCAAGATCAGCTTCGGTTCGCAATCCGAGCAAGGCGCCTTGACCCGCGAAATCCTGATGAGTGTCCTGCATACGCTCCGCAAACGAACCCGGGACGTCTTCGGCGCCTTCAAGTGCGCTCTCGACGCGTTGGCCCAGGACGAAAAGCGCGATCCCTACGGGCTCATGTTTGATTCATCCTGATTGGTGGCCGAATCCGCCGTCACTGAGGGGTTACTCGGTTTAGCTTTATGGCGTTTACATGGGATCGCCAAGACCTGCTGAGCCAACACGCCGAACGTTGGATCCTGGAGCGCCGCATATTTAAAAAACGAGTGGATGGCAGCCAAACGAACATTCCGGCTTCGCGGGGTATTGCCACGGTCGCTTTCAAGGTGCGAAAGGAAACGGCCTATGAACGGTGCGTCCAAGTCTTCTAGCGTCACCACGGTGGGGGCCTTGTGAAGTTGAGACTGAGCAAACTCTAGGAGCAACCGGAAGGTGTCACGATAACTGGCCACCGTGTGAGGGCTGGCGGCCATTTGAGCCGTCAACCGTTGGGTAAAGTATCCATAAAGCAATGTAGCCAAGGAGCCTCGCGTTTTCATAATTTTGGACCTCCTTTCCCGCGGCGCCACCGGCGGGTGGCTTCTTCCAGCAACTCCGGAGTGGCTGAGAGATACCAATACGTGCCGCTGACATGGCGGTGTCCGAGATAAGTCGACAACTCGGGCATATGCACTTCAGCATTTTGCCCGGCGCGATACCACCTGAGCAGCGCCTGGATTGCAAAACGGTGTCGAAGGTCATGTAATCGGGGGCCTCGCCGGTCAGCAGGGCCTCGCAATCCGGTCTGTCGAGAGACGCGTGCAAACCAACTGCGGATGGTGGCGGGATTAAATCGAGTGCCCTGCTCAGTGAGAAAAAAACCGGGGCTGTTCGGTTGGGGACAGATGCGGTTGCGCAGGCGCTGATAACGATGGAGAGCCAGACAAGTGGACGCATGAATCGGAACTAATCGGGTTCGACCACCTTTGGGATGATGAATGGTGAGCAGGCCATCAGAAAGGGCTACATGCTCGCGGTTCAAAGCCACCGCTTCACCGACTCGCATGCCGGTAGCGGCCAATAAGCCAAAGAAAGTCGACAGCGATATTCCTCGCAGCCGTTTGGGTGAAGGCAATTTGCTGGCCGTCCGGATTACTGCAATCACTTCTTCGTCAGTATAAAGGTAAGGTGATTTGCGATGCCGGCGCTGGGAAAGCAACCCTGCCGGCGGGACCTCCGTGCGCACATCCAAACTGCTTAAGTATTTTGCAAAGAGCCGCAGGGTCCGATAACGGTCTGCCCACATGGCCGGTTGGGCAGTGGTGGGCTGAGTCGCCCAGCTTATGGCCAAATCTGTCGTGATGCGAGAGGCTCGGTTATCCTTGGCGAATCCAATGAACTGCCGAAGCAAGCAATCGGCTAAACGCAGTTTAAATCCAAGTCCACGGCGCAAGGCCAGATAATCTTTCAAGTGCTGATCGAGTAACTTCATGCGACACCTCCGGGCCAAGGTTGAGCCAGCGCCCGTAAAGCCTGCAAATCGACGCGGGCGTAGATCTCGGTGGTGTCGATGTGTTCGTGCCTGAGGACTTGGCCAATTTGAGTGAGCGAGGCACCACCGTGGAGCATGCGTGTGGCCAACGAATGCCGAAGTTGGTGCGCCCCTTTGTTCGCTGAGGCGATCCCCGCACGGGCCAGAGCTCTACGAACTACCCAAGAGATGGTTGATGGCCCAGCAAAACCTTGATGCGGGGCGGACAAACGGACAAACATCCGGCGACAGGAACATGTCGGCCGCCCATTTTTGAGGTACGCGGCTAAACCGCGCCCGACATCCTGTGGCAGAGGTAATCGGTCTTCCCGTCCACCCTTACCACGGATTTGCACCTCGCCGGCTGCCCAGTTGATGTCTTCCAAATTTAGCCCGACCACCTCATGGGCACGCAGTCCCAGTCGCGACAATAAAAGGAGCACCGCATAATCGCGTTGCTCGCAAAGTTTAGTCCGGTCGCAGCTCCTGAGAAGTTGCTCGACCTGCTCGGCGTTCAAGAATCGGGGCAACTCTGAGACCCAGCAACTGGACACAGCCGGCACGGCGGTGCTTAACGGAGTATTTAATCGGCCGCTCTGCCAAAGGAAATCCAGAAAGCTCCTCAATGTGCTTGTAATCAACTGCGCCCGATCCCGGCGCTGGTTGCGGGCTTCGCGAATAATATAATGGCTGATATGTCGAGCCCGCAGTCGATCTGGACGTATCAAGCCGGACTTGAACCGCACAGAAAGAAAATGGCGAACCACGGGAATGCGGTGTGCCACAGTCTTCTGGCTGAGGCCACGCTCATGCAGAAGGAACTGTTCGTAATCACGTATAAGCAGACTGCGGGAATCGCGAGTGGGCGGTTGCACCACAGGAGGAATCGCGCCCGCACAACGCAAACTCTCGAGCAGAAGCGCCAAGGTTGCTGCCTCGCCGTGGGCAGATCGCCGGCGTCTTCGGCGCCAGGTTTGAAATGCACGCAATCGCCGCTCATCAAGACATTGGAGAGGGAGTTGCCTGGCCTGAAGCCACTTGTTCAACTGAAGAATTACACGCAGCTTATCTCGGCCCGTCAAGCGAGTGTAGCATTGACGTAGAAGCAGGTTGGCGAAGTCATCCAGATGTGCACCGAGCGGGCCGCATCGTCCACGATGAAGTAATTTAAGATCCGAATAGAAGTGATCGAGCATAGGTGTCCTTTCGTGTTCTTGGGTGCCATTACCCAAGACGAAAAAACACCGAGATTATTCCGCGCTTCAAATCAAATAAGGCTCTGAATGATCCGATATTTTAAGATCCGAACGGCCGTGCTCGGAATAATCAGGCACTCGGAATGATTGCGCTTATTCCGATCTCGGAATAAGCGCAAAGGCTTCAACGGGCTTTTTGCCGCAGTGACCGAACGGCTGGGCGAAGATCCTAAAGGTGGAGCGCTCTATGTGTTCTGTAATCGGCGGCACAACCGGCTGAAGATTTTGTATTTTGATGGCACCGGGTTGTGGGTGCTGACCAAGCGCCTGGAACAAGGGACCTTCTGCTGGCCCAAAGCGCTCGAGCCGGGGACCACCAAGTTGAGTGTGCGTCCCGAAGCCCTGGCGATGTTGACCGATGGGGTGGACTTGCGAGGTGCTAAATTGCGTCCGTGGTATGAACGAAAGGCGTGAAAACGCTCCGAGAAGATTTATGAAAATGTTTTTGAACATTTTCTGCGGCGCAGGATCAGATCACGCAACGAATGACAGCGCGCGAAGCCGAACTGACCCAGCAACTGGCCGAGAGCCAGCAGGCTTTGGCTGTGGCTTTGCGCGAAAACCAACTGTTGCGCCAAAAGGTGGATTTACTCGTGCGCCGAGTGTTTGGTTCCAGCAGTGAAAAGCTCGACTCGGCGCAACTGCAACTGCTGCAGTTGGCCGAAGTCCCAGCTGTTCCAGAACCTCTGCCGGCTGCTCCTGCCAAGGCACCAAGCCCGCCTCGCACCCGATCACCCAAGGCACCGCGGCTACCAGACAACCTGCCAGTGGTCGAGGAAGTCATTGATCCCGATCCGGTCAAAGCTCAGCCTGAGAACTGGCGCCAAATTGGCCAGGAGGTCACCGAGCAGCTCGACTACGAGCCCGGCCGCTTTTTGAAGCGGCGGACCGTTCGCCGCACATACGTGCATCGCACCGAGCAGGATAGCGCTCCGGTGACTGCTCCGCTGCCGCCGTGTTTGCAGGAACGCGGACTGGCTGCTCCGGGCCTGCTGGCGCACGTGCTGGTGAGCAAATATTGCGACCACCTGCCGCTGTATCGGCAGGAGCAAATTTATGCGCAACGCCACGGGCTGAACCTGCCGCGCCAAACCCTGGCGCGATGGGTGGAACTGGCGGCCGATTGGTTGACCCCGATTTATGAGCAAATCCGCACCGGTGTTCTGGCCGGCGGATACGTGCAAATAGACGAAACGCCGGTGCAATACCTGGAACCAGGCAACGGCAAAACCAAACAGGGCTACCTCTGGACCGTATGCCGTCCGGGAAAGGACGTGTTCTACTGGTGGAACACCAGTCGGGCCGCTGCCTGTTTGGACGCGATCGTTCCAGCCGACTTTAAGGGCACGGTGCAATGCGACGGCTACGCGGCTTACCCCTGCTTTGCCGAGGGTCGCAATGGTGCCATTACCTTAGCCAGCTGCTGGGCTCATATCAGGCGGGGCTTTTATGAGGCCCGGGAAGAGTCCCCCAGGATCAGCGGCTGGTTCTTGCGTCAGATCCAGAACCTCTATCGCATCGAGTCGGCCTTGCGCGACAAAAAGGCCGGTCCGGCGCTACGGGAGGCAGTGCGCGCGCACCAGAGCCGCCCGATTGTGGAGCGCATCGGCCGGGCGTTGGTTCGCTTCAGAACAATCGGGCGTTTCCTGCCCAAGAGTCTGATGGGCGAGGCTATCAAGTATGCCTGGGGTCAATGGGCTGCCCTCCAAGTGTACCTGCGGGATGGCCGAATGGAGATCGATAACAACCTCGTTGAGAATGCGATTCGTCCAACGGCGATCGGCAAGAAAAACTGGCTCTTCATAGGAGATGCCGATGCCGGTCAGCGCGGCGCCATCGTCTACACCATTATCGAGTGCTGTCGTCGGCGTGGCTTTGACCCTTATACCTACCTGCGCGAAGTGCTCACGCGTCTGCCGCGCATGACCAACCACCAGGTCCAGGAGGTTACGCCCGAAGCTTGGGCCAAAGCTCGTCAGCAGGTTCGGCGGGCTGCATAGGCGGTAGAGAATAACCGTCTCACGGCTTTACCGGCTTGAGATCCACCTATCCTTGATCGAATCGTTACCGGTGCTCCGGGTGACGCTTACGAAAAACTGAGATGCTAAAAAGCTGAAAAGGGGGGATTCGTCGAGGCTTACTGTCGCTGGGCTTTGCGGATTTGCTGGAGTTCGGACAGGGCTTGTTGGATTAGGGAGTCGGCGGGATCCAGCTGGAGGCATTTTGCGAAGCAACGTTCGGCGTTGGGGGCGTCGCCTTGATCGGCAAGGACGAAACCAAGATGGCCGTAGGCTTTCGAATTCTTCGGGTTGAGGCGAAGGGCGGTTTCCAATTCGGATTTGGATTCCGCGAGGCGATGCTGCGAGCGGAAGATAACTCCCATTTCGAAATGGGGTTTATCCAAGCCTGGATTGAGCTCCACGGCACGCGTCAAATGCGCCAGGGCTTCATCCCTTTTGCCGGCGCTGAAGAGCTGGATCGCCAATTCGGTATGGGCTTCGGCATCGTTTGGGTTGACGGCGAGGCGATGTTCGGCAGCGAGGCGAAACACGCCCTGCAGATGGGTGTTCGAGCTGTCCTTCAAGAGGGCCGCTTCCTGCGAGCCGGCGGGGACCATTTGAAACCAAAGCTCGCACATT
>Ga0207049_1065_pt1 | contig 18205 bp, 19 predicted proteins | sample Alteio_BWMinCont_63_FD_153305 | JGI IMG/M metagenome (GOLD analysis project Ga0207049, IMG submission 153305) | Enriched cells from forest soil in Barre Woods Harvard Forest LTER site, Petersham, Massachusetts, United States -... | ecosystem: Environmental > Terrestrial > Soil > Temperate forest >... | reverse complement strand
ACTTTTGTTCGGATTGCATGCGCATCTAACCAATGGGTCAGAGCATGGCTTCGCTTAAGATAACCTCAAACATGAATGGCAAGATGGAGCTAAAGGAGGAGTCCATCATCATAGCCGAAGGCAAGCTCACAGTTATGGACCAGAGCACTACGGTAATGGCCATAAAGACAAATGGCATAGACAGAGCCTTCGTTGAGGAGGGCATAGGCGTGTGCAAGCTGGTCGTCAGGATGAAGGACAAGAAGGAGATTGAAGTCGCCTACTTCACCAAGGCAAAAGTCAAGTCCTTCAAGAAGTTCGGCGACGCGCTCAACCAGTACGTAAAGAAAAACAAGCTGGTGAATACAACTTTTGAGGAGAAGCAGATCAAGCAGGGCGGCATAGGCACGCTCTACTGGCTCTATGGCTTCGCATCCAAGTACAAGGGCCTGCTCGCATGGGGGGTTATACTATCCATAATAACAGTAGGCCTGAACCTGGTACCGCCTTACATGCTTAAGGTGCTCATAGACAACGTCATACTCTCCCCGACCCACTCCCAGGCGCTGTTTTTTGAGCTCACGCTAATACTGCTGGCATCCTATGCAGCATTGACCGTAGTGTCCACAATACAATCCTACATACTCACAAAGACAGGGAACAAGATAGTGACGGAACTTAGAAGCAGGCTCTTCAAGCACGCGGTGATGCTCTCTGCAACTGACGTGGACAACGTAACACCGAGCAGGATACAGACCAGGCTCATCTCGGACGCTGGAAACACCCAGTGGCTGATGACCGCTGGACTGAGCACAATAATAACAAACGTTCTGACCATAGTTGGGATAGGCGTGATACTCTTCCTTCTGTTCCCGAGCCTTGCGCTCTACGTTCTGATACCGATACCATTCATAATACTGATAATAATAGACTACAACAGCAAGTCGGACGTCATGTACTACAAGAGCTGGAGGAGGAGCGCGGACCTGGCCACCAAAATATCCGACGTGATACCAAACTACACTATAGTAAAGAGCGCGCACAAGGAGAATTTCGAGGGCGACGAATTCGACTCGGGGCTCACGCAGTTCTACGACACGCAGATAGACATATCAAAGATGGAGCTCAAGCACTGGGAACCTGTGGGGTTCCTGATATCCATATCCACAATAATAATATGGTGGGTGGGGGGCAGCTACGTGATAGCTGGCACGCTGCAGCTGGGAGTTGTTACAGCATTTCTTGCATACATGGGAATGTTCTACGGCCCCGTACAGCAGATAAGCACCTGGCTTCCATACATACAGGAATCGATAACATCCGGCGAGCGCCTAAGGGAGGTGTTCGACTCCAAGGATGCAGGAAAGGAGCCGAAGGGCAAGAACACCCCCGACATAGACAGGGACATACGGTTCCAGAACCTGTGGTTCGGCTACGACCCGCTCTTCCCGGTGCTCAAAGGCGTCAACGCCACCATAAAGCGCGGAAGGATAACCTCGATAGTAGGCAAGAGCGGCGCTGGCAAGAGCACGATAGCAAAGCTACTGCTCGGACTCTACTCTATAGACGAGGGGTCGATAAAGTTCGGCAATGCGAGCATAAACGACATAGACATAGGATATCTGCGCAATAAGATCGCATACGTGCCGCAGGACTCCGTGTTCTTCGACAGCACCATAGCCTACAACCTTACGTACTTCTCTAGCGGTGATATTGACCCGCTCAAGCTCATAGCTGCGACAAAGGTCGTTGAGATGCACGAGGAGGTGATGAAGTTCGCTCTGAGGTACGACAACAGGATAAGGAGCAGGGGCATGAGCCTCTCCGGCGGCCAGAGGCAGAGGCTAGCTGTTGCGCGGGCGATACTCGGCAACCCAGAGATAGTGGTGCTGGATGAGATAACCGCGAACCTGGACGCTATAAACGCGAGAAAGGTCAACGACTCCGTGCTCAAGCTTGAGAGCGACAAGACGATGGTATTCGTCACGCACGACCTCAACGAGGTGCTCAACTCCGACAGCGTCATAGTGCTAGATGAGGGCAAGGTGGCGGAGCAGGGAAGGCCCGAGGATCTCATAAGAAAGCGCGGCAGGCTCTACAACATGTTCAAGTACAAGCTGGTCAAGCGCTCAAAGCGCAACAGGTACAAGGAGAAGAAGAGCCTGGAATCATTCGTAGAGGGCTACGTGGCGGACCCGGCCAAGCTTGCTATAGTTGCCGGCGAGCGCAGGAGCTTCGTAGACATAACCTACAAGGGCAAGCACACCGGCCATGTTATGCCAAAGAAGCCCTTCCCGATATCCCATCCGAGCTTCGTGATACTTGGGGGCAGGGCAGGCAAGGAGCTGATGGCAATAGCCGACTACAAGGCGCTTGACGCAAACTCAAGGTCTGCGCTAGAGGCATCCCTTGAGGCGAACAACTTCAACCCGACCGTGAAGTCCATAAAGTCCGTCAAGATAACCGGGGACGGGCTTGCCTGGGAGCTTGTGACGGACAGGGGCCAGATAAAGTTCGTCACGAGGAACAGATCCGACGTAATGACGGCCAAGGACTACGTAATACTCATAGACGAGTTCAACACCCCCCTCAAGATCGAGATGAAGGATTTGGACAAGAGGAGCAGGGACATACTTAACATGTCCGTCTAGCCGCGGCATGGCATGTGCAAAATGGCAAAACCGAACAAAGCAGGCACTGTTTTTATAGCTTTATTCTTCTATACTATGTCTGCCTATTCGGGCAGAACATACAATCAAGCACTAGGTGCGACCAATGCCAAGGAAGACTAAAACTCAGGACGATTCAGATAGCAATGACGATTCAACCTCTGCAGCGCAGCCAACGCAGCAGCAACAGCAGAACCAGCAGCCCCACGTGGGGCGCGGACGTAACCTGTTCCTCTACGTGATCATAGGTCTGGTGGTGCTGGTCCTTGTAGTTGTAATATACTTTGCGGTCACATCGCTTTCATCCACCTCGGCCCCGACAAGCGGCCAGGTCCTCAACAACATTACCAATTCGAGCGGCCTGAACACAAACCAGTCGATGTTCGTGAACGACCTCAAGAAATCAGAATCGGTAAGCAACCTCAAGGTGATATACTACTCGGCCAACGCCACCGAGCGCGTGACCTGGCCAGGCAACACCACCGTTGCGATAAACAGCAACCAGACAATAGACTCATACACGTACGACGGATACAACAGGACGGACTACGTGTCTATCGTCTCCTACACCGACACCAAGACAAACGTGGTGCTGCAGGAGAACGTCTCCGCGGTGGAGTTCTACAGCACCAACAAGACTATATCGTGCTTCAACGACACCTCCTACGCCTCGGGCCTTCAGACAAACAACACCCTGCAGTGCTACAACGGCGATGAGGGCCTTGACTACCTTGAGCAGTCGCCCTTCAGCGCTGCGAACGACAGCGGCCTGGCCTACCTTGTGTTCAACAACACCGTGAGCTACAGGGGCACGAAGAGCTATGCGGGGAGGAGCTGCGATGACTTTTTGATCTCGAACGCATCGTACTCGAACCTGCAGTCAAACTACACCGTCTACGACATATGCCTGGACAGCCAGTACGGCATACCGCTGTACCTCAACCAGACCAACGTCACCAACGGCATGCCTACATCCTTCTATTTCGTGGCCACGGCAGTATCGGCCGATGTGAACGCCTCACAGGTTGCGATACCAACTGCATACAGCAGCATAGTGCAGAGCTCGTTCATATGATGGCAGGTTATTAAAACTTGGCTGAGACTAAGTAATGCTCACGTTAAATTACATATCCAATCCAAACATCTGGCAGCCTAGGGAGCAGAATTGGACTGCGCACCTAGCTTTTTCTGTAGGAAGCTATAGCGATGCGAAGATGTATGTATGGACAAGCAGGAGACAATATTCTTGAACTCTGCCTTCTTTGTGATAGGGTTCGTAATAGTATTCTCAATAGTCGGCATACTGATCCATGTGATCCTTTCCGCAAAACCGGCCCGCATGCTCATGGACGATCTTAGGATAATAGGCGGAATAATCATAATAGGCTTCGGCATCCTGCTCATAGCATCGACCAGGTACATGATACCTTTCTTCATGAGGGAGTACAAGATCCATGTGAAGAGGCTCAGCAATAGCTTCGCATCCTCCTTCATATTCGGGATTGCCTTCGCCATAGGGTGGACGCCCTGCATAGGGCCCATACTTGGTTCCATATACGTCCTGGCAGCCTCGTCCCCGAGCATAAGCTTCCTGCTGCTGCTTGCATATTCGCTTGGCCTTGGGATACCCTTCCTTATAGCGGGCGCATTCATATCCAAATTTTCCTCATTCATGAAGCGCATAGGGCCGTACCTTAAATGGTTCAACATAATAAGCGGCCTCTTCCTAATAGCGATAGGAGTGCTGGTTGTCACAGGCGCCATAGGGATGCTCTCGGTATTCCTAATCAGCACAAACACTTACATATCGGTGAACGGCTCGCTCAATTTCGTAATAGCAATAGTTGCAGGGATTCTCTCATTCTTCTCGCCCTGCATACTGCCGCTTGTTCCCGCGTACTTCTCGTACATAGGCGGCACCATGACAGAGGAATCCAAAGGGTTGAGCAAATGAAAATAAACATATACGTGGCTGTGTTCGGGCTGGTGGCCCTGATACTTGTGATAGCGGCGCTTTCGACTCTGGTCTTCAACAAGAGCAGCACCCAGAGTCTATCGCAGGCAAACCTCTCAAACTACGGGCCAGCGCCTCAGATCCAGGGCATAGATGGATGGATAAACTCGCCTCCGCTCAACCTCACACAGCTTAGGGGAAAGGTGGTGCTCATAGACTTCTGGACATACTCGTGCATAAACTGCATACGAACAATACCATATCTCAACTCATGGTACAGCGAGTATGGCAGCAACGGTCTTGTGATAATAGGGGTGTCGACGCCAGAATTCCCGTTCGAGCACAACTACTCTAACGTCGCAAACGCCGTGCAGAGGTTCGGGATAAAGTATCCCGTCGCACTCGACAACAACTATTCCACCTGGGACGCATACGACAACCACTACTGGCCGGCGGACTATCTTATAGACAAGAACGGCAACGTTCGATACGTATCGTTCGGGGAGGGGGACTACAACCAGACGGAGAACGCAATAAGGTCGCTGCTAATACAGGCGAACTACACAATACCAACTAATAGCAGCAACCCTCCAGAGGCTGTCAACTTCTCGCAGATAGAGACGCCCGAGATATACCTGGGCTACGCAAGAGCGCGCCAGCCCATCGGCAACGCTCAGGGCTTCCAGCACAATTCGACTGTCAACTACACCATACAGAACATATCCCAGCCCAGCTTAGTGTACTTCGAAGGGCCCTGGTACAACGCCCCTGACGGGATGGTGGCCACGAGCAACAGCTCCTACCTGTTCCTTGTGTACAAGGCGAGAAACTTGAACATAGTAGCAAGCGGCAACTACAGCAACATAACCCTGAGGCTTGACAACATGAACCTCTCCCAGGACTATCTGGGCAGCGACACCCATCTAGTGGACGGCCAGGCTCAGGCGCAGATAGGACCATCGAGGCTATACGACATCATAAACGCGCCTTCGTACGGCTGGCACGAGCTTGGGATAAAGGCGAGCCCGGGCTTCAAGATATACACGTTCACCTTCGGCTAGGGGCAGTGCAAGGTATTAAAGGCTTGCATAACAATCTAGCTTATGCAGTATGTCGAGGCGCCTAAGGAATACAACGGCAGCGAGCGTGCAATCTTCCTTGCAGGAACGATAACAGGAGCAGTAGACTGGCAAACAGTTCTGGTCCAGCTCCTAAAAGACGAGGACATAGTCATATTCAACCCCAGGAGAAAGTCCTACAACTCAAGCGACACTTGGTACGAGGAGGAGCAGATAAAATGGGAGCACAAATACCTCAAGAGGGCAAACGCGATATCCTTCTGGTTCTCAAGGGAGACTCTCAGCCCGATAACGCTCTACGAGCTCGGCGCCTGGTCCGCGACCGACAAGACGCTCTTCGTGGGCATAGACCCCGGGTACAGCAGGATACGCGACGTAGAGATACAAACTGGCGTGGCTAGGCCTGATGTTAAGGTGTGCTACAACTTGGCGGATCTTGCCAAGTCAATAAAGGAATGGAACGAGAACGACGATTCCTGATCCCAAGCGGCAATTGCCGAAGCAAGGGAGAAAATATTAAAATGCATGCTGGAAAGTCTTATTGGATGGGTTTGGGATGCCGATGGCAACTCACAAGGGCGCAAGGCCCCACGAGAAGGAGGTCATAAAGACCTGCATAGACCTTGCGCTGCACAGCGTTGACCACGGCTGCATATTCATAATAGACCTCGGCGGCAAGGGCGGCTACTACACTAAGGTGTACCGCTCGCTTGGGACTGAGGAGGGGAAACCCCTTTCTGTGCTCAACGAGCGCGACAAGTACATAATAAAGCATCTCGCTACAATGGACGGAGCGACGATAATAGACAAGAACGGCAGCATGCGCGAGTTCGGGGTCACACTCAAGAAGCACGACACCTTTTTCGGCCACGGCAAAAGGCACGCATTCGCCCTTGGCACAAGCAAGCTCAAGGGCAAGATATGTATACTCGCAAGCGAAGAGGACCGCCACGTGAGGATATTCAGGGACGGGATATGCGTGGTCGACATGGACGCAAAGACCCACATACCAAACTCGCTGCGCTTCAAGCTCGTCGAGTTCCTGGAAAAACCCCTGCCTGCGGCGCTCAAGTCCAACGGCATAAAGGCAAGCGTGCTTGATTCCCCTCCTATCCCTGCGATGGCAATAATAACAGGGGGCACAGTCATGCTCTCCGAGGGCTTTGAACGACTCAGGTACGTGCTCTAAAAGATCCTAAAAGCGCGGCGCCTCGAAGTCCAGCTTGACGAACGATTCCGCGTACTTGAAGCCGGCCCTCTTGCCCAGCATCTCGGCCAACCTCCTTGCGCCCTCGCCGTTTCTGCTTACCGCCTGGCTCTTGTGCTTGGTTATGGCTAGCAGCTTCTTGTCGATTGTGCCTGTTATGTCGATGAATTCTTCCCCGCTCTCAAAGTTTATGAAGTAGAGGCTCTTGACCTTGTGTGGCTCAAGTCCCTCCTCCTCAAAGGAGAATGCGTTCTTTGCTAGAGGATAAATCGCATCCATGGTGGCAAGCCCCGCCGCCCTGTGGTCTGAGTGATTTACGAAGCCGCGCCTCGAATACAGGAAGGCAGGGTCGGTAGTCACAACTATGTCCGGCTTGAGCTTCCTTATGTACCTGACTATGTCCCTCTTGAGACTCCTGTCGGCCACGAGCTCCGTGTCGTTGTATGTCAGGAAGAACACGTCCGCAAGGCCCAGTATCTTGCCAGCCTCCTTCTGCTCGCTGCGCCTCATCTCTATTAGCTGCTTTCTTGTGACGTTGGGGTCAAGGGAGCCCTTGCCGCCGTCAGTGCATATGAGGTAGTAGCACTTTGCACCCTCCTTGGCCCATTTCGCAAATGTGCCTCCAGCCCCGAAATCGAGGTCATCGGGGTGGGCGCACACTCCCAAAACGACCATTTTATTGTTCTTTGCCATTTCTACACCAATACGATCTTATGATTAATTCTTCGATTAATGGTTTGTGACTGCAGATTAAAAGGATTTTGTCTAATTTCGGTGCATGAGATATAACTTCTGCAATGTGCCTTGCAGGTACAAATAGGCATATAAGCATCATGGCGGATAATATACAGAATGATGACTCACGAGGTATTTCTGATTTGTGATGAAAAGAGAGTCGCTGACAAATAAAGTTGGTAACATGCCAAAGAAGATAAACGATTTCCTGTGGGAAATAGACAAATCGGAGAATCCTGGGATGAAGGTGCCCATACACATCTACGCGAGCGAGAAGATAGTAAACACCATGGGCAAGGATAGGACAATCAGGCAGGCAATGAACGCCGCCTCTTTGCCTTCCATAGTCAAGCACATGCTGGTGATGCCGGACGGCCACGAGGGCTACGGATTTCCGGTGGGGGGCGTCGCCGCATTTGATGCAGAAAATGGCATAATATCCCCTGGCGCCGTCGGTTATGATATCAACTGCGGGGTCCGACTTATAAAAACCAACCTTACAGTAGAAGAACTACGACCCAAGCTAAGCAGGCTCATGGACCAACTCATGAAGAATGTGCCGAGCGGAGTGGGCAGCAGGATAAATCTGGGGTTCACAAGAACAGACCTTGAACGCGTTGCCAACGAGGGCGTCGGATACATAGTGGACAAGGGCTTCGGGTTCAAGGAAGACGTGGACCACATAGAGGAGTACGGCAGGATAAAGGGCGCCGATTTCAACGAGGTGAGCGACTTCGCAAAGAAGCGCGGAACGCACGAGCTCGGAACCCTTGGCGCTGGCAATCATTTCCTAGAGGTCCAAAGAATTAGCGAGACCTTCGACAAGAAGATAGCCAAGGGCTACGGACTTGAGAAGGACAATGTTACCATACTAATACACAGTGGATCGAGAGGATTCGGGCACCAGATATGCAGCGACTACCTGAGGACGTTCTCAGAGTACCAGCAGAAGAACAATATAGTGCTGCCAGACCCCGAGCTGAGCTACGCGGATGTGAACTCCAGGGAGGCTGAATCCTACCTAAAGTCGATGAGGTGCGCGGTAAACTTCGCGTTCGTCAACAGGCAGATAATGACAAACTCGATAAGGAAGGCATTCGAGACCATATTCGAGAAAAGCGCAGACTCCATGGGCATGGAGCTGCTCTACGACGTGGCGCACAACATAGCAAAGCTCGAGGAGCACAACGTTGACGGCAGACGCATGAAGCTCTACGTCCACAGGAAGGGCGCGACCCGGGCATTTGGGCCCGGCAGGGACGACATACCAAAGAAATTCAAGGAGCTGGGCCAGCCGGTGCTGATACCTGGGAGCATGGGGAGCGCCAGCTACGTGCTAGCCGGAAGATCAGAGGCGATGACCGAGACATTCGGATCTTCATGCCATGGCTCGGGAAGGGTTATGTCAAGGCACCAGGCGATAAGGGACATACCTGCATCACGCACGCTGGATGACCTGAAGGACAAGGGCATAGAGCTCAGGGTCCGAAACAAAAAGCTGATAAGCGAGGAAGCTGAATGGGCGTACAAGGACGTCAACGAAGTGGTGCAAAGCATAGCTGGCGCCAAGATATCCAACATAGTGGCAAAGCTCGTCCCGCTGGGCGTAGCTAAGGGCTAGCTGGTTCATGATTGGTTGATTGCCGAATGGGCGGTATATCTTTTGGAGAGGGCAGGAAGGGGTCTTTCGTCTTCAACAAGGGCATGTCAAAGCACTACCTCGCAGTCTCGATTATCTACCTTGCGATAACCCTATTCATGTTCTGGCCGCTCACAAAGGCGTTCGCCACCACAAACATAAAGTACACTGACGTCTACCAGACCATGTGGGGCCTGTGGTGGGTGAGGTACGCGACCTTTACGCTGCACACTTCCATATACTCAACAAAGCTGCTCTACTATCCGCTTGGCGCGAGCCTTGCGACCGAGACCTTCTCTCCTATTGCTGCGCTCGCGGCAAGCCCTCTTCAATCTGTAAGCGTGGCATTCGAGTACAACTCACTGCTTGTCATATCCTTCGTGCTTGCCGGCCTGTTCGCATTCATGCTGGTCTACTACCTGGTCGGCAACAAATACGCCGCGTTTGTAGGTGGGCTAATATTCGCCTTCAGCCCAATGCACATAGCGCAGTCGTACGGCCATTTGAACTGGACAATGATAGAATGGGTGCCCATCTTCTTGCTTCTTGTTCTGATCTCGCTCAACGAGCGCAAGCACATATACATGATAGGCGCCGCAGTGGCATTCGTACTAGTCGCGTTCGCCGGCGACATAGAACAGGCAATGGTAGCAGTGCTGTTCGTCCTATTCATACTCATATATGCCGCATTCAAGGACAGGGAGCGCATGCTGAACATGGCTACCTTCAAGGTCCTTGCGGAGATGGCAGTGCTTGCCATTCTGATATCCTTGCCGTTCTCATATCCTCTTGCCGTATCGACGCTGCAGAGCAAGGCGCTCTCCGCGCAGAACAACATACTGCCGATAGGCTACTCAGTTGCATGGAGCAACAACCTGCTCTCCTTCCTGCTGCCTAGCCTCTACAACGGGCTGTTCACAGGCATAGCCCTCAAGTACTACAGCGTGATATATGACGGGTGGATCGAGGGGATATCCTACATCGGATACAGCGTGCTCTTCCTTAGCATAGCGGGATTGGTGCTCTACAAAAGGCAGAAACCAAAGGAGAAGGACGGCATAAGCCTATGGCTGTGGGCTGCCGTATTCTTCGGATGGATGTCGACGGGACCAGTCCTACTTGTGTACCACTACCTGACCCCGATACCTGGCCCGTTCTTTGTGTATTTCTACATACCCATATTGAACATAATCAGGGAGCCTGGACGATTCGACATGCTTGTCACGATATGCCTCTCAGTGCTTGCGGGCTTTGGCTTGGTAGCACTGTTCAATAGGGTCAGCAAAGGCAAGCACAAAAGCAGAAAGGAACTTGCGATCGCACTGCTTTTCACTGCACTCATACTAATCGAGTACAACGGCGCACCCACACCCTATCTGAGCAGACTGCTCTATGCAAACGCGACAATACCTTCCGGATACAATGCGATAGGAGCGGTAAAGGGCAACTACTCCGTGCTGATACTTCCTGATTCGAGGCCCACCAACGACTCAATGTCCATGTACTACCAAACGCTGTTCAAAAAGCCCATAGTCGGCGGATACACCACAAGGCTCAACAACACGGACTACGCGATCATCGCCTCAATGCCCTTCTCAAGGGTCTCGGCGAATCCCTCGATGCTAAGCGGGATGAACTTCAGCTCGCAGTACATGCAGAACTACAGCAATGCCCAGCTGCGCCAGCTCTATGAATACAGGGTTTCTGTAGTCGTGCTGAACGAGGGCTACTACAACAGCACTGGGAACGGCGAACTTATAGCGTACCTTACATACCTGTTCGGGAAGCCCATATACAAGGACAACTCCACGGTCCTTTTCTATTCAGAAAACCAGTAACCGAAATAAAGCATTATGGTTTAAAAACACCCAAAAAGTAGTAAATATAGTGTTTAATTGATGGATGGAAAGGTCAACCAGTTCCTTCTCATGGGACTTGTGAAGAACATAGTGCAGCCGCTCAACGACATAGTGGAGTGGGACAGGTACGGCTTTAGGCATGAGGATGACAGCGGATTCATATTCGGATGGATAAAAAGGGATGACAACTTCTACGACTTCTTGGTAGTGAGGTTCTGGCTCGACTGGAACAGGGGCGGTCCCCAGTTCTTCTGCAGCTACGACACCAGCTCAAAGAAGTACTCAAAGGAGATAGGCGTAAGGCTGGGCAGCAACCTCGAGGGCTACGTGGAGTGCAAGTCCGCAAAGGACATACCCAGCGCGAACTTGGTCTCATGGCAGAAGAAGATCGGCGTGATGCTATCCATTTCGATAATAACTATGCTCCTATTAAACGTATTCAACGGCGCGATAACAGGGGGCTTCAACCTGCTCAACCTGCTCAACGGCGCAGTCCCGTCAATGAACAAGACCAAGGCAGGCAAGCACTCCATGATGGAGGAGATGCGCAACCAGGCCAATGCTATAGTGGGCGCACTTGCGCACCAGATGAGCGCTGGAAGGTCTCTGAATGCGACCCTAAGCTACTAGCTACTGATCCGCAAGACCTATGCTGATCTGCTCCGAGGCGCGCACCATCCACTGCCTTGCTATCCTCTCCCTCTTGTCGAGTATGTCCACCGTATAAGGCATCCCCTCTATTAGGTAAATCTCAGTTTCGGCAAGCCTTGCAAGGGGCATTGTGGCGATCTCTTCCCCAAGATAGCTTATCCTTACCGACCTGTAGTCGAGCATCTCCCTGCCCTTCAGATCCTTGTAGTCCATATGGCTCAGTTTTAGCCTGCACTTTATACTGCTGGCCTTGCGCAGGTTCCTATTCGCAAGATAATCCCCGATCCTGTCATTGCCATCCGCCGCGATCTCATTGTACTCGTTTGTCCTTATGAATACGGTGTCCTGCTGCCTCTTGTGCGTGCCGCTCTTGGATATGCTGCTGAAGGCGCCCACTCCCGAGCCAAGCGTCTTGAGCTTTAGGGTTATTTTGTCCTGCTCCAAGCCCGAGAATATCAGATCCTTTGATGCCACTAGCGCGTTGTCGGGTGCCTGCTTCAAATAGAGCTTGAGCTGGCAGAGCCTCCTGATCCCCACGTCTATGTCGCTCACGTTGTGCGTGAGAAGCATGAGGCCTATGCCCTGCTTTCTGAAGTCCTGTATCCTGTACTTTATGTCCTGCACCGCAGGGGAGCGCTCGTCCCCGAATATGGTTTGGGCCTCCTCCAGGCAAATCAGCAGCCTGAGCTCGCCATCGCCCCTGCTGTCGAGGCCGTCAGCGATTGAGTATATCTGGTTTAGGATCAGTGCATAAAGCTGCGTCCTGGTGCCGGCGCTGGTTGCCGAGAGATCAAAGAGCACGCCCTCAGGGAGCATCTCCTCAAGCCTTATCCCATCGCGCACGCAGTACTGCTCCTTGCTGACTATGCCGCGCAGGTTCTCCAGCGAGGACTTTATGTTCTCGCCGTGCTTTGTGTACTTTATGCCTGAGGGGCCTTGCTTGCCGTGGTATTTGACTATGGACTGCTCTATCTCGCCGTAAACCTTGGCCGGCTCGGGTTGGTCGTCATCGGAGTAGCACTTCCTGAAGGCGTTGAGCATGCATTTCTCCATGGGCCTCTGGTACGGCCCTGCATCTGCCGCCGAGGAGAGTATCATTGCAAGGTTTGAGTAGAACTTCTCGGGCTCTATGCTTCCCGGGCGCCTGAAGAAATTTATGGGAGTGCTGTCCAAATAAGGCCTGATCACGTACATGCCGTGACTTTCCGCGAACTCCTTCCACTCAGGGGTCGGCGTTATTATCGCCATATGCATGCCGCCTTCGGCATGCAGCCTGTCTATTACCGACATCGCCTCCCTGGTCTTGCCAGATCCCGGAAGCCCTGTTATCACAAAGCCCAGGTTCATCGAAGACTTTGCTATCCTAACCGGAAGCTCAGTCTCAAGGATGCCCTCCCTGACGAACCTGCCCACCTCTATGCCATCGTCTTGGATCGGCATGGGCGTGCCTAGCGAATGGTTCGTGTTGTGGAACCCGTAAAAATTCAGGAACTCGCCTGAGTGATCAGGGCCGAAGGCAAGAGACGGCCTTTTCGACAGGTAGTCGTAGATCTCTTCCACGCCCTTTCTTCTGAAATCATATTCCGCAAGCACCAGGAACCTGGTGTCTATGTATTCCCTTATCCTCCCCAGTCTCTTCGGCACGACTATAGCTATTTTGTGAGCCAGGCTCCCGCTAAGCATTGCGGCGTTAAGGGACTCTATCTCTCTTGCGAGCATCATGCGCTCCTCAGAGTCATGGTAGAGGTCCCTTTGTATAGAATGGCTAGCCTCCCCATGCCCCTGCCTTGAGGATTCGGTCTCCTTGACGTTTTTTAGGCTCATCATGCGCTCAAGTTTTGCCTTTATAAAGCCAAGCTCCTCTCCCGAGACCTCCATGAAGAGTATGGCAACAAAGCCCTCCCTGGGCAGCGCCTGGAACAGGTCATAAAAGAACCTGGCATCGCCCTCACCGCTGAGCCTGTATGCGCACAGCGCCGTGCAGTCCTCCGAGCCCTCCAGGCCCCTAAAATCGCTTGGCTCAAGCTCCACCCCGACGGCCTGCCCCATGAGCGAGGCTGCAACTGCCGGGGCGTCTGGACCCTCAAAACCTAGCAGCGACTTTGTGCTGGAAAGGTCGTAAACCAAAACGAAGCTCCTCCTGCCGATGCAGCCAACCAGGGCCCCGCCGTCCAGCTCGCTGTCGGGGAGGCCCGTAACCGCATAATATGTGAATCCCCTCATGCCAAAACCAGGTGCACAAGCGCCACTGAGAATGCCAGCCCGATGACCAGAAGTGCGGCTTCCCTAAATGTTAGGCGCATGTCGGGCCTAAACAGCCTGATTGAGCAGAAAAAGACGCAGAAAAGCGACAAAAGGCCCGCAAGATACGCAATGGGCGAAATTGATGCCCTTGCGCCCCCCAATATGGCCTCCACGGCAAGAAGCGCAACCATGGTCGAGATGGACATGGCCAAGGCAACAACTGCCTGCCAGTATGGCCTTGGCGTGGAATACATCTCCATTATGCCATCCAGCATATATTCACCAGTAATGCAGCAGCAGGGAAAGAGCAAGCAGGGCAAGCGAGGACCTTATGATGTCTATTGGCATCTGCGGAGGCTCCTCCCCGCCCTTTTTGTAGAAAAGCCACAAAACCAAGCCAAGATTGAGCATGGCGACCCCTATCAACATGCCCAGCCTTGCCACGTATACATACAGAAGGCTCATCTGATCGACCTCACAAACCCGTTAGCCCACAAAAACAGTAGCATTGCGTTGCCCCTGTCCTGAAAGCTGCACATGTATTCTACCTGGCGCTCTGCGCAATCAAAGGGACTATCAAGAGTCGTTGCCTTGGCATCTCCGTGCGTCATGTAATGTTCGTAGGCCATCCTTTCCCTAAATGGTCTGTAATCATCGCTCTGGCCAAGAATTAGCATACCCTCATGTGCGAGGCCTATGCCATGGTAGCTGCAAAGCATCTCCATATGGCCGTATATGGACCGCGCCCTCCTGCCTAAAATCTCCTCCATGAAAATTGGCATGCCGCCCTTCATGAATGTCCTGTCATTGGCCTGCTGCCTCTGTTTGGCAAGGCCTGACAGCCTGTCCCTCACCCACGAACTGTCCTCAAGCAGCGGATATTCTGCAGTGTTTATGCATACAATGCCGCTAAAATAGGCAGAATCAGAGAGCAGCTTTATCAAAAGGGCAAGTCCCAGCCCTATGGGTATGACAAGGAAGGTCGAGTAGCCCGCATGGGCGGGCATATGCGCTCGGGAAGCCATGGTTATCAGCGCCCATCCCAAGCCTGGAAACGCATTTACTTAAGTAAATATGTTTTTACACAAATACATATTTAAGGGTTGCTCCGAGCGGAGCTTTGCTCTAAAAGTCTGCTATTAAACTTACTTTAGGAGCAGATTTAACACTTTAGGAGCAAATATACTCTTAGATACTATGTCAGCTCCATCTACACCAGCAATAAATCTACCTGATACACCAATAAGTTTGACAATATTAGGAATAGCTGCGATAATAGTTGCAGGAGAAGTGTATAATGTAGGTTATCTAAAAATGATATTTAGCGTTGGATTACTTATTGTAAGTATAATGATTGTTTATGGGATTCTTTATCTTGCTCTGAATAGTGGTCGGTAATTGTATGAGTAAAAAAGATGATGAAGAACTTGCAGGAGCTATTATATTAGGTATAGCTGGGCTAATAGCACTCCTCGCTCTTAGTGGTAAAAAGAAGTGTCCTTATTGTGGGGGAGAAAATGACAAACAAAATACAGTCTGCAAATTTTGTGGGCATCCTATATGAAGAAATCAACAGTAATTGGTATAATAAGCGGTGCTATTGCAAGCATAGTTTTCATAGCTCTTGCATTCTTAACTAATCTATCCTATTTTATAGCTCCAGTTATTGCGTTTCTATGCAGTATTTTAGCAATAGGTATTAACGAACTACAGAATAGGGTTCATGTCTGTGATAAGTGTGGTGTAAAGTTAGTGCCATTACCGACAAAATACAAAAAACATATACATTCTAAGTCAAAAGATTAGGCTCTATATACTAAATGGTTATTTCCATTCATCTATACCTATAAGTCTGCCTCTTATCTTCTTATATTTCCTCTGTGTATTCAATCTGTTTGCTTTAGAATCTCTTCTATAAATTTGTCTTAGGATTCCCTCCATATCCTCTATTGCTCTATCTGTAGTTTTACTATCTGCCTCAAAAATAGAGAAATAATTCCACAAGTCACCTTTTCGTTTGCTTGTTCTATGTTTTCTAAGTCTTTTCTTTATGTCGCTTCTTGACATACCTATATAGATAACGTCATATCTTTTGTCGGCGTGTTTCTTGGTTATATGTCTTTTCTTTAGAAGTGCATAGATACCTCTTTTATTATAAGGTATCTTTTCCAATTTATCTTTTGATACAAATTCGCTATATCGTTTAACACGAAAACGCAATACCATATAACCAAATTTGTAAGGTATGCAAGGTTAATAGCTTTTACTTATTGATAGCCAAAGCTGGTTCTATTTTTAACTCATACATTGCATTTATCAGAACTGTTATGTTGTATGCTATCAACTTGCACAATACCTCATTAGTTTGAGAGGTAAAAGTCTTATTCTTTAAGCAATCTCCGAACTTGAACTTTATTGCCATAAAGGTCGTTTCTATATTGCTTCTGTTATGGTAATGCTCTAAAAACTCTTCTTGGTCTAATTGGAAATATAAGAACATATCACGCCACATTCTACTTTTACCTCTTGGTTTTCCAGTTGCATTACTACGATATGGTATGTATGCTACACCGCCATTCTCTGATATAAAACCTACATTATCTCTTGAACTATAAGCCTTGTCTGCACTTGCTTCTTCTACCTTGAACCCTAAATCTAAAGTATCTTGCATCAAAGGAATAAATTGAATACAATCAGAGCCATTACCATCAGTAATTCTTGCACTCGTTATTATGTTAGTGGTCGTTCCAGTTGTTGCATGGCACTTAATCCATTTGTGTTCCTGCCCAGTCTTATGCTTGTTCTTGCAGTATTCGCTAAACTGTGTAGTTCTGAATCCAGTCGCATCAGTTGCGAATCTGTTCTCTACTGATTTTAAAGGCATAGCAGTTATATGCAATAGGCTATTCAGGATTGGTGTTATTTCTGCATTATTTAGGGTCTTATTTATCGCATTATAATTAGGTGCTTTTCCTATCTGTGCCTTCTCTTCTGCATCCTTATACCTTGAATGTGCTCTTCTGCTTGACTGCATACAATAGACCTTATCTATTGCACAGAATAACGCTGTCTTTAGAGAAATTTTAGGTCTTCCAAAGTTATATGCTAGGTCTTGCACGTTTTCCACTAGATCCTTCAATAGCTCCTTAAAGAGCCGTCCTTCCTCATTTTGAGCCTTTGTGTAATTTACCCAGTCTTGCTTGTATGTGATACGCTTTGTTATTGTGGCATTACCTTGATTGTCTATTGTCTTTGTAAGCGTTATTTCTACTGCGAATATGTGTTTGCATTTCAGACCTCTTTCCACGAAGTCTGGGCAATTACATACGGATTTATCAAGTCTCAATATAACCTCATACTGTTTGTTGCTACTCTGTGAAGGAACGACCCACTTATATCCGTTCAACTTCACCTTTCCAGTCTTGGCAATTTCATTTCCCTTGCTTTTTCTGATTTGTAATAATTCTTGTATTTGTTTCATTCAGACACCATTAAGATTCTTATTAGAATCTATATAGATATTATCTAACTAAAGATATATAAAGGTATCTATTCAGAATATATATTAGAGGTTTAATCTATCTATAGTGAATCTTTATGGACAAGACAAGCAAGAACTCAAAAAAGGTTCAAGTGACGCTTGATGCTGGAATTTACGAAATTATCACGGAATTAAAGGAAAGAGTTTATAAGACTGATTCTGATTCTAAAGTGTGTGCATCAATCATAGAAGCTTTCTTGAATGAACACGGCTACACGAAATCAAAGTTGGAACAAAGGGGAAAATGAATGGCTGTGGTAAGATATTTATTATTTAATTACGTAAATAAGGTTACAAGAACGAGCGATATGCCTAACGGCTCTAAAAAAATTAATGGGGCAACTTTTTTTACGAATCAACAGTATAGTATGCAATGCGTCTCAAAGGTAGCCGAAGGTTTAGCTCGTTGTGGTGTTTAAAATGGCTAAACGAGAACGATTTATTTGTAAAAATTGTGAGAGAAAAACTGATGCAGTAATAGGAACAGTAAGATTTGAAGGAAAGTTATGCAGAAGCTGTTATGGTAAGAGAAAAGATAAAAGAGAGAATAATCTCAATAACCTTAGCGGAAGCGAATGGGCGACATACAGTAAAAGTGTGGAAGAATACAACGGAACAAGAACGAATAAACAGAGGATTCATGGAGCA
>Ga0207049_1064_pt1 | contig 18223 bp, 17 predicted proteins | sample Alteio_BWMinCont_63_FD_153305 | JGI IMG/M metagenome (GOLD analysis project Ga0207049, IMG submission 153305) | Enriched cells from forest soil in Barre Woods Harvard Forest LTER site, Petersham, Massachusetts, United States -... | ecosystem: Environmental > Terrestrial > Soil > Temperate forest >... | reverse complement strand
GAGTAACGGCGAGTGAACGCGGGAAGTTTTATGGATATGTTTTTATTAATCGTTGTAATCACGGTCTTGGCGATCCTGTATGGGCTTGCGTGGCATGATCAACCGGCCAAGAGACGCGGGCATAACCAGCAAGCCGAAAACGAATAAGCCACTATGAACGAAATCTCCCAGTTTCTCGTTGGGCATGGTGGGGCGGTTTTGTTTGCAGTTGTGTTCGTGGAGCAGGCTGGATTGCCTATACCTTCCGCACCGTGGTTACTGGCCGCCGGTGCGCTCTCCGCTGAGGGAAGCCTGAACGTGGTCCCTGCGATCAGCATGGCCGCTTTAGCCTGCGTGGCCGCCGATACCATGTGGTTCTACATCGGCCGTCGGGGCGGCAACCGGGTATTGAGTTTCTTCTGCCGGCTCTCTCTGGCGCGGAACTCCTGCGTTGAGCGCTCAAAGGGTTTATTTGCGCGGCGGGGCTTGCAATGGCTGGTTGCGGCGAAGTTTCTACCCGGATTGGGAGCAGTAATGCCTCCGCTCGCGGGCGCGCTGGGTGTGAGCGCCGGTCGGTTTCTGGTGTTGGACAGCGTGGGTTCCTTGTGCTACGCAGCTTTCTATATCTTTGCGGGTTTCATTTTTCGTAATCAACTCCAGCAGTTGATGGCCATATTGAGCGAACTTGGTTTCAGCGCCTTGCTATTGGCTCTCGTCTCGATGGCAGCCTACATCGCATTAAAATACGCTCGTCGTCAGCGGTTTCTATTCGCACGGACGAAAAAGAAAGTCGCAGATGGCGAGGCGATCGTAACCGCCATGAAGAACCGGGTTTTTGATAATAGGGGCGTTGCTCAGCAGGCAGAACTGCAGCCCGCGAATAATGTGGCTGCTGTGGGGTTTCTCGAGCTAGGGCTAGTGTTGACCAATGGCGCATCTCCACAGGCACAAGCGGAGGTCTCTTCGTCAGTTATCGTACTCCCTCGATCGCCCTTATGAACGCGTTTTTGCCCGACCAGACCCGAATCAGCCAAGTGCATTTGCGCACTGCCAAACTTGATTTTGCCCTGGCGTTTTATTCCGAGATGTTGGGGTTGAAGGCGTTCCGTGATTCCAGTGCTCAGGCAAGTTTATCCGTTGGCGATGAATCTCCGCCATTGATCGTCCTGAGTGAAGATTTAACCGCCGCGCCACGAGCACCACGTTCAACCGGTCTGTACCATTTCGCGCTGCGGTACCCCCAGCGACAGGGTCTGGCCCGTGCTTATCGGCGGCTCCTGGACAGAGGTTATTCGGTTGCCGGCGCTTCCGATCATGGTGTTAGTGAGGCGATCTACCTCAATGATGCCGATGGCAACGGAGTGGAGTTGTATTCCGATCGACCTCAGTCCCAGTGGTCCTGGCGTTACGGAGAAGTGGCGATGTTTAGCAGAGCGCTTGATCTTGACAGTTTGCTCGCGACGCTTAAGCAACAGCAAGCACCCGAAGATCGCACGGCCGAGCTTGATATTGGACATATTCACCTGCATGTCGCGGACTTGGCCGTGGCTGAGCGATTTTATCGGGAATTTCTGGGCCTGGCAGTCACCCAGCGGTCCTACCCCGGCGCGCTTTTTCTTGCAGCGGGTAATTATCATCATCACATAGCGATCAACAATTGGGCGGGCAAAACGCCGTCGCCTAAGAACGGTGTTGGATTGATTTCTTACCGTTTGGAGGTATCTCTTAGGGAGATTCTATATTGTTTATGCCACCGTGCCCCACTTTTGGGGTATGAAATCAGAACCGAGGAGAAAAACCCGCTCCTGATCCAAATTCGCGACCCGAATGGAAATTGGCTTGAGGTGCAAGCCCGTCCCACATCGGCCGAGCACTCACAGCTTCCGCGCTGTACGCTCGGAGCGGGAATGACCGGGACGCTTACTTTCTAAACCGGCAAGAGTTGGCAAGCTGGATGTTTGAGTGCATTTGATTTAAAGGGGCACGGCTCACTCGCCAGGAAATCAAAATATGAATCGATTAAGCAGAGTTGAGGTTCTGATAATAATCTTCTGGACCGGTACGGTTCTCTCGCAGGAAGCCGGGATGGTATCGAATTCGGTCCCGAGCGACGCGGTTGCCAACCTGGCGCCTCCAAACGCGACTCTCTGGGAGGCCGGAGTTGGCCAAGGTTTTCGCTCATCGGTGCGCACGGCTAGCCTGGAGGTGGGAGCGGCTTCCGGTTTCGCCGCATTTGGCAGCATTCAAGCGCATGACTTAGCCTTGGTCGGTCTTTCTTACGGGCACATGTTGGGACCTGTCCTCGGGAAGGATCGATGGTTTCGCGGGAACTTCGAATGGCGTATCGAATTGTTTGGCGGGGCGGAGTTCGCTCCTACGACCGAGTGGCTCATCGGCCTCACTCCTCACCTGAGGTATAATTTTGCCACGGGAACGCGTTGGATTCCATTTCTCGATGCCGGCTTTGGTGTTACGGCTACCGGCATTGGGCCGCCGGACCTCAGCAACACGTTCGAATTCAACTCGCAAGGCGGGATTGGGGTCCATTGGTTTCTACGTGATGACCTGGCTCTCACGGCCGAGGCAAGATATATCCACATGTCCTGCGCGGGTATCAGCCATCCCAATCTCGGGTTAAATGGCGTCATCGGCATGCTGGGCGTAACTTGGTTTTTTTGACGCGCGTAGCTGAGTCCGTAGTTCTTTACCTCGCCGGCCCCGCAACCTCAATGCGGCGGTTAAGCCGCGGGAGTACCGCGCCAACGCTTCACCGGCCCTGAGTTATGGCTCAAGGAATTTGTTTGCCCCGGGTTACCTTGGCACACAACATAGCCCTCGGGCATGGCATCTGCGCTGGTCATCGAAACGCAATCGCTTAGCAAAGTCTTTGGCTCTCAACGGGCCTTGGATGCAGTCAACCTGCAGGTGGCCCCCGGAGCCATCGGCTTGCTCGGACCCAACGGCGCGGGCAAGAGCACCTTGATGAAATGCCTGCTCCAATTGCAGCCGATCACCTCGGGCTCGGCCAAGTTGCTGGGCCGGGAAGTTGGCCGGGAGGGCAGGGAGATCCGTAAACGTGTTGGATACACTCCGGAGCAGGACTGCCACATTCCGGGAATGGCTGGCTGCGAGTATGTGACCTATTGCGCCCAGTTGTGCGGATTACCCTTTCAAGCGGCACGCCAGCGCGCGCACGAGATGCTGGACTTTGTTGGGATGGGTCAGGAGAGGTATCGCAAGGCCGATACCTACTCGACCGGCATGAAGCAGCGCCTCAAGCTCGCCCAGGCCATCGTGCACGATCCGGAAATCGTCTTCCTCGACGAGCCAATGAACGGCTTGGATCCAAAAGGGCAGGCTCAAATCCTGGAGTTAATTCAGAGCCTATGGAAAACCTACGGAATTACCGTGGTCCTGTCCTCCCATCTCCTGCAGGACGTGGACCGGATCTGCGAGCAGATTATCATAATCGCCCGAGGCCGCGTGCTGGTGCATGACACCCTCGAAAATCTCAAAGCGCGAAAGCGAGGCGCGGCGGAAGTCGTCGTTATGGCTGGTCATGCCGAGTTGCAGCAGGCTTGCCGATTGCGCCAGTGGCCTTGCGAATTGCTCGCCAATGGTCATTTGAAAGTGGAGCACAAATCCGAATCGCTGAACTCTTTGGTTGGTTTGCTCCAAGAGCTCAAATTGGCCCCGCTCGAACTGATTCCGAGCCCGAACGCGCTGGAAGAAACATTCGTGCAGGCCCTCGAGATTTCCCATGCCACTTCATAATACCCAATACCAGCATTGGGAGGGATTTCACCTTGGTCTGTGGCAGCGCCGGGGGACGATCGCTCTCAACGGCCTGACCGCTTGCCTGCAGATTAAAGGCATGCGCCACGTCGTGGCAATGTGCTGGATCGCGGCTTTGGGTATGACCGCGGCTCTCTTTCTCATCGGGCAACTACTGGTCGCCGATAGCATCGTGGTTCAATGGGTGGGGAACCTGAATCCGCAGCTCCAGGGCTTCGCGCGCACGTTCACTTCCTGGCTCGAACAGCACCCGGAAGTCTCCGTCCGCACGACACAGAATGTCTTGTTCTACTATTTCGGCACTTTCTTGCTGCCGGTAAGCATTTTCGCCCTGGGGGTCGTTTTGCCGGTGCTCATTACCCGCGACCTGGCCAGTAACGCCATCATTATCTACGCATCCAAGGCGGTGAGCCGAGGCGACTACTTGCTTGGAAAATTCTGTACCGCGTTCGGCCTGCTGGCATTGACCTGGCTCGGACCCATTTGCGCGGCGTGGCTGCTGGGCAACCTGCTGGCGCCGGATTGGCGTTTTTTTTGGCACTCGCGCGTTGCTCTTTTCCACACGGTCATCTTCGGCATCGGCAGCATGGTCATCCTCAGTCTGCTCGCTCTTGGGGTCTCGGCGCTTTCGAGCAAGGAAAAGTCCGCGCCTGCCGTTTGGTTTATGTGGTGGATCATTGGCGGGGTGATTGCGCCAATCGCGGCACAAACCAAACCGTGGCTCAGGCACCTGAGCTTTAATTACAATCTGGATCAGCTCGCCTTGAGTGTTTTTCGACTGGGAGACGACCTCAGGATCGCTCAGGACAATGTTCCGATTTTCGGCACGATGTTACGCAACATTCGCGCTGAGACGATGGCGGCCTTGAACTCGCCGCCCATTTGGGGCGCGGTTTGTGGGCTATTGGCGATGGCAGGCATCGCGGCGTTGGTGGTCGTCAAAAGGGTCAAACCCGAATGAGTATTGTCGTCCAGGCCCAGGAATTAAGCCGTTGGTACGGCATGGTGATGGGGCTGAATAATGTCAGCTTCGAGATCGGGTCCGGGTTGACCGGTTTGGTCGGCCCGAATGGCGCCGGCAAGAGCACTCTGATACAAATCATCACCGGGCAGCTCCAACCCAGTTCCGGCAGCCTCCGGGTTTTCGGTCAGGTTCCATGGAATAATCCCGCGCTGATTCAGCGTCTTGGCTATTGCCCGGAACGAGAGGCGGTCCCGAAGGAATTGCGCCCGCTCGAATGGTTGCGCGGACTGGCGGCGCTGGCAGGTCTCTCGCCTCAGCAAGCGGATACCCGCTCCGAAACGCTGCTTGCAAAAGTTGGCTTGCCTCGCGAGCACTGGACCAAACGGATGGGTCAGTTTTCCAAAGGAATGAAGCAACGCGTTAAGCTGGCGCAGGGTCTGTTACACGAGCCGGACCTGCTCGTCCTGGACGAACCCATGAATGGGCTGGATCCCATGGGCCGCCAGGAGATTGCTGCCATCCTTAACGAACTTGCTGGCAACGGTGTCAGCATCCTGATCTCGAGCCATATTCTGGCTGAACTTGAATCACTCTGCAAAGACATCCTCATTCTCAACTGGGGGCGCATTCTCGCCTCCGGAAGCCAAAAAGAGATCCGTGGAGATCTCAAGAACTGGTCGGAAGAACTGTCGATTCATTGCGACGCGCCGGAACGACTTGCCCGGCATTTATTCGATGCCGGTGTGCTCGTTGGATTCGACCTCAACGCCGTCGACGGCGTACTGCACATTCGGTTGAAGGATGCCCACTCATTTTACCCTCGCTGGGCCGGTTTGCTGCTCCAAAGCGGCGTTACGGTGCAGGCGATCCACAGCGAAAGCTCGTCCTTGAAAAATATTTTCGACAAGGTCACGACGTGAAGGAGGAAACGGATGATTGACCAACTGGAGCAACCTACTCGACCGGCTACACCTCCCGACCGGATTGTTACCCTGAACCCTACAGCCCTCCGGGCCCTGAGCGGGATTTGGCTGTTCACCTGGCGTCCGCAACTGGCCTGGCGTCGGCTGCCCACCCTGTTTTTAGGACTGCTGGCGCTTCCAATCGTTATTTACCTGACGACGCCGTCCCCCGAGGGGTGGTCCCAACGCCATACTTTGCTGGGCAATCCTGGCACTGCGGTAAATGAATTTGCCGGTCGATTGCGTCGCGCCGATCTGCAGCTCCGTCCGGAGCAGCGACAGCAGTTGGTGGACATCTTTTCCGATGAGTTCGCTCGTTCGCAGGTTTTGCCCCCTGGACCGCGGTCTCCCGAGGCCGACGCAACGCGGCAGAAAGATGAAATCAAGGCATGCTATGAGCGTATCCAGCCTCGTGTCCAAACGGTGTTGGACGAAGCGCAATTCGCTCAGTTCCAGACCTTCGCGCGACGCAGCACCGCCTTGCAGCAGCAGCGGGTCCGAGTAACCTGGGGCCGGACTGAACCCTTTTATCATTGGCTAATTGACTTCTACTTTTTCGTGATCCTGCCGCTGCAATGTGTGCGCGGCACCGGGGGTCTCATCCGGGATGAATTGCAGTCAGACACGCTGGGTTTTCTTTTGACGCGTCCGCTGAGCCGGGCCCGGTTGTTAATCCTCAAATACCTGACCCAAACCGCTTGGCTGCAAATTGTTCTGGCGGTTGAAACCTTGTTGATATTCGCTGCCGGAGGTTTGAGGCAAATTCCCGCGCTAGCCTCTCTACTGCCGCTATTTCTCGCGGTGCAACTCCTGGCGGTCATGGTATGGAGTGCGTTAGGAGTTTGCCTGGGGCAGGCTACTAAACGTTATATGGCTTTGGCGCTGCTTTATGGCCTAATCATCGAGACCGGCATCGGGCGGATTCCCACAAATATCAACACGCTCTCGATGATTCGACATCTCAAGGTTTTGCTGTCTCATAACGACGCCATCGAAACGATTTATCAATGGACGAATCAAGGCTTGCCGCTTTCGCTGACGGCGCTCAGCCTGGCCACCATCCTCTTTCTAGCACTGGCGTCCGGCTTGTTTACGTTTATCGAGTACCACCACACTGTCGAAATGCAGAAGTGAAGCGACCCGCTGTTTGCCCTGGTTGAAGGCCAACCTGGGCGGTTCATTCTCCCAAATTCCGTCGCAGTAAAGCATTCAACCTTGCAGGCGACAGAACGATCAGCGTCTTGCCCTTGACGGTGGGCAGTCCAAAGACTTACAGGTCGCTGCCGGAGGCTTCAGTGCCCGCCACAGCAACTCGGCACCTCACTGAGCGGGGTGGTCAGAGGTTTCAATTTGGTGATTCTCACGCGAAACTCGTTCGGGCCCTTCAACAGGTGCTCCCACGAGAACGCCCCCGGCCATTGCGCGGCAAACTGGTATTGCAGGGGCACAGGGTCGTGATCGTTCAGGAGAATGAAGTGGTCGGCGACCGGCAATTCAAGCCAGGTGCGAATGATCAATCCGTGCTTTACGGAGCAGGGGATCGGGCGAACGTCCATAACTTTGTCGGGGCCGATCAGGGTTTCAGTTGGTATCGTGGTCATATCTAATGGTTTTGTGTTCATGTTAAAAACTTCCCACGCCGGTGGCGGCGCGACCGAATTCGGTCATCATGGATGGGTGCCATGGCGGATCCCAAACGACCTCCACTTCCGCCGTTTCCACGCCTTCGATCCCCAGCAGGGCGTTTTGCGCACCCCAACGGATGCTTTCGTGCATGGGGCACCCCGGTGTGGTGAGGGTCATCGCGACCGTCACTTGTCGGCCGGTGATGGTCACGTCGTAGATCAATCCAAGGTCGACGATGTTGCAGCCGAGTTCCGGGTCGATGATCTGGCGCAGGGTTTCGAGAATGTTCGCTTCGTTAAGCTGAGTCATGCTGGTCTTGGAATGGGTGATGATTCGATGGACAAAGGCGTGGTTTGCGGCCGGATTAAGTGCGAGAGCATTTTGACCACGTTGAGTACGAGCGTGGCAACACCGAGCGCAACCGAGGCGCATCCTATGCGAACACCGGGTTCAACGGAGAAAGCTGCCGCCCCGCAAGTCACTAGGATGCCGGACAAAAAGGCCCAGTAACCCAGCGCCTGCAGCGGAGCAAAATACAAATCCGCCAGGGCGGGAACCTGTGCGCGGCCGATTTGCCGGCTGTACCGGGCGAACCAAACCAGGAACGGAATGATCTTGTAGAGCATGCCGACCAAAGCCAGGGAGACCACACCGACCACACCAAGAAACCCATAGACATTTTCAAGTTGACCGGTGAACTCGTTCAACGGCAGCGCTGACCACGATAGGACGAGCGCCAGACCAGACAGTGGGCACAACAAAACGATGGCGGTCAGAAAGTAACGGATTCCCCAATCCAGCGTTCGGCGCTTCCTGGCGCGCAGGATCGCCCCGAGTTCCCAAATATAGACCGACAGCGCGGCTACCCCCAGCAGAGCGAACGCCAGTTTCCAGGGACTACGAAGCAGGATGGTCATGAAGGAGCCGGCTAGTCCGATATTCAGGAGAACGACGCTCGATGCCGCACGGCGTTTGCTCTGGATCTCGCTTAACGTGAACATCGGAATGAGTTTGTAGGAAACGCCCACAAGCAACATCGTGAAGAAACCCACGCTGCCCAGGTGAGCGTGAGCATGCATCGCGCTGATGGCATCGAACCGCGACATGAATGCGGCAACCGAGTGCAAACCACTCGCTACCGCGCGCGAAGCGGCCGCGGTGGCGAGGCCTTCGGTGGAATCGTAGCCGCACTTGGCAATGGCGATGGTCAGGCCGGCCGCGACAGCGCAGGAGAGCCAAAACAGCGAGGCTGCGACCGCGGTGGCGGTGACATTCCACTTCGGGACCCGACGCAACGTCCTCGCAATATTGTAAACGAACAACCCTACTCCCAGGGCCAGCACTGAGCCAAAGTGACCCACCTGTTTCATGTTCCAGACGCGAAACATCCAGACCATGCCAATGAACCCGACGGTGTGGAGCACAAAATGCCATTGGGCGAGCTTCTCGCTGTACAGTTTCGTTCCAAGAGCCACTGGGACGAGTTGATACGTCGCGCCCATCACGACCGAACAAATCCAACCCAAAACGAGCAGGTGTGTGGTTGCAATCACGGATTGATTGTAGTGATAGGTGCTGAGGAGGCTGGGCCGGAACAGGAACCATCCTGTGCCAAAGCACAATGCCAGAATACCTGTGAGCATGAACGCCAAAGGGACAACCTCGGAAGGCGCGTGCACGCCCAAAGCCGCGGCAGGATTGCCTTTCGCCGGATTAAGGGCGCCGGACATAGGTGATGAAACTGCCATCGGGTTGCTCTTGTGAGTCAGCGGTGAAGCCGCGTTCCTCGAGTTGTGGATAGAGATGCATCGGCCGCCGATCCGTGCGAGCCTCTAATTGGGCCCCAGCGGGCAACGTGGCGAGGGTTTCAAGAATCCTGATCATGGGCTGCGGAGGTTCAAGTCCGCGTGCATCGACTTCCAAAACTTTCGCCGGTGAGGGTGCAGCGCCGGTCCGGGTGGCTTGGGCGATTCTTGCCGGAGGGACTTCGGATGGCGAGGCCTGGGAATCTCGATCGAAGCGCACCTCCCAATCGCCAGTCGAAGTCGATTGGGCGGTGTGACGGAACCCCTGCTTTTCCAAAACCGCAAAGAGCGGAGCGGGCTCGAAAGGAGCGAGCACGAGGAGTTGCTCGTTGTCTTTCAACAAGGTTGCCGCACCCATGATCCTCGAGAACGGTTCGCGTCCGTTGCGGATGTCGTTGCGCACGTCGATGGTAATCGTCTTTTTCATGGCGTGGAAAGTTCACGTTGGCTCGCGAGGGAGGCCGGAGGATTCGGCGCGGGTTCCGAGGGCTGAGTCGGCTTCGAAAGGATCAGCAGCATCGAAAACTGCCGAGTGGCCTTGACCGCATGCGGAACATTCGGGGGCAGGTAAAGAAAATCGCCCGCTGTCATCGAATGCGGCCTGCCGGCGAAGGTGAACTCGCACTCGCCGGAAAGGATCTGAATCAGCGCCTGCTGGGTCGAAGTGTGCTCCGTCAGTTCCTGGCCTTCGGCGAAGCCAAACAAAACCGTGCGCAAGGTGGCTGTGCGCAACAGGGTGCGGCTGACGATGCCATTGGGCGCGTATTGGGTTTCCGCAGGCAACGACAGTATTTGCTCCCGGTCCGATCCGATCAACGGTCGTTCATTCATGCGCCCAGAATAAGCCCCGCGGGCTGGGCGCGCCTTGACCGGGGTCAAGGGTTTCCCGCTTTATTTTTTGGGATAATTCGGGTCGGCCTTGACTTCGTCGATTTGTTTGGTGTGGCGTTCGCTATGGGCTCCGATGAAGAGCAGCCACTCATAGCCGTCCAGCTTTTTGCCGAACGGGCTGTCCATCGCGTGCTGGCGCAAGTCTTTGGTCTGCTTCAAGAACGCGATGGTCGTTGCGCGGCTTTCGCGGAAATGTTTCAAGCTGTCCTTGGGGGACCCGAAGCGGTTGGTGGGGCGCAGCGGTTCGGGAGCCTGGACCTTGGTGGAGCGGTCGGGAACCTTTTGCAGGACCAGTTCATCGAGGGCTTTGAGATCCTCCGGCTCGGTGCGCGGCGGGGATTTCATGGCCTTTTCCTGGACCATGTTCCGCAAAAAATCTTCCGCGGCGGCGATATGTTCGGCGACTTCGGCGACGGACCAGCGGTCTGGGCCGGGTTTGAAGTTCCACTGCGCTTCCGACAGCCCGCGGGTGGCCTTCAGGACATCGGCGCGCGTTTGCTCCAGGTACTTGATGCCTTTGGCGCGGTCTTCCGGGGCTAGCTCTTGTGCGCGGAGGAGCGGGGCGACGAAACCGGCGAGGCACAGTGAAATCAGCAGTCGTTTCATAGGATGATTAGAATGGGCATTGGAATTGTGAAGCAAACATAATAGGCCGGGAAACGCACGACAAGGGCGAATTTTCGCCCGGGCAGGGCGCGCGGCGATTTAGTTTCCGATTTCGACGCGATAAAACCGCGCCACACCAGGGGTAATGGTATCGGAAAATGAGAAAGCACCCGCAGGCGGTTGGTTAGTGGAGAGGGCGCTCCAGTCCAGGAGATTGGTGGAGGTCAGGACGATGTAAGCGGTGTTGCCGCCGGCTTGGAATTGGCAGGTGAAGAAGCCGTTGTCCGCAGGGCCGGGCACGAGGACGAGGGGCGGAGCGAGCGGAGTGGCGCTGACGGGAGTGGAATCGGCGCTTTGACCGGCTGCATTCATGGCGGAGAGGACGTAGTAATAGGTCGTGCCGTTGGTGAGGGCGGTGTCGGTGTAAGCGGTGCCGGTGATTTCGGCGAGTGGAAGGTATGGGCCGCCGCTGGTGGTCGAGCGTTTCAGATTAAAGACCGAGCCGCTGGTGGAAGGGTTCCAGGAGAGGCTGACCCGGGCGTTGCCGGGAGAAGCGGCGAGGCCGGAGGGGACGGGAGGAATGGCAATCGCGGAGATGCGACAGGAAGACATGTTGTCGTTGAGACCGCTATAAGCGGTGAAATCGGGAGTATCAGAGCTGAGGGTCCAGGAGGTCCCACCGAAGTTATCATTTTGAAAAATAACCGCGGTCCACCCGTTTGGGATGCGGCAGGAGGAAGCGGAATCGTTGGGAGAGCCCGCGGCTTGGAGCTGGGAGAGCGTGTAATTGCCGGGGGTCAAGATGCGGGTGGCCGGCCCGGTGAAGTTGATATTGGCAAAGAAAGTGACGCCGAGGCCCGGTTGAGCGGCGGCCTGCGTGGAATTTGGGCTTTCATTGGTGAAATTGACCGCGGACACGACGTAGTAATAAGTGACGCCATTCACTAAACCGACATCGGTGTAGGAGGCAGAGAACGAACTGCCGACGGGAGCGTAGGGGCCTCCGCTCGCGGGGGAACGTTTAACATTATAGCTCGAGGCGGCGGGGGCTGGCGTCCAGGCGAGATAGACCTGCCCGTTGCCGGCGGCGGCGAGCAGGCCGGTAGGGGCGGTGAGCGGGGCATCACCCGCGTGCATGATGGTATTGATTTCGGCGAGGCCGAGGGCACGGTTATAAAGCCGGACCTCATCCAGTTCGCCGTTGAAGAAATCGCCGGCGGTGGTGCTGCCGTTTTTTGTGCCGATGGTAAGCAGATCAGTAGTGGTGACCGGAAAGCCGCTGGCAGCGAGGGAAACCGATGGCTGGCCGTTGGTGTAGATGACCATGGTTGAGCGATCCCAGGTGGCGGCGAGGTAAGACCAGACATTGGTCGGGGGCAGGGGACAGGTAACAGTCCCAACGCCGTTGAGATTGAATTTCAGCACGGAGTTTTCGGCCAGGAACCGGTACTGATTATCGGAATTCCCTTTCTGAAGGATCCGCCGATTGCCGCTCCAATCGGCGGGGAAGACCCAGGCGGCGATAGTAATGCCAGCAGTTGGGTTGAGCGAGGGGGAATTAGCGACGGAGACCGATTGCTGGTTGGTAGCGTTGAACGAGAGCGCGGAGGGGCCGATACGGCCGGGGGCGACCCAGGTGGGGCTGTTGACCAAAGTGCCGGTATTATTATTTCCGGAAGAATCGGCGGCCGTGGAACCCGAGCCATCATCGAAGGTCCAATTGGCGAGCTGTCCGAGGAGGACATCGCCCGAGGCGGTTGCGGTGGCGGAGGCCTGTGCGGAATTGGAGCTTTCGCCGCCGGGGCTGAGCGCGGAAACGACATAATAATAGGTCACGCCGTCGAGGACGTTCGTATCGTCGTAATCGGTGCTGGCCCGAGTGGCTACGGTAGTGAAAGGTCCGCCGGAAGCAGTAGCGCGTTTGACATTATAGCCGGTGACGGCCGGGCTGGGATTCCAGGAGAGGCTGAGCCCGAGGTAACTATCGGGGCCGGCGACCAAGCCGGCGGGAGCGGGAGGCGGACCGAAGGGCGCCACGGCGAGCTGCGGGGAGTAGGCGCTCGGCCCGCCGCTGCCGACAGCGGTAACGACGTAGTAATAGTTGATGCCGTTGGTCAACGCGATATCGGTAAAATTCGTGCCCGTGAGCGTGGCGACGGTGACGTAGTAAGCGTCGCTGACGGCGGAGCGTTTGAGGCTGTAGGCGGTGCCGCCGGAGACGGAATTCCAGGAGAGGGCGAGCTGCGTATTACCGATGATAGCGCTCAACCCGGCCGGGGGCGGAGGCGGCGAATAGTTGAAGGGGACTGAGAGGGAAGCGTTGCCGTTGGCGACAACGCACAGAGAATAATCGCCGGGCGGGAGTGTCGGCGGAAGGGAAAACTCGGTGGCGACGATTTGGTTGCTGTTGAGGATGGTGGTGCTGTTCCAACCGAAGGTGCGAGCGTAGTAAATGGCGCCGGAGGAATTATTGGTCATGCGCACCAGGGGATAGTTGCTATCCATTTGCCAATCGTCGCCATACGCGGCTCCGCCGGAGATGCCATTCAGACCGAGGCCGGTGAGATGGAAGGAGCCGTCGAAGTTTTGGGTGATGGCATTAATGGCAGGCTGGCCGGCGGCCAAAGCAGCGCCGTCGGGGGAATAGATATAGACCTGGGTGCTGCCCTGACCGGCGATGTAAAGGACCGTGCCATCGGGCAGATCGAGCATGCTGGTGGCGAACGGAACCTCGTTCAGGGTTGCGCCGGTCGGGCCGTTGACCTGGGTGAAGGCGTTGGCCACGTAATCGTATTCGTAAAAGTAGGTGGGAGATTTGTAGCCATTCGTGGGCCCGAGGGCGCAGAGGATGTTGCCGTTGACCATCATGGCAGCGGGCGCATCCACTGCGCCGAGAGCGTTGGTGCCAAAAACCATTTCGGGCCCTGCCACCCACGAGCCGGCAGCAATGACTGTTGCCCCCGGGGTATAGATGGCGGTGTGGGTGGTGCCACCGATGTAAAACACGTTGCTGTTCGGAAGCACAAAGCCGGGGCCCATTTCGCCGCCGTAACCGTATAAACCGACTGGGACATTGCCGTCGTTGTACCACGCATTCAGGGAGGGCACGTAATGTTCGGATTGGAGGCCGAACGCATCGACGGTGAGGACGTTGTCGTTGGCGAGGCGGACCCAGCAGGCTTCGTTCTGATTGCGCGCGGAGGCGGCGGCGGTGATGGAGTTCACCGCGGGATTGTAGAGCCAGACCGCGCCGCCGGTGGTTCCCTGCAGCACCTTGCCGGAGGGCAGCAGTTTCGATACGGCGTCCGAGTAATGAGGATCGCTCGCAGGCCGTGGGATTTCGGTCCAGGTATTGTTGAGAGGATTATAAACCTCGGCATGATCGGTGCCTGTGCCGTATTCGCCGCCTGCGACATAAACATTGCCGTTGGTGAGGACATCGGAGGAAAAAAACAGGCGGGTGTAGCGGGAGGAGGCGACGGTTGACCAGGTGCCATTGGCATAGCGGCCGAGGGTATCCGGCGTGAGGCGATACCAGCCGCTGGCGCCGTTGCCGCATAACACCGAGGCGTCGCTCAACAAAAGGGCGTTGTTGAGCCCGGCCGGCGGGGGGTGGGCGAGCGGGGTCCAGGTGCCACTCGCGAAAGCCGGGGCACAGGCGAGGTCCAGCAGTGAACAAATAAGCGCCAGCAGGGCCGCGCCAGCGGACAGGAAGGTTTTAAGGTGCTGAGAACACGGTACAACAGAAGGTGGCATGATTAGAATTTAATAGGCTAATTCTAGGACAGTTGCGGAAGTGTGCCAACTGGAAAAGACCCGGCTGAAGCTCAAGCGCTAAAAATTGAAACGCAGCAAAATCCGGGTTGTTTGCGCCTGCTTCGGAGTTGGAAACAATGGAACCGGTGCGCGCAAATTGCCTACAGGGCTGGGTGATGGGACTGGTTCAGCCAGCGATCGGTCACGGTTCGAATGAGTTCGACGAGGTGGGGGAAAGGCGAAGGCTTAATATAATAGGCCCGCGCGCCCAGGTGGATGGCTCTTTCGAGATCCTTTTCGTGGCAGGAAGAGCTGAAGACGACCGTCGGGATGTGCTTGATACGAGGCTGTGTCCGGAGCCAGTTGAGGAACTCGAAGCCGTCGACTTTCGGCATCTTGAGATCAGTGATGATGAGAGCAGGCAACGGGAATTGGAGGCGGTCGGCGAAATGTCCGTGGCCGGAGAGGTAGCTCATGGCCTCATCGCCATCGGCGACCGTGGCGAGGTCGAATGAGAGCGCGGCTCGGTCGAAGGCGAAACGCATCAACGAGACGTCGTTTTCCTGATCCTCAACGTATAACACGCAACGACGAGGGCCCACGGAGCACCCTCGGAGAGGGCGGGCGGGACAACAAGTAGGTCGAGATCTCTGCGGTTTGGGGTGGTGGTAGTAGGCGTCCTAAAGCCGGAACTCCAAACCGCCTTCCCCCGCACGGTGTCCCGCCTTCCGACGGCGGGGCGTTCGCAAATACAATCACCTTGAGCTCCTGCGATGGGTTATTTATTCCGGATTTCGCTCCCTTAGGGGCTGTCCTCCCCTTTTTCGGGTTGGCCTGCCGGGACCAGGGCCTTATGCACGGCAGCCAGCAAATCCTGCATCGAGAAGGGCTTTTCCAGCATAGCGACTGCGCCCAAGTTCTGCGCGACCGAAAGCATGCCCGAGCTCGAAGACTTTCCGGAAATCGCTATCACGGGAATGTGCGGATTGAACCTGCGGAGATGCCCGATCATCTCAACCCCATCCATTTTCGGCATGTAAAGGTCGGTAATTACAAGGTCGGTAATCACCAGGTGCGGTGTAGCATTTTCAAGCTTCTGCAGCCCTTCAGCACCGTCGGCGGCCGCAATGACGTCATGACCGGCCGATCGGAGCATACGCTCGAGAAGTGCCCGAAAGCCGGGGTCGTCATCGATTACAAGTATCCTTGGCACAGGTTAACGGTCGTATGCGGCATCGAGGGAAGCAATTTGCAGGTATTTCATTATGGAGCATTACGCCGTTTTTTTTGTGGAAGTGCGTACCAATCTTCGTAGTTTCCAGTTTACTTCAGAATCGCTGTTGGTTGGCGCGCTACGCGCAAACCAAACAAACCGATTGGAGTTAGGTTAAGATATGAACCCTCTCCTTCCGAGAGGGGGATATCCCCGAGGGTCCATGGCGGGCGGCGCTTCTCGGAAACGGAACCGGCACTGCATTGATTAGGACGGTCTGACGCGGCGTGACGCGTGAGGTCTAGGGTGGCCTTCCAGTTACCTCCGCAGAGCCCTTCACTATTCCTTATACCCCGGCGAGAGCGTGGCCAACCTCGACGAAACCGCTCGAAATCCACCCGCATAAACAGAAATGAATTCGCGCTCTCTTGATAGGCCAGCGAGGAAGGATTTAGGGAGGGGGTGCGGGCGGCATCTGGGGGTTCTCGGGGGCCACAGGCAGCGAGCCGATCATGAGCCAAAAATCGGTGACTTGTTTCAAGGCCTGGTCGAACCCTTCCGGACTATTGGGTTTGGTAATGAAGGAATTGGCGCCGGCCTGGTAGGCGCGCGTGACGTCCTGAATGTAAGGAGAGCTGGTGAGGACCACCACCGGCAGATGGCTGAAGGCCGGTTGCTGCCGCAGCCAGGCGAGGAATTCAAACCCATCGAGGCGGCGCATCTTGAGGTCCAGGAACACGAGGACCGGAAATGGAAATTGACCCGGGTCGGCGTAGAGGTCCTCCTGTTTCAGGTAATGAATCGCATCTTCGCCCGAGGTCACGACCTTCAACGGATTGCGAAGGCCGAGCTTGGCATAAGCCCGCTCGAACAAGTAAACGTCGTCGGGGCTGTCCTCGACGAGTAGAATCGCGCCGTCCTGGTTCATGACTAATCCGTCCTATCCCGCAAAGCCCCGAATCGTTGCGCCGGACGGCGGGCACCCGTTGGCCAACCATACCGCGTCATGCAAAGAAGGCAAACGGGGTTTGACGAAAAGGGGTGGGGCGTGTCCCTACTTCGATTTGGGGGAAGTACGGAGAGGGTGGGGCGAAGGCTGATCAAGCAGGAGTTTAAGACACCTGGGGCAGCCGCCTCCCGTCGCTCATACTGGTTGTTAAGACATCCCCTTCTCCCCCAAAACTTCCTTTTTCAGCTCCAGAATTTCACCTTTCACATCCACCGTGATCTTCTTGGACAAGTCACCGTTGGCCACCGCCGTCGTTACCGCCGCGATGTTCCTGACCTGGGTGGTCAGGTTGGACGCCATAAAATTAACGTTGTCGGTGAGGTCTTTCCAAACACCCGCCAGACCCCGCACATCGGCCTGGCCTCCGAGCTTCCCTTCCGAGCCCACTTCGCGCGCCACGCGCGTCACTTCGGATGCGAAGGATCGCAGCTGATCCACCATCGTGTTGATAGTGTCCTTGAGCTCGAGGATTTCGCCTTTGACGTCAACGGTGATCTTCTTCGACAAATCGCCATTCGCGACGGCGGTGGTCACCGCCGCAATATTGCGGACCTGCCCAGTCAGGTTGGACGCCATGGAATTCACAGAATCGGTGAGGTCTTTCCACGTGCCGGCGACGCCTTTGACTTCCGCCTGGCCGCCGAGCTTGCCTTCCGTCCCGACCTCGCGCGCCACGCGCGTCACCTCGGCCGCGAACGACGAGAGCTGATCCACCATGGTATTCACGGTGTTCTTCAACTCGAGAATTTCCCCTTTGACGTCCACCGTGATCTTTTTCGACAAATCTCCGTTCGCAACGGCGGTAGTCACTGCCGCAATATTGCGCACCTGCCCCGTCAGGTTGGATGCCATCGAATTCACCGAGTCGGTAAGATCCTTCCAGGTGCCTGCCACCCCGCGCACTTCGGCCTGGCCGCCCAGTTTCCCCTCCGTGCCGACTTCGCGCGCCACGCGCGTCACTTCCGCCGCGAATGACGACAGCTGATCCACCATGGTGTTGATCGTATCCTTGAGCTGCAGGATTTCTCCGCGCACGTCCACGGTGATCTTCTTGGACAGATCGCCGTTGGCCACCGCCGTCGTCACGTCCGCGATATTCCGCACCTGCGCCGTGAGGTTGGAGGCCATGGAATTGACGGAGTCGGTCAAATCTTTCCAGGTGCCGGCCACCCCGCGGACTTGCGCCTGGCCGCCCAGCTTCCCTTCGGTGCCGACCTCGCGCGCGACGCGCGTTACTTCGGCCGCAAACGACCGCAGCTGGTCGACCATCGTATTCATGGTGTCTTTGAGCTGCAGGATCTCGCCTTTCACATCCACCGTGATTTTCTTTGAAAGGTCGCCGTTGGCTACCGCCGTGGTGACTTCAGCGATGTTGCGCACCTGCGCCGTCAAATTGCCGGCCATCGAATTGACCGAGTCGGTCAAATCCTTCCAGGTGCCGGCGACGCCTTTCACATCGGCCTGCCCGCCGAGCTTGCCTTCCGTGCCGACTTCGCGCGCGACACGGGTCACCTCGGAAGCAAACGATCGCAGCTGATCCACCATCGTGTTGATGGTGTTTTTCAGCTCGAGAATCTCCCCTTTCACATCCACCGTGATCTTCTTCGACAAATCGCC
>Ga0207049_1063_pt1 | contig 18878 bp, 17 predicted proteins | sample Alteio_BWMinCont_63_FD_153305 | JGI IMG/M metagenome (GOLD analysis project Ga0207049, IMG submission 153305) | Enriched cells from forest soil in Barre Woods Harvard Forest LTER site, Petersham, Massachusetts, United States -... | ecosystem: Environmental > Terrestrial > Soil > Temperate forest >... | reverse complement strand
CTACTGGACCGACCCGCTAAAGCTCCAGAAGCAAGTGCAATTTCTCGACGCGCACCTGGACTATGCTGGCGCCACGCACCAGTCCGTGATTCTCATCGGCAATAAGGCCGCACGTGTTTTCAAAGAAAATGTACCGCCCACGCTGGCAACGCTTGACCTGATCGGTGGCCGTTTGTTTCATACAGCCTCCGTAGTATTCCGGCGGCCGGTTCTGAAGTTGTTCTGTAACTCACCACAGGTCTCATCATGCGACCGCCTGCTCAATCTGTGCATATCGTTTCTGGGCAAAATTCATTACTCCGAGGAAATAATGTGCGTCTACAGGGTTCATAGCACGGGGATGTCGTCCAACGTGACGGTCGCGCAGATGAAGCTGGATTTGAATTGCATTCCCTATCTGAAGCGGATTCGGCCCTCGTTTCCGGTTTACCGCTACATGTCATACGTATACGCCACGATCGGCCTGTGCCGGTCAGCCCGGGTCTATCAAAAACTGTATTACCTCAGTCTGTATTTTATTTTGTCGTTCGCGCAATTTCCGAAAAACATAGTATTTATCGGGTCGCGCCTATTTGGCGCAAATAAGGAAACGTCGCCGGCGGTCGGCCTTGATGCTAACAAATGAAGTCATTGACGCTGACCGGCCTACACAAGGCCAGAAATCCTCCATGAAGATGGCCTACGTCACTAGTATCCGACACGCTTCATGGCAAATTCAATTGGTTTCAGTCGCCCGTCATAATCGAATCCCGCGGCGTCAGATCCGAGTTTGACAGTTGGAAGGTACGTGGAGGGCTGTCGCCGACGTTGAGAATGATGCAGAACGACTTGCTATGCGCGCGCCAACCACGGCGGACGGAAAAAAGGAATTGGCCGCCTACAAGCGTTTCCGAGAATTGACCCAGGATTGAGTCACACAGGAACTGGATCTCTCCCGGCTACGCCTGGACTTAGCACGCTGAATGGGCGATGAAAAGTAGCATCGAAATCAGTTTCTCAGGTTCAGTACACAAACGGTATTAATCGCATATGTTGTCGTTACGTAGCTGCAGGATCGGTGTTATGGGCTTGGGCTATGTTGGGCTACCACTCGCCGTGGAATTTGGCCGACAATTCGAAACGATCGGCTTTGATATCAAGCCGGATCGAATTAAGGAATTGATTCGCGGAAGAGATCGAACCCTGGAAGTCAGTGGGGCCGACTTGCGCGCCGCAAAACGTTTGTCCTACACCGCATTTATCAACGATCTGAAGCGCTGCAATGTCTATATCGTTACGGTCCCGACGCCGATCGATGAATTTAAGCGCCCGGATCTGACCCCACTGATTCGCGCCAGCGAAGCGCTCGGACAGGTAATCAAGACAGGTGCCATCGTTGTTTATGAATCAACGGTCTACCCGGGTTGTACCGAAGAGGTATGCATACCAATCATCGAGCGCGTCTCTGGGTTGAAGTTCAACAAGGATTTCTTTGCCGGCTACAGTCCAGAGCGAATTAATCCAGGCGATAAAGAGCATCGCTTGAGTTCAATCCGCAAAGTAACCTCAGGGTCGACGCCAAAGGCTGCCGATTTTGTCAATAAACTGTACAGTTCAATTATCAGCGCGGGCACCTACAATGCTTCCAGCATCCGTGTCGCCGAAGCAGCCAAGGTCATCGAGAACACGCAGCGCGACGTCAATATCGCATTGATCAATGAACTCGCGTTGATCTTTAACCGCCTCGGTATTGACACCGAAGAGGTGCTGCTGGCTGCGGGCACGAAGTGGAATTTCTTGCCCTTCCGGCCAGGGTTGGTCGGCGGCCACTGCATCGGGGTTGATCCGTATTACCTGACTCACAAGGCACAGGAGATAGGTTATCACCCTGAAATGATCCTGGCGGGCCGACGCTTGAACGACAGCATGGGCGTCTACGTGGCGAGCGAGGTCGTGCGACTGCTGACAAGCAAGCGTATACACGTCAAGGACGCCAAAGTGCTGATACTCGGACTAACGTTCAAAGAGAACTGTCCGGACGTGCGCAACACAAAGGTTGTTGATGTGATTCGCGGGCTGCAAAAATATGGGACCAAAGTTGAGGTATACGACCCATGGGTCAATGCACACGAGGCGACGCTCGAATATGGCATTAACCCGATCCGCCGTCTTCAGCGCGGGCGTTATGATGCGATCGTGCTCGCAGTAGCTCACCAAGAATTTAAAGAAATGGGTGCCGCGGCGGTGCATAAGCTCGGACGCCGTAAGCACGTACTCTATGATATCAAGTATGCATTCCACGCGGCGCAGGTTGACGGGCGGCTCTGAGGTAACATCGCGATGAAAATACTGGTTACCGGGTGCAGCGGGCTTCTTCGGATCCGCGCCTGCAGCTCGCTTTCTCGCAGGACAGCGAACACGGATGGCGATGGGAAATAAAACAAAAACGGGCGAGGGCGGTCCGCGGCCGGTGCTCGAGCTTGTTCCCAGCGGCCTTAAACCCCCGAGCGCGCAGAAGCGGCGCCTGTTTGAGTTGCCGGCGCCGGATGCCGATGAAGCCATCCTCTACCAGTATTCCGTGTTGTATCAGACCTGCGTGCCTTTTCGAGATCCCGGCGATGAGGTTCGACAGTGGGAGCGCGCTAACGGGGTCGTCACCCTGACACGCGGCGATTCGTCGATGTGGGGCTGCCGCTCTGATCGGCATCGTGCTGGTGCTGATGGTGGTGTGCTTGGTCGCTTACCAATACCCTGCACCTCCGGTGCGCCCGTCGCCATGAGCTGTTTTGGCCAAGAGCGATCGCTAAACTTAACTTAGAGAGAAGATACCAATGAATACTAAACAACCGACCGGAAGACACGCTGTCGGTGGGGACCGGGAGATTGAAAACTGCCGCATGGTACTACGCCAAGAATCATCTGCGATGCGATTATTGCAGGCACTTGGGTTCGAGCGTGTGGCTTGGTCGCTGCGGCGACTTCACTGTCCAGTGACAAAGGACGCGCTCGTATTGGAGGTCGGATCGGGCGGTAACCCGTATCCGCGCGCTGATGTATTGCTGGACGGATATGAAAACACAAGAGAGCGGAACTGGGCACCGCTCAAGGTGGATCGACCAACCGTTCTTGGATTTGTGGAGCAATTGCCATTCCGCGACAAGGCGTTTGATTTCGTTATTGCTTCACATGTCCTCGAGCACTCTGCGGATCCGGAGCAATTCATTGCGGAGCTACAGCGTGTGGCCAAGGCCGGATACATCGAGGTGCCGGATGCGCTTTTCGAGCGCATCAACCCTCTACTGGATCATCATCTCGAGATCACGCAACGCGACGGGCAGCTTGTGATTCGCAAGAAACCAGCGCCTGTAGTAGATCACAACCTCGTTGAGTTGTACGAGGATCGGGCAAAAAGGTATGTAGTAAGCGAACTGTTCGTGGGGCATCCCTTTGCCTTTCATGTGCGCTACTACTGGCGTGGAAAGATTAACTTTGTGGTGGTAAACCCGGAGATTGATGCCACTTGGTTCGCGCAGGAGACGGAGGCGCCTAAGTTTGCCACCAGTCTTCTAGGATCAAGTGTGCGTCATCGCGTGCAAGGGGCTGTTCTCAATCTGCTGCAAAAAATCAATCGCGGACGGCGCCGTCGGGTCGACCTGCAGGAATTGTTACGCTGCCCGGCATGCATGAACGAGGAATTAGTGTCCGAGCCTGAACATCTCCTCTGCAGCAAGTGCAATCGAATTTACCCAGTACGAAATGGTGTCCCGGTGATGCAGGTGTCTGCAGCCAGCGTCATTTCATGACTATGCGTACGGCCGCATCTGCGATCCGTTCGATTCCGCCCCAAGCCACCAAGTTACTCCGTTCACGGACGTTTGCGTATTCCGGTCGATGCCGGCTACCAGTTCCGGAGCATGCCGGGCCAGGATTCCGGTCCATGCCGGGCCACCGTTGCGGTTGATGCCGGCCGGGGGGTGTGACGCGGGTTAACCGCCGCTACCGTGCTCTCTTTTTCCGATTGGAAGGAGAGCTGCGGTGGGGCAAGAGAGGTTACCCGTGCGTAAGATTCGCGAGGTTCTGCGGCTCAAGGCCGACGGCTTCAGCGACCGACAGATAGCCGCCGCGATCGGCAGCGCCCGCTCAACGGTGCAGGAGTGCGTGCGTCGGGCGCGTGATGCCGGCATCGCGTGGCCGCTTGCCCCGGCGCTCGATGAAGCGGCATTACACGCCAAGATGTATCGGCGCATCGTGCCGCTCTCGCGCACGCCACGGCCGGATTTTGCCTACCTGCACGCCGAGCTGCGCCGCCGCGGCGTGACCCGGCTCTTGCTGTGGGAGGAGTACAAGAACGCGCATCCAGACGGCTGGCAGTACAGCGTGTTTTGCGACCAGTACCGCCGCTGGCTGGCAACGCAGGAGCTGGTGCTGCGCCAGGAGCATGCGCCCGGGGACAAGCTGTTTGTCGATTACGCTGGCCAGACGGTGCCGATCGTGGATCGACACACGGGCGCGGTGCGCAACGCGCAAGTTTTTGTCGCCGTGCTGGGCTTTTCCAACTACACGCACGCCGAAGCGACTTTAACTCAAGGGACGGGCGATTGGCTCGGCGCTCATGTTCGGGCGCTCGAGTTCTTCGGCGGCGCACCGCGCGCCATCGTCCCGGATAACCTGCGTACCGGCATAACCAAGGCACACCGCTACGATCCGGATATCAACCGCGCGTACCAGGACTTCGCCGAGTACTACCAGCTCGCCGTGCTGCCGGCACGAGTGCGCAAGCCACGCGACAAGGCCAAGGTCGAGACCGGGGTGTTGGTGGTGGAGCGCTGGATCCTGGCGCGGCTGCGTAATCACACCTTTTTCTCGATCGGCGAGCTCAACGGCTTCATCCGCGATCTGCTCGAGCGGCTGAACACACGCCCTTTTAAAAAGATCCCCGGCAACCGTCGCTCGCGCTTCGAGGAGTTCGAGCGCGCCGCGCTCAGGGCGTTACCGGCTCGGCCCTATGAGTTCGGCGAGTGGAAGAAGGCCAAGGTGCATCCGGATTATCACATCGAGGTGGCCCGGGCGTATTACTCGGTCCCGTACCGCCTGATCGGCGAGCGCGTGGATGTGCGCCTCACTGCTCGCGCCGTTGAGATCTTTCATGCAGGCCAGTTGGTTGCCGCGCATCCGCGGGCCAAGGAGCGTGCGCAGCGCTTAACCCGTCGCGTGCACCGCCCCGACAAGCATATCGCCGTCATTGACCAGCATCTCGATCGCGTGCTTGAACGCGCCTTTGTCATAGGTCCCGCCACCTTCGGCGTCGTGCAAGCCCAGGCCGCCGGCCGTAAACATCCCGAGGAGACCTTGCGCAGTGCCATGGGGATCTTGCGCCTCGCTCACGATTTCTCCCCGCTGCGACTCGAAGCGGCTTGCGAACGCGCCCTGGCGCTCAAAGCCTGCAGCTACCGCGCTGTACGTACGCTGATCCAGACGCCGATCTCAGCGCCATCTTCGCCCCCACTCGATCTTGCGCATGAGAACGTGCGCGGAGCGCAGTATTTCCAGTAACCACACGCAAGGACTCTTATGCTCACCGAACCGTTGATCCAACAGTTACACCAGTTACGTCTCGATGGGATGGCTGCCGCACTCGAGCAGCAACTATCCTACCCCGATCGATCTGATCGATCGTTCGAGGATCGCTTAGGTCTGATGATCCAGCACGAGATCACCGCGCGGGCAACCCAACGCCTCGCTCAGCGTCTGCGCTGGGCCAAGTTGACGGTGCCCGCGTGCCTCGAGGATCTCGATACTCGCACCCCTCGCGGCATCGATCCGCACCAACTCGCCCAGCTCACCGATCTCGGCTGGATTCGCGAGCACCTGAACGTACTTGTCACCGGACCCACCGGCGTGGGCAAGAGCTTTCTCGGCGCCGCTATCGGGCACGCCGCGTGCCGAGCGGACTTCTCGGTGCGTTGCTTTCGCCTGCCACGCCTCGTCGAGGAACTTGCCCGCTATGGCGCCATGCAACGACGTTCGGCTCTCTTCCGCCAACTCGCCAAAGCCGATCTGCTGGTGCTCGATGATTTTGGCCTCGCACCTTTAAGCGCGGAGACGGTGCGCGATCTGCTCGAGATCCTGGATGATCGCTACGACCGCCGATCAACACTGATTACCAGCCAGCTACCTCTCGATCAGTGGCACGCCTATCTCGGCGATCGCACCGTCGCCGATGCGATCCTCGATCGACTCGTGCATAACAGCTACCGAGTCGTGCTCAAGGGAGAGTCAATGCGTCGCCACAAAACCGTCGGCGGCAAACCGCCTGCAGCACCTAAATCAAAAAACCATTGACTGCAAACCTCTTCTGACCGACAGTCTCATGACCGCGTCACGTCCAGCCCGGCATCATCCGGAATGCTGGACCGGCTTCAGCCGGAACGGCGGACCGCCATCGTCGGAATACGCAGACGTTCGCATGTGCGCCTTTGCACTTGGCTTGGCCATGTGGCCACCGTTAGATAGAACTTCGATCGGCCAAACTATGCTTCAACACTGACGGGGCTCGGATTGCTGTTCACCCGTTATCGGGACTCGACTCCGCCAGGAGCTTCTTGAGGCGTGCGTTCTCCGTCTCCAGCGCCTTCAGACGCTTCACTTCGGACACTTCTAGCCCGCCGTACTTGCTTCGCCAGAGGTAGTAGCTTGCTTCCGAGAACCCCCGGTGTCGGCAGAGATCCTTCACCGCCACTCCGCGCTTGGCTTCGTTCAGGAACCCGACGATCTGCTCTTCGCTGAACCGCTTCTTCACGTCAACCTCCCGTCCCCGGGCGTAGACTCTAAACCCTGGCGCTACTCAACGGCGGGGGGACGTCGGCACTCGCCGCATTACACCTCCTCGTTGTTAGGAAGCGTCGACGTAGGTCAGCTGCGCATCGTTCCGCCGTCGTGCCATCCCAACGAGCCGGCGCCTTGCCAGAACCGCGCCGAAGAAGTAGGGCTTCGCCGACAGCCGCCGCAAGCTTCTCAGCGGTAACCAAACGGTTTGACCCCTCAGTGATCGTGATGGGTCGTTCGGTGTTCTCCCTCAAAGTAAGGCACGGAATGCCGAGGAAAGTGGTTTCCTCCTGGACTCCACCGGAATCGGTGATCACCGCCGCGGCGCCACAAACAAGGTTCATGAACTGCACATATCCCAGTGGTTCGGTCAACCGCAACCCCGCAGCACGCTTTAACTGCGAGAGCAAATCAAATTCCACAAGTCGTTTGAGGGTTCGCGGATGAATCGCGAAGACCAGCGGCAGCTCACGGCCTACCGCGACGAGTTCCGCCACGAGGTGTCCTAGCGTCTCTCTTGAATCGACGTTCGCTGGTCTATGCAGAGTAACAATGCCGTATCGCCCTGCTACGAGGCCCATTACGGTGCGGGTATCGTCCGCCTCAATGGCGTCACGCATCATCATGAATGAGTCGATCATGATGTTGCCAACAAATTCAATACGCTCTTCTGGTATGCCCTCAGAACGCAGATTTTCATTCGCGTCCAGCGAAGGCGTCCACAGAACGTCCGCGATCGCATCGGTCATCAGACGATTAATCTCCTCTGGCATGCGCCGATCACGGCTACGTAAGCCGGCTTCCAGGTGAATAACCGGGATCCACATCTTGGCGCCTACCAAGGCGCAAGCGACTGTGGGATTCACATCACCAACCACGATGATGACGTCGGGTCGATGAATCTGCACTACCCGCTCGTAGGCAATCATCACATTACCCGTTTGCTCGGCGTGGCTGCCACTGCCAACCTCTAGATGGAAATGAGGCTCAGGCAACCGCAGATCACGGAAAAACGCCTCCGACATATTCGCGTCGTAGTGCTGCCCGGTATGCACGATGTGAGGCTCACACCATGACGCCACTGACAATACCCGCCACAACGGCGCAACCTTCATGAAATTAGGCCGCGCGGCGGCAATCAGATGAATCTTCAGTTGTTTGTTCTCGCTCATAGCACTAGTGGCCTGTAACAACTGATTTTGTACTGATGTGGCGCGACGGATCTGCATATTTCCATTTCACGGTGCGCGGTGATCTATTGCACTGGCGGGTGTAGCGCATGAGTTTTCTCTTCAAATCGGAGAATGAAGTGAACACGCCTCGAGCGATTGCGTCGCGCTCGATTTTTCCGAACCACAGCTCAATTTGGTTGAGCCACGAGGAGCATGTCTGGGTGAAGTGCAGATAAACCTTCGGGTGCGCTTCGGAGAACTCTTTGACCGGCGCGCTCTTGTGCGCCGAGAGGTTGTCGGCGATCATGTGGATCTCTTTGCCGCGCGGTTGGTTGATCACGATGTCGGTGAGGAAGGCGACGAACTCCGCCGAGGTGTGCCGCCCCGTAGTTATGCCCAGCACTTCGCCGGTTTGCGTATTGCAGGCAGCGTACAGAGACAACGTGACATGCCGGTAGTACTCAAAGCCGTGCCGTTCGCCGCGCCCGGCATACCGTGGCAGCGCCGGATCCGTTCGATCCAGGGCTTGAATAGCCGTTTTCTCGTCCACGCAGAACACCGCGGCGTCCGCCGGAGGGTTCAAATACAAGCCGATGATATCGGCTGCCTTCGTCTCGAAGTCCGGATCGTTCGAAGCCATGTAGGGCTCGATCCGATTTGGCTTCAGTCCGTGCGTGCGCCACACTCGTGCAACCATCATGTGGCTGACGTCCAAGTGAACTCCCAGCTTTCGCGTGCTCCAGTGCGCGGCATCGCCTGGCGCACGGCGCGTCGCCTCCAGGATCCGGGCTTCCAGCTCCCGGGTAAGAACCGAAGCGACTTGGCCCAGGTGTCGGCTGTACAGCCCAGCGATCCTCTGCTCAACGAATCGTTTGTTCCAGGTCGCGACAAAGCCGCGGCTGCACTCGATCCGTTCGGCTGTTCGCTCGCCGTGTCAATTCCATACGCTCCACATTCGTCAACTTGATTGCGTCTGTCATAGACGCAAGTATAGTCTATAAACGAATTCTACAGGTCACTAGTTTATATTGTGAAGCCGTTGAGCTGCGCCTCCGGCTGCACAAGTTTTCCCGTATTCAAAGCTCCGCAAAATTCTTGAGGAGTTGGATGCCATTGTGATGGCTTTTCTCAGGATGAAATTGCACACCGTAAATATTGTCGGCCTGAACTGCGCAGGTAAAAGAGCCCGCATAGTCAGCCACAGCGATTGCATTGACCGGGTCATGGCACTCGAAGTAATACGAGTGCAAAAAATAAAACAGCGCTTCGGCCCTAAGCCCGGCGAATAGCGGCCGTTCCGGTCCCGAACGAACGGTGTTCCAACCCATATGGGGCAAAATGCCCCGATCGGCTGAATCGGCGAACCGTAGCTTACGAACAACGCCATTGATCCATCCTAAACCTGCACGATGACCCTCTTCGCTTGAACCGGCCAGCATCTGCATACCCACGCAAACCCCCAACACTGGCCGCTTCTTACTGAGCACCAGTTCGTTGAGGGGACCATACATCTCACAGGCTTCCAGACGTTCCATGGCGTGATCGAACGCGCCGACACCCGGGAGGATGATCTTAGTTGCGTTGGTTAAGTGCTCCGGAGCTGTCGCGATGGTGACGGGTATATCGAGACGCTTGTAGATATTTGAAAAAGCCCGGATGTTGCCCAGCCCATAACTGATGATCGCGATCATCTCTTGACGACCCTTTCAATACCCAGCAGTTTCAGGATTCTCGCACCGAACTTGAAGGTATTAAGTTGGGATTGATAGTCCCTGTAGGACTTGTTTGGCGCATCCATATAGCTTTGCAATTCCGCCACCGTGATACCGAGCTTGACAGCCACGTACTCAAATTCCTGCGCAATCTTCTCGTCGTCGTGCGCAGGCTTCATCAGGCGTTCAAGCGCCTCATCTCGTGTCATTTGACCGGTCAGTATCAAGCTTGAGAATTGCACCTTGCGCGTATCAAAGCCAAATTTCTTGGGCAGCCAATAGCCCTCATAGAATTTGGTGAAGCGCGACTCGAAGTGCTTTTGAGGATACTTTTGCCAACCAAATTTCTCATGCAACAGCTGCATTGCGTCGTCTTTGTTATAAGGAATGTAGTCGAGCGGCTTAACAACCATAATTCCACGAAGGTAGCGCAAATAGATCTTGTGTCGAAGTATATTGCTCAGCGGAAACGACTTAAGTGGGCGCTTGCCGAACTTTTTGTGGATATCCTTGATCTGCCGGACGTCAGTGCCAAAGTAAATCCACTCCATCGGATTCTTAACGCACTCAGTCGAGAAATTTCCGCCAGTCAAAATGTACTTGATCTTGTGCTTCGCTGCAAAATTGTACATCGTGGCGAAGAACGCATGATCCTGTGGTATATCAATGTGCGGAACGCCTGACTTGAAAAAAGCGAGCTGCAGATCCCGCATTTCTTCCCAGTCAATCACTTCGGTGTACAGATCGAGACCAAGCTTGTCGATCAATACCTCAATATTGTTGACCGCAATCTGAGAATTCCAGCCCCCATCGACATGGAACACCAGCGGACGTAGCCCGAGATTTTCCTTGGCTATGTAGGTGAGGTAGGAGCTATCGATGCCACCACTCATGCCGATGATGCAATCGAACTCCTTGCCAATGCCTTCCTTCTTGATCTTCTTAACCAGCCGTTGCAATTCGTCCCAGCCCCTCGCATCGGTGTGCCAATTCGGCAGAATGTGCTGATAGTAGGTGTTGCAGTGATCACACACGCCCTTGTCGTCAAATACGATCTGGAAATCTGTGGTATCCATCACGCAGTTTTTGCAGACCTTATAAGCTCTCATTTCACCAGCCAAATAGTGTTAGAAAATGCCCGCAATTCGTTTTGCCGCTCTGCCCACCGCTGGAGCGATGCGTATTAAAAAGGTCGGACGTGTTTGCGATATAGGTTGTGCGCATCGCGTGACATCTCCCATAGCTTTCTGCTAGGAATCTTATCGACCGCAGCATGCTGATAATGCTGAACAATGATCGAGGGCTCGTAGAACTTGCGTAGACCTTTATCTTCCAATTGTTTACTCAGGAAGTACTCCTCCCCCATTAGGAAAGTGGGCGCCCAAAGTTCAGTGAAGTGCTCGAAAAATACCGGACCCAGAATGTAGCATGCCCCATGCCCCTGACTAATCGGCTGGGCCACTTCATGCTGGCTTTCATCATCACGATCCGTCAACTTCGTGGTCAGCTTCGCTAATTTTCTGATAATCATCGCCAGATGGTAATTGCTGTAATACAGGTCGTACACGACCTCACGCAGCTTGCTAATTTTTTGGATCACGTGCGGATTCTGATGAACCCCATCAAGCGTTACAATGTTGGGAGCGATAACCGCATGCGTCTGCAGCTTGTCCTGGTTCCGTAGAATTGAATCGCCAAAATCCGACGGAAACACAAGATCGTTATTGCCAATCACCATGGCTTCCACTTCAGGATGTGTATATCTCAACCGCACGATACCTGCGTTCAGACCACGAAAATACCCGAGATTCTCCGCATTAAGGATCAGCTCAACATTTGAGTGCTCGCCGGCACATTTCTGTAATTCTGCCACGCTGGTTCCGCCAGAATTGTTATCTACAACGACAATATGAAACTGATGACCGGCGTTCTCAGTTAGCGACCTTATCGCCTCGCAGGTGAATGAGGAGTTATTGTAATTGGTGCAGACATACCCAATGTTCATAGTGGTTTTGTTCAAAGCACAACTGCATTCACAAAGAATTAAGGGTCATCGGAACTTACTCACGGATCGCATCTCCCGACTGGACTCGAGCGCTGCTGATAGCGGCCGTCCTGCTGGAGACATATCGCGAGCCATCCTAAAGGCTATGAATTGCCAACACCGCTATGGACAAGTTATACATGATCTGAGTAACCGCCTGCCAAAGCGGCAGCGCCCTTATCCTCTCCGTGTCGAGCGGAACGACGATGGTATCGCCCGGGCGCATTTCGATCGACTGCGTACGCCTAAACCATCCCGAACGGCCGTTAGCAATGACGTCACCATTCGCACGTACGACATAGATGCGCTTTTGATCCGCTTTCTGGGTGGCTCCGCCGCTTTTGGCAATGTAGTCGTTGCGCGTGAGTCCTGGCTGGTACACATGTGAAGTCGGGCCTTGTACCTCGCCCAGAATTGTGATTTCTTGCGTTTTCTTCGGTACCAAAAGCTTATCGCCATTCCTGACGAGCACATCGCTGAGGCCACCGGTTCGACCCTTAAGCACGCCCTCGACATTGATGACGAGCCGGCCTACCGGTTTAGTCTCGCGCAGTTGCGCCAACAATTGCTGCCCGATTAACAGACTTTGGGCGGCCGCCGCTCCGCCGGTCGCATTGCTGGTCGCGGCGCTGCCAGCAATTGCCTGGAGCGATAGAGCCGCCAAATCACTCTGTAAGCGATTGCCGAGCACTTCGAGTTGCTCCTTTTCCCGCTTCTTAAGTTCCTCGCGGATGAACACTGCCCCATAGGGAAACGCGGCATCGGTAAATCCCCCAGCCCGTTCCAACACCGAATGCAGTGTTTCACCCTGATGGATGGGATAAATTCCCGGGAACTTGACCTCGCCCGCCAATTCAATATTCCCTGGTTCCATCCAACTCGCTATGGGTTTAATAACCAGAGTATCGTATGGCTTCAATTGCAAATCGGCGCTGGGATCACCTCGCCTGATGGCAGCAAGATTCACCGGTATCAACTCAGTCTGCCGCGCATCCCCGTCGACCACCGCGTAGCGTGTCAGTTCCGCTTGTCCGCGGTATGCCGAGTCCTCCAAGCTGCCCCCGGCGCGAATGAGATCACTCACATGCATCGCGGGCTCCAGCGGATAGCGACCCGGGACTCTCACGCGTCCATCGATACTGACTACTTGTTCGGGCTTGTCCGGAGTCGCCTGCAACTCGAGATCTCTGATGATCGGTTCCAAGATGCGGGCGCGGCTTGCCGATAAATTGAACACAATGATCTGGTCGCGCGGACGTAGCTGCGGATCAGCCGCAGTACCCGGCGCCGCCAGTACCCGCCCGAGATCCGCTGAAATCACCTCAATTCCTTCTTCCGGCGGCACTTCGCGGCGAATCATGATGTAGTGAATATCCGCTTCCGGCTTTAATTCATCGAAGCTATTGAGGACATCGCTCAATCTCAAGCCAGAGCGGTACTCGAATTGTCCCGGCCGATACACATAACCGGCCAGAACCACTGAGTTCTCGAGTTGCGGGCGAATCTCGGGTACCCTCAATTTGTCGCCATTTTCGAGCGCTGTAGCACGGCCCACTGCTGCGCTCAAATCGACGTTTTGCATCTCGCGCAAGCGTGACGGAAGAATTCTTTCCAGCTGCCCAAGCTTTGCATCCGCATCGGGCAACAAACCGCCGGCGAGGCCGATTGCCTGCTCCGCGATCTTTTCACCCTTGAGTTCATATATAGCCGGCCGGCGCACCGCCCCGTAGACGGACACGATGTTACCGATCGGTGGTATGAAGATGACATCGCCCGGCAGCAGCTGCCGGTCGCCGCTGGTGTCGCCGTGTAGCAAGAGATCGTACAGATCAAGCGTCGTTATTAAATGGCCATTGCGTTTGAGTTCGATGTTGCGCAGCGAGCCGATTCTCTTGACGCCGCCGCTAACGAACAGCGCATTGGTCATTGTCGATAAACCGCTGACCGTATAGGACCCGGGCTTCTCGGCCTCGCCCAACACAAAGACGCGTATGGAGCGAAGATTTCCCATTGTCACGCTAACCCGGCTTCCAATGAGTTGCTTCGCCGCGTGCTGCTCTATAATCTGGCGTGCGGCATCGAATGTCATACCGCTGACCATGATGGGCCCAAGCTTCGGGAATTTGATCCGCCCGTCCCGTTCGACCGTCAATTCGTAGCTCGACGGTTCGTTTCCGTACAGCTGTATATTGAGCGTGTCACCGGGCCCCACGATGTAGTCGATCGGGACCTGAATATCCGACACCGGTGCGAAAGTACTGGGGACGCCTTCGAACAAATCATAACCGAACGGTTTTAGAGCTTCCTGGTCAAACGGCTGCAGGCGCAGCAGCGTTAGTCGCACGAAATAGTTATTGAGGTCGGGGTCTGCACCGAGCCGTTTGGTCGCTTCCGATGCCGTTAGGCCGGCGACCGGGATGGCCGGTAACCCGGGAATCTCGAGTACGCCGAAGCGGTTGAGTTTGTACGGATTGTTGCTCAGGATCCGTTTTTGAAATTTTTCAGCCGCTACTTTCTCTTGGTCAATATTCGCAGGTGGCGTAAGCCGACTACAACGGCTGAAGTCAAAACCAACGTAGGGCGAATTGTCTTTGGCGCCGGTGATTCCGCCGGCACCAGTCTCGACGGTGGTGCCGGTATTCCTGGTGGCGTCGTTATTGACCTTCTCATTGTAATTCTGAGCATTGGTTTGGTTACGTTTGCATATATCGTCGAGCGAGGTTATCTCGATCATGATGGTATCGCCTGCGCGTAACTCCGGGTCTTCGTCGGATTGGCGCAAGATGCGCCCATCGCGCGTTTTCTTCGCATTGTCGGACAAATCCGTCGGCTGCCGCACGGTTTCCGGCGTCTTGAGCTTGGGCTCTGTCGTCTTCCCGGCTGCGTTGCCTTTAATGCCTTGCAGGAGCGCATTTTGCTGATCCGGCGTCAGATCCTTCAGCGCTTGCAGTTGATCAGGGGTCGGGGTTTGGGCGGATGCCGCTAACCCCATCGACAACAGAACGAGGAAACCCCCAAAAAATCTAGTTCGCATAGCTCACTTGGATGCACGCATTACAATTCATCGGTTTTTGTTCCAGCCGCGCATCATAGCCCGAAAGTTTAACGTAAAGGCTTAATTGTGCTTGTAATTCTTCTCGACCCACGCCGCATAGTCGCGTCCCAACAGCGCTTCCCACCAGCGGCGATTGGAAAAATACCACTCTAGGGTCTCGGCGAGACCCCGCTTAAAATCGCGGCTCGGCGAATATCCCAAGTCCCGCTGAGCCTTGCGATAGTCGATGGCATAGCGTCGGTCGTGTCCGAGCCGGTCTCGAACATGCGTGATCAGCTCGGCCGCAGGCTTTCCGCCGAACATGGGAGATGCCGGAAAGGCTTGTCGAAGCTCCGTCCGCTCGGCGAGGTGCTCGTCCACCAATCTACACAGGGTGCGAACGATGTGGATATTGGTGGTTTCACTGTTGCCGCCGATGTTATAGATCTCGCCTGATATCCCGCGCAGAAGCGCGAGCACGATCGCCTCGCAATGATCCTCCACATGCAGCCAGTCGCGCACCTGCAGCCCGTCGCCGTACACCGGCAGTGGCTTGCCCTGCAGAATGTTGATCAGCGTAAGCGGTATCAGCTTCTCCGGAAATTGATACGGTCCATAGTTATTGGAGCAATTGGTTACCGTGGTATCAAGACTATAGGTCTCATGATAGGCGCGCACCAGATGATCCGAGGCGGCCTTGCTTGCGGAATACGGCGAATTGGGTGCGTAAGGCGTGGCCTCGTGGAAGGGAGCATCATTGGGCCCCAATGAGCCGTAAACCTCATCGGTCGATACGTGATGGAAGCGGTGCTGCGGAACGATTTTCTTGTCCATCCACAAAGCCTTCGCTACTTTTAGTAACGCATGGGTCCCCACGACATTGGTGCGAATGAAGTCATCGGGTCCTAAGATTGACCGATCCACATGCGACTCCGCCGCGAAATGCACAATGGTATCGATCTGATGCTGTTCGAGCAGCGCCCGCACCGTAGCCTCGTCGCAGATGTCGCCGCGAACGAAGCCATAGCGTGGGTTGGTCTCAAGTCCGGCGAGATTTTCGAGGTTTCCTGCATAGGTGAGTGCATCGAATACGACCACGCGCCCCTCGCGCGCTTTTGCGAGCCAATGGCGCACGAAGTTGGCGCCGATGAACCCAGCACCGCCGGTAATCAGCAAATTACGCGGCTCGAAGCTCATCCAGCATATTCCTTAGATTGTGCCGCCAATGATGCGCGGGGACCTTGAGCATGGCTCGCGTGGACCCTGTGTCGAGCAAACTGAACGCCGGACGCTGCGCGCGTGTCGGGTACTCGGTGCTTCCGATAGGGACAACGGGAATGGCATGGTTCAACAAACCCTTGAGCTGCGCCTCCTCTTGTATGGCCACCGCGAAATCGTACCAACTCGCCACGCCTAAGTCGGTCCAATGATAAATGCCGCCCGGTACATTGGCTTCGATGAGGCCCCATATGGCGGATGCGGCGCTGCTGGCCCACGTAGGCGTGCCGAATTGATCGCAGACCACGCGAACCTCTGGCTTCTCGCGCATCAGTCTGAGCATGGTGAGCACAAAATTTCGTCCTTCTGAGGCGTAGACCCAGGATGTGCGCAAAACGATCCCTCCCGCAGCCCGCAATACCTGGCGCTCCCCGCACAATTTACTCAAACCATAGACGCTCAAGGGATTGGTTTTATCCCTCGGCAAATAGGCGCGATTGGATTTGCCGTCAAAGACAAAGTCCGTCGATATGTGGAGTAATCGGCAGCCCGCTCGTGCGGCCGCGTTCGCAAGTATTCCCACCGCGGTGTCGTTCGTCGCAATGGCTTGCTCCGGCTGATCCTCTGCAAGGTCCACCGCCGTGTAGGCAGCACCGTTGATGACCCAATTCGGTTGGAATTCTTTGAGTGCGCGCGCCACGCCTGCCGCATCGCCGATGTCGAGTTGCGCCCGCGTCTTGAGAACAATGTCGTGGTGTGTCGGCGCGGTGGTGCGGACCGCGCTGGCAATCTGACCGCTGCCGCCCAGCACCAGCACTTTCATGCGAATTTCTCGATATCGGCGAAGCTGGTACCTTGCCTGTCCTTAGCCGACATTACCGGCACGGTTCCCGGCGGCAGCGGCCATTGAATTCCCAGCCTGGGATCATTCCACGCCAAGGTTCTTTCGTGTGCCGGACTGTACAAATCCGTGCACTTGTACAGAAAGTCTGCCATTTCCGAAGTCACCAATATTCCGTGCGCCAGCCCCGGCGGCACCCAAAGCATGCGATGGTTTTCCGCGGACAGCTCCACTCCCCACCATTTCCCAAAACTGGACGAGTTGCGCCGCAAATCGACGATGACATCGTACACGGTGCCCGCCGTCACACGCACCAATTTGCCTTGAGCGTGTTCGCTCTGAAAATGCAGACCGCGCAGCGTCCACTGGCTCGAGCGGCTGTGATTATCCTGCACGAATGTCGCGGCTATGCCGGCTGCGGCGAATTTTTCGACCTGCCAGGTTTCCAGGAAAAACCCCCGCGCATCGTCAAAAACCTGCGGCTCGATCAGCACCGCGTCCTTGATCGGGGTATTTTTGAACTTCATTTAGGCGAGCGTCAGGGTTGCCCCTGTTCCTTCACCAAGCGCAGCAGGTACTCGCCATAGCCGCTCTTTGCCAGCGGTGCGGCGAGTTTCACGAGGTGCTCCGTATCGATGAACCCTGAACGCCACGCGATCTCTTCCACGCAGGCCACTTTAAGACCCTGCCGCTCCTCGATGATGCGCACGAACACACCGGCATCGAGCAGTGAATTGTGCGTGCCAGTATCGAGCCATGCGGTTCCGCGGCCCAGCCTCTCGACATGCAAATCCCCGAGATTCAAGTACGCACGGTTGAGATCGGTGATCTCGAGCTCGCCGCGCGGCGAGGGCTTCAACGCCTTTGCGAGCGCCGAGGCACGCTCGTCATAAAAATAGATTCCGGTTACCGCGTAATTTGACGGCGGCAATTTCGGCTTTTCCAACAGGTCGATCACGCGGCCCTGCGCGTCGAATTGCACCACGCCATAGCGCTCAGGATCTTGCACATAGTACCCAAAGACGGTCGCGCCCGATTCGCGCTGCGATGCCGATTGCAGCAGCGCCGTGAGGTTGGCACCGTAAAAAATATTATCGCCGAGGATCAGGGCCGAGGGCGCGCCGTTAAGAAACCTCTCGCCGAGAATCAGCGCCTGCGCGATCCCATTCGGCTTCTCTTGAACCACGTACTGGAAGGACAGCCCCCATTGGGCGCCCGTATCTAAGAGATCGCGGAACGATGCCTGATCGCGCGGCGTGGAGATAATCAAGAATTCCCGAATGCCGGCGGACATGAGCGCTGCCAACGGATAGTAAATCATCGGCTTGTCGTACACCGGCAGCAGCTGCTTGGACAGCGAGGTAGTAATGGGATGCAGGCGAGTGCCGGCGCCGCCGGCCAAAATGATGCCCTTGCGTTGTTTCATTTTCGATTTTTGGTTACGTAGCTGATCAATGCAGCAATTCCGGCTGCCCCATTGCCCTTAGGTGCCGTTACTCCCGTCATGTCGATCCCAACGGCGAGTTTCTTGCCCAATTCGACGCCGTATTGATCGAAGGAATTGACTCCCCAGACGCTGCCCTGCACGAACACGCTGTGCTCGTAGAGCGCCAGCAAGCCTCCTAAGGCCTGTGCCGTGGTTTGTGGATACATCAGGAGCGAATTCGGCCGATTGCCCTCATGCACTCGGTGAATGCCGACGCGCGAGATTTCCGCCGGCGGAGCCCCGGCCTTGCGCATATCCGCCTCAACCTCCGCGAGCGTGTACCCATAGGCGAAGGCCTGCGACTGCGCGAAGCAGTTCTTGAGCGCGAGGTCCTGGCCCTCGGTGCCGCCCCAGGAACCGCGCAGCGGCGCGATGAAATCCAGCGCCTGAGTCAAGGTCCCCTGATGCAGCATTTGAAAGAAGGAATGCTGGGCATTGGAACCGGGCTCGCCCCAAACGATGGGCGCGGTGGCGAAATCCACATGATCGCCCTCCAAGCTCACCGACTTGCCGTTGCTTTCCATCTCGAGCTGCTGCAGATAGGCGGGCAGCCGTGCAAGGCGCTGA
>Ga0207049_1062_pt1 | contig 19163 bp, 24 predicted proteins | sample Alteio_BWMinCont_63_FD_153305 | JGI IMG/M metagenome (GOLD analysis project Ga0207049, IMG submission 153305) | Enriched cells from forest soil in Barre Woods Harvard Forest LTER site, Petersham, Massachusetts, United States -... | ecosystem: Environmental > Terrestrial > Soil > Temperate forest >... | reverse complement strand
TTCACCCGATGGTTGGTGCCTCGGGATGGCAGCTTACGCCGTTTGGTACTACAACACCGAGGGCACGAATCTCTACGGCGCCTTTCCTTCAAAATCAACGTTCGGGACGTGGGGTTCGACGGATCCTCCAAGCGTTGAACAGATCATCGCGATCCGCGCCATGCTCGCTCAAAGCCAGTTTTGGGCTGGTTTGAATATCAACACCGAGCAAGCATTCGGTACGGCTGCGCTTGGTAAGAATATGAAGATCTTGCTCTCCACCTTCCACCAGCCTCTGATTCTCCTCTTGTTGGCTCCGAACGCGGGACATGCGGGAGTCTTGTACGGCTACGACAGCAATTATTTCTACTTTTATGACGTCAATCATCCGGGCTCGGAACTAAAGCTGCCGTTCGATGGAACCTCCTTCGGGACTTACACCGACGGGGGTAACACGTACGGCACCTTCGGCTATGTGGCGCTTCCGTCACTCGGGCGAACTCTTGACTTTCAAACGCTAACGACGCAGGCGACACAGGGTTTCAGCTACGAGTCTACGAACCTTTTGCAAGTGAACTCACCCGCACCCGGAACTGCAATTCCGGTCGGGCTCGACGATTTCACGGGGACACTCTCATCGGCACTACCTGCTGCAACTGAGGTGGTCGCTTACGTTACGGGGTCGAAGGGTTACACCGTGTTGGACCAAGGCCCGGGGGTCTTCCATGCGACTTTGCCCGTCGTGGCCGGCACCGTCCAAATGGTCTGGCTTGCGGGCGTAGCTTTGGACCAACAGAGCAATTGGTATGCGAACTCCTCCGCTGCGCTCATCTTTCAATCTCAAGGACTCTATATCCCCATATTGACGCTCACCTCGAGTTCCACGACCGTTCCGGCCGGTGGAGGCACGGTGAGTCTTACCGCCACATTCACCGGAATTAATCCGCCTCCCAGCGTGCCCGCTCCCAATGGAACGGTAACGTTCACCGATCAAACAAGCGGCAAGGCGCTTTGCTCAGGGGTCCCTATGACCGCGAGTGGCGCGTCGTGTCCCAGTGTCAGTGTGATGGGGGGCGATATAGTGCTAGCGACCTACACTCCGGGGACCTATGATTATTACAACTCCGCAACAGCATCGATCACGATCTCATCGGACTTCCAATTCGTGATTGATTCAGAGACCGGATTTGCGGCATCGCTCACTGACATCACCAGTCTTACAGGCGGCATCATCTCCGGTCCCGGTAAAATTGATGGAGGTTGCCCGAGCGTAAATTGCGGCGGGGCGTTCACCGCAACCGGCGGAAGCTACAGTAATTCCGTAACACTATCAGATGCGTGGGCATGGTATGACGCCATGAATAATTCCTACGATCTAACCAAGACGATGACCTCGACTCTACAGGCGACAGAGACCCTAACCTCAGGTGCCCAACCGTCGATTAATATGAGTTCGACGTGGACAGTGGGTGCCGGGGCGTTTCAGTCGACTGTCGGCGGCAGCGTCACCGTGCAGTTCGCCAAGCCGTACACGCTGACTGCCTCCTGCACATACAGCGCTGCTGCGTCTCCGTGCCTCTTCGGCCTTCCGGGTCAAGCGTCGAAGTTTATGGTCTATCTGCTCCCGATAGACTTAACCATGGCGCCTACAGTTGATCCGAATTCCGGGATGCTCACCTACCAGTTGGGGGCCGGAACGTACAATATTTTTTGGGTCGTCCTGGGCTGCTGCCTGGGAGCCCCGGACGACGGCTCCGGGCCGCAGGTGAGTGCCTCAGGGTCCGTCACGGCGACCTTCCAAGCTACACAGTAGGGTTTGTGTGGATATCACTGGTGGTCGCTGGGTCGCGTTGCTTCATCGTCCACTGACCTCGTGCTCGGGCTGTCGGCCGCACGATGTCGAGCCGGCCTTTCCGTGGCGTGAACCGACGCACGCGACATATTGACGAAGTCAACGCGACAGGCCGCAGGCAGCGGCGATCCGATAGTCGTCAACGACGTGCGCTATTTCTATATTGATAACATATTTTATCAAGATAGTATGGGCGCCTATGGGGAGCCTGTTTAAGCGATCGCACCAATATCTGTCCGCTCTCTTGCTCTGTTTCACTCTCGCGTGTTCATTGGCCGCGATTACTTCCGCCGAGGTGCCGATCGGCGGGACACTACGGGATGCGACGCTGCAGGGACTCAATGGTCCGGCCCGAAAGCTCAACTCGTTTCGCGGCAGGCCGCTGCTAATCAATGTGTGGGCCAGTTGGTGCGGCCCGTGCAGGCAGGAGATGGCCTCATTGGAGCGACTTGCGTGGCGTGGTGAAGAGCAATATTTCGCCATCATCGGCATCTCCACAGACGATTACGCCGGTCGAGCCAAAAGCCTGTTGAATGGTACAAATGCGACCATCAGCCAATTCATCGACACACGGCCTGGAGATGGAGAACATGCTGGGCGCATCACACCTGCCGCTGACCGTGCTCGTCGACGCCGACGGGCGAGTACTCAGGAGAGTCAACGGGGCACAACAGTGGGACGGTGCCGATGCGCTACGGCTGATCGACGAAACCTTTCACAACAAGCTCCGGCCACCATGAAAAATTCAAAAGCACCCTCCAACAACTTCACTCCCAAGCCCGTGACGCTCCCTCGCCGCGCGCTGACTTCCGCCGAATTCTCCCAACTCGCGGACGTTCCCATGGTGTCAGACAAAGAGCAAAACGTCGAGATCCGCTCCCACGAGCTCACGCTGCGCGAAGGCGAACTAGACTCGCGCCTGTGTGATCGAGAACGCACCGTCGAGGATTTGAATCTGCGCCTCCGAAAACTCACCCTAACATTAAGAAAGCAGCAAGCGACCGTGGACGCTCAAACGCACGGATTCTTTCCCTGCCCCGATGATGGCAACTACGATCAACTAAGAGGGCCGGCGTCGAGACATACGCCGGCCCTCGATCGCCTTTTGATCTACCTATCGATCCCCGTCAAAATCTGATTTCTGATTGAGATCAAACACCAGCGGGCGTAGGTAGTCGTTAGGATCAACCAGCCACCACACGATCGGCCTCGCTGTTTGCGGGACATTTGCGGCGTTCAGCGCATCGTAGAACCCATCCTTCCATTCTAGCGACGAACCCTCCGCCGCAACCGCAGTCAAATGGTTCGGAATGAAATAGCGCGGCTTGACGTGCCCGATATAGCTGACGACGTCTCGCTCTCCGTTTTGGTTGTAACCAAGACTCACCACCGATCCAAGTTCGACATCGACCGGAGCCAGGCTCTCCATGATCGAGGCGAGGTTCCCTCCGACTGTCTGCCCGTTGACGGTGACGCCAGGGAAGCAACCATGGACATCCTGAGGCGGCTCCGCCGGCACTGGCGGATTTGTTCCCGCGATGTTGTTGGGCAACGCGCAGCTATCGATGATATCCCCGGTTGAGTTGTGCCAGACGAATTTGAACTTGTGTTCACTGTTCACGGTGAAGACATAGAACAGCGCGATCGGGCCGCCAGGACCCTGGCGGGAAGTGGCGATGTTCAACACACCGGGCTCGAGCGGCGTACCCGCAGGGAAGAGCAGCGGGTCCCGGGGATCTTGCAGATTACACGGGAATGTGTTGCCTTTGCTTGCCGTGGGAGTGCAGACACCGGCGACCGTCGCCGCGATTGGCACGGCATCCGGATCGGTCACTCCCGTATTCGTCGAATGCAAGTGTTTGAATACGCTGATACGGACCTCCGGTTCAAAATCATGGACTGCAACGATTTCAGCACCCGGCAGTGAACCGCGAGTGGTCAGAGTCTTGCAGGTCACAGTCTTCACCAACGTGTAACCGTTGGTAAAGTTATTGGTCGCATCGATTGCCATGTTGTCGCAGGTTTCAGGTGTGGCGTAGATGACGGCACCGGTCTCCTGGGCGATGTAGGCAGCATTATCCGCATGGTCGAAATGCCCGTGGCCTAGGAAAATCACCTCAGGTTTGAGATCCAGAAGGTCTTGGATCACGATCGGCGTGCGCCCGGGCACAATTTCCAGACGCGTAATGTAGCTGTCGAGAAGTACCACGTGTCCCTTCATCGCCGCTGCAAACGTAGCATTCGTCAGCCAGGAAAACACCACTCGATCATCACGAACCTTGCCGCTCCGCGCATCAACGTTCTCAATTCCGAATATTTTCTGTCGTGCCGCGATCATTGCAGCTGATGGCTTCGCCATTGCCTGACCCATGAACGAACCAGCCAGCAGAACTCCTCCCACCATCATGAGTACTTTTCGTCGCATTGGAGACTCCTTAAGATCTGATCCCTTATTTCTGGCGACTGTAAGAGTGCACCGATCGGAGTTGCGCAATCCCACGCGCCACTTCATCATTTTCTCGCTAGGAATGGCCGTTGCCTAGCAGGATTTCTATTGCAGCGCGATCGGCAACCGCCGATTCAGTCCATCGTCGTCCCCCGCGGGCGAGCGGTCGGAAACTGAGGGAAAGACACGATTCGCGCTTTAAAGCACGCTAAGTCGTCGCGGCGAAGTCATGCAGACGGGTCCGAAGGGGCCGAAACTGGTCTGGTCCGAGGGCCGGCGACGTGGTCATGCAGGCGGGAAGGTGGAAATCGACCCGAATGCCGAAGCGCTATGGTGAGGGAGTATTCGCTGCGCGCGGCGGTATGGCGCGAGTTGCCCAGGTGCAGGGGCGCGAGGACGCGAGCCACACGGATTGGAAGGGTCAATGACTTCTACTGGCCATGACACGCACGGTCCTTGACCGCGAACATGATTTTGGCGACGGTGCTGTCGTCAGGGATCTCACGCCAGTCTTCGCCGAACGTGGTGTGACGGCCATCGGTCAGGGCAAGCATGTTGTTGCGCTTGCCCCGTCCCTTGTGCGCGGCGCAGTCGTACTCGACGGTCAAGAACAACTCCGTGTAGGGCGCGGTGCTGTGATCCGTCATTGTGGCCGTCTGCTGCTGCACGAACACGAATTTGACTGAGTAGCCGACGAAGCTGGCATCGGGCGTGGCGTTGGCGACGTCGAGGTAGACGCGGGTTGTCGCCGTCGTGTTGTCTTTGGTGCTCGTGACGCTGACGTAATCGTTGATCTCCACCCAATTTTCTGTGGCTGCGAACGCCGTCGACGCGAACACGAGTCCCACCAAAAGTAACGTTTTCATGGAATCCACTCCCGTGTGGCTTGGGTAAGGCGGAACAGGAAATCAGCGCGGAAGCGCTCGGCGTTGCGTTTCACTTGCTCATTGAGGCGCTTGGTGGTGACGCCATAAAGAGTGGCAAGCTCGGCGTCAAGCAGCACGCGATTTCCTCGAAGAATTATGATCGATCGACTGATCTGACTGGCTGGCAGAGCACCTGTGTCTTGTGTTTTGGGCATGGCAGCCTCGCTGCTATCGCCATGAGGAGTTCGACTGCGCGCGGTGGCGGGCGCGGCGAGAAGCAGGGGGCTCGCGGGGCCCCTAAATAGGGTGGCAGATGGGTCTACTTTTATTGTTTCGCTCGTCGTTGTTGTCGGGCGGTAGGACGACGAGCCGGCCGTCGATGGGGAAGGCCTTGAGTTCGATGGAAAAGCCGATTCCTTCTTTATGGGGGAAGGCGGCGCCGATTTTGGTCCACCTTTTCCCAGCTTTTCCATTGCTTTCGTAGCGGGGCGGTGGCGGATACAATGGGGAATCCAGGGACTCGGAGGCGGCTGATGGGGAATCGGGACATTTCAACCGAGCTACCGCGGGCCGCGGTCAAGCGAGAGTCCCAGGGCTGCGGGCGCAATCATTGGGGATATTTGGGTTGGCTTCTGTCCGTGAGCCTGCTGACTGCTTGCAGCCAGGAAGAGATGCTCCAGAAATTCGCATCACCCGAGGAACAGGCGGTCGCCAAGAAGTACATTGACCAGTTACGCAGTCGCGATTTCTCCGAGATAGAGAAGGCCGCAGATCCTGGTATTGCGAGTCCGGCACTCGAGCGCACACTCTCAGAAATGGCGGCTTTGATTCCCAGCGATCCACCCCTGTCTGTGAAACTCGTGGGCGCGCATCGTTTTTCTTCGACAACGGCGGGGACGACTGTCGACCTGGTCTTCGAATATCAATTTCAAGATCGCTTCGTGGTGGCCAACGTCGCCACTAAGACTATCGGCGGCGTGATGACGATCGTCGGCCTTCATGTTAAGCCGGAATCGGAGTCGCTCGAATCACAGAATCGGTTCACTTGGGCCGGCAAGAGTGTTCTGCAGTATGGCGTCTCGGTGGCGGCGGTCGTGGCGGCGCTGTTTACGCTTTGTGTTCTGGTTGTCTGCATCAGAACTAAAATGAAGCGACGCAAGTGGCTGTGGATACTGTTTATCCTTTTTGGATTCGGTAAATTATCGGTAAATTGGGCAACGGGACAATGGGGCATCACGGTGTTGGCGGTACAACTATTCAGCGCGTCGTCGCATGCGGATTTCTTCGGACCGTGGATCATCTCGGTATCTCTGCCTGTCGGAAGTATTCTGTTCTTGCGCTTGCGGCAGACACTGCGAGTGGAGGAATGAGTGCGCGGATTTTCCATGGATCATGTGTTCCGCGATTGTCGTCGAATTAATTGTTAGGCGCACTGATAGCGGGTAACGAGGCGTGTCACATCGACAATTCGGAAGCGCCACGGCCAACGGACTAGTTGTGCTCGCATTTCTATTAGCTATCGGTTGTGGAATGCGCCGGTTGGAGGGAACAGTCGTTGGGACAAATGGCCAACCTATCCCCGATTGCACCGTAATGCTGGAGGTTGGCACGAACGGTGGTCTGCGGTTGTCGCGCACGACTGACGAAACCGGCAAGTATTCTTTTGGGAGCGTCAGCACCTTCGGTGGCTGCGCTATTCGACTCGAGAAGCCTGGATATGAAAGCCGACAGGTACCCTGCCCGTCGAATGGCTCATCGACGCGGGCGGTGATAAAGGAACGTGGGCACCAGATTTGACGTGTCTACAGCGCCTAACAGTCGGTTCGAGCGATCGCGAGCGCCCAAGGAGCCAGTCGATGATTGAGATGAAGTGCCTGAGCGGTGGTGCGCGGTGAGAAAATTTCTTGCGGCGCTAATCGCATTCCTACTTGCGCCGATGGTCCCGACGCTGCTTGACGTGGCGCAATCGCGCAGGATACACGAGGTCGTGTCGACGGAGTGGTGGGTGATGATATATGGAGTATCTTTCGTATCCATTTGTGTTGTGGGCGTGCCGTCATTGCTGTTGCTGAGCGCAGTTAGGCTGATTCGCTGGTGGTCTCTGGCAATCGTTGGAGCTGGCATCGGATTTGTGATGGTGAGATACATGCCGGCTATTCATCAGATGCAGGTCAACATGCTGTCTAGCGCCATTGGGGCGCTGTGTGGGGTGGTCTTTTGGACAATCTTGGAGCTAGGCAATGAGCCGGGTGAGCATGACGGCTAGAACGGAGGCGGGATCTCGATATCAGGTTCCGGGCTGGCGTAGGCCCATTGCGCTGGGGTGGGGGTAGAACATGCCGCGTCGTCGCGAAAGTCCTGGCCGGGCATCAAGTCGCGTGACTAAGCGTGCGGCGGTCACGTTTGAGCAAGTGCGTGTGGCTGCGCAAGCATTTCCGGGAGTGGAGGACTCCACGTCTTACGGGACGCCGGCGCTCAAGGTACGTGGCAAGTTGCTGGCGCGTCTGCATCAGAGCGGAGAGTGTCTGGTCCTTCGCGCGGATTTGTTGGATCGTGAGATCTTATTGCAGTCTGACAGCGAAGTCTTTTACGTCACCGATCATTATCGGGATTATCCTTGGGTTCTCGTGCGCTTCTCGGCCGTCGATGTCGGTGCGTTGCCGGATCTCATCGAGCGCGCGTGGAGATTGGTTGCGCCCAAGACGCTAATAGCGAAGTACGATAGCGGCCAGGTATGACGCGTGATTCGTGAGCGAACTGGTTGATGGCTGAGGCGGAAGCTGCTGCAGCCATTGTGCGATTCGTGGAGGAGGAGGGTATTCAGGAGTCTCAATGTTGCGGGGCCTCGTGCAAGTAGTTGGGCGGAGGGGTATGCCTATTCGATGAGGGTGGTGGGAGGAGTGATTGGCGTTCTCTGAACTTGAACTCAAGCGAATCGAGGGTATCGTCGAGCCGTTTTGTCGGCGACGATCGCCGGCGCATGCTCGCCATCAAGTGCGCACGGAATATCGAGTCGTGGGTCATGAGGTATTGATCGTCGAAGTGCGGACGGTTGGACGATGCGACGAAGTGGAAGAGCACGGTGTCGCGAAACTAAAATTCAACCGGAGGGCGGAAATTATTCTGGCAGCGGGCCTCGCTCAAGTGGCAGGCGTACAAGCCATTTGCAGAGAGTCGGGATCTGGGGGTTTTGGTCGAGGTGGTAGATCAGGATCCGAATGGCTGTTTTTTCGGGTAAATTGGGTGGGTGACTTTGGGTCGGCGACTGTCCGTCGATGAGTGAGAGCGACATTTTTTGCCCGAAGTGTCGATGGAAACCGACGCCGGTGAGCCGGTGGTGGTGCACGCCGAAGATTGGGGGTTGCGGGCATCTCTGGAATACCTTTGACACGCGTGGAGTGTGTCCGAAATGCAGCTGGAAATGGATTATTACGGCATGTCTCTCATGCAAGCGGTTCTCGCCGCATGAGGATTGGTACCATGATACGGATGAGGATTTGAAGGAAGTCGAGGAGGAGAGGGCGGTGGCGGAAGTGGAGTGATGGCGGATAGTCAGAAAACAACAGCAGACGTCGCGGCGGCTCTAATCCTCGCACACGAAATTCTCTACGAGATCGGTGTACCAGCCTCAGGAGATGTTGCTGCCAGAATTGCGGTGCGGATCGGAGAGACGGTGAATCGGCTCGTTGGTCAGGAACGTGAACGCTGCGTGGCCATATGCAAATCGCGAGCGGCGTTGTGGAGTAACACGCCGATGGCGTCCTCGCCGCTGGGGCGGGAAGAGAGCCGAGCCCGAGTCAATGAGGCAACTTATATCGCGGATGCGATCAGAACCTGCGTGGCGTAAACTCTTCCTGGAGGAAGACTTGATTTTTGGTTCGGTCAATCTAAGGAGGGCGCAAGTGATCTACTCAAATTCCATCAACCGAGCGTTGATCGGAATGGTAGCGCTGCTAGCCCTGAACTCAGCCATCGCGCACCATTCCTCGGCAATGTACGATAAAGACAAGGCCGTGAGTTTGAAAGGCGCGGTTAAGCAATTTCAGTGGACTAATCCGCACTGCTGGGTTCAAGTGTTAGTTGCGGTGAATGGTGAGGATCAGGAATGGAGTGTTCAAATGGGCCCTCCCAGCAATCTGTACCGCGATGGTTGGCGACCTGGCACGCTCAAAGCGGGCGACACCATTACTGTGGTAGTTCACCCCATGCGAGACGGTACTCATGGAGGGCTATGGATTTCGGGCTCTGACGCAGATGGCAAGGCCCTTGGCGCCAGCTCGCCGGCGAAGTGATCAGCCATGAAAACAATCCGTGGGTGTTCTGTTGCACTTCTGATCGTTCTGCTTGCGACGTCGGCCCACGCGGCTCAGAACCCAACACAGCGGGTGCGTGCCTTCGCTTCTCTCCCGGACTGGACCGGCTACTGGGAGCAGGACAGCTTCAAACTTGATGTCAGTGGTGAGCCGTCCAATTTGGATGAGGGATTCGGCGTGAGCAAATTGTGGTTTGCCGATCCACCCTACAATCCGGAATGGGAAGCGCGCTACAAGGCAACTCCAGAGCCTCCCAATCACGTCTATTGCAGATGGGGGTTTCCGGCGATCATGGAATCTCCCTACACACAGTTTGAGTTGGTGATCACACCCGAACAGACTCTTTTTGTCCCCATCATGCTGTCTGCAATGCGTCAGATTTTCACTGATGGTCGCTCGCATCCTGCAAAGACAGATTTGTTGTATACGCCCACTGGAGATTCGATCGGACGATGGGAAGGAAAGACCCTGGTCGTAGATACCATCGGGCGAGAAGCCGGACCCATAGGTGATCGTAATCAACTCAGCGGTCAAGCTCACTTTATGGAGCGGATACGATTGTTGGACAAGGACCGCATGGAAGATCAAATGACCATTGAAGATCCTGTTGCCTTCGCTCGACCGTGGCACGTCACGCTCACTTACAAACGAATGAAAACAGTCGATAGGCTCGTTCCAACGGATTGTCAGGAAAACGATCGAAATCCGATCGTCAACGGAGAGTTCAAGATTGCGCCCGCTAAGCCCTAATTGTCTCTCCTATGAGAAGCGAACGCCATCGATCCGTAAGCGGTTCAACAATATCGCCGCTGAGCCGAGCGCTGGCCCGTGGCTCTGCATGGAAATCGAGCCCGAAAAGGCGTCGTGATTACAACGTCGAATTTCTCTCGGGAGGCAATCGAGTATGCGAAGACGTCGCAGATTGCAATCGTGCTGATCGATGGGGTGCAGTTGGCGGATTTCATGATTGAGTTTGGAGTAGCGGTTAGTGACGTCGAGACGATCAAGCTGAAGCGGCTGGACGAAGACTATTTTGGGGAGGAGTGAATCTTAGGATCCGGGAACGTAGTGCCGCTCTCGTTCCATGGCCAAACGTCAGGATGTAAAATGAACACTATGGGTATTCATTCAATTCAAGACGTTGCATCCATCGCGACTGCAATTGGTGTGTTTTTTGCGGTGTTGCAATTGTGGTACACGAGAAATCGTGCCATCACCACTTTTGAAGATACGTTGTCCAGCGAATATCGAGAGATTACGGGCAGGCTTCCGACAGAGGCCATGCTGGGGGAGATTCTCACGGCTGACGTGCAAAAGACTCACTTTCACGAGTTTTATCGATATTTCGACCTATCTAACAGCCAGATATTTCTTCGGCAAAGTGGTCGCATCAGCAAGAAGACATGGACGTTTTGGGCGGACGGTATCGAGACCAATCTTGCGCGCCCGGCGTTTGCAGCGGCGTGGGCCGAGATAAGTCGGCGTGCTGGTAACGATTTTTCGGAGCTGCGGCGCTTGATTGCGGAAGACTTCAAGAGCGACCCGCGCCGGTGGTGACTCCAGAATGAACGGCGGCGACGCCGCGGGTTGTGTCGACGCATTCTAAGGTATCAGCGGCTGCGTTGGTCCAGGATCTCCATTTTTAGGGAAGCGGCGTTGGCCTTTACCCACGGCTTACATTTCTCGAGAAGGTCGAAAATTGCTGCATCTGAGCCCGAATGAATCTTGACAATGATGGAGGTGTTTTCGGTCGTTGCGATTCCGGAGTGCGATTGGAATTCTTCTGTCTTTAGGTACTTCAGATATATTCTGATCTTGTCGAGTAAACGGCGTTGGGATCGTTCGTCCGCCAGGAGCGGTGACCCGATGATGATGGTTAGATCAGAACCGCCGGTTTTCTTAACGACCTCGATGTCGAGCGCATAGATGGACGGAATGGGATGGGAGGGGTCGTCGTAGCCTACCTCCCACTCGCCGTGTTTGACTATTGGTGCGGTCACAAGTTGATCCTCATGGAGGCCGAGTCTGAATAGAACACGCGGAAACGGGTTGCGTCAACATTTAAGAAAGCCGCCGAGCCGAAGGCCGGCGGCTTGAGGAACACTAAATGACGATGAGTCCGCGGGTATAGGCGACCTCGGCGTAGGCCGAGAGGGGTTTGTCCGCGACAAATTGCGGATCGGCGAGATGTATGGCGAGATGTTTGCGGAGTCGCGGTGTGTGCTGGCGGGCGATTTACCTACTATCATCTCTGGAACAGGGAGGCACCGTTTCACATTGGTAAAAGGACGAAGCCAATTCTCCGATCATGTGGCAAGGCTGTTTGGCAAGGAGGTCGCCGCTATGCATTTATTGCGTTCCCTCGGCATTGTTATTTTGAGTCTTTTCGGTGCAACCATTCACGCCGAAGATCTCCCGAAGTTTGAAATCCACGTTCGGCACTCGGAAGTCGCGGATGGAAAGAACACGTCGTACGCGGACATCCTGGATCGCAGCGACAATCAGATTTGGTTCTGTCAATTTTCGTTCATGACTTCGAATCCTAAGCAGCATGAATCCCGTTGCACATCCAAGCCGCTGCCGCATTTGCGACACTTTCAGATTGATGATGCCAGAGACCATTCCACGGACACTTCAGCTCCGTGGAACGCGTTTCGCTGGCTGGTGGACCAAGAAGCCGGTGATGTCGTCGTTTGCTGGGGAGATTTCCATGAGTGCCAGCATTTGGAGAGGCCGAAGCCGGGATAGCGTAGCGGCCGAACAACCTGGCTGGACGGCTGGTGCGATCCAACTGCGCATAATGTATATTATGTTAAATTGTAGAATTACCGCGTGAGCCGCCGCCCTCGGGCCTACAGGTTTTTCCCAGCGCCGATACCCAATAATCGCGATGTCGCGCAAGCCGCCGGGGCGCTACTTTGTCGGGCTCAATTGGGAATGTTACAAGGCTCGATTAATGACTGTCCTCACCACCGACGCCTGGGCAATGGCACTGGCTGCGGTCATAGCGGTACTTCTATCGCACACGACCCTCACCCTCGCACTGCGAGTCTCCACGGTCAGCGCGCGCCACTGGAGAGGATCTCACCGTCTGCGGGGATTACGAGAACTGCGAATGAGTTGGGCGAAATGGAATAAGGTGCGATGAAAAAAAGCAGTGAGAAGAAGTGCATCTTGTTAGTGGATGACGACCCTAGCGTCCAGGTGACTCTGGCGGGCGCACTGCGCGATGCGTCGTACGAATGCTGCATTGTCGGAACTGTGGCCGAAGCTATTGAACTCGTCCGAACCAGGACCTTTGACACCGCGATTATTAGCATGGACTTGGCGGACGGATGCGACACCGTGGCCGCCGCGTTCCCCCCCGCGTCTATGGTGCCCATCCTGTATACGTCGAAATGCGCCAATCATAAGTTCATCGACGAGGCCGTCGCCGCCCGTGCCTTTGGCTTTATCGACAAGCCCGTCAACCCGAAGCTGCTGCTAGGGAACTTGCAGTGCACGCTTGCGCGCGCGGCGGAATTTCGTGAGGCACAGGAAGGCCGCATACAGGCGCAGCGCGGGCTCGACCTAGCGCGTGTGGTGAGCATCGCAACTGGTCTCGTGATGGAACGTTACCGTCTCTCCTCCCAGCATGCCTTTGAAACCCTGCGCGCCGAGGCGCGCCGCAGACGCATCAAACTGGCGGATCTGGCCCAGACAGTGGTCACTGGCGCCGACAGCCAGCAGCTTACCGTACTGCCGGTCGCCGACAAGATCGCCTAGACGGAGAGCACCCGAAAGTTGGGGGTGTGCTACGGCAAAGGATTTCTCGTCCCCTTCCCTATCGCCAACCAGCGCTTGCCACTCACGCGGTAAAGAGTCCCGGTCTAGGGGTGCAGCCGACATGACGAGGGCACATGAGCAGCGTCACCGCCAACTTGAATGGCTTGCTGAAATCTTGACTCTAGTCACAAGATACGAAAGTGTATCGTGAGAAATGTCACATGAGGCAGGCACGCGCTCACGTTAAGGTTACCGCCGCTCGATCGACGCGCTGAACCCAGACATTGTTCAGCGCGAATTCGGGTGGAGCACGAGCTCCGCAGAATCCTCACCTCCCAGCCCCTGCGGTGAGTGCAGACTCCGGGCCCTGACCTTGCCCGCCACCATTGGCTTCTTGTCATTTTAGACATTCAATGTGAACGCATGAGCGCAGTGCGCCTGCGCCGCAGGGCTGGAAAATGAGCGAACCGCAAAGCTACACCGTCGCCACCATTGGCTTCGAGGACCGCGAACGCCGCGTGCTGCGCAATGTGCTCGCAATCTCTGCGCACCGCGTGCCGGCCTTCCGCACCTACACGCCGGCGCCCGGCATCTGTCCGCATATCGTTGTGATCAACTTGGATCGCGCTGAGTCCCTGCAACATTGGCAACGGTACCTGGAGGCAAACGGCAAGCACGCGCTGTTCATGACCCCGGTATTCCTCAGCCGCGCGCCCGTACTGGGCGTGGGCAAGTACGTGCTGCATCGCCCCGTCGTGGCGACGCGGCTGTTCCAGTTGTTCGAGCAGGTGGTTACGGAGTCGCACGGCTTCGTGCCGCTATCGGTTTTCGATCCAGAAGATGCGCCGGTGGTGCACGGCAATCAACCGCCGCCAGCGGCGACGGCTTCCAAACAGAGTTCGGCGAATGCTCCACTGCCGGCACCGGCTGTGTCTGCACCGCCGCGCGCAACCACCACGCCGGCTACTCCAGCCGCCGCCGGTGCCGGCTCCGACGATGTTGTCGCTCTGGTCATCGACGACAGTCTCCCCGTGCGCATTCAGATGCACAGTGCGCTGAAGTCGCTCGCCACGCATGTCGATTTGGCGGAAACCGGCGAAGAGGGATTGGATTACATCGGCAAACGCCCATATTCAATCGTTTTCCTCGACGTGATCCTGCCGGGTAAGGACGGCTATGAAATCTGCCGGCGCATCAAGAAGCATCCGCTGCAGCAGCGCACGCCGGTGATCATGCTCACCGGCAATTCCTCGCCTGCCGATCGCGTGAAGGGGAAGCTGGCGGGCTGCGACACCTACCTGATCAAGCCGGTCAAGCAATCCGTGTTCGAAGAGCTGGTGGCGACCTTCATTCGCCGGCCGGCAGCCGCATAATTTTAGTTCATTCAGCAGGAGCATTGCATGTCCATCAAGAAAATACTCGTTTGCGACGATTCCTCTTCCGATCGCCAGAATCTTGAGCGCATCGTGTCAGGCACCGGCTGCGTCGTCATTTCAGCGGTCAACGGCAAGGACGCGCTGACCAAGGCCAAGACGGAGAAGCCCGACCTGATCTTTCTGGACATCATCATGCCGGAGATGGACGGCTACGCCACTTGCCGCGCATTGCAGAATGATCCCGACACCAAGAACATTCCGGTGGTGTTCGTGACCAGCAAGGGCCAAAAGGCCGACAGGGTCTGGGCGCAGATGCAGGGCGGCAAGGACTTGGTATCCAAGCCCTATTCCTCGGAGGAGATCGTCGAGCAGATCAAGAAAAGCGCCTGAAGAGTCACCGCCGAAGCACCCCAACATTTAAGGACGCAACACTCATGGCCATCAAGAAAATTCTGGTCTGCGACGACTCCGCCCCCGACCGTCAAAACCTCGAACGCATTATATCAGCGACGGGCTGCGTCGTTATCGCTTGCACAGGCGGCAAGGAAGCCCTTGCCAAAGCCAAGGCGGAAAAGCCCGATCTCATTTTCCTCGACATCGTGATGCCGGACATGGACGGTTACGCGACATGTCGCGCGTTGCAGAACGATCCAGACACCAAGAGCATTCCGGTGGTGTTCGTCAGCAGCAAGGGCCAGAAGGCCGACAAAGTTTGGGCACAGATGCAGGGCGGCAAGGACTTGGTGGCGAAGCCTTACACCCCGGACGAGATCGTCGAACAGATTAAGAAAAGCGCCTGATCGGGCCGGCTAACACCGCCACCGTGATGAGACAGAACTCAAAATGCCGACCGACCATTACATCCACGGTGGCGACAATGCATCAGGCAAACGCTGTTTCGAGCAGCTCGCTTTAGAGGGATTTTGAGCCTATGTCACTGAAACCCGCGGCAGCGCTCGAGCGTGCGACGCCCTCGCGCAAATTCCTGGATCAGGGGCATGTCGAGACCGTGGAAAAGCGCTACGGCTTCCGCATCGGCGATCTGGGCCTGCTGCTGTTGGACCGGCGCGCGCAGTGCGAGATGGTGCCGGTGCCCAAAGCCTCGCGCATTCCCGGCACGCCCGACTGGCTGATGGGTGTCATGAATTTGCGCGGGGGCCTAGTGCCTGTGTTCGATTTTCGCCTGCTGTTCGAATTACCGGCGCGGGCCAACACCGGCGCTCCAACCGGGCTGGTGCTCGATCGCGGCGAATACACCGCCGCGCTTATCACTGACGGCTATCCGCTCGCACTCAATGCACTCGAGGCACTGCCGGATCTGCCCCCGCTGCCTGCTGCGCTCCGGCCCTATGTGCCGCGCGCCTACAAACAGAGTCAAGAAGTATGGCTGGAGCTCGACCATCGGCAGCTCCTTGCCTCCCTCGCGCAGCGTATGACGGCATGACGCGCGCCGATTCCGCTCGCATGCATATGGCGACTCGCGCTAGCAGCGAGAGCGCGGCGCGCCGGGCACACGCTTGCCTGGTCATGGGCGATTTACAGGTTTAATCAGGAGAACGATCATCATGAAAGCTGGTAGGCTCAATAATACGTCCATTGCGCAGCGGATGCGCAACACCGTGACGGTTTCTATATCTGGATTTGCTGCGCTGCTCGCGGTAACGGCCATCATCTCACTACTTGAATGGAAATTCTGGGGCACACAGGAGCGAGCCCAGAACTTCGCGACCGCCATCCTTAACGCGAACAGCGACATTCTGCAATTGCGCCGCCATGAGAAGGACTTTTTGTTGCGTAATGATCCGCGATACTCGGAGGAGCATGCTGCTCGGGTGCCGGTACTTAACTCCCACCTTGCCGCCGCAAGCACACTCGCTCAAGACCAGGCGAGCGCAGACAAAGTGGGCCTGATGGACGCCGCAGTCGCGGACTACGAGGCGAAATTCCGAACGCTCGTCGCCGAGAAGACAAAGATCGGTTTGACTGAGAACACGGGGCTGCAGGCCGTCCTGCGAGACGCCGCCCATAAAGCGGAGAACGAAGTCAGCAAATCCAACAGTCTCCCCATTTTGGTGAGCATTCTGCAGCTGCGGCGGCATGAGAAGGACTTCATGCTGCGCGGCGAAACACTGGAAGCAGCGGATGTATATCTCAATAAATGGAACGAGGAGTACCAGAAGTTCCGCGCGCTTCCAGGTGCGGCCGGTGTAGCAGTCGAAATGGCCGAATACGCAAAAGCCTTTGGTGACTTGGCCGCAACCTCCAAGGTGATGATTGGCACCATCGAGGCGATGCGGAATGCGGCGCACAAAACGGAGCCGCTGACCGACGAATTGTCCGCGTTGGGATTAAGTCTCGCCAAGTCCGGGCACGACACTATGGTGCGTGCCGCGACAGCAGGTATTGTGCTGTTGCTGCTCATCGGCGGCATCATCTCACTATTCGCCTCACGATTTATCACCCGCACTTCTCAGCGCGTGCTGTCGCCGCTTACCGAAATGAGTACTACCATCGTGAAGTTGGCGGGCGGAGACACGGAAGCCCGTGTCAATTATCAGTCCAAAGATGAACTCGGCGATATCGCCCGCGCGTTTAATGAAATGATGGATGAGCGTGTGGCGCAGGCTACGAAGTTAATTCGTGAGAATGAGCAGCTCAATAACTCGATTGTCGCCCTCTTGCAGGCCGCAGCCGCGCTGTCGCAGAGAGACCTGACCGTCCGCGTACCAGTGGCCGAAGACGTGACCGGGGCCGTGTCGGACGCGATGAACGCCATGGCCGACGAGACCGCCAAGGTGTTGGGACAGGTCGTGAGCGTGGCCAATCAAGTGGCGCTGTCGGCGCAGGAAGTGAAGGTTCAGGCCGCCAGCGCAATGTCGTTGGCCGGCGCCGAGCGCATCGCGGTGGAAAAATCCGCTGGCCAGCTCGAACAGGCTTCGGCCAGCATGCTGCAGGTCGCGGAACTTGCCCGGCAATGCAACGAGGCTGCGCGCAAGGCGATCGGTACGACCGAAACCGCCCAGGTCACGGTGCTTAGCACGGTAGAGGGCATCAACTCGATTCGCGAAACCATCCGCGAAACGGAAAAGCGCATCAAGCGCCTGGGCGAACGCTCGCAGGAAATCTCAGGCGTCGTCAGTCTGATCAACAGCATTGCCGAACGTACGCATATTCTGGCGCTCAACGCGTCGATGCACGCCGCCTCGGCCGGCGAAGCCGGTCGCGGCTTCGCAGTGGTGGCAAACGAAGTGCAGCGCCTTGCGGAAAACGCGCGCGACGCCACCTTGAAGATCGGCACGCTGGTCAGCAACATTCAGGTCGAGACGGCCGATACGGTGGTGACGATGAACGACGCCATCACCAAGGTGGTCAGTGGCACCGCACTGGCCGAGCGCGCCGGCAGCGAGATGAAGACCACGCGCGACACGACGGCCGAGCTGGTGGAGTTGGTGCAGCAGATCGCGAGCCAGTCGCTGGCCCAGTCCAAGGTCACCGAGTCGCTGCGCGAACAGGCGGCGGGTATCGTCGTGAGTTCGACGGAGACGCACGATCAGCTCGAGAGCCAGCGCGGTCATACCGACTTGCTGGTGGAATATTCCGATGCGCTGCTGGCCTCGGTGAGCGTGTTCACCCTGCCGAAGCGCGAGGAAGTCGTACCGACGGCGCGGGCCGCGGCGCCGGTCAAGGGCACGGCCAAGCGCCAAGCTGCCAATGGTTGAGTCCGGACAGATCGGCGGTGAGCACGAGTTCCGCATTGTTCTCGCGGAACTTGATGCCGCCGCAGCGCGCCTGGCGCCGGACGCGGTGCCAGGCGCGCAATCCGCAACCCTTGCGCAGTACGCGGTGGGCGTGGATCGCGTCGCCGAGGTCGCGGGCGATCAAGGACTTCTGGCATTACTAGACGTCTGCCTGTTGTATCGCCGCGCGCTCGAACCGCTGCTGTCGGGAGCAGATCTCAATGTGGAGATGCTCAAGGCAATCAACGTCTGGCCCGATCTGGTCGGTCTATATCTTCGCCAGCGCGATTTGGCGGCCACCGCCACCGCACTGATCGTGCATCTGCGCAAGCCGTGCTGGAACCTGCAGCTCAACGCCGACGACGTACAGGGGCTCAGCGCAGCCTTTGCCGAGTTGTCCGGCCACAGCGGTACCACGCCCGGGTTGCTCGACGTCGCGACTGTCGTCGACCGCAGCGACAAAGTCATTGCAGACGATGACCCGGCGTTGGACGGCGGCGCCGATCTGTTTGCGGCCAGTCAGCCCATTACCGACGCGCCGCCGCTGATGGCGGCCGCGCCACCGGCCAAGCGGCAGTTGTCGCCGACCGCTTATGAATTGCTCAGTGTCATCGTCAGCGAGCTGCCTGAGGTCGATATCGCCATCGCCATGCTGATGGGCGTGGCGGGAACGCCCGCCATCGAGTTCGAAGTCGTCGACGAGGCCTTCGCCAACGCGCTCAGTATTCTCGCACGTCTGGGCGCCGCCGCCGATTCGGTCGGCATGGCCGGTCTCGGGCGCATCTGCGCCAACGCCGGTGCCAACATCGAAGCGCTGCAAGTGGAGAGG
>Ga0207049_1059_pt1 | contig 19726 bp, 18 predicted proteins | sample Alteio_BWMinCont_63_FD_153305 | JGI IMG/M metagenome (GOLD analysis project Ga0207049, IMG submission 153305) | Enriched cells from forest soil in Barre Woods Harvard Forest LTER site, Petersham, Massachusetts, United States -... | ecosystem: Environmental > Terrestrial > Soil > Temperate forest >... | reverse complement strand
GTTGGTGTACCTCCGTGTCGGAGAATCTGGAGCTTTAGCGGGTTCGGGGCGAACCGAACACCCGCTGTTCCAGCGAATCATGGCCAGCAAACAGACGGCGGCGAGGGGCTGCAAGCTCAGGCGTGTGGAGGTTTTACCTTTCAGATTCGGAGCGCGAGAGGACATGAGGCCCATGTTAGGATTAACCCTGGGTGGATTTCAACCTTTCGTGCCTGACGGCTATGCCGACGGGTTCGGGATCGAACGAATGAGTTGATTCCGAGCCACGGCCTTTTAGGATGAGGCATCAGCGCAACTATCCGACAAGCGAAGCCGGCCGACGCGGCAGTGATCGCGGATTTTAACCAGCGCTTGGCCGCCGAGACCGAGGATTTGCGGCTGGAGCCCGATCGCATTGAGCCGGGAGTCGCCGCGGTTCTTAAGGACCCAGCGAAAGGGATTTATTATGTGGCCGAAATGGCCGGGGAGATCGTCGGCCAGGTGATGATCACATATGAATGGAGCGATTGGCGCAACGGCATGATGTGGTGGCTGCAGAGTGTCTATGTGCTGCCCCAGTCTCGCCAGCAAGGGGTTTTTCGGCTGCTCTTCCAGCATGTGGAAAGTCTCGCACGCGGACGGACCGACGTTTGCGCATTGCGTCTCTACATGCACGCGGACAACACGCGCGCGCGGCAGTCTTACGAGCGATTGGGGATGAAACACACCAAATACGAGGTCTTTGAGTTGGACGTTTCAAGATGAAACGAGTCGCAGCTAGAATTCTGTGGCTGGCCTTAGCGCTCCTGGGGGCGTGGGCCTACGCGAGCCTGGCCTGCCGCAGGGACGAGCAGCTGAATTCGGCTTATATCCTGATCGCGGCATTGTGCAGCTATGCGATCGGATACCGGTTTTACTCGAAATGGATCGCCGCGCGGGTGCTGATGTTGGAGGAAAGACGGGCGACTCCCTGCGAAGTCCATGATGACGGCAAAGATTTCGTCAAGACGAACAAGTGGATCGTTTTCGGCCATCATTTCGCGGCCATCTCCGGCCCGGGGCCGCTGGTCGGTCCGGTGCTGGCGTCCCAGTTCGGGTACTTGCCTGGAACGCTTTGGATCCTGATTGGAGTGACCCTCGGCGGGGCGGTGCAGGATTTTGTCGTCCTTTTTTGTTCGCTGCGCCGGGATGGGAAATCGCTCGGACAGATGATCAAAGAGGAACTAAACACCACCGCCGGGCACCTAGCGCTGGTCGCTATCCTGGCGATCATGGTGATTCTGCTGGCCGTTCTTGCATTGGTCGTGGTGAAGGCGCTCGCGGAGAGTTCCTGGGGCGTTTTCACCGTGGGAGCAACGATTCCCATCGCGCTGAGCATGGGGATTTACCTTCGATTCTGGCGCATTGGAAGAGTTTTGGAAGCGTCTGCCTTCGGAATTGGCGCGCTGCTATTGGCGGTCTGGGGCGGGAAGCTGGTTCATGAGACACCGATGCTCGCGTCGTTGTTCGGCCTGCGTGAGATGACGCTGGCATGGACATTGATATGCTATGGGTTGGCGGCGAGCATCCTGCCGGTATGGCTGTTGCTCGCCCCGAGGGATTACCTGAGCACCTTCATGAAATTGGGCACCATCTTCGCCCTGGCCTTGGGCATCTTCCTGGTGCTGCCGCAATTGCAGATGCCGGCGATCAGCAGGTTCGTCGATGGTTCGGGCCCGGTGGTCGCGGGAAAAATTTTCCCTTTTTGTTTTATTACCATCGCCTGCGGCGCAATTTCGGGCTTCCACACCCTGATCGCCAGCGGCACAACCCCAAAACTGCTAACTCGCGAAACCTACTCGCGTTCGGTGGGCTACGGCGCGATGTGCCTGGAATCGCTGGTCGCCATCATGGCGCTCATTGCCGCGTGCACACTCGCGCCCGGCGTGTACCTCAGCATGAATATCAAAGGAAACCCCGCGACGACGGCCGCCCGCGTAACCGAGTTGGGCTTCCCGGTTACGGTTTCCCAGATGGAACGATTGGCCCATGAATTGGGCGAAAAAACCTTGTTCGGCCGCACGGGAGGCGCGGCAACGCTGGCGGTGGGCATGGCGAATATTTTTTCCAACGCGGTAAGCGGGCGATGGCTGGATCTCTGGTACCACTTCGCGATTATGTTCGAGGCGCTGTTCATCCTGACCACGATCGACGCCGGCACGCGGGTGGGACGTTACCTGTTGCAGGATTTGCTGGGCCAGGCTTGGAAACCACTCGGTGAAACCCGTTCGCTCCGGGCGAACCTGATGGCAAGTGTGCTGATGGTGGGCGCTTGGGGTTACTTTCTGCTGCAGGGCGTTAGAGATCCGCTGGGGGGCATCAACTCGTTGTGGCCGCTCTTTGGAATCGCCAACCAGATGCTCGCGGCGATTGCACTGTGTTTGGCAACCACCGTGATTTTGAAAATGCAACTGCAAGCCAGGGCCCGTCGCCCGAGCGAGCCGAGCCTTGGAGGCAGCCTTTCTGTCGGACGCCCTATCCTCGCCCTCATTACCGGTGTGCCTCTTGTGTGGCTTCTTTCAGCGACCATGACTGCGGGGGTGGAGAAGATTTGCCATTCCGACCCTCGCATCGGCTTTTTGGCCCAGGCGGGAGCCCTGGACGAAAAGATGCCGAGCCTCGTGGCCAATCTGGCATCGGCTCAAAAAAGCGGCGAGACCGCGATCATCACTGCCGCCGAAAAAGCGCTGCAAACCAATCGCTTGCTGCATTTCAACAATCTGTTGGATGCCGCTGTGGCGGGAGTTTTCCTGGTTTTAGTCGGGGGAATCGTGGTATTGAGCCTGCGCGAATGGGTGCAATTGCTGTCGCGGCGCAAACCCGCAGCCTTACACGAGACGGAGCCGGTATGGCTTCCCGAGTATGCTCTGGCAGAAGCCAGGTTCACTGGCGCCTCGGGAGCTGTGGCGCTGGGACTGGCGTTCGCCAGGGAACTCTCCGGGGAAACGCAGCTGGAAAGGGAAGTCCAGGCGGGGTGTTTGCACGAGCGCACCCAACTTCAGGCGGAATCCCGGCCACCGGCCGAGCGGATTATCTGCTCTAAGCGAGCTGATGCCCGGGCTTATGTCGCGATAACCGAGCGCCGGTTCAACGGCGTAAAACGTTGTTGTTGAGCAGCTTTACAAACCCAAGACTAACCTGAGCTTCGAACGAGAAAACGTGCGGCGCGTTGCGATATTTGGCGGTTCGTTTGATCCTGTCCACCTGGGGCACCTGTTGGCGGCGCAAACGGCCAGGGAGGAGTTGGCGCTTACTAGGCTCTGCTTCGTACCTGCGGCACAGTCACCCTTCAAGCCCGACCGCCAACCAACCGCGGCGCCGGAAAGGGTGCGGCTCCTACGTCTCGCGCTCGCGGGAAAAACATGGTGCGAAATCGACGAGCAAGAGGTTCGACGCGGCGGCATCTCTTACACCATCGATACGCTGCGAGCCTATGCCGTCCGATTTCCGAAGGCTCAACTTTTTTATCTCATCGGGGCAGACCACGTCCCCCAGCTACCCCGGTGGCGGGAGGCCGGAGAACTTGCCCGGTTAGCGGAGTTCATCGTCATTCCCCGGCCGGGCCAGGAGGAAACCCCTTTTCCGGAACCTTTCCGAGGACATGCTCTGAAAGGCTTTCCCCTGGGCCTATCCTCGTCCGAGATCCGATCGAGGGTGAAAAATAATCTGCCGATTGAGCATTTGGTCCCGCCGCCCGTGGCGGAAGCGATTCGCAACAACGGGCTTTATCTTTAGCTCGAAGTAGGCCAATTTTGCCGAAGATGGATTCAAGAAAACTGGCAATGCTCTGCCGAGAGTTGGCGGACAACAAAAAGGCGGAGGATATTGTTATTTTGGACGTGCGCGATTTGTCCTCGGTGACTGATTACTTTGTAATCGCCTCAGGCACGAGCGAACCGCATTTACGCGCGATTGTCGATGAGATCACCGACCAGGTAGGCGAGGAACATGGGCTGCGCCCACGTGCGATCGATGGGACACTTCAGACGGCTTGGGTGGTTCTGGATTATTTCGATGTCATCATCCACGTCATGCGCAAAGACGTGCGGGAGCGGTACGATCTCGAAACGCTGTGGGGCGATGCGCCCCGGGTCAAAGCACGCAAGCGCGCCTCCTACAAGACCTGATTCTGACGCTCGTTACCCGGGAGCCGGTGGCGCTTCCATGGCCGCTTTGACCATCTCATCCAGCAGCTTCTTGAAATCGGCCAGACCAGGAGCGGGGATGATAATCGTATCCCGCCGACCGCCGACATCTTCCGTGATACGCAGGAAGCGGCCACGGGGGTTTTCCTTCAGGGCGAACATGAAGGTTTTGCGTTCGATTTGGACCTTATCGGATTTCAGCGTTTCCTCGTTAACCGGGGGTTTCGGAGCCCCGTAATGGCGGTTGCCGAAAGGCGATGGACGGTCGTTCGAAATCATACAATCTTCCCTGTATCGGGCCGCGCCAGCGCCGCCCAAATTCCAACACTAAAAATAAGGTTGAATACATTCAGCCTTTGTCAACTGCGGAATTTGGCGGCATTTACAAACCGTGTGGGGTCGGGAGGGTAGGCAACACGCCAGACGTAAACGACCAGCCCGGCAATGAGAACGACGTCTAAACCGGTGGAGACCGCATGCCAGGCACGATAAACGCGCGCAGCCGTCTCTCGCAGATCCGGCCGAGTGAACTGCAACTGATGTGAGGCGCTGAGCCGGGGCTGTATGGCGTACACCTGGACCAGGCCACCGAGGCACAGGCCCAACAGGAGACCGAGCCAGAGGCGCTGGGGGTACTTTCCAAGATAAAGCCACTCGGCCAGCAGGTGCAGCAGCGCTACAATGCTGCAAGCGACATACAGGTGAAAGAAGCGCGCCGCAAGAAGCTGTTCAATTGCGACTGAGAAATAGGGATAATTTTTCCACGAGAGCAGTTCCTGCATATCGGAGGAAGCCGCTGCGGGGCTTGCGTCGAAGCTGAAGAAAACCGCGGACCCAAACCACACGGCTGCATTGATCAAACCCACGAATCGCAACAACCCAATCACGCGGGGACGGTAGCAAAAGGCCGGACGATGCCAAGCATGGACTGGCGGCCTCGGTTACCGCGCAGAGAAGGCCAACCAATCCTCAAAGGATATTCGCAGCGAGTTCAGCCAGCTCGGAACGCTCACCTTTTTGGAGCTCTATATGCGCCGCGACCGCCTCGGCGCGGAAACGGCTGACGATATAATTGAACCCGTTCGAGGAGGAGTCAACGTAGGGATTGTCGATCTGATAAGGATCGCCCGTGAGAATGATTTTGGTGCCACTACCGACGCGGGTGATGATCGTTTTGGCTTCCAGCGGAGTGAGGTTTTGCGCCTCATCTATGATCATGAATTGATTGGCGATACTGCGGCCGCGGATATAACTCAGCGCCTCAACGACAATGCTGCCCGAACGCATCAGGTCGGTGCTCCGGCGGTGCTCGTGGCCCATATTCAAATCGCTAAGCATTTCCAGCGCGTCATGAATCGGCTGCATCCAGGGAGCCAGCTTTTCTTCGAGAGACCCGGGCAGGAACCCCAGCTCCTTACCCATTGAAATCGTAGGCCGCGCGACAACCAGGCGGCGGAATTCACGGTCGACAATGGTGCGCTTAAGACCGGCAGCCATCGCGAGCAGCGTTTTGCCGGTGCCTGCTTTGCCCATGAGGGTCACCAGCTTCACTTTGTCATCGAGCAGAGCATCGAAAGCGAAATGCTGCTCCCGGTTACGAGGCCGGATGCCCCAAACACCTTCGCGGCTGTCGATAATCGGGACCAGCTTCGTGCCGGAGGCGTTGACCTTGGTCAAGGCGGTTCGCTTCGGGTTGGTCTCGTCCGTGAGCGTGCAATACTCGTTGGGGAAGTACCGCTTCCCGCCATTGAGCTCGAGTTCGCCCGTCGAGCGGAAGGTCGCCATTTCGTCCGCACTCACATTGAGTTCGAGCATTCCGGTGTACAGATCCTTGAGCAGCACCCGATCGTTCTCGTAATCTTCGGCCATTAGCCCCAGGGTATCGGCTTTAATGCGCAGGTTAATATCTTTGCTGACGAGGATCGTCTGGCTCCGGGGTTGGACTTTTTTGATCCCGGCGGCAAGTGACAGGATCCGATTATCAACCGAATCGGTCGCAAAGATGGCGTGGCCATTCTGGCCGGCCCGGAATTTTTGGAAGGCGATCCTGAGATGACCCCCGTTCGGCAGGGTTACCCCTTCGCTTAACTGGCCGGAGCCGCGAAAACCGTCGAGCATGCGCGACACCATCCTGGCATTCTGGCCGAGCTCGGACGATTCCCGTTTAAATCGGTCAATCTCCTCGATGACTTCGATCGGCAAGAGGACATTATTGTCCTCGAACTTGAGCAGAGAGTTGGGGTCATGGAGGAGGACATTGGTATCAAGAATGTAGTTCTTTTTCACGAGCAAACGTTTTGGACTGAAGCCGGGTCATCCGGCGGTGCCAGTCTTTGAGCCGGTTATGTTTGGCCGGCAGGCGGTAACGGCCTGAATACAGGAAATTACCGAGCATGCCATAGAGATCAAAATCCACAAAGCTGGGCTCGCCGCTGAGCAGGAATGGCCGATGCAAAACCATTTCCTCGAAAGGAACCAGGCGTTCTTCCAATTGGGCCAATAAACCCCTTTGCTGGCTTTTCCAGTGCCCGATGCAGCCGCGCCCGAACTTGCGCTCCTTGTGGCGCAAGAACCGCAATTGGTCGGGCACCGGAACCATTTGTTGCCAGTAGATATCATTGAGCCGAAAGCAAACACCTTCAACCTCATTCTCAATATACCGCCACAAAATCGATTGAACGCCCTCCTGGTCCCAAGGAAACAATCCCAGCTTTAGCTTCGCGTCAAGATACTTGGCGATAACCTGCGAATCGTCATTAACTTCGAAAATGACGGACTTTCCATCTCTGATGACCGGCACACCGTAATACCGCTGGCGGGTGATGCGCCAGACGAGCGAACGGTCGCCATTGGGAATATTGGTGATTTTAAATTTGGCTCCGGAAAACTCCAGGATGCGGCGCTGGACGATGCAGAAGGGACTCCATGGAAACTGAACCAGTTCAATCATGTCATCGATAAATACGCCGACGATTACTCTAGGGTGGCTCACCAGAAGTGACAAGGGGAAAACCTAACGGCTTTACACCTATTGATCTGAGGACTAAACTCGCGGCATGTCTTCGGATTACGATGCGACGGAGTTTATCGACAGCGATTTTGCCACGCGTAAATTGCCTCGCCCTCCCGCTCTGGTGGGAACAGGGACGAACCAGCGGGCCCCGAGCCGCGAGGAAGTGGATGCTAAAGTGCTGGAGGCGCAGCAGAAGCTTTCGGAGCTGAAGCGCGCGCAGGAAGAACTGGAACGGGAACGCTCAGCGTTGGAGGAGACGCGTCGGCGGCAAGCGGAATTCCAGACGGGCCGGGAGGAAATGGTGCAGAGCCTTACGCGAGGGTTGGGTCTGCTCGAGGAGGCCGAATTCAGGGCGAGGCGCGATGCGGAACAGATGGCCAAGACCTTGGGGGATTTCCGTGAGACGCTGGGGAAAATCCAGTCGGTTAACGAGGAGACCTGGACGAAAGATAATTTTAGCGTAGAGCTGACGCGGGCTCTAACGTCGCTGGAAAATGGGCGGATGGAATGGAACGCCGCGAGGTTGAAATTCCCGCTTCTCTGCGGAAAGCCGACAGAGTCGGCACTCGCGCCGATGCAACCCTCCTTGACTTCGGCAGCTCCGTTTGGCCCGCAGAGTTTCGGCGAACTTTGCCGGGTAGGTTTTGCCTTAACTTGGCCGCTAGCTTTGGTGGGATTGGCCGCGTTGGGCATCCTCACGGCACTCCTCCTTCGCCACTGATTGACTAATCCCCATGGCGTGGTTCAAGAAGAAACCGGATTTGATTTCCGACCGGGCGCACACGCTCGGTGAAGAGATTGCCGCCCTCGAAGCACAGATTCAAACGCTCGATTCGCAATTGCAACGCGACCGGTTGCGTCCTCAGTCACCATCGGCCATTGCGACGCGGGACTCCCTGTCGCCACTTTATGACCAGGCGAGCGCCCCCGCGGGAGCGCCAATTGCTCACGAGCCCATTTTTGAAGAGGTCCGGCGTGAGGGATTGCAAGCGCGTGCGGAGGGTCCGACGACTCCGGACCATTTCAACGAGCTGGGCGTGCGCAAATATGATCTGCCGGCTCTGCTGGGACGCCTGCGGAACCATTTTCGCGGACCGTCCACCACGAATCCCAAGTTAGTCAGCTATCTCGCAGCGGGCGGAATTCAGGGGCTCCGGCCGCTGCGGTACGAGAAGCGGGTCGCACGCAATCGGTTCATCGCCCTGGTGGTCGTTTTGTTAGTCATTTTGCTGGGACTCATCGCCGCGTTCGTTCACCGATAACCAGACCGTCCGGGTCCGAAACTTGGAAGGAAAACATGTCGTCAGGATCAGAAATCCTGATTTGCGAGCTGCGGGTACCCACGCGGGACGGAGATTTTGTCGCGCGCTACTCGTCCAGGGGCCTCTGCCGATTGGAATTTCCGGCTCATGCTTGTGGGCTGCAGGCAAAGGAGGAATGCTTCCGCCACAAAACCGACAGCGGTTCGGCACAAACGATTCAACCCGATATCACGCGCCGATGGCACAAACTGACCTTTGGAGCTCTAGCCTCGGCTCTTGCGGGAGAGCCGGTAGGCGAACTGCCTCCACTGGACTTAACGAGTGGAACGGGTTTCCAGCAGAGTGTTTGGGAAGTTATGCGCCGGATTCGCCACGGCGAGACCCGCAGCTACGGTGAAGTGGCGCGAGCCATTGGACGACCCAAAGCGCTGCGCGCGGTGGGTGGCGCATGTGGCGCCAATCCAATTCCGGTGCTCGTGCCCTGCCACCGGGTCCTGGCTGCCGGGGCCAGACTGGGAGGATTTTCGGGCGGCCTGGATTGGAAGAGGAAATTGCTGGCGCTCGAGGGCGTCAAGTTTGGCGAGTGATATCGAGTGCCGCCGTAGGGCGCCTGCTTTGTTTTTCGACCTCGGCGATATACTTCCGGGTAGCGACCGGTAACTCGTGCCAGATCCAGAGTGCGATTAGTCCGCCGATGATTGCGAATGGGATCAAAAAGACGGGCCACCACACCCAGCTCCGCGTTGTGAGGTAGCCCAGGCTGATCGACTGAATCCCGCTGCCCAAGTAAGCAAATCCATCCACAATGCCGGAACAGGTCGCGGTGGCTTTGCGTCCGCCGAAATCCGTCGCAGCCGTGCCCGACATCAGCGAGGTAATCCCGACAGCGGCCATGACAATGGACACTGCGGCGGCGCCCACCAACACGGGTGAGGAGAACAAACTCGCAGCCATGATGCCGGCCATCACCAGAATGAAGGCTGACAGCAACCCAGCCGGCGGACCGCGACGGGATTGGAAAAAACGGTCGGAAATGAGGCCACCGGCGAAGCCGCCGATGATGCCAAAGAAGCACAGCAGCAAACCCCAGTGCTGGAGAAAAAACTCCGCGCCTGGCTGCTTCACTTCTTTGGCGAAGATGAAATACCACTGAGTGATGCCATTGCGAAAGACGCCCGAAGTGAATTCAATGCCGGCTATCAAAAGCATCAATCGGCTGGTGAAAACCTTTTTGAGCAGCTCACGGGCCGTGAATTGGACATGCATCTGTCCAGAAGAGGCGTCATGCGTGTCGAAGGGTTGAAAATTGGCTTCTTCGGGCGTGTCTTTAATGAGCCACCAATCCAGGGCGACCCAAAACATCAGGATCAATGCAGGGATGAAAAACACTGCCCAGGTTGCATCCATGGACCCGTTTTCGGCAGCGAACACACTCCGGAGCAAACGAGCGAGCCAGTTGGCGTGCAATGGGGGAGTTGCCTTGGTCATGTCCACAATGGCCTGACCCCAGTCAAAGGCAAAATAGATGCCGAAAGAGATCAGTGTGCCAAAAATCGCGCCAAAGGTTCCCCGTTCCCGCACGTGGAACCAGTAGGCTTTCACCTTGATGATGGAAACCGCACCGTAGCTCTGAAAATACATGTTTACGGAGTAAACCAGCGAGTAAGCCGGAACCAGGTTGATACTCAGTTTCCCGCGCAGGACCGACCAGGTCAGGATGCCTAACACAATATTCGCGAGCGAGGACCCGAGGGCCGCGATAATGATCCCCCGTCTGCCGCCGATTTTATCGACGAGTGGGCCGTTGATTAGGAAGGACATCGCGTAAGTGACTGTGCCCGCGCCGAATATCCATCCAAAGTCCTCCTTCGACATCAAAAGGCCGAGGGCGTTTTTTGATACGTTCAGGTTGTAGCGACCCATGTACAAAAACGCATAGGTCATCCCCAAAGGAAACCAGTTAATAAAGCGGCGAACCAAGTACCATTGACCGTGATTCAGAGGATTATTGAAAAAGTACAACGCAATAATTATCGCCAAACAGAGAGTGACTACGGTCAGGGACATGTTTGTTTATTCGAGCGAGGCACCTCAGCCGCCCGCGCAAACTTTAGTGCACAAACCCGATAGGTTCGTTGCGTTCGGTGTAGGTCGCGGTTGATCGGCCATGGACAATTGTTAGTTGACCAAACTCTTGAAACATGGTCAAAAACAAACGAACAATTTGTCTCAGTGCTGGGCCATCTGTCATGGAACAGGACACCCGGAGAAGCCGAAAGAACAGTTGTCCGGTAGCGGGTGGTTGCGAACTTTATCGAGAATTCTGGATGAGAGATGACGGCGGGGGATCAATCCCCTGAGCCAGATTTTTCTTGCTGGTCCTTGGCATCGCGCTTGCTAAGTCACTCGCAATGACAGACGTCGCGCTTAGCATTTTGGCGCTGATTGCCGGGGGGTTGACCCTTGAGCTTTTCGCCACCGCACGACCGCTATTGGGCTATCAGGATCAACGAGGTTTGTCCCTTGGAACCGTTCCACGTGAGACTCTAGAAGAGTTTCAATGCGGCAACCCGAGTTGAGTCTTGAGGTTCGTTGTAAGCGGGTGCGTTCGATTTGTTTTCCCTTGTGGAAGACGATCTGGTCCGGCCCCCCAACCTTGGTTGAGGTGCCGGTAAACCATGAAGTAAGGTTCCCCGTTGGGGAAAGCGAGTGTTGCGAAATCCGCGTGTCGCAATGCCGTTGATATCCCTGGCGGGGGCCTCCTTCGGGCGGCCAGGCCTGCGGAATACCAACCCCAATAAAAGCCTCGATTCTCTTAAGACTGGTTTAAGAGTTCGGCAAAATGCGCATCTTATTGTCCCGTCGCCATTTAATGGCATCGGGTTTGCTGGGTAAGCCTTGTGATGAAGAACTCCCTATGGTTGCGCCTAAGCCTCGCGCTTTGCGCTGCGACGGTCGCTCCTGCTCAAACCAGCCGTCTCGCCTCGGCGCAAGTATATGTCACGCGGACTAATCTGGTGGAGCGATGGGTCACTAATCTGATCGACATCAGAATGCCGCTGAATCGCTTCGTCAACGAATACCAAACAAACTGGGTTGAGGAGATCCGCACAAACCATATTGCATTGTACGGGACCAACCGCATTAATCGTTTTCAAACCAATGTCGTCTGGGTAAACGTTTTTCAGACCAATGTTCTCGACAGCTATCGCACGAATCTGAAAACGCTGCATTTGACGAACTGGACGACTGTGATCGCCTTCAAAACCAACTGGGTGACCCAGCCTTTGACCAATTTTATTGAATTCGAATTACCCGCCAAGCATGTCTCGCCGCCGGAAGGTGCCACCGCCCCCGCCAAGAACGCTCGGTCGGACCGGCCCACGGGGGGCCCAGGCCTGTCGCTATTACTTGAGGCACGACGAAACGCCCGGCCAATCGCAGGCAATAAGGTCGAAGTCGAGTTGACCGTCCGTTGCACGGATAAAACGGCCTCACCCCTTCTAGTCCAGCAGTGGCGCGTTGAGCGGGACGATGGTTCGATCCTCTGTTTTGGACAGGACCAGCAATTCACCCGCGCATTACCCTTAGGCCAATATAAAGTTGAGGTCAAAGTTCAACGCAATGAGAATAGTCCATTGTTCGCGGCGCTGGGGATGCTGGCGGTGATGCCTCGGGAAGTGAATATGCGGCAGACCTCAGCTGCACGCGTCGATTAGCGTTTAAGCATCTCCGAGCCTTGTCGGCTCCATTCTGCAAAACCTGGGCAACGCCGAAACCCCGCGCTTTTTTCTCCTTTTCCTGCGCCGCGGAGCTTCGCGGACCATCCGCCGCACGCCCCGCCCTCAACCCAGCCTCGTCCAAGCAGTTAAGGCTTGTTGGAACACAGCAAGCTCAAATTAAGAATATTTCTTCAAGATCGGCTCGAGTTCACGCTTAGTTCGCGCCGGCCAGAGTTCCTTGGCGGTCATGATGGCGTTTTCGAGTGCCGCATGGCAGGGCCAGTTGGGTGTGGCGGGAAGTTTACGAATCGCCTGTGCTAGAATGGTTTTGGCTGTGTCGGCGTTTTTGATCAGGTTTGCGACCACCATCTCAACGGTCACGTGAGCTTCGTCTGCTTTCCAGCAATCGTAATCCGTAATCATCGCCATGGTCGCATAAGCAATCTCCGCCTCACGGGCGCACTTGGCTTCGCCCAGGTTGGTCATGCCGACAACGTCGTGGCCGAGGCGATGGTTGACCAGGGATTCCGCGCGGGTGCTGAACGCTGGCCCTTCCATGTTGACGTAAGTGCCGCCGTCATGAACACGCGCTTTCAAGGCCCGCGCGGTACGAAGCAGGATTTGCCGCAACTCCTCGCAAATGGGCTCGGCAAATGCGATGTGGCCCACAATGCCGCGACCGAAGAAACTGTGCGCCGCCGACTGTTTGGTTCGATCAAGAAACTGGTCCGGCAAAACGATATCGCAAGGCTTATATCTGGCTTGGAGCGAACCAACCGCACTGACACTAATGATCCAGGCGACGTCGAGTTGTTTCATCCCCCAGATGTTGGCGCGATGATTCAGCTCGCTAGGCAAAATGCGATGGCCCCGTCCATGCCGGGGCAGAAACACCACCTCGCGCCCGGCGAGTTTCCCCGTGAGAAAGTCGTCGGAAGGCGGACCAAACGGTGTTTTGACCTTCACCCATTTTTGGGTGGTAAAGCCTTCGATATGATACAGGCCACTGCCGCCGATAAGCCCAATGCGATGATGAGGCATGCGCGCTCTTATAGCTGCCGCGAGCGAAGGCAGCGAGGCAAATCTGAGAGTCCTCTCGACACACCACCCGCTGCGGCATCAAACACTCCACGTCCTGGCTTTCCCGTCACGGAAAGCGGCAGAGCAACGTCGCGAAAATGGTATGCGCCGTGAAATTGTCGAACCCGCCGGCACTGGGCTCCTGGTAGTGATAAAATTGGTACTGCAAGCCCAAGGTGGCGTTTTTGCCGACCTGCCTTTTTAACCCTGCCTGGATGGTCTGTTGCCAATAAGCGATGCCCAGCGGCAGTCCGGCCCCTGAGTTCGCCTGGTTAAAATCGCCGCGCGAAAGCGAGTAGCCGACGAGAAGAGTGGTCTTCGAATCGAGGGTGTAGTTTCCGTTGACGAGAGCGCTATAGATGTTGCCCGCGTAGGGAACTACGGAGGGCAGGTTATTGCCCGAGGTAATGGTGCGCGCGTTCTGATAGGAAACCGTGGTCGACAAGAATAACCGCCGCCAGGGAGTTAGGGTAGAATTCAGGCTTCCCATGTGGGCGTCATAGGTGCCGGCGAGTAATTGACCGCCGGGCGAAATGCCCGGAACCCCCGTGAACGGGTCAGCCGTGACGGGATCGGTAGCCGTATGGTATTGATTGGCCAGCCATTGGTAGCTGAGGCTGGTCTTGAGCCATGCGGTCAGCTGGAGCGCGAGCTTGGCCTCAGCCTGGTTCGACAATAGGTCGCGCGACTTGAAAAAGGCGGGATAACCCTCGTTAGGTGGCCCGACAGCCTTTAAAGGATACGCATAATCGGTTTCATTGTCGTAACGGCGAAATTGGCCGCTCAGGGACACCCGCTGCCAGGGAGAAGTGTTGAATCCAAAACGCAGATCCTGGAGGGCGCTTTTGGCGTCTGATTTCTGCAGGAAGGGAGTGATCCCCCCAGTTTGATCCTGGTACTGCCCGAAATCATCTTCCTGCAATCGCGCGTCCGCGTAGAGTGTGGTAAAGGGAAGACTCGTGAAGCGCAAGCCCGCTTCCTGACTGAAACTTCGGCGGTCCAGATCGGAATAGAGATTTTCCGGGTCGGTGGAAAACATGCCGAACGGAAGCGCAAGACTGACGTTAGCAGTTGTGAGTCCGGTTTGCCGCGTCCACTCGTTCTGAGTTCCAAGCGTGAGGCTGAGTCCGTGCCATGGACCCACCATGGTGCTCAGGCTGAATACATGCGACTCGCGTTCTAGTTCGATGCGTTCCGACTGAAAACCTGGATAGCCTGGGAAGAAGATGCTGGGCATGTTCAGCGCGGGAAGGTTGGCATTTTCCACGTCCGCCGAGCCACTAGCGTTCAGCTTGCTGTACAGATAGCCACCGGCGCCAAAAAACCAGTCCGTGAATTGCTTTTCGAGCCGGAAGGTGTTGGCACCGGCGAAATAAGATTGGCTTTCGTTCGCCGTCGTAAATGCGGCGGCCGTCGCCGCCGGAGCGCCCAGAGTATAGCCGCTGCCGTTCAATTCTCGTGTGCTCAGCCGGTACCATTCCCCACGGAAATTGTCGCTTATCTCCATTCCCGCGAGTTCGTAATCCGCGTCGAATTTCAGGATATGAACCCGTTCAGAAATGGTTTTCAGTGCCGGATAAACGTTGTTGGTAAGCGTGCCATCGCCGACCGGACCCCATTGCAAGGTGGATTCCGTGCCCTCTCGATATTGATCTTCGTATCCCAACACAAACCGAGGCCAACGAGGGAGTGTGAGACCAAACTCAGCGTGAGCCCGACCGATGTCCAAAAACAGGCCACGATTCAATTCCAGAGGCGAGGGCGTCACCAACGGATTGTAACCGCCCAGGTCGTCGTAATACTTGCGGAACTGATCCCACCCGAAATGTGCAAAGCCGAGGTCATCCTTGCTGGCGTTGAGCGTCACCAGGTAGTCGTCGCGCAACACATGCCCTGTGGTTGAGATCTGAGTATCCGGGCTCGGCTGGGTTTCCGCCTCGAAATGTTCCAACCCCCCGTCCCAGCCTTCATTTCGCAAGTACAGCTCCCGGAATTTTAGCGCGTCGCCATGCACTGTAGTCCAGCCCACGATGGGGCTGGCGATGAGTTCTCCGACGGCCACGTTGGTAGTGGGTCCCCACACGACCCCTTGATCGATCCAGGCCCGCAAGCGGCCGACCTCCTGAGAAGTCAGCGGCACCCCCCTTCCCGCCGGCGGCATGGCCAAGTCCTCTACCAGCCCGGCAACATAAAAGAGCAGCGGGCTGCGTTCGCTTCTTCCCGGAAAGATATCGACACCGTGCTCGCCGCCTCTCAGCGCAGCTTCCCGGCTGGTCAGCCGGAAATGGCTCTTGGGCTTCTCATCAGAGTGACATTTGAGGCAATGGCCATCGAGAAGCGGCTTGATATCGCGTGCGAAATCAATCGGACCAGGTGGAGCCGGAGGCAGTTTGCTTGCGTCAAAGTCAGCGGCGGACGCCTGGCCCCAAACGAAGCAAAACGCAAATACCGCAAAAAGCTCGGTCCGATTCAACCATTTAAAATTCGAGAGGCGGTTCGGGCGCATCGGTCAGTAGCGTAATCGGATGTCCACGTTTGACCCGTGCACGGCTGTGTGGCAGCCGGATGACCAACAGGTCCCGAGCCGGAGCAGGCTCGTGTGATCGATGTTGCCGATATACACACGGCCGGCGGCTCCGGGGCCCTGAACCTGAGCATGGCAGCGCAGGCAAAGGTTCGGATCACGCTGGGTAAGCATTTTGGCGTTGATCGAACCATGAGGATTGTGGCAGCTGGAACAGCCTTCGCGCAGGGCGGGATGCTCGAACACGAAGGGCCGGGTTTGCTCCCGGTGACACTGCGCGCAGGTTTCATTCAAGCGAGCCATCGCCAACCCACCCGCTGGCTTGAAGATATCGAAGCCATGAGGATCATGACACTGAACACAGCTCATGTGTTTTTCCAGCACGGGATGATGCTGGGGCAAGTGGAATTCCGCTTCGGTGGGTCGATGACACTCGAAACAGGTGCCTGGATCCTTCCCGGGGTTCACAATGAACTTGCCCGCACCGCCGCCGCTTGCGACATGGAGGCTTCCCGGGCCATGGCAGGATTCGCAGCCGCTTTGACCAGCGGCGCGCGGGGCTTCGAGCCGGATCCGTGCGTGGGCGCTGGAAGGGAACGCGCGCGAGATATTCGTATGACACTCCGCACAGGTCTTGTCCCCCACAAAGTCGGCACCCGCGATCTCCGGGGCGGCCAGGAGACGAACCGGAACCGTGGAGCACGATTGGAGCCCGATCGCAACGGCAGCCAGCGCAACACCCGCAAGCCCGGTTACGGTGAGGCTTCTCGACTTCATGTCGGCCGGTGGCTGGTGGCTGCCGGTTTGACCGTTTCACTCGAGCCGACACGAGGCCGGGAAGAAACCCACTGGCCCTCCCGGGAGCCTACCGCCCGGACATCTTTGACCATTCCCTTGGCGCTGAAAGCTTGCACAGGAGCGCCCGGAAGCCCAGGCATAGCCTCGGCTTGGGAGCCTGCGCCCCACAAGCTGCACCACAACACGGCTCCCCAGACCCCGGGCGAAAACAATTTGATGAACCTGTTCAAGACGGTTCCTCCCAGACCTGCCGTTACGGGTTCGGTTGCAACCGGATAGAATAGTAACTAAGAGCATCGACGGCGCTGCCATCGAGGAACGATTCAGAACTGGTGGCGGCGGTATTGGTGGCCAAGGCTGTGAAACTCACCAAATCGCGGGATCGCTGAATGACATAGCGCAAGCCGGGTGTCGCCGAATAGCTGAACTGGAAACTCGAGTCCGAAACCCGTTGCGGTGAACTCAAGAGGATCGGCACAGGCTGCAACACCTGGATGGGAACGCCGGCGGAGGTGGTGGCCGCCCCGCGACTGTCGGTCGCCACGGCCTTCAGAGTGTAGCTGCCCGCCGCCAGATTCGTCACCGTGATGCTCGGGCTCGCGCCTGGGTTATTCACCACTCCCACGGATGTTGTTCCGATGAAGAATTCGACCTTGCTGATCGCATCATCCGGGTCGGAGACGGAGGCCTGAACTGGGCCAGTCCACGGTGCGGCAAACTTAGCTCCGTTGCTTGGGGAAGTGAGCGCCACACTTGGCGGAATGTTCGCTCCCTGCACCGTTACCGAGCCGGTCATAAACGCCGAATGCAGCGTGCAGCGGTAAGGAAAGCTTCCCGCGTTGGCAAAAGTATGACTGAAAGTGAACGGCTGGCCGTGCAGACCCGAATCCCATAAGCCGTTAGTGCTGGTGGTCGAGTGCGGCGTCGAACCATCCGCGGCCGCCCAACTCCACGTCACCTGATCGTTCACGTTGATCGTCACCGTTGCAGGGCTGAATGCGAAGTTGATAATGCTGACATTTGCCGTTGTCGCCACGGCGGGCGAAGCACTCCCGGTCAGGCCCAGCGCAATGGAGCATGCCAGGAACCGTAATAGCGCGCAGGTCATGAACTTCTGCGTCTTCATAAGGTTTAACGCTTTAATGATTGGATGATGATTGACGATGGAGAGAGGCCATCTCCCCTCTCCTACATCTGATGCTCGACTTGCACTGTTTGTTCCACGAAATCTCATCGGGACGTAGATCGTCGGCACTGTCGAGGCAAGGGTTTTTCGCGGCGGGCCACCTCAGGACGTGGGTTTTGCCCGGGTGAACATGGAAATGAAACCGGTTCGGTGGAATTGGCACGCCTGTGGCTCTGTCATCAGGGAGAATGCAAGAACCGCTTCGCAAGGCGCGAGGCGGAGCTTAGACCTAATGGGCAGGCGATTGAAGAGTGTCCAAACGGACACCCGCCCGTCCCGATTTGAGACGGTTATGAACAAAAGGCCTCCCGGAATGCCCAGAAAATCACTATGTCTAAAACTCTCCCTCCTGCTGGCCCTCGCCCCAGCAGCTCGAGCGCAAGTCTCCAAATGGGCTCCGGAGGAGGCTCGCCTGGGTCTGGCCAAACAGGTAAGTAGCTTGCTTGAAAAAAAAGTGGGCGATAACAAAGACCGAACCTTAGGTCGGGTCCAGGATCTAATTGTGGATCTTCCAAACGGCAGCGTCCCTGTGGTCCTGGTTTCAATCGGCTCGGACCAAATCGTTCCAGTCCCTTCGAGCACCTTTTCGGACGCGTCGGTTTCACGTCTGGTCATGAACTTGGACAAGAAATCCCTTGCCCAAGCCTCTCGTGTTCCACGAGGGCAGCCCTTGCAGGCTCTGGCACCAAAAACATTCGACGAGTGTTTTCGTCACTTCGGAGAAAAATCCGCTGAACCGCCCTCTGCCGACCCCGCTCATTTTTCTTTGGCTTCCCGGCTCCTCGCCATTCCCCTGCGCAGCCGCAGCAGTGAGCTGCTCGGGACCGTGAAAGACATTACCGTGGACCTACCACGCGGCAGAATTGTTTATTTGGTGATCGAACCAGCCGCTCAATCTGGATCACACGGTGATTTTTATGTCGTGCCTCCCAACGCTGTGGAACTCGATTCCGCCGGGGCGGGCCTTGCCTTGAAATTCGAAAGGGCGCATTTCGTGGCAGGGCCCGGTTTCCAAAAAGAGTTTTGGAACGATATGGCCTTCCCCGCTCTTGCGAATGCGGTGCGGGAACACTATGGCGCCGATGCGGACGCGCCGAACAACCGCGCGACGCTTGTCGCCCAAGCAAGTTCAAGCGCAAGGACCGCTGCAATCGATGATCAGCGCTCTGACCGGGCTCTTACCCAGGCGGTACTGGGCGAAATCGTGCGAACCACTACGGGATTTCAAACCTTGCACATCGCCGTAACTACGACGCGCGGACATATCACTTTGAGTGGCCGCGTCAAAAACGAAAAACAGAAAAAGCAGGTCGTGGGCGCAGCGGAGCGCATCGTTGGCTCGGCGAATGTCGAGGACCATCTTGAAATCGGCAAGGCCGCTTCCGTCAGCTCTTAACAGTGCGACAGAGACAGCAAGGGCTGCTGGCGACGGAGAGGGTACGCTTCGCCCTTCCCTGCCAACGCCAAAGAGCGTCGGCTATCACGGTTATCTACATCGGATAGCGGGCCGCGAATCCGCAAGCGCGAGGGGAACCGCTTTGTCCCCGGGTTGCTGTGGCCGTGGTCTCTTGCAACGGGCTTGGACCAAGGCATAATAGAACCGCGCAGTGTGGCGCCAGTTTCGGGTGCCACTGCGCTACGTACCGGCTTCGATCGATGTTCGTTTTAAATGAGTGAACCCGAGGCAATTAAAGTCCTCATCGTCAATGAGGACGGCAGGTACCTGGCTGGGACAGCAATGCACTGGGAATTTACGGAGGACCGCGCCCGGGCGCGGGTGTTCGATTTCATCCAAGACCAGGTGGCCTCAATCCTCAAACTGATAAACAATACGTTTGGCACGGTATGGATCGCAGTGAAGCTTGATCCCAGCGAGGCTTTCGAGTTCTGTGACCATTGCGGAGCTCGGACGTCCTCTCTCCAGGCATTTTTCGACGGCAGCCAGTTTTTGTGCCGGGGTTGCCGCGAACCAGCGGGT
>Ga0207049_1050_pt1 | contig 20512 bp, 19 predicted proteins | sample Alteio_BWMinCont_63_FD_153305 | JGI IMG/M metagenome (GOLD analysis project Ga0207049, IMG submission 153305) | Enriched cells from forest soil in Barre Woods Harvard Forest LTER site, Petersham, Massachusetts, United States -... | ecosystem: Environmental > Terrestrial > Soil > Temperate forest >... | reverse complement strand
TACCGGGCATTCCAAAAAATCTGCCGCTCGAAAGGCTGGCGGCGCGCATGTAGCGGCTTTCCCATACCTCGTTTACCGATGCATATCCGGTTATAGCCGCGAGGCGCTGAAAATAGACGCCCGCTCTCGTTTTCCCGACCTCTTCCGGAGTCATCGCCGCGAGCCGCTTGCGCTCTGCAGCAACCTTCCGGAAGGTCTGTGCGTCTTTTTTCGATACTAGCTCGATCGTCGCCGCGGTGCGCTCGACGTCGTCTTTAAATATCGTCAGCGAGGCTCCATCTTGGAACGGAAAATGCAAAACAACGTCTGGCCCGATGAGTTCATATCCGTACTGTTCGAGATGGAGTTCGTTGTCACGCAGCAGAGGGTTTCGATTTATGAGGATGTGCGCACTCGAGCACAGGTCTTCCTTGAATCCCGGCAGTAGAATCTCGGTTGTCTTGCAGCCTCCGCCTATCATGGGGCGCCCCTCGAGCACGACCACTTGATAGCCTGCCTTGGCGAGATATGCTGCGCACACGAGACTGTTATGGCCGGCTCCCGCCACGACATAGTCGAAGCGCTCCGTGTTCGCTTTCTTTGAAGGGGCCTGCCCCGAAACACCATCTTCCACCCTTAGCAGACTAGCCTTAGCTATTTCTGTAAGGGCGACGGGTGTCATTGCTAGGGCCCTCAGAAACTCGCGGCGTGATGAGTCAGTCACTTGTTTCTCCTTCTTCTCTAGCGCCCACTGCACCCGGTTACGTGGAGATAGGATGCCTCCGGGACAGCCAAGGCTTTATATGAATTTTGATGTCGTAGCCAAACGTTACGAGCCTGCCGATTGACTTAGGCGGATTCGCTTGTCGGGCTGAATACAATTAAGTGGCAAGATGCCAGCCTTATGCTGCTTCATACTCAGGCTCAATCTTGCGTCTATCGCGGTGTCGTGGGAGCGGATGTTCAGTACGTTCAAATCTTGCTGTTCGATAAGCATGGCGGCACGGCCAGGAGGGCTGAGACATCTTGGTGCAATCACTCGCTTGGTACTCATTGAAATCGCCCCATTCAAATAAGCTGGCAGGATAATAAGTTGTAGCGGTGCCAAGAGTAACTAAATTCTGCTCAGAGTTGCGAAGTCAACGTGAGAGGTAGGTCCGTTCAGCACGCGGCTTAGGCAGACTTAGTGCGACCTCCAATCCTCAGCGAGCTGCTGCATCAGCGTGACGAATGGCATGTCGATCGCTTGGTAGACCGATGGCGCCAGTGGATCGGCATTGTCGGCGAGCAGCTCGCACATCACCGACGCGTAATCGACCAACTTCACACCGGCCTGGGAAAGGCGGAACATGGCGGCGTCCCGGCCCGCGTCGGTGAACGATGCTGATGCGTCGACGACGACGTAGGAGTCATACCCCGCTTCGACTGCCGACATTGCGGGAAGCGCGGCGCACACCGGAAATGACACGCCCGCAATGATGAGGTTCTTTCGGCCGATCGCTTCGACTTTCCTGACGAAACGCGGATCGTCCCACGAGTTGATGATCGTGCGGGTCAGGATCTCTTTGCCATCGAGCACGTCGACAAGAGCCGGAATTGTCGGGCCCCAGAAGTCGGTGGCGGCATTGGTTACTAGGAGCGGAACGCCCAAAGCCTTGGCCGCTTTTGCGAGATGAACCACGTTATGCTCGAGATCCTGGATTGTCATGTCACGAACACCGGTCAGCAAACCCACCTGATGATCGATCAAAACGACGGCGCTATTGTCACGCGTGAGTTTGGACATCGCTCTTTTCTCCTTGTGCAATCGTGACGGTCACCGGAACTCGCGACGCATCTCGTCTTATGAGATCCCATCATGGTCACGGCTGACGAGAAAATCTTTCAGGCGAGCGTGCTTTTCTATGCAGATTGGCTGGAGATTCGCATTAGATAGCGGAAGGATTTGACACCAACTCGCAAGTTGACGCGGGACGATGCCTATAATTACACTCATAATTGGCGGAAAAATGCTTTCCTGCAATCTTGGGCTGCGTCTTAGATTTGCCGGTTATTCGCTTTGGAAAACGCGCCAGGCCACCTAACGTGCTATATCTATTTGATAATTTCACGATTGACACGGATCGACGGGAGCTCAGAGGAGCTGATGGCGCCATTCACGTGGAGCCGCAGGTCTTCGACCTTCTTCTCAACTTTGTCCGAAACACGAACCGGGTGATCAGCAAGGACGAGTTGATCGCACAGATATGGCACGGCCGTGCCATCTCGGATGCTGCCCTGAACAGCCGGATTAATTCCGCCCGCCGGGCGATTGGCGACACGGGAAAGCAGCAGGCGCTCATTCGCACCATCCAGCGGCGAGGCTTCTTGTTTGCTGCCGAAGTGACAACACAAGCAAGCGGTCAGTCCGCAGCTGGATCGATGGGGAGGTCGATGCCTGGACCGCACATTGCGCCGCCGCCGGATATGCCTTCGATCGCTGTCTTGCCATTTCAAAATCTGAGCGGCGATCCGCAGCAGGACTACTTCGCCGACGGCGTCGTCGAGGACATCATCACCGGACTTGCGCGGATCAAGTGGTTGTTTGTGATCGCGCGCAATTCGAGCTTCTCCTATAAAGGACAGGCTGTTGATGTAAAACGGATCGGCTCCGAGCTGGGCGTGCGCTATGTACTCGAAGGAAGCATTCGCAAGGCCGGCGAGCGTGTCCGCATCAGCACGCAGCTAGTCGAGGCGGAAACCGGCATCCACTTGTCGGCCGAACGTTACGATCGCCAGCTCGAGGACATCTTCGCACTTCAAGATGAAATCACACTGAGCGTTGTAGGCGCCATCGAACCGACATTGCGAGACGCCGAGGTTAAACGTGTGGGACGCAAACGGACGGAGAACCTCGACGCCTATGACCTCGTTCTGCGGGCTATGCATCACCTCTATATTCCGATGCCGGAACAAGCGGCGAAGGCCATGCCATTGCTCGAACAGACGCTCGCGCTCGAGCCCGATTATGCGGCGGCACACGGACTGCTCGCCATGTGTCACCACATTCTCTTTATGCGAGGCAGATACCATGAGGACAACCGGATCGCGGGCATTCGTCATGCGCGCGCGGCCGTCGCCCATGGTCGCGATGACGCGATGGCGCTATCGCTAGGGGCCTTTGTAATTGGGATGCTGGAGCATGACCGGCCGGCAGCGCTCGATGCGTTTGACCGTGCACTCGCCCTGTGCCCATCCTACGCGTTCGCGCTCTTCATGGGCTGCGTCGTGCAGGCTTACGCCGGCTACGCCGAGCGCGCCATCGATTGGGCTGAGCGGGCGTTGCGCGTCAGCCCAATCGACAAACTTGCGTATCTCGCGCATCAGGGTCTGGCCATAGGTTATTTCTGCGAGGGGCGGTACGAGGAATCGGCGACTGCCGCTCGTCGCGCCGTCGAGGCCAATCCCGACTTTAGCGTATCCCACAGCGTTTTCGCGGCAGCCCTTGCCAAACTCGATCGAAAGGAGGAAGCCAGAATGGCGGGAGCACGGGCGTTGGCTCTGCAACCGTCCTTCAGCGCGCGCCAATTCTGCGCTACTCTCGGTGTCGTCCCGGTCCTGGCCGAACAACTAACGGATGCTTGGCGACAGGCTGAGCTGCCAGCATAGGCCGCTTAAATCAGGAGATCGTGCGGGTGCTTAGGACGCAAGACGTGAAGGAAAAGGTTTTAAGCGTCAGGGTCGAGGTAGTTGCCAGTTCACTGGAAGAGTTTGCAGCTGCGATGAAATCAGAAATGGCTAGGCTGGGCAAGGTAATCTAGGATGTCGGCATCAAGGCTGAATAAGGATAGATTTACGTTGGCCCAGCACGCAAATGCCCCTGTGGGGGGCGAATTCGTTGATCTTAGCGTGTGGGCGGCCAAATGATAATTTGCCCGCAACCGGGTATCCGGAAAAGTCCGTGGCCACTGTGCGCAGAAATAGGTTCAACGAGCGTTTACGCGGATTACTGGTGTCGTCAAGTCATTTCAGACTGGCGCATGACTGCGCCCAAGACCGATTAAGGTTACATCGGATGAGTTTATGCTATGGGATGCAAAATATTAAATATTAGCCTTGCCTCCCCTAAAGGCTGCAACGTCGGCATCGGTGTCGCATTTATGCGAAAACTGTGCGGGAAGGCCCCTTCAGGCTAGAATTCGCACCCACAGGTTCATCAGTCACTCAGTGGGAAGACCCCAGAGGAGAAGTCAGGAAAACGCGTCCTGCCTGTGCGCCACTGCATTCCTACGGATGGCAGCAGCATTGCCAAAGGCTTTTCCACACTCCCGTCGCTGCGTAATTAAGGATCCGCAATGTACAGGAATTTATATCGTCCGGTTGCATATTTCGCTCATATGATCCATAATAATGGCTCACATGAGCCAATTAGGATTTCTTCATGAAAACCGTCACCAATCCAGTGCTATCGACGCATTTGATGAGACGCAGCAAACTTTGGCGCGATCTGCTTAGCAGACGTTTACCGCTCGCTTCTCTATATCCTTTTGACGCGCTCGAAAGGGTCGAAATGGTAAAGGAAGGGGTACCCGCTCGCCTGTTGGTGCTGATCTCCGAGGATATGGCAATACCAAAGGATAAGCTGTGCATGACTATTGGTGTAGCACGGGCTACCGTCAATCGCAAAGTGCGCGAGCAGCGAATGTTGAGTCAAGACGACAGCGAACGGGTCTTGGGAATCGCGCGATTGGTAGGTCAGGTGTCCGCGATGGTTAAGGAATCCGGCAGGCCCGAGGGTTTTGACCCTGCAAAGTGGGTGGCAACATGGCTGGACCGACCACAACCAGCCTTGGGTGGCAAACGCCCGGCTGAGTTGATGGACACGGCTGACGGCCGAGGTATTATTTCCGACCTTCTCGCGCGAATGCAGTCAGGCGCTTACGCTTGAGCGTCATTATTTCAGTTTGGCGCATCGGAGCCGATACGCCTTATTACGAAGCACATGACCTGTCCGGGAAAGGCGCTGAGACAACCGGTGGTCGGTGGAATTGCAAAGGTACATTCATGGTCTACGCATCGGTCTCGCGTTCGCTCGCCTGTCTGGAGACCGTAGTTCACCTCGGTGGGGGAATTCCCTTGCCGTTTAACCGCTATCTGGTGCAGATTGACGTCCCGATTGCGCTTTGGAATTCACGACTAAAATTTGATCCCGCCCGGCATATAGGCTGGGACGCCGAACCGGCGGGTAAGGTTTCTATGAACTGGGGAACCGCTTGGGTTCAGAATAAGACCACGCTGTTGGCAGAAGTGCCATCAGTAATTGTTTTCGAGGAACACAATATACTTATGAATCCGAACCACCCCGATGCAGACAAGATAACGGCAACTAAGTTGCGGAAGTGGACATATGACCAACGCATCAAATGACCACGACGACCATCTTCGTATGGCCGAGCGCAGCCGTGCTTCCCGAAAACTAGCCCGCACGATTAATCGCAATGAGCCGTTGCAGGTCACCATCCCCTACTTCCCGGATAGAAAGCCACGGAGGCGGTGCCGATCCATAGAATCATCACGCAAAAGATAGAGAATCTCCTGGCTTGATCCGATTACAGCGTGTGTGAACCACTCACGAAACGCCGCATCAAACTTGTTAGCTATATCTGACCATCGGGGATCAATGACAAAGATCTTGAGGTCGCATTCTTTCACTGCTGCCTCTATCGCTTTATTGATAAGGTCGTCCCCAAAGCTGTAACCGATCACAGTCAAGCGAGTATTCGGGGCATTCAGAGTATCCGCGAAAACACTGTGATAACCAGTGAGGAATTGGTTTGCACCTATCGACGTGGCTTTACCCCCACCCATAATCATCATTCCATCACCGGGCCAATTTATCGACCCGTGAAGTTTGTAGTAAGGCTGGTAGCTGTCTGCTACATCGAGACTACCATTTACGATCCATGTTCCGTCCGCAAATCGCTTTGGATCGTCTGGGCCTTTGTTCGAAACCAACCCAGGCAACCACCCACCCCTCCATCTATCTTGCATAAACTCCGGGCGTCCAAAATGGTGAATCTCAAGCAATAGGTCTTGATTTAGAGTAAAGATTTTGTTGAATAGTGATAGGAACGCGTTCGGCGTCGCGTTTCCGTCTCGGCGCCCTTCGGCATCGCGTAAGAAGAATTCTTTGTCCTTAAAAATACCGTCCATCTTCCCGAAGAGTCGGCGTATGGCGTCTTCAAAACGATGCAGGCGGTTGATATTGTCTACAGTTGGTTCCGCGATGCTCGTAATCTGAATATGCTCCAATGCCTGCTCGAAGTTATTTCGATACAACCAAAGGACGTCCTTGCTCGGCGCATCTTCACGAATCATAAAATCGCCAATCAGTTCATCGAAAAACTCTCTAGCAAGCAAGCCGCCCCAATTCTTGCTAAAGCCGGCCCCGAGTAAAAGAATATTCGCCATGAGTATTCCTTTGAGTTTTTTCACACCCCCACTCGCGCAAAACTGACAATGGGCGACTATTCTGGCTTACTGATACACACACCGACATAATCAAGGTTCTCTGCCGTAGCTTGTGCTGTTTTTATATCGAGCTTAAGTATTCTCCACTGAAAGGCTGGAATGTTTTGCTCCACCCCCATTGTCCCTGGCTGGATACCTTTGGCTACCAATTGGTTATCTGATAGCATTTTTTCCAAGAACTCCGACACTTGCTTCACTGCAAACTCTTTTGCAATTTGAGTCTTGGCGAGCCTGTTGCGAAGGGCAGCAATGCGTTGATTGTGCTTTTGTTGCATTCTAATTCCTCGGGAACCATACTTTAGCTGTATTTCCTTGCCTATGCGATCTGCTTCCTCTAGCTCAAGGACACATTGCTGCTCCTCGTGTACTTTTTCGGCCCAGAATGTTTTCAACTCATCAGGGACATACTTAGTAAAGGCTACGTTTGGAGTCATCCATGCAATAGGTTTACCCTGCACAGCTTCAGCAATTGCATCTTTCGGGTCTGATGTAAATTGCATTTCCATGCGCAGTGGCAATGGAGTATCTAGTACCGTAAATGCCGCTGAGAGTGAATCAACTGCAACCATGTAAGCCTGTACCTGTGCGTTCGTCGTCATACGTGCGTTCGGCAACGGCCATTTGAACTGCACCTTAAAGTCTTTCTCAGTGCTTCTAATAATTGATTCGACAGCACTACTGTCTAACAGCTCCATTTTTGCGGGATTTATAATTGCTTTCGCAACTACTGGATTCGGAGAAATGCCTAATCCTGGTCTGAGCGAGTCTCTTATGCGTTCAGCAGTATCAGCGAAATCAACGTTTTTATGTACCATAGTTATGTTGATTATTGTGTCAGCGGTCTGGTTATAAACGATATTTTTGTTCTCGGTCGCCACTTTTTCTGCGGGTTTCTTATTCACCTGAAACGCTGCAAGCATCTTAAATAGGGCGAGCAGGGCGACAAAGGCCACCAACCCAATAATGAAGACTTCAATGCCCTTTAGTTCGCTTAGCCATGCAACGAAAGAACTAAAGAGAGCAATTACTACTGTCACTATGATTTGCCATATTGATCGTACTCCGAAATACCCCAAGACACGATCAACGACGGATATGCCGAAATCTATATGCTCGGCTGATTCATATGTTTTTTTGAACCATCCCATTACCCATCTCCAAGAACTAAGGGACAGAATACTCCAATTCTATTGTTTACACCCTCCCTTGCGCGAAACTTGCAATGCGCACCAGTGCTAAAGATCGTGGGACAATAGTACTAGTCGCGAAACTCACTCCAAGAGGAAACAATAAATGGACACTTTGGTAAAGATGTTCTTGGAGGTTTTTGCGTGGCTCGCCCAGCGACCGACACTACGCATACGCATTCAAAAGGATGACCCATATGCGGAAGTTGGGAGTCTTGTCTTTGAGGCCGAGAACGTGCGTGACAAGACTACTTCGCTCGGCACGACAGTCATAGCAAGCTTTCTTTCAGTTAAAGGAAGACGATTGAGTATTGTATTTGATGTGCGCGAAGCTGATCGCAGTCTGCCACCATTTACCGCTAAAAACTTCTCGGCATCCGCTCGACAACGACAACCAGACCGATTTCACGGTTGGTTTCGGATTTATAAGTTCGTGCCCACACGGGGCCGCACATGTCGAGTTCGTATTAAAAATGCCGCTCTTGAGCCAATGAGTACATGGAGATTTTGGTTAGAAAAACTAATACTCCGTACCACAGGTCATATATTCGGAAAGACTGGTGGAACCATCGATGAGTACCGAGCACGTCAACGCGCCAAAGGCCCTCATTGATTTGTCCACAGTTACCGGCCCCATGATTGACCATGCCATGCGGAATTTTGCTATCAATGTAGCGATACGCCGATAATTAATTGCCAGTCTGGATGTATGGTATGTGTCATGTTCCCCCTAGTTATTCGCTGTTAGGTCCGGAACCACTATTACTTAAGACAGACGGCAATAACCATTCTCCGCCCACCCCAACAATCCAGCAATCATACCGAGAAACGCAGAATAGTGCATGAAGTTGTCATAGGGGATGGAGGGGAATAGCATGGCCCCTATGCAATGCACTATTGTCCCGCATCCTTGACGTGTAATATCATCTCGTACGGTTTGAACCATGGATCAGCATTTTCTTTCATCCTCGTTTCGAGAAAAGCTAATCGAGCATCTCTTTGTGGGTGAGTTATTGAAGCTGTCCTGGCAACGAGGGGATTGCTCATTGGAAATAGCGAGACCAGAAGTCGATAATCGTGGCTATGACTTGATCGCTGAAAATAACGGCATCGTTCGCCACATCCAACTTAAGGCATCACATCTTAAAGCCAAGGCATCCAAACAAAGCGTTCATGTGGCTCTCGAAAGCAAACCGTCCGGTTGCGTCATCTGGGTTTTCTTCGATCAGGAAGCTCTCACTCTAGGCCCATTTCTATTCTTCGGAGCCAAGGCTGGGAAATCCTTACCCAGTATTAGCAATTTCAAGATCGCAAAGCATACGAAAGGCAATGCGCAGGGGTTGAAGGCTGAGCGACCTGAGATCCGCGAGATTCCAAAATCACGCTTTCGTAAACTACTGTCGACGACGGAAGTCTACGATGAATTGTTTAAGCGTGTGTAACTTTCGCGGGGTACTAACCGGGATATCATGGTGATGGAGATATGGTTTTCACGTTTAGTCTAAACATTGCGATTTTTTTGGCTGAGCGTTGGCCAAATAATTCTACAGCATCAACATGCTCCCACCCCTTCCCCTTTAGCTGGAACAGCTTAAGTTGCTTCGCTTTTTTCCATACCGCCAGCACCACCTTTGCCGCATAAACTTTTCCGACCTTGGTGAGGCGCTTCACTTCTTCCTTATTTGGTCTTGCTGCTCCACCACCTTTTGTTTGTATCAATACTACCTCGAACAAATCACCGCGCTTCAATCCGGGGGAAGCTTCTGAGTGGTTCTTCCGAATCGCCATCAGATCGACAATACCTCGGGATTCGGATCCCGTTCTGCCTCCGAAATCCACTACGTTCCAGCGAGCACCAGTTTTATTGCCGAACCCGACCAGCCATTTGGTCATCGTTCGAGCCCATGTCGCGGTATGGTGTGCTTTTTCCGTCGGGGAGAGTTTTGATTGATGGTTGGAGGCCATGAGCTTGCTGAATTGAAATTTTAATGCGCTTCATTGTCCTCCCACCGCAGTAATCTAGCAACCATATCCGGCTGGGAGCCAAGTGTAGCTACGGTTGAAGTATGTACCCATGCGGAGCAGCATGTGAAAGCACGTTGCTACTTAAACACTCAAATTTGCGATTTGATTACTCCACTTGGTCTTGAGCCATTAGAGTTTGCCCATCGACACGACCTGCGGAGCATTGGGCACGCTGGCTAAGAGGTCGGTCGCACGGTCTACCGCATCCACTGGCACAAAGATCCGGCGCACCATTTCGATGAGCGTACGGCCATTCAACCCAGGATGTATCAGCGCGTAGCTGAGCGCGTCGCCCGTCTCAAGATCCGTTTGCAACTTCCGACCAAAGAAATCCGGATCGATTTCAAGGAGCCGCTTTTTCTGACATGGTGTCGGTACGTGCAAGACCTCTTTGCCGTGAATTGCAAAACAGCATGCAATACGCCATTCTCTTTGTCGGTAATACTCAAGGGTTTTGTCTCGCTTAAGATCGTCTGCTGGATAGAAGAAGTTCAGTAGAGCCCACATGCCGGCGCGAAGTGGCTCCCATGGGGTCACTTGATGGCCCACGGCATGGATCAGGTTCCTCGCTTCGTCGGAATCGATAGAGAACGTTCGGCTATTCTGCGGGCCGCGAGCAAATGTCGGGGTGACATCAAGCTTCTTCATTACTGGCATGGAGCCGTTAAGAATCTAGTCCAGATATGCTAGCCTTTGAATGATGGCGTTCGCATCCATCGCGATGCCAAGCAGGGCGACGCCCAACGCGTTTCCATCATCTCCTTTTGCGGTTGGCTGCGGAATGTAGAACACCGGAATCGCGCCGAGACTTCGCAACGTATTCGTATCGAACTCTAATGCGAACTGCCCGAATTTCTCGGTGTGTTGCGGTAGCTCATCCGAGTTCAACTCCGTAAAGCAAACCCGTTTCTGCAGCACAGGGAAGACACGCGGAGGTGCACCATCAGCAGAGGGTTGATTCCATTCAATGATTTCCGGCATTAACACGAGGCCTAAATCCCGAATGGTGGTGAGAATCTGGCATCCCTTCTCGATAGCCTGAGGGAGTTCCCCTCCGCGTCGAGGAAAGCAATGGTAGAAGTACCGTTCCTGCATTATCAGTTTGGCAAGTCCCGAACAGGTTACGCCCCGTTGGAGTTACACGGGGGCTATCGGAATCGTCCAGTCGAGGCATTCGCGAGCTCCCTCTTTAGCAATCGACTGACACTGTCGCGCACCAGCGCTGGTGCGGGCGCACCTACCGCAGACCCCAGCACCTTGCTCACCGTACTGAGAATAACTTCTGGCTCGGTAGGCTTGGTAAGCACCTCGGCAATACCACAGGATCGCGCCAGCGCGTTCGCCTCTCCCGTTCGAAAAGCTGCCGTGTAGATGATAATGGGGATATGCGCAATTGATTTATCGCCGCGCAATGCCTTGGCAAACTCGAGACCGTCCATTGTTGGCATCACCATGTCGCAGATGATGAGATCGGGGCGTTTCGCGCGTGTCAGTTCAAGCGCTGCCGCGCCATCGGCGCATTCGAGCATGTGGTAACCGGCATAACCTAACAACGTAACCAGGAATTCCCGGTTAATCTGACGATCATCAAGAATCAGTATCGTGGCCATAATCAGTGCTCCTACCTCCCTCGCAGACAGCCCTCGACTTCCTTTAGCAGCACGTAGGGTTCAATCGGCCGAAACAGGTATTTCGCAGCACCAAGCGCAAGCCCTTGCGCCCGCTCCCTTTCACTCATTGCAGTCGAGGTCAGGAAAACAAAGGGGACGTGATGGAGTCGTGGATCGGCTTTGACCTCCTTTATGAAGTCATATCCGCTTCCCTCCGGCATGCAGACATCCGACAGAATCAGGTCTGGCACGCGCTGTTGCGCCAGTGCCAGAGCCTGCTTTGCGTCCGGTGTAGTTATCACCGTATATCCCGCCGACTCGAAAATGCTGGACGCCAGGTCAAGGTTAGCCTGCAGATTGTCAACTGCGAGGATGGTGCGGCCGGTTGCAGGTGACGTTGCGGCCGATCCGGTATTTGTCGCAGTGAGTGCAGGGGCCGTATTGCGCAGTGCCGGGGCAAGGTAGGCTTCCACCTTCTCCATGAAATTGGTGGGATCTATGGGCTTCGAGAGGTAGCCGTCGAAGGTAGCCAGGGCCTTGTCGCGATCTCCAACCATCGCAAGCGCAGTCACGGCGATCACGGGAATCCGGCTCACGGCGGGCTTGCTTCGCAGCCGGCGCACGACTTCGTAGCCGTCGATGCCCGGCATCTGAATGTCGCACAGGATAAGGTCAGGCAACTCACGCTCAGCGACACTGATGCCTTCGACACCATCGCAGGCAGTCAAGACCCGATATTTGAAGGCTTCAAGCAAATAGCGCATAAGTTCGAGATTGGTCGGATTGTCTTCGATGACGAGGATGCGCGCAGCCATGGTCATTCTCCGGTCAAAGTGAGCGTAAATGTACTTCCCTTGCCGACTTCGCTCTTGCAAGTGATCTGCCCGCCCAGCAATTCGGCGAGACTGCGACTTAGGTACAGCCCGAGCCCAGTACCCTCGTGACGTCGCTGGTTTGAAGCATCCAGCTGGGTAAACGCAGTGAAGAGCTTTTCCTGGTCTTCAGGACGCATGCCTATGCCAGTATCTTCGACGCCGAGCTCGATTACGTCCCTGTCACCGATCCTGCGTTGGGAAAGTTGAAGGCGCACATGGCCTTCTTCAGTGAACTTGATCGCATTATTGGTGAGGTTCAGGATGATTTGGCTCAGTGCGCGCCGGTCGGTTCGAACCCGCAGTTCCTGCTGCGGGACGGCGGCCAGCAATTCCAGCCCCTTCGCCTCTGCCAGTGGCTTTAGTGAGGTAACCACTTCCTCGACCACGCTCTGGCAACTTACGGATTCGATATGGGCCTCAAATTTCCCGGCCTCAATTTTGGATATATCGAGCAGATCGTTGATCAACGCAAGCAGGTGCCGGGCGCTTCCCTGTATGGTTTGCAACTGCTTTTCCTGGTCCGCATTGATAGGTCCGGGTAATTTCATCAGCAGCGTACCGGTAAAACCGAGGATGGCGTTCATAGGCGTGCGCAGCTCGTGCGACATGTTCGCCAGGAACTCGCTCTTCATGCGGTTTGCTTCCTGACTCAGCTTCGCGAGCGCCTGGGCGCGATGCAGTCCTGCCTCCTGCTCTCCCAAGGCTTGACGCAGCGGATCATAAAAGCGCCTCACCGCCAGCCAAATAAGCGGTGCAACCAGGAGACCAAGCAGCAGCGTGACTTCGGCAATCCGGCTCTGAGTCGCCTGGATCGGTGCATAAGCCTCTTCGATCGGCAACGACGCGACCAGCGCCCATGGAACCGCTTTGAGCTGAGTGTAGCTGAAGATTGCGCGCACACCGCGGCTGTCTACGTCTTCTTCCGAACCCTCTATCCCAGAGGTTGCATGATCAAAATAAGAGGAGACACCCGGCGCCGGCCCCTGCGTCAGTATGCGGCTCTTGTCTTTTGTGATGACGATCGTGCGATCTCGCGATAACACCGCGAATGATCCGCTTTTTCCGACCTTCGCTTCGGCCAGATTCCCCAGAATGTTCCGCTGCAGCAGATTGAGCGACCCGGATAAGACTGCGACAATGGCGCCCTGCTTATCGAAGACCGGAGCTGAGAAGGTGACGACCGGCTGCTTTACATTTTTACCGATCAGGGGATTGGATATGTACGGCTTGCGCGTCTCGATAGTCGTGCGAAAGTACTCACGATCGGACACGTCGATTCCGTGACGGCCATCCGGTGGCATGTTTGCCAGCACTACGCCCTTCGCCGAAATAACGACAATGTTGTTAAAAATCGCCCGCAGCCCCTGGCGCTCCGCCCCCCACTTCTCCAGCCTGCCGGGATCATTGATAATTTCCGGTGCTAAGGTTCTTGTCGCTGCATTGATATAATCGCGGTCCGCCGACAGCCTCTGATCAAGACCATCGGCGACCTGCGTAACAAAAGCGTATTGCTGCTCGGCAAGCAGCGTTTTCATCTCCGCCTTGACATAGTAGAGCTGAATTGCAGAGACCAGGAGCAGCGACAGGAGAAAGAGCAGCGTCGCAACCAGTGTGACCTTGGTCTTGAAGCTCAAGCGTGCGAATAGCCGGGGCACCGCCCTGATGTCGGCGGGCACTATGCGGAAAGAACGCCTCACCTTGGCGGAATTGGCGTGCATCGCGTCCCCTCAGCCGGTGGAAACCGGTCCGATATTAAGGACTGCGATGCTCGTGATGAAATCCATCGCGATTGTCGCATCGCCCGCGATCGCCGAACCGTACGGTTGTGTCTTCATGACTCATGCCCCTTTGCCGGCGCCCGCTGGCCCTTAGCGCTTCCGCGGTTTGCTCAAGGCTGCGGTGCTCATAGTTATTCCGCACTCAACGTCAATGTAAACGTACTGCCTTTGCCCAATTCGCTTTGAAAGGTGATCTGCCCGCCCAGCAATTCTGCAAGTTTCTGACTCAGGTGCAGCCCGAGCCCAGAGCCCTCGTGACGCCGCTTGTTCGTAGCCTCCACCTGAGTAAACGCATTGAAGAGCTTTTCCTTGTCCTCGGGGCGTATACCGATGCCGGTGTCCTCGATGCTAATCTCAATCGCGCGCTTGTTACCGATCCGGCGCTGGTTAAGTTGCAGGCGCACGCGGCCTTTTTCGGTGAACTTGATCGCATTATTGGCGAGGTTCAGGATAATCTGGTTCAGAGCCCGCCGATCGGTTCGCACCTGCAGTTCCTGCTGCGGCACAGTGACCACAAACTCAAGCCCCTTTGCCTCTACCAGCGATTTTAGGATAGCAGCCACCTCCTCCACCACGCTCTGGCATATCACAGGCTCCAAATTCAGTTCCACCTTCCCCGCTTCGATCTTGGCAAGATCAAGCAAATCGTTGATCAGCGTGAGCAGATGCCGGGCACTCGCCTGTACAGTCTGCAGCTGCTTTTCCTGGTCCGCATTGAGCGGTCCCGGCAATTTCATCAGCAGGGTCCCGGTGAAACCAATGATCGCATTCATGGGAGTGCGCAGTTCGTGCGACATGCTGGCGAGGAAGCGGTCCTTCGCGAGATTGGCGTTCTCCAACTCGATATTTTTCTGCTGCAATGCATTCTCGAAGCGCTTGCGATCGGTAACATCGCGAATCGCGCTCGAGACTAACAGCCCTTCTTCAGTCTCGAGCGGACTCAAGCTGATCTCCACAGGGAATTCTGTGCCGTCCTTGCGCAGTCCATATAACTCCAGCCCAGCACCCATCGACCGCGCACGCGGTGTCGTAAAGAAATTGCTGCGATGGTCCGGGTGTTTGGCGCGAAACCGTTCAGGCACTAATATTTCAATTGGTTTTCCCAGTAAATCCTCCCGTTTCCAGCCGAAGAGCTTCACTGTCTGAGAGTTCACCAGCACAATCACGCCATCGCGATTGACGATCACCATTGCATCCGGGGCGGCTTCCAGCAGGTCTTTGAATTTCTGCTCCGCCTTTTTGCGGTCGGTGATATCACGTATGGTGCTCATCGCCAGCATTCCGTCCTCGGTTTCAAGCGGACTTAAGCTGATCTCCACCGGGAATTCCGTACCGTTCTTGCGCCGGGCATTGAGCTCCAGCCCTGCGCCCATCGAGCGGGCACGTGGATGCGCGAAGAAACTGGTGCGATAGCCCGGATGTTTGCCATGGAACCGCTCGGGAATCAGCATTTCCACAAGCTGCCCGAGCAGCTCCTCGCGTTGGTAGCCGAAGAGTTTCTCGGTCTGAGAATTGACCAACTCGATTTTTCCCTCGCGGCCGACAATGACCATTGCATCCGGCGCGGACTCGAGCAGCCCGCGGAACTTTTGCTCCGCCTTCTTCCGGTCGGTGATGTCGCGGATAGCGCTCATCACGAGCGTGCCCTCCTCGGTTTTGAGCGGGCTGAGACTGATCTCTACTGGGAATTCCGTACCATCCTTGCGTACACCATACAGTTCCAGGCCGGCGCCCATCGTACGGGTACGCGGCTGGTTGAAGTAATCGGAACGGTGTCCTAAATGCGTTTGCCGATAACGCTCTGGCAACAATATCTCGATGGGTCTCCCGCGAAGTTCCCCGCTTGAATAACCGAACAGCTTTTCCGCCTGGGTGTTGACGAGTACTATACGGCCGGTGACATTGACCATGACGATACCGTCGGGCATGGATTCCAGTAAATCGCGGAAGCGCGCTTCAACCAGCTTCGCCTCCCGCATGATCTTGAGCTGGGTGACGTCTTTCTTGCTTGACAGGATGAACTGTATGTTTCCTTGTTCATCGCGAATCGCCTTTCGCGAGATATCGACGTAAATAAGCGATCCGTTTTTTGCCCGGCGCACGGATTCGTAGGTGAAAAACCCGGTTTCATGCGCGTCATGCAAAATCTTTCGCTCTTCGTCGACGCGGTCCGGGGGCACGATAATGTTATTTACGAATTGTCCCTGAGCCTCAGCGCTAGTGTAACCAAAAAGGGTCTCCGCGCCTTTGCTCCAGTACGCAACCGTCCCATCCAGGGTGACGGCGATTACGGCGTCAGGAGATTCGTCGAGCAGCACCTTGGAAAAATCGATTTTCATGATGACAAATTCATTAACCTCGCGCCTAAACGTGAAGTGATACGATATTAGGCATCCAGACTAAACAATTAGAGGTCAGGTATCTCCTGACAAGAAGTAAATAACAATGAACGCCAACAGCGACTATCCGCTCGCTCCAATACAGAACATTGTGTTCTAGGGTCGCGTCGTTGGGACCAGAGAATTCTCCGAAAAACAACCGGACAAAATCGGTATTCACAGAGTTTTGGCATTGGCAGGACAGGTGGATTATGACGGGCCCATAATCACGGCTGCGCGGACGCGAACTATCGACGAGTTGGTCGTACCGATTAGTTCTGGCGGCCCGTAGCCCTATGGCCGTCTCGCATCCCGGTCCCGATTTGGATGAAACACCCGGGATCTTGCCGTAAGAATACTCGGTGGAAGGCCGACTGGATTTGGTGACAAGCGCTACCGCCATGCCGTCATCACCGGCGATAGTGGTAGCAAAAACCCTTGTTGCCATCGCTCGCTTCCCCCCTCGCCTGCGATTGCAGGTTAAGTGCAGCGGCAGGCCGTGATGCGCAATCGCAGAGATTTTGGCCAAAATGAGCGGCTCTCACAAGTTATTAGTTGCGCGCGAATAATACATACCCGGCCTTAATAATCGCCATGCTACCCCGCGTTTTTTTCATAAATATCGCGGAAAAGCTCGTGACCCTTTTCGAAAGCCGTCCAAATTGCAGGATCGAAATGCTCAGGCTGGGTACGGCCGTCTCCATGCATAATGATATCCACGGCACGCGAATGCTCGAACGCAGGTTTATAGGGCCGCTTGCTGCGCAGTGCGTCGTAGATATCACAGATATTCATGATGCGTGCTGACAATGGGATCGTATCTCCTGCAAGGCCATTCGGGTAGCCTCCTCCGTCCCAGCGCTCATGATGGTTTAACGCGATTTCTGCGCCCATCTGCAGATACGGCGACTTACTATTAAGCAGTATCTGCTGCCCCAACGCAGCATGTGTTTTCATGATCTCCCATTCGTCCGGGGCAAAACCGCCTGGTTTGAGCAGAATATGGTCGGGAATGGCGATTTTGCCGATGTCATGCATTGGGCTTGCGTAAAAAATCTTATCGCAAAAATCATTGTCCATGCCCAGCCGTCTGGCAGCTTCAACACAGTAATAACTGATACGCTGAATATGAAGCCCCGTATCTTCGTCCTTATATTCAGCAGCCCGAGTCATCCTGAAAATGGTTTCGCGGTAACTGTCTTGAAGCTGAGCAGTTCGCTCTTCTACGCGCTGCTCCAATACGTCGTTGTAATCGCGCAGTTTCCTTTGCAACAGCCGGATCTCCAGCATGTTATGGACACGGGAAAGCACTTCTGCCTGGTCAAAAGGTTTGCTTACAAAATCCTTTGCACCGCTCTGGAGCGCTCGCAACTTGTGGTCTGGCTGTGCCGTGATCACCAGGATGGGAACGTAGCCGCCCGTCTCCACCTCCTTTAGAGCCTCCATGACCTGAAAGCCATCCATATGCGGCATATTGAGGTCGAGCAGAATCGCATCGAACCGGTGCTTGCGATAAAGGTCACACACCTCGTGTGGATTCTGTGTCGAAGAGACCGAGGTATACCCCGCACCGCTGAGAATCACCTCCAATAGTCGAACATTGGCAGCCTGATCATCAACGAGCAGAATTTTCGCGTTCAGAATATCGGATGAGCTGTCCATAATAGTCCTTGGCCTATGCAATTGGGTTGTTCCCATTTTTTGCCATTTCCAACGCCTTATTTATCGTATCCATAAACTCATTGACCTTGATCGGCTTCGTAAGGTAACCGAAGAATCCGGCTCGCAGTCCGTTCTCGATATCGCGTGGCATCGCATTTGCGCTCAGCGCAAGGACTGGAATGTACGCTGTCGACGGATCAGAGCGCAGGATTCTCAGGGCTTCTATACCGTTGATGTCGGGTAGATTAATATCCATAAGGATTATGGTAGGCCGGTGTGCGCGCGCAAGTTCGATTCCGAGCCGGCCTGCAGAAGCGGTTAACAAGCGCAGATCAGCCCGAAAAGCGATGAGCTGTTCGACCAATTTCAGATTGCCCGGATTATCTTCAATATAAAGTATGGTCGATTGTGATGTAGCCGTCGATGTAGCGGCTGTTTGCGCGATGGGTTTCAATATATTCGATGTGTCCGCCTCTTCAGGTCCGGGGGAAGAATCCACGTCAATCCAAAACACACTACCTACGCCAGGTGTGCTTTTCACACCGATTGCGCCCCCCATGAGCTCAGTAAGTCGTTTTGTCACCACAAGGCCGATACCGGTGCCTTCCTCGGCCCCGGTCTCTCGTCCAAGACGATTGAACGGCTGGAATAGCCGCTCGAGCTCTTCGGACGATAGCCCCATACCAATATCCGTAACGCTAACGCGTAGACGTTCAGACACCTTCCCGCACTCAACAGTCACCGTACCATTCTGCCTGTTGTATTTGATCGCATTGGTAAGTAGATTGAGAAGGATCTGCTTGAGTCGAGTCCTATCAGCGTGAACATATAGCGGCTTTTCCAGTGTGGGAAATGTCACCTGGATACCGCGCTTTTCCGCGACCGGTTCCACCATCGTCTGACATTCCAGCAACACCTCCGCAAGTGATACGCGTTCCAGAGACAGCGTCAACTTTCCGGATTCAATTTTGGCCAGGTCAAGAACCTCATTGATTAGCGTAAGCAGATGCCATCCCGCCTTCAGGATGTGACCGGTAAATTCTTTCTTTTGGGCGTCGGTGGTGGGTAGCGTGTTCGAGGCTAAAACCTGGCCGAACCCCAGGATTGCATTGAGCGGCGTTCGCAACTCATGGCTCATGCTAGAGAGAAATTCCGACTTTGCACGACTAGCCTCTTCCGCGGCAGCCTTGGCACTGAGCAACTCTTTATGGGTACGCTCACGCGCACGCGACTGGACAATCACACCCACGTAAGCCGGGACTAGAATAAGCAGGGTAACGGCCAACGTGGTAATTAGCATTAGCCTGGTGATCGTGGCGCCCTCTCGTTCCGCAGCCTCGCGCTGCGCCAGAAGTCGCTGCTCTTCTTTCTGCAGCTTACCGACCAATGCAAAGAATTCTATCCTGGCCACGCCACCAGCCGATGGGGCGATCCGACTCTGAAGCATGGCAAGGCCACCCTGATTGTAATACTGCAATAACTTATTGAGTAGAGCCACTCGCGGGGCGACCATCTCCGCTAGCTGTGACGCCGATATGGCTTGCGCCGAATCGACTGCCAATGACTTTAGGCGGGCGACGCTTTGATTTAAATCGACAAGAGCTTGCTCGCGTTCCGCCAAAATGAGATGATTTCCCGTAATAAAATAACCGCGCTGCGCAGCATCTACCCTATTGAAATCTGCTTCAACGCTGGTTGTCGCCTGCAGCATCTCGTAGGTTTGGGAGACCAGGCGGGATGATTCACCCGATTTAGTCATGGCGTCGTATAGTGTCGCACCCATGGCCGTGATGGCCACGACAGACACCCAAAAGCCTATGTGGGCCAAGCGTTCAGCAGTCAGCTTTCCCATTTCTGGGCTCCTTCTCATGCATGTAAAATATCAACTGCGCTCTACATCACGCATTGACTGCCATTTTCAATTCATCTTGTGCCAGCAATAGCTCGGCAAACTCGCTTGCGGGCACCGCTTTACTGAAATAGAATCCCTGGAATTCGTCGCAGGCATGATCGCGTAGAAAATCCGCCTGGCCCTTCGTTTCAACACCCTCAGCAACCACATGTAAGCTCAAGGTTTTGCTCATCATGATGATGGCCTCCGCAATACCCCTGTCTTCCGCGTTGGTCGACAGGTCGCGAACAAATGACCCGTCGATCTTCAGGGTATCCAACGGGAATTGTTTAAGCGTAGATAGCGAGGAGTAACCGGTTCCAAAATCATCGATGGCAATCCGAACGCCTAGAGCTTTTAGCGCAGTCAGTATGCATATCGTTTTCTCCACGTTGTGCATAATCATGCTCTCCGTGATCTCCAGCTCAAGCAGCAATGGATTCATTCCGGATTCAGTAATGATGGATTCGATGTCGTGCAACAGGTTGTCGTCTGTAAACTGACGTGCTGAGAGGTTAACAGCCATGGTCAGGGCAGGTAGCCCCCCTTTCTGCCATGCGACGTTTTGCAGACATGCGGTCTTCAGAACCCATCTACCTATCGGTATGATGAGACCG
>Ga0207049_1053_pt1 | contig 20624 bp, 16 predicted proteins | sample Alteio_BWMinCont_63_FD_153305 | JGI IMG/M metagenome (GOLD analysis project Ga0207049, IMG submission 153305) | Enriched cells from forest soil in Barre Woods Harvard Forest LTER site, Petersham, Massachusetts, United States -... | ecosystem: Environmental > Terrestrial > Soil > Temperate forest >... | reverse complement strand
GGCGTTGGGCCTGGTCAACGGGGACAGCGTGACGAGTGTGACTTTGAGCAGTTTAGGCGCTCCGGCGACGGCGCTGGTGAGCGGTTCGCCTTACGGCATTGTGGGCAGCGCGGCGGTGGGCAGCGGATTGGGCAACTACACCATCGGCTATGTGGATGGGAGCCTGAGCCTGAGCAGGGCACAATTAACGGTGAAGGCGAACGACCTGACGCGGATTTACGGCCAAACGAATCCGGTGCTCGTTGTTAGTTATACAGGTTTCGTCAACGGAGAAGACACGAATGCCCTTAGCAAGTTGCCGGCAGTTGGCACCACAGCCACAGTGAGCAGCCCCGTCGGTACATATGCAATCACCGTGAGCGGCGGCGCGGCCGAAAATTACTTCTTTTCCTTCGTGGATGGCACACTAACGATTACGACGCCGTCAGACGTGATCCTGAGTTCCATCGTTCGGGTTGGCGACCACATCCGGATTATCGGCAGCGGCGATGCGAACGTGGTGTACACGATCGAAGCGTCATCGGATCTCATTCATTGGCAAGATATCGGTGCCACTCTCTCAAGCAGCGAAGGCACGTTCGAATTTGATGATCTTGGTTCGAATGCTTTCTCGGTCCGCTTCTATCGAGCGACCCTGCCATGATCGGTGAGTCAGGCTCAGTAAGCCATCCCTGAAGGGGAATGGCGCTTTGAGCATCGTATTGCTCGAGAAGTGGCAGGCCTCAGTTGTTTGCGCTGGTAGCATGTGACCCGCGAGTTACCTTTATGAGAAGATTCTCGCTTATGCCAGAGCGAATCCTCTTGGTCAATCGCAGCGGCCGGATCCAAACGAATCGAACAATGACAATTAAAGCCGAACAGAATTACGAGTACGCCGTAATCGGCGGTGGCATCGTCGGTCTTGCGGTTGCTTGGCAACTACTTCAACGCCAGCCTGGATTACGAATTCTCGTCGTCGAAAAGGAGCGAGACTGGGCGCAGCATCAGACTGGACGAAACAGCGGGGTGATTCATTCGGGTATTTACTACAAACCGGGAAGTCTGAAAGCCAGAATGTGTCAGGACGGCAATCGGCAAATGCTCCAATTTTGCCAGGCTTACGGTCTGAAACATGAGGTTTGCGGGAAAGTGATCGTGGCGACTGAGCCAAAGGAAATGGCTGGATTGGAAGCCCTTTATCAACGAGGCCTCGCCAATGGTCTGTCGGTTCAAAGGCTTACTTCAGATGAGGTAAAAGAAATCGAACCGCACGTGAGTTGCTTAGCTGGACTCCGCGTGGCGTCCACTGGGATCGTAGATTATGCAGCCGTTTGTCGGGAATTGGCTGAATTGATCGCGGCGGCGGGAGGCGTGTTGCGGTTGCAGACCGAAGTCAAAGGACTCCGAGCCCTGGGTGGTATGACCGTAATCGAGACTTCGGCCGGCGAATTCGAGACGAAGTTTCTCATCAATTGCGCAGGACTTCACAGTGACCGCATCGCAAAGCTTGCGGGAAAATCTCCCGACGCCAAGATAGTTCCTTTCCGAGGCGAGTACTATGAAATCAAACCGGAGCGGCGCTCCCTGGTGCGGCACCTTATTTATCCAGTGCCAAATCCGGAGTTTCCATTTCTGGGCGTTCACTTTACTCGAATGATCGATTCCAGTATTCATGCTGGACCGAACGCCGTTCTGAGTTTTAAGCGCGAGGGATATCATCGCTCGTCCTTCAATCTTCGCGATTTTAGTGAAACCATGCTGTTTCCAGGGTTCTGGCGGTTGGCTGCCCGAAACGCAAAGGATGGGCTTGCCGAGATGTATCGCTCATTCAGTAAAGCGGCGTTTGTCCGCAGTTTGCAGCGATTGATTCCGGAGATTCAGGCCGGTGATTTGGTGCCAGGGTCCGCGGGAGTACGAGCCCAGGCATTGAGACGGGACGGAGGGTTAGTTGACGATTTTCTAATCTTAAAGGACGAGAAGGCCATTCATGTTTGCAACGCACCTTCACCCGCCGCCACAGCTTCGCTGGCGATTGGTCGGGCAATTGTTGAGCAAATACCTCAATAAAACCAAAGTTCCAGAGCCCGGCATTCTGCTTGTTTTGATGCCGTTCACTCGAATCTGGTTTTGAACTCAGGCCCAAGGGAACCATGGCGAAAATTCCCGGTTTTTCAAATTTGAGGCGCTTGGTTGGGGCTTCCTTTGTGCGGAATATTGTCGTCGTGATGTCCGGCACGGCCATCGCCCAACTCGTTAGCTTTGCGTTTTCCCCGATTCTCAGCCGCTTGTATAGCCCCGCGGATTTTGGAATTTTTGGGACTTACCTTTCGATCGCGACGGTGATTGCCGCCGGGGCCACGCTGAATTACTCCGACACCGTGATGCTTCCGAAGAAAGATGAGGAAGCTGGCGCACTGTTAGTGCTCTCGTGCCTGGCCACGGTCGGGGTGGCGGCAGGGACTGCGATCTTCTGCCTGGTCGTTTCCGGGCCCTGGTTGAAGCTGGTCGGCATGGCAGATCTGGGCTGGTTCCGGTGGTTCGTGCCTGCCACGGTGTTGTTGCTGGGCTTGAGCCAATCCCTCTCTTCCTGGGCCACGCGACAGAAGGCTTTCAAAACGACTTCTCAAGCTCAGATCGTCCGCTCCAGCGTCAACTGCGCCAGCCAGACGGTGGGAGGCTTGGCTGGTCTGGGTGGGATTGGCTTGATCGGCTCAGGCGTAATCGCCGAAGCAGCCACCACCCTCTTCCTGGGGCGCTCGGCGCTGGCTCGCAGTTTCCCACTTTTTCGCCACGGTGCTGCCTGGCGGACCCTTCGGCGAAAAGCGCACGAATTCCGCGAGTTCGCCATTTACGGCGCACCCCAAAACGTGATGAATGCTTTGTCACAAGGGGTGCCGGTATTGGCGCTGGACCATTATTTCGGCGTGGCCGTGGCGGGTTACTATGCCTTTGGCATGCGGTTGCTGCAGGTTCCGCTAAACTTTTTTCTGACCTCCATCCGCCAGGTGCTGTTCCAGAAACTGAGTCAGCTGCGGGCCGACGGGGGCGATCTTTATGGTCCATTTTTGAAAGCGACGGGTGGTTTGGCTTTAATCAGCGTTGGTCCAACGTGCGCAGGATTTTTCCTGGCTCCGACCGTTTTTGCCTTTGTTTTTGGTGAGCAGTGGCGGCCGGCGGGCGAATTCGGGCGCTGGCTGATTGTGTGGCTCGCCCCCGCGTTTTGTAATGTCCCCTCCGCCCTGGCAGCGCGCATCCTGCGACTTCAACGCAACCTCTTTCTTTATGATCTCGCGCTTCTCGTTGCGCGCGTTCTGGCCCTGATCCTGGGTGGGATATATTTCTCCGCAATTCATACCGTCATCGTTTTGAGCGTGGTGGGCTGTCTTTTCAACCTCTTCCTCATTTTCTATGTCGCGATGCGGTTGCGAGCGATTCACACCAAACTGGCGCAGTGCTCTCCTGACAGTCACACCACCGGGGTTTCTAATGAAGCCCCATAAACAAAGCGCTAAAATTAGAGTTCCTCTATCCTGATAAGTACGGATAGTTGAGTAGGTGTTTACCCCAATGCAGGTAGGCCGCGGTAGTGATTGACTTTCCTCGTGAATTTAGTTATTGAAAAGCTGTTTTCCGGTGGGTTGCGCGGCACGTTGAAAGGCAAACTGCATAAGAATTAAGAATTGTCTGCGGTAGGCTATCTCGCCTCGGGCTGCTGATGGATTGTGCCTGCATCACGCTAACATGCTGTTCCATACCCACACCCCAACGCTGAAAACTCTCTTCTTAAAGGGGCTTCGCAGTGGCGTTATGGCGTCAGTGACAACGCTCCCTATGGTCGAATGGTGTTTGGCTCAAGAAGATTCCACGGGCGCAATCGCCGAAGAGCGGGCCGTGGAGACTCAGACGCCACCCGTTGTCCCGGCCCGTTACAACATCGCGCTCGGGGCAGGAGGCCTCAAGCTGAGCGCCGGTCTTGAGGCGCTGTACATCGACAACGTCTTCCTCACGCATGAACAGACCCGGGATGACTTCATCCTGGTTCCTCAACTGAATGCCGGCGCATTTTTACCCGTTGGCCAAATCAATTTGTTGCGGTTTGACGTCGGTCTCGCTTATTACGAGTACCTAAAAAACACCAAGCTAAATTCAGGGACTCCCACCATTAGCCCAAATTCGGATTTGGAATTTCATATCCATGCGGGTGATTTTCAAATTACCCTCAGCGAAGCTTTTTCTTACCAGGAGACCCCGTTCTACGATACCGGCGGGCAGTTCTTCAATGTTTACAATTCCGGACGTTTTGCGCGCTACGACAACCGGGTCGGTGCTTCGGCGCGATGGGACCTGCACCATTTGGTGTTGGACGCAGGGTATCATCATGAGGACCTGCTGTCAGATGGCTCGCTGTATAACTTCATCGACCGCCACTCTGAAGTTTTTGATGCCGATGCGTTCCTGGCTGTCACCCCGGTGATCAGCGTGGGCCTGGAAGCTGCCGGAAGCTTCAACTCGTTCGATCATGTCCGCTATAACGACCATTGGCGAGCCGGAGCGGGCCCGGGTCTGAAATTGAGGTTAAGCGATTACCTGAACGCCCGATTCGGCGGCGGCTATCAACGCATCCAATACGATTCGGCGCTGGATGGACAGTATGGTCTGGATGGGTTCAATACCTATTACGCATACGGAATTCTGGAGCACGAATTGAACAAGTTTTTTAGCCATTCTCTAAAAGTTTGGCACGATAACCAGATTGGGATCAACGCTGCGAACCTGGCGGGCAGCCACGTGACCTATTCGCTGTCGTGGAAGGCGACCGAGAAGCTGACGCTTTCGCCGTACTTCGAGTACAGCCACTATGAGGAATCCTACGGGCCAGGACTAACCGGTTTATACCGCGAGATTTTCGACTATTTCAGCGGTGGAGTCAGCGCCGGGTATGCGCTCAACGAGAGCTGGCGATTCAACGTGAGTTACGATTACCGGTTGAAGGACTCCGAGTTCGTGAACCTGGGATACACCCAGAACCGGGTCACGCTGGCCGCCAGCTACCAGTTTTAAGGTGCAACGATGATGCAACGCTTGTTTCTAAAGCAGGGCACTCGCCGTTTAAAATGCTCGCGGCGCGAGGGCGAGAGGCATTCATGGCTGGCTTTGGGCGCCGCAGTGATTTTTCTCTCGTTCGCGCTGTCGGCCTGGTCGGCTGCTTCGCCCGACTTCAACGAGATTTCCGTACTGGAGACCAACGCTGTGGTGTCGGTTAAGGCTATCGGGAACGGGCCGGGGCTTGAGAATAAGCAAAAGCTGGGAGTTGGCGACCGCGTTACCTTCCGAGTGGTGGAAGACCAGGAGGATCCCAAGCTACTCACCATCAGCGATTCGGGCGAATTGAATATTCCCGAACTTGGGCTGATTAGCGCGGCCGGCAAAACCTGCGGACAACTCGCTTCGGAGATTAAAACGGAATTGGAGAAAAAGACGTATTATCACGCCACGGTGATCCTGGGTATTGATTTGCTCAATAAGACGGTGAGCGGGCGCAAAGTATACGTGGTGGGCCAGGTGAAGGTCGCGGGCCCGCAGGAAATTCCTGCCGGCGAAACCTGGACCGTGAGCAAAGCGGTGATGAAGGCCGGCGGATTCACGGATTACGCAGACAAAAAGAGAGTTCGCCTGGTGCGCGGACGCGCCGATGGCAAACCCGGCAAAACGTTTTATGTCAACGTGAATGACATCTGGGTCAAGGGGCGAACGGAGCTTGATCTTTCAGTCGACCCGGAGGACCTGATTTACGTTCCCGCGCGGGCGGTGAACCTGTATTGAGCTCATGAGCGAAGATCAACGTCATCTTCCAGTGCCGGCCAGCTCGGGCTCGTCAGTGACGGTTCGTCCCATGGACCGGTTCTTCCAGGCGACGTTATTGCACGCGCAGGTGGGGCGCTGGATCAACGCTTTGCGAAGGTGGTGGTGGATACCCTTGCTCTCGCTGCTGGTTCTGGGCGGGCCGGGCGTAATCCTTTCGGCGCTGACCCCGAAAACCTTCCGATCGCAGGCAGTTCTGTGGCTGGGAGAGCGACTCCAATTACCTGAGGGCCGCATGTACTCTGAAGAGCTCAGCAGTTACATGGGCACACAGGTAGAGTTGCTCAAGAGCGTTTTGATCCAAAATCGCGCCCTGGCCAAAGTGCGGGAACAATTCCCCACCACCCCGACCAACGAGCTGACGTTTGTTCTGAGCGCCCGGAGTTCTCTAAAGAGTTCCATCCTGGAAATCAGCGCGACTGCGGCGAATCCGGAGGCCACTCGCGCTTACGTCGATAACGTGATCGGGGAGTACCTGGTCCTCAAACGGGAGGCGCGAAAGAAGACCTCGTCCATGGCGCTCTCCACCATCACCGATCAAATCGGCGCTCTGGAAAAACAGATTCACGAAAAGGAAAGCGAGATAAGGAGTTTCGAAACGACCAACAACATTTCGTTCCTGACCGAGAGCGGCGTGAGTTCCGGCAGTCATCTCGCGCGCCTGAACGAATTACTTTCCGACTTGCGCACCGAGCATCGCCTGCTGGAGATGCTAAGCCCTGACCAATTCAGGGACATGTCACGTCCATCGGCAGGGCCCTCCACGGGGGTGTCGGTTCCTGGCCAAGCCGCCGCCCAAACGTTGGCCGCCGCCTCGACGGTCCAGGAATCCGGCTACTATCAGGCACTCCAACAGCTCCAAATACTCCAGGCCAAACGGGATGAGTTCGCCAAAGTGCTTCGCCCCACTCATTCCAAGATGATCAAACTGAGTCAGGAAATTGACGGCCTTGACCATCTTTTAGCCACCCTCAAAGACCAAGGGGAGCAACAGGCAACCTCCCAGATGGCCAGCCGAAAAAAGTCACTCGAGCTTCAGATTGAAAACCTGGAGGACCAATACCGCGCGTGGCAAACCAATGCGGCCCAAGCCAGTTTCAAACTTGCCGAACACAACCGGATGCAGCAGGAACTTGACCGCGATAACGCATTGTACGGTCGTTTGCTCAGCCTGGTTCAAACCGTTGATCTTACCAAAGACCTGGATCAGGAAGCACTGACGCAACTCGCGCCCGCTTCGCCCGCAAAACCGACACTGAGCCGGTACAAGCCCGCTGCTGCGGGCATCCTCACCGCTGTCGTGGCTGGACTTGGGTTGCTTTTGGTGCTCGGCGCCGCCGATGATCGCTTCTCTTCGGCCACTGAGCTCAGCCTGCACCTGCCCGAGGAAATAGTGGGCCAGGTCCCTGAAACGTCAGGCCGAAGTAACAACGGACAGACGCGGCTCGGAGGAGGAATAGAGCAGGGACCGGCGTTTTCAGAGTCGTTCCGGGGGCTCCGCTCTCATCTGCTGTGCATGACCGAGCTGCCGGTTGGACCCAAGGTGATCATGGTCACGAGTGCTGTGCCGAAGGAAGGCAAGACAACGATCGCTGCCAATCTCGGCATAGCGATCGCCCGGGCGGGACAACGGGTTTTGCTGATCGATGCCGATTTCCGTCGCAGCTCGTTGCACCGGATTCTCGAGGTAAGCAACGGCCCTGGCCTCGGAGAGGTGCTGGCCAAGGCGCTTTCGGCCACCGAGGCGATCGTGCCCACGTCAGAGGCCAATCTTTTTCTTCTGCGCGCGGGTCAAGCAGACATCAGCGGTTCCGAGCTTTTCCTGGGCCGAACCATTGAGCGCGTGTTGGAGGAATTGCGACGGGAGTATAGCTATATCATTATCGATACCGCGCCCGTCTTGGCGACGGATGATGCCGCGACGCTGGGGCCGCAAGTCCACGGCACCTTTGTAGTGGTGCGCGCTTCGTACACGTCGTCGCGCATGGTTCGCGACGCTTTGGATCGATTGAATAAGCGCAGGGTTAAGGTGCTTGGGGTGATCTATAACCGAGCTCCCCAATCCACCGACTATTATTCAAAGTATACGCATCAGTATTCCTCGGGGAACCAAAGTCGGGAATAAAGGTCGGGGCGCGCCGGGGCCAGTTACGAGAATCAATAAGCGCAGAGCTGCGCCGTTAGTTACGTCCGAGTTGAGAACGTTAAAGCCTCAGGCGAGGATTTTGACGGCTGGGTCTCAACTCGAATCGCGATGGTGGCAATTGCAAGATTTGGGCATCAATTCGCCCGGCGAAAAGCTGGACTCGAATTGACCGGCACGGAGTGTCGACGGATTCGACTGGGGTAAGGCTTCCCAGGATTTTCCTGGTCTATCGCGAAAAAGCTCGGATTTCCTGGGCAACTGTAGCGGCGGGTTAGGCGGGCGGGGCATGCTTCCTGCTCGACATTGTCACGCAGGCGATGGGATTTTAATACATGACCTTGTATCAACGGTTTGCAGTTTATTTAACGCTGGTACCGCTTTTGGGCCATCCTGGCTACGGTTTCGCGACGACGTACTATGTCTCCACGACCGGCAGCGACACGAATACTGGGACACTCAATCTGCCTTTTGCGACACTAAATTACAGCGAGTCCAAACTCCGCGCCGGCGATCTTCTATACGTGCGTGGAGGCACTTATTACGAAGCCGTTTACGTGGATGTTTCTGGAACTCCTGCCTCTCCCATTACCATCTCAGGTTTCCAGGGAGAGACTGCGACCATCGACGGCGTGTATACCAATCCGGCGGTTTCCTGGGGCAACCTGCTGCGTGTTGCCGGAAGCAACGACGTAGTGCAAAACCTGACCATCAAGCGCAGCAACTGGGTTGGGCTCGCGCTGACGGGGCCGTATGATCAGGCGATGGGTATCACTTCCCAGTCCAACATGGAAAACGGGATTATCGTCACCGGCACAGCGGATTACAGCTTGGTCCAAAACTGTAACGTTTATTACAACGCCAAATCGAACGAAAGCTTCCAAAAATCGCGTGGCGGTTGGTCGACGGGCCTTAGCGCGGCGCGGGGTGTCAATTACGTCGTATTGCGCAACAACCAGATTTGGAACAATTGGGGGGAGGGATTGTCCACCTTTGAAGCGCAACATACGCTGATGGAGAGCAATGTCGTTTACGACAACCAGTTGAATGTTTACCTTTCGGACACCAAATACAGCACCTGTCGGGGAAACCTGGTGTATTGCACGCCGGGGAACGTTTGCTCGAATATTTCGCAAATCGGGATCGCTTTGGCGGATGAGACGTACAACCCGCCTTCGTCCGACAACGCGGTGTTAAATAACCTGTTGCTCGGCAACATGAAGAATATTTATTACTGGTCCGGTGCTTCTGGAGGTGGTCTGGTCAACGTAGTTATCGCCTATAACACGAGCGTGAATTCGGCTACCGAAACCAACCTGAAACTTTTGCCCGGCAGCCATACCAATTCCGTCATCGAAAACAACATCTTCCTTCAGGCAGATTCCCTTCCGGCAGCGATCGTTCAGACTCCCTCCGGCATTGTGTTTCTCAGCAACCTTTGGTCCAAAACGCCGCCCAGTGGAGCAAGTGGCGTCGGCGATGTGGTGGGGGCCCCGAATTTGACTAACAGCGGCAGTACCGGCCCAGGCCAGCTCTCGGCTGACTGGTTCCGGATAACCGCGTCATCTCCGGCGGTAGGAATGGCTGTGCCACTGGCGCTGGTTCCAACTGACTTTTTCGGCACGCCGCGGGGAATCCTGCCGGACATAGGTGCTATCCAGCATACTCTCCCACCGCCCGGCAACCTCAGGATCCTGAGTTCCCAGTAAGGTTTTCGCCACCTTTTGAGGATCATTTCGCGTAACCCACGCGCATGCCCGTCGTAAAATCGATTGCCTGTCGCAAGGTGTTAAATTCCCACGTGGAGTTTACCAACGAGTTTCTGGTTCACCTGGCGGATGGCGCCGTGGGCGCTGCCGCGTCGCCGCAAGGCGAAACGGTGAGTGTTTATGAGGGCAAGGGGGAGGCGCTTTCACCGGAATCAATCGTCGGGATATTGACGCGCGAGGGGTGCCTGGATCGCGAAGTCGACCAGCCGAGTTTTGACGCTGCGCTTCGCCGTCACGTGACCGATTTCGGCCGAAACACCACCTGTAGTATTTCGATTGCCTTCTTCAACGCCGTCAACACCCATCGCAGCGTTTACGATTTATGGGATATTCCCAGGGGCCAAGTGTCATCTCCGCGCCTTTGCTTGAACATCCTCAACGGGGGACGGCATGCTTATACGAACCCGGTGCTCAGCGACTTTCCCGAGTACTTGCTCGTGGCTCGAACCAACCAAGTGGAAGAGGTGGTTGCTTGGCACGCCGAACTGCAGCGTGCCATAGCGGAGCGGCTTCGGCATCACCCCAAAGAAATCGTCTCGGGGCATCCGGTGCATCGCTTCGCGACGGCGGATAATCGGGAATGTTTTGATTTTTTGCGCCAAGTATTGGAGGAGCTCGGACTTACGAAGCACTTCGATTTGATGGTTGATGCCTCCGCCGGCGACCTTCGGTCCGGCATCGACTACGAGTTTGCGCTCACGAACCAGGCCCGCTACTCCGGCGAGGCTCTCGTTGAGTATTGGCGGGAACTCATTCGCGAGTACCACGTCGCCTTCCTGGAAGATCCCTTTGCGGAGGACGACCTGGCGAGTTGGCGGGGCCTAACGGGCTCACAGGAAGGCTGCGCTATTATAGGGGACAACCTTTATTCGTCCGATGCTGCCAGGATCCGGAAGGGGGCTCGGGAAAAGTGGACTCACGGGGTAATCCTCAAGCCCAACCAGGCGGGTACCGTGACTGACATCCAACAGGCGGTTGAAGCGGCGCGGACGAGTGGCCAGGTCGCGATTACGTCACACCGTTCCATCAGCACCGAGGAAACGTTCCTCTCTTTGCTCACTTGCGCGTATCAAATAGGGTTTATCAAAATCGGACCCCTGCTCACGGATTATTCGTCGGTAATCCGCCTGAACGCCATCCTCCGGTTTTCGGAAAATCAATCCCATGTCGAAGCCAACCGCCATCAGCACGATCCGGCACGCCTACACGGATTACAATGCGCAACGACGGTATGCCGGGACCATTGATGTCTCTCTCAGCGAAACCGGGGTCGCCGAAGCTCGGGGAGCCGTTAAGCGGCTGAGGCAACTTCCGCTGGATGTCGTAATCAGTTCACCGCTGAAGCGAGCCGTCGAGACCGCTCGCATCTTCGCCGGTGACACAACGCCTCTGGTCATCAACGAACTTTGCACGGAGCGCAACTTCGGGATGTTGGAAGGCTTAACGTGGGATGATGTCCGGCGAGTGCAGCCCCCGGTCCTGCTCATCCAAGTGGGATTCGATCTGCATACGGTCAATCCCAAAGGCGGTGAGCCGTTTGAAGATGTGTGGCAACGCGCCCGGGAATTCCGCAAGTTTCTTTTCGCAAACTACGAGGGCCGTAACAGTTTGGTGGTTTCACACGGAGTATTTCTCCAACTTTTCAACGGGTTATTGCGCGGGTTAAACTGTATCGAGTCGCTCGGGGTGTTCCCCGGCAACCTGGAGCTTAATCGGTTTCAATTCACAGACGGGCGGCTCGTAAACGACACCGTCACGCGGTTGGGTCACGAGGAAATCGTTAGTTGGTAGCGGGTACGTCGGTCAGCCGGGACAAATCCTTGCATGAATGGCAACTGGAAACCTGAGCGGTTGTTCAAGCTCCTGCGCCGGCGACCGGCCTACAGCCGATTTCGCAAGTTCCTTTCGGGCCAGGAAGATCAGCCGCTCGACGATCGGTTGCACATGGCGGATGCGGAATTTGTCAACATCGATTGGCCGGCTGACCTGCCCAAGCCCAGAATCGGCCTGGTCAAGGATCTGGAGCCGTATCCCCGCTGGACCAAGCTCTGCCGGTTCCTCGACCACAACGCCTTCGAATATGAAATCTACAACATCCATGCGCATGACTGGCTAAGCCAGGCGAAGCAGTTCGATGCAGTGGTGGGCATTTGGTCGTGCGACCTGCATTGCCTGCAAGAGATGCGCGAGAAGTATTGGGTCTTGGAACACTATCTCGGAAAGACCACCTTCCCATCGGCACAGCATGCATTTCTCTACGAGGATAAGAGACTGGAGGCCTATCTGGCCTATCTCCATGGCATTCCCTTTGCCAACGCCCACATTTCGTACGATCGGCGGGATGCATTGGAGCTCGTAGAGTCGCTGGATTATCCCGTCGTTTCCAAGATGGTGCCGGCTTCCGCCTCGGTGGGAACTGAGCTCGTGCGTGACCGGAAGCGCGCGCGAAAAATCGTTGAGCGCGCTTTTTCAGTCGCCGGACGCAGAACCCACCTGAGCTATGCCCGGCAAAAGAATTACGTTTATTTCCAGGACTTCATCCCTAACGATGGGTTTGACCTCCGGGCGATTGTCGTCGGTGACTGGGTATTTGGCTACTATCGAAAGATGCTCGCGGGGGATTTCCGGGCTTCGGGTATGAACCTCGTAGAGAAGCGGGAACTTCCCCAGGAAGCCATGCGGCTTGCTTTGAAACTCAATCAGGTTGTGAAAAGTCCGATGCTGGTGGTTGATATGCTGCGTGGCCTCGATGGACGCTATCAGGTCATTGAGTTCTCTCCCACCTGCCAGATGGAAACTCCGGAACAATTGCACGTCAATGGCGAGCCGGGAGTTTTCATTTTTGATGACCCCGAAAAGGGCCGATTCCAGCGTGGCAAATACTGGGTCGCCGAGCTGGCCCTCCGTGAGTTTCTTTCGCACGACTATCTTCCCAGGGCGTTGGCGGGTTCCGCTGTGGAGGAACGCGAAACCTGCTGCGACCCCCAAGGCTATCTATTGCCGGGCAGGAAACCCCACGTATCCGCCACGACCTCATGGCCTTCTACTCATTAGCTCGTCCGACGGACGTGCCACCGTTTGCCGAGGCTTTAGCTTTGCCGGATTCTGGACGGCTCGGCCTTGTTGCCGCATCGGGTTGCGCGCTGGCGATAGCCAGCGTGCCCATCTTTTCTACCAGTGAAAGTTTCTCAATAATTCCGCAAGCCCTGGCCGTCCTGGGCGCAGGGTTGGCCGCCTTGACGCTGTTGAAAGGCATTCCCCGGCTGCACGTTTCGCTTTTGGTCTTTGGGACCTTGGTATTGTTCTGGGGCATCAGCCTCCTGTCGGACTCGGAGCTCTGGATCGAGTACCAAAGCCTTCTAAAAGTATGTTTGCTGGCTTTTGCCTGTCACATCGCCTTTCGCTCGCGGCAGCACCTGATGCTCCTTTTTGGAGTTTATGCGGCGACCGGCGCGGTTACGGTCGCGCTTAATTGGCATCAACTGCAAGGGTTGGGTTCCTCGATGGAAATCTCTCAACTTTCGGAAAAGGACCGTTTTGCGGGAACTTTCGAAAATGCCAATACCGCCGGCATTTACGGCGTGATGTTGATTTTGAGCGGGTTGATTATCGGGTTCAATGGCAAGAACCGGGCGCGCTGGCCTCTCCTGACAATCGGCCTTTTGGCCGGGCTTGCCATCTGCTTTTTCAGCGGTTCGCGCAAAGCGATGCTGGGCCTGGGATTGATAATTTTCCTGATCCCCTGGATGGCCGCGTCCGGGAACGTAAAAAAGGGGCGAGGTGTGTTTAAAATCATTTTTCTTCTGTTCCTCTCGGTGGTCCTCGGCGGGTTGCTTTTTAGCCAACTGCCTTTTACGGACAGATTGCTGGTGCCCTTTAGGGAAGGTGTTACGGCAGAGAGTTCCGGGGCAACGCGATTTGCGATGCTGGTGAAGGTGCTGGAACTTTGGGGCACGCACCCGGTCTTAGGCTGCGGCTTCGAAGGATTTAGCCGTCTTTCGGGATTCGGAGTCTACTCTCATACCACCTTTGGCGAGGTGTTATGTAATGGCGGTCTTCTTGGTCTCGGATTGATATCTGTGTTTTATCTGGTGCCCCTGGTTCAGTTGTGGCGGTTGGCCAAAGATCCTGTCTGCCCCGGAAGGTCGCAAATTTCAACTGGCCTGCTGGCATTTTGGCTCCTGTTCACTCTGTTCTCCTGTTTTGCGGTAATGTTCGACTCGCGCGAGTTTGTGCCCATTGGTGCTGCGGTATGCGGGTTCCTGCAGGCAAACCGCAGTCCGGTTTCTTCATCTCGGTTCGCTCCGAGGCCAAAGGGAGCTCCCGCTTTGAGAATGGCTGACTCATGAAGCTGGTCTGTATGATCGACAACTTGGGTTCGGGCGGAGCCCAGCGGCAATTGACGTCGCTCGCTGTCCTGCTTAAGCAAGGGGGACATTCCGTTTCCTTCGTCACCTACCATCCGGACGACTTTTTCCTGCCAGTTCTGCAAAACGCCGGCATCGCGGTAACTTGCCTGAAAAACCTCCGCCGTTTCCAGCGGCCGCTGGCACTCCGCCGGACGCTTCGCAGTTGCTCACCGGACGCTGTGCTCGCGTTCCTCGAAGGCCCCAGTCTTTATTGTGAGCTGGCGGGTTTGCCCTCGCGCCAATGGGGCCTGGTGGTGTCGGAGCGGCTTCAGGTGAGCGCGCAACGCCTGTTTCCCGATCTCAAACGATGGGCGCACAGTCTCGCTGATTACATCACCACAAATTCTCATGCCAACCGATGTGAATTAGTCCGTCTGCTGCCAAGTTTGGCTGGGAGGGTCGCTACCATCTATAATTGCCTCGATTTGGACTTCTTCAGCCCCGGGCGGCCTGAGCCGCGAAATTCTGGAATTCGCTTCCTCACGGCCGCTAGCTATCAGCCTCGCAAAAACCCTCTTGGCCTCATTCAGGCGTTCAGTTTGGTCCGGCAAAGAGCGCCCGATTTTCAATTTCGCCTGGACTGGTATGGTGGTTTTCCCACCGCTGCAGGAGGCCTTCCCGACCGCCGGCATTTTGAGCAGGCTCGACAAGCGATCCGGCAGCACGGGCTCGAGCGGCACTTTTATTTGCACGAAACCACCGCGAAATTGCGGGAGGCCTATCGCACGGCCGACGTTGTGGTGCTCCCATCTTTTGCGGAGGGCTTGCCCAACGTCCTATGCGAGGGTATGGCCTGCGGCCTTCCCGTCCTGTCGAGTAAGATTGGCGATGCCGAAATCCTGGTGTCTGAGGGACGGAATGGTTATTTGTTCGATCCGCGAAGCCCAGACGATATCGCTCGCGCTATTTTAAGGCTCGGGATGCTCTCGCCATCGGACCGGGCCCAGATGGGAGATTGTTCCCGGAAGTTCGCCCAGACCCTTTTCGCGCCTTCAACGGCCGTCAGGGCCTACACGGCACTACTGGAAGCCGCCGCCACCCGCAGATCGATTCCCATGCCCCATTCACCGCCGGACGGAGCCGGATCTCGCGGCCTGGCGGCCAACCTCACAGCTGCCATTTCGAAAAGCGAATCGCATGCTCATTCTTGACAGGCTTAAAGTCCCGCCGGCCTTGGCCTTGTACGCGCTCACCCGGCTTTGGCGCCGGGGCCGCGAGTTCCTCTTGCAAAGTCTCTTCGCCTCGCGCGGGGACAATCTCCGGTTCGATCCGGACGGATACTATACGTTCCGTCACATTCACGTTGGAACGGACGTCGTGCTCGGACGAGGAGCAGTGCTGATGGCATCAGAATCCGAGATTTTTATCGGCAACAAGGTGATGTTTGGTCCGGGAGTCATGGTGGTGGGAGGCAACCACAACACCGCTGTTATTGGGCGGGCGATGTTCGATGTTCAGGAAAAGAGGGCCATTGATGATCAGGACGTGATTATCGAGGATGACGTCTGGGTGGGAGCCAGGTCCGTGATTTTGAAGGGAGTCGTCCTTCGCCGCGGCGCCATTGTCGGGGCGGGTTCGGTTGTGACCAAGGAGGTCCCACCATATGCGATCGTGGCTGGCAATCCGGCCAGGCTCATCCGGTTCCGCTGGACGGTAGATGAAATCCTGGCTCACGAGACGAGTCTCTACCCTCCGGACCAACGGCTGCGGCGAGATTCGCTCCAGCAAATTCAAGAGCAACCGTTCGCGTCTTATCCCTCGAATGGGAGTACGTCGGGAACTCCTGATTACCAACTGCCTTCCCATCGGCACTGAGCGCATGTTTCGAAAAAGGGCAAATCCCAAAAAAGTTCTGATGGTCGGCCCCATGCCGACGAACGGAAACTACATCGGGGGGATAGCCGTCATTCTGTCCCAAATTCTGGATCGCTGGAGCTTGCCGTTCGAGGTCATCACCTACAACACGAACACGGTCGCGCGAGACTATGCTTCAACGAACCGGCTGAACTGGGCAAACGTTAGCAAGCTATTGCGCAATGCCAAAGACCTGATCGCTATCCTTCGCCGTGAGCGGCCGGGAATTGTTCATTTTCACACCAGCAGACACCGTGCGTTGCTGAAGGACTTGTTGCTGGTTGTCATCATCAGGACCTTTTGCCGTTGTAAGGTCATCGGACATATTCATCACGCCTCCTACCCGACATTCTTCGTGGGCAAGTCCGAGCGGTGCCGTTCGCTCCAAATCAGGGCGCTGATGGTCGCGTTCGATCGGATCCTGCTCATGTCAGACAGTATCCGCAAAGATCTGGCCACCAGGCTCACGGCTCCAAGCCGCAGAAAGTTCCTGTCACAGGCAGAGGTGCTGTACAATTTCGTTCCCATCCCGGAAAGCGATATCCACCGCGCCCCGAACGCCTCGGCTATACCGACACTGTTCTTTATCGGGAATGTGGGGCGTCAAAAGGGCGTTTTTGAACTTTTGAACTGCGCCGGGGCTCTGAAACGTAGTGGCATGAGATTTAATCTCGTGCTCGCAGGACCCTTCGATTCACCGATGGAAGGTGAAAAGATCAAGAACCTGATCTCGTCGCATGACCTTTCCGAATCTGTAAAAACCATCGGCCCCGTCTCGGGCCCTGAAAAGGCCGGGCTTTTCGAAGCGGCAGACATTTTCGTCCTTCCCTCCTATGCCGAGGGAGTCCCTTTGTCCATGCTGGAGGCGATGTCGTACGGCCTTCCGGTGGTCGTTACCGCGGTCGGCGGCATCCCGGAAATATTGGCTGACGGAAAAGCCGGTTTTTTGGTGGCTCCCGGGGATTCGGACGGGCTAAAGCTCGCGGTCCGTAACCTTATTCTGGCTCCTGTGCTAAGGCTCACCATGGGGGAGGCGGGGAGGGAACAAATCAAGAAATCCCACTGTCCGGAAATCTTTTTACGTCGATTGGGCGCAATTTACGAAGAGTTAACCGACTCCCTAACTGACCCGGCGACCGCCCACCTACGGGACCAGTGCCACGCAGCACGCTCATGACCAAAGCCAGATCGAACCATTTCTTCATAGTCACTTCGGAATTTCCGCCCGAACCCGGGGTTTCAGGGCGAATGTCGGGGGACTTGGCTGGCCACCTGGTCGCCGAGGGCTATCAGGCGACGGTGGTTTGTCCTTATCCCAGCCGGCCCAGTGGCGCGATTTACCCAAACAGCGGCGGCGGCACAGTCACGGAAGAGACCTTTCGGGGCGCCCGGGTTATCCGTGTTCCCTCCAAAATTTCGCCTCAATCCCGTTTTGGCCCGCGCATGCAAGAGAGTTGGAGTTTCGGCCGTTGGTCGAGCAAGGTCCTTTCGGAACAAAAGCCAGCGCCCGACGTCGTATATTCGGTTACCTGGCCTATGCTGGGCCAGGCTTGGATCGGTGCGAGCTCCGCGCGCTTGGCCATTCCGCACGTCACGCACATCATGGATCTTTACCCGGAGTCCGCCTGGTTAAAAGTGCCGCGACTCGTCCGTTGGGCCACAAGTTGGCCGCTGCTGTCTTTGGACCGATGGAACGCGCTGAACGCCTGCCGCGTCCTGGTGATCTCGGATAACATGAGGCAAGCCTACGTAGCCTCTCGCAAAATTCCTCAGGAGCGCGTGACGGTTTTGCCTACCTGGCAAGACGAAAGTTTGTTCCTGCGACTGCCGCTCCGTTCGGAGGCGGCCAAGGTTTATGGGGTGCGGGAAGATCACCTGACTTTTTTCTACCTGGGCAATATCGGTCCGGTGGCCGGAGTGGATCACCTCATTCACTCGTTCGGACAGGCTGGCTTGGAAAACAGCCAATTGCTAATCGTTGGGGAGGGCACGGAAAAAGCAGCCTGCGTTCAGCTCGCCAATCACTATCGCCAGGCGCAAATCCGTTTCCTTTCCGACCCGAAAATTGATAATGTCCCGCTGCTGCAAAGCCTGGCGGATATCTGCCTGCTCCCGGTGCGCCAAGGTGCAGCGCTGAGCTCGATTCCCTCCAAGCTCTCTTCGTACATGCTCTCGGCCAAACCAGTGCTGGCCTCGGTGGATTCGGAGAGCGAAACGGCGCAAGTCATCCGAGCGGCGGATTGCGGCTGGATCGTTGAACCTGAAAACCAAAAGGCCTTGCGGGCACAGATCCAGTCCTTAGCGAGGTGTCAGCGCGCCGAACTGGTTGAAACTGGGCTGCGCGGCAGAAGTTATGCGCTTGAGCACTTGAGCCGAAGCCGGGGCGTACGGCGCCTGGCAGCTGTTTTACTGGAGGCAAATGCCACCACAGCCCAATCGCCTGAAAGGGCACCTCTCTCCAACCCGCGTCAGCCTTTGGAAACGCAGGCATGAACTTTTCCGCAAGACAGCATGAGGCCGTTGCGCCTCTTTCGCGGCGAGGGCAACCTCGCGTCCCATCCTCTGGGCTGATGCCTGCCAGGTGTTCGGTTCTGCGCTAGTCGCACCAGAGCAATGCAAGAAACCATCATCCCCGCGGGCCCGCCGACTGTGCCAGCCTCGATTCCCTTCTTTAAACCGAACCTTGGGGAAGAAGAAATCGAGGAAGTGATTCAAACGTTGCGCTCCGGCTGGCTGACCACCGGCCCCAAAACCAAACAGTTTGAAGCGGACTTCAGCCAGTACCTCGGCTTGGGGCACTCGGTCGCAGTGAATTCATGCACGGCGGCTCTTCACATCGCTTTGGAAGCGGTGGGCTTGAGAGAGGGGCAGGGGGTATTGCTGCCCACCATGACTTTCGCGGCCACGGCCGAGGTGGTTCGCTATTTTAAGGCGACGCCGTTACTGGTGGACTGCCGGTCAGAAGACCTGAACATGGATCTGACTAAAGCCGGGCATGGTTTTGAAACGGCTCGTGCCCGGGGGGTGGAGGTGCCGGTCGTCATCCCGATGCACTATGGCGGCCAGATCGGCGAAGTTCCAGATCTGCTGCGCCTGGCTCACCGACACGGCATGAAAATCGTGGAGGATGCCGCTCACTGTCTGCCGGGCAAATATCGCGAAACTCCGAGTCATCCCTGGCGTTCGGTGGGCAGCTTTTCTGAGGTGTCCTGTTACTCCTTTTACGCCAACAAGTGCATTACCACGGGAGAAGGGGGAATGGCTTGCACCAATCAGGCGGCGCTGGCTGAGCGCATGCGCATTATGGCGCTCCATGGAATTTCTCGGGATGCCTGGAAAAGATTCATGGCGGACGGTTCCTGGTATTACGAGATCGTTGCGCCGGGCTTTAAGTACAATTTGACCGACATCGCCGCCGCCATCGGCATCCACCAACTGCGCAAAGCCGATGAGTTGCACGCCCGTCGAGTCTGGGTGGCCGGGGCGTATGAGCGATTGCTCTCGGACATCGAAGAACTGGAGCTGCCGCGGGAATTTCCCAATCGGCTCCATTCCTGGCACCTGTATGTGGTGCGTTTGAACCTGAACCGTTTGCGCCTGGACCGAGCGGCCTTCGTGACCGAGTTGAAGCGAAGGGGGATTGGAACCAGCGTGCACTGGATGCCCCTGCACATGCATCCTTATTACCGCGAAACCTATGGTTTCAAACGCGAGGATTTTCCCGTGGCCGCTTCGATGTACGATCGCATCATCAGCCTGCCGATATTTCCCGATATGACGGAAGCCCAGGTCGAGTTCATCGCGGCTGCGATCCGCGACATCATTGCCAGAAACCTAAAAGGCAATTAAGCCTCATGGCCAAGCGTCTCTTTGATCTCATCGCCGCGTCGATTGGCTTGCTGCTGGTGTGCCCTTTGCTGCTGCTCATTGCCGCCCTTATCAGAATTGTGGACGGCAGCCCTATTTTCTTCCGCCAGCACCGTATCGGCCGCGCAGGTAAAAGCTTCAACATCCTGAAGTTCCGCACCATGCGGCCAGGTGCGGAGGCCCTGGGAACGAGTGTCACTCAACGCGACGATCCGCGAATCACCAACGTCGGCAGGCTCCTGCGGCGGACAAAACTGGATGAGCTGCCGCAACTCCTGAACGTTATCGCCGGCGAAATGAGTCTGGTCGGACCACGTCCGGAGGTGCCCCGCTACGTTGCCCGTTACCGCCCCGCTCAACGCGCCGTGCTGGACTTGAAGCCTGGCATTACCGACTGGGCGACCTTGGTCTATCGGAACGAAGAGGAGGTTTTGCGGGGTAAGCCGGATGTCGACCGTTTTTATATCGAAGAGATTATGCCTCGCAAAATTGAGTTGAATCTCCGTTATGCGAGCGGCGCGACCTTCTGGGAGGACCTGAAGGTGATTGTTCGGACCTTGGTTCCCAATTTTCCACTGAGAATTCACACCGAAAAGGATAATAAAAACGCTACAGCGCCTGTCTCGGTCAACCCTTAAAAGCACTACCTTTTTCGCCGGTTCAACGCGGGACCGGCTAGACCAAGATATGTCCCTACCCATCCAACCTCAGCTCGCTGCCGATGCTGCCGCCGGCGCCGGT
>Ga0207049_1052_pt1 | contig 20918 bp, 22 predicted proteins | sample Alteio_BWMinCont_63_FD_153305 | JGI IMG/M metagenome (GOLD analysis project Ga0207049, IMG submission 153305) | Enriched cells from forest soil in Barre Woods Harvard Forest LTER site, Petersham, Massachusetts, United States -... | ecosystem: Environmental > Terrestrial > Soil > Temperate forest >... | reverse complement strand
AACAGAAATCGGCCCAATTCGAATTCTCATCGTCGTCATCAACACATTAAAAAGTGGAAATTCAGAGATTCCCTAAGTCGCAAATTGGAGTATCCCGGCGACCGTATTGCTAGTGTTCGACAAAACGGAAAATGTGATCTGATAACAGGATGTCCTAGGTCACTGATCCTCTAACGTAATTCCGACATCCTTGACCAAGTTACGCCAGCGCAGAATTTCCGCAGCAATGATCTGCCCGAATTGCGCTGGTGTATCGCCAATTGGCTCGCTACCATCGTCTGAAAATCTTCGCGTTATGTCAGGCAATTTGACAACCTTCGCAAATTCCGCACTAAGCTTATTAACAATGGGCAAAGGCGTCTTGGCCGGCGCGAGATAGCCTTGGAACGAATAGGCATCGTAGCCTGGCACCCCTTGTTCTGCAATGGTCGGTACGTCCGGCAGGACCTTGGAGCGCTCGGCAGTACTTACTCCTAGGGCATGCAATTGTCCAGACCTCACCAGAGGCCCTGAGCTTAACACATTCGTTAGTGATGCATCTATGCGCCCGCCGACTAGGTCAAGTAGAGCAGGTGATGCGCCCTTATATGGAATGTAGGTGGCTTTGATGTTCGTGGCTAACATAAACCACATCGTACTCAGATGCACTCCGCTTCCAGTATTGCCCGCACCGAAAGTCAGTTTGCCAGGTTGCGCACGGGCCAGCGTAACCAGATCGTTGACGGACATTATCGGTCTGGAAGCGTTTACTACAAGCAGGTATGGGGCTCGCGCCACAAGAGAAATCGGTGCGAAATCCCTGATCGGATCGATCGGAAAATTCTTATATAGTGCAGGTGATATGGTAAAATCAGAGTTGACGGCAAGCAACGTGTAACCGTCCGGCGTCGTCTTGGCTACTGTTGTAAGCACAGCTAGCCCCGCCACACCAGCCGTGCCTCGATCGTCCACGACGAATTGCTGGCCTAGGTTTTCGCTCAACCTTGAAGAAAGCAGGCGCGCTACAATGTCATTTGCGCCGCCTGGCGGCTGAGTAACAATAATTCGTACCGGTTTGGTTGGAAATTCGACCATGCTCTGGCCTAATAGGGTGCTTGGCAGTGTGGCGGCCGCCACGAAAACTGTGATCATTCTCATGCAGCAGGCTTTCATGAGGTAGTCTCCTGTCCCTGGCGAAGTGGTAAGTGTAGCCCGGAAAGTGTAGCCCGAATAGCCCTCGCGTTGTGGTCTTGCGCAGATTGGCGGGCGTGATAATGTGCAACCCATGCGCGATCCGCTTCTGTTGGCGATTCACCTGTTCGTAACCATCGCGAAACTCCTGTGCCTCGGCGGCGTGCGTGCCGTCGTTGCGAAATCATTGTTGCTCAAGCGCCAGCTTATCATCGGCAATCGCTCCCGACAGCGAGCCCCGATCCTGACCGCCCTCGATCGCTTTGTGCTCCCGCTGATTACACACTTTGTGAAGCCACGCCGCATCCCAACGCTCTCCAACATTGCTAAGTCGGCCACGCTGCTGAAGTTACACAAAGCACTTGTCAATCGCGAGTACAGCATTCTCTTCTCGTCCTCGGGTCGTCCACGCAAACCCGGTCCAAAAGGTCCCTCCGCCGAACTCACTGAGGCAATTGTCGAGCTCAAACGGCGTAATCCCAAGTTTGGCTGTGTGAAGATCGCCCAGCAAATCGCTCACACCTTTGGGCTCGACATCGGCAAAGACGTCGTACGTTGCGTGCTAGCCACGCACTATTGTCCAGACGGTTCCGGTTCAGGCGGTCCCTCGTGGCTGACACTCGTCGCGCAGGCAAAGGATCGCCTTTGGAGCGTTGATCTTTTCCGAGTTGAATCTATACTTCTTCGCAGTCACTGGCTCATGCTCGTCACGGACGTATTTACCCGCCGCATCATCGGTTTCGGCGTCAAACCTGCTGAAATTGACGGCGTGTCCGTTTTTGTCGGATGTTCAATCGCGCCATCGCCGGCCAGCCATTACCGAAACACGTCAGCACCGATCATGACCCGCTCTTTCGTTTTCATCGCTGGTTAGCGTTCCGATAGCCGCTTATCGCCAAACTTGCCCAACCGTGTGCAACAAGGTGGTGCAAATGTCGTGCAGGCCACAAATTCAGCAATGGACAGTACGCGGGCTACTATCCGCTACTATTATCACGGCCCAAGCATTGCCGCCGACGGGTTAGGCGACCAATTGCAGTTTGATTTTATTCGCCCCCATAGGGCGGTGATTATTGGTTGCTCAATCGGGCAATAACATGCCGTGTCGCCTCCTCGAACGAACTCGCCATGAAATCCATATTGCTGCTGACGGGCACGAGTTCCGAATTTGGCGGTGTCCACGGGAGGATCACGGCGGCGATGCAAGCTCCCGGAAACCGTCGTCGGACTTCCGCCGCAACCTGGGTGCCACGCTCCTGCTCCTGTTCGGGAGCGACGCTGACGATGCAAACCATCGAAACGCTGTTCGGCGTCGCGCCAGGCGGCAGTGCGGCCTTTACGTCCTCTATCGAGAGATGGCGTGCGTCGACGTGAAGGTCGCGCAGGATCCGCACCAGGATTTCGGTGGCGAGATCGTCGCTGGTGGATCCGAGCCCGACGCCCAGCACCACGGACCCTGGTGGTGCCTCGAGCGAGCCTTGCCATCGGCCGCTGACACCTTCGCGTTGGCGACGCAGATGGCGGCCCAGGTTGGGATCATCGAGAACCGACGTGTAGCGGTGTCTGCGCGATCGTCCGCCAGCCTCGGTGTCGAGTGCTTCGATGACCGTTGCGATCACCCTTCGGACCTTCAGTTGCTGGTCATCGCTGATGGTGCCCTCCGCCACATCAAGGCGGGCGAGGTGCAGTGCCCGCATCAGTACGGAATCGCAGTACGCGGCGAATGACCTGCGTTTCAGAAACAATCGCGCCGCTGCAATTATTTCGTCGGAATCGCCCGAGAGCGCACGCTGGTAGAACCGTTGCGGCATCGTCAGCGCCGGTGCATCGCCTAGGAGGATGTCCAGAAAGTCGAGTGCCTTGACATGGCGACCGGCCACCACCAGACACAATGTCAAAGGTGTCGACACCACCAAACCCACGGGCCCCCAAAGCCAGCTCCAGAAAATCGCAGCGATGACTACCGACAGCGGCGACAAGCCCGTAGTGTGCCCATAAAGATGCGGTTCAACCAGTTGGGTGGCAATCGTTTCAACGATGACAAACAGCACCAGGGTCATGATCACGAGCGACCAGCCCTGTTCGACCGCCGCGGCGAGCAAGGCTGCAGACAGTGCAGCAATGACGACACCCACATACGGCACGAATCGCAAAACTGCCGTAAGGGCAGCCCACAGGATCGCGTGAGGAAAACCAATGCCCGCCAATCCCGCCCAGATCAACGCGCCGACTCCGAAGTTGACGGCAAACTGCGAAGCAAAATATCGCGAAAGGCGTTCGCCCGCGTCGTTGATCGCCGTGGTCGTCGCTCGCAAGTCCTGTCCACCCGCCAGGCGGATGAAGCGATCTCTGAACTCTTCGTTTTCGATCAGCAGGAATATGAGAACAACCAGTACGATTCCCGCAGTCTGAAGTGGTACCCAGGCCGAAGAGAAGACTTGCATCATGGTCTTGAGGGGACTGGCCGGCCGCTCCTGAATCTCTACCGGCACAGCGTTCATCAAAGGGATCAACGTGCCCGGGGAGCCGGTTCGCGCTTCCGGCAAACCGGCGTTGTCCTCGGTGAACCGGCCCAATACTTTCCCGGCCTCACCCTCCAGACCTTCCATTCGACCGATGGTCATCCCATGCAAAGTTTTGAGCTTCGAATAAATCGTCTCTTCGTACTGCGGGAGACTCGATACGATGTGGGCGACCTGCAAGCCGATCATTGTTGACAGTCCAAATAAAACAATGGCTAGACCCAGCCCAGCGACGAGCACCGCGGGTACCTGAGCGAGCCCGATGCGCCGTAGTGCGCGTGCCAATGGAGCGATCACGAAACTGAGGATCATTGCGAGCGTGATCGGAACCAATACCGCACGGCCGAAGTAGAGCAACGCCAACACGGCGGCGGTGGTAACAATTCTGTTGCCGAATTGGTATCGTACGAAGATGGGCGGCGGATCCGTCTGGGGGGAGCCGGGAGAGATCATGGCCGGTAGAATTTGTTCGTATCGCCGCCTGAATACCTGCGGTCCGCAATAATTCGTTCACACGGGTTGAGATCCCATCTCTGGATGTGCACGACATTCTCGTTGAAGTAGTAGGTTAATGGCGGAGCTGACTAGGATGTCGCGCCGTCCAAGGCGTCCGGAGTCACCAAAAAGACCGGGACACAAACCGGCCAGGTGATTGGGCTATAAGGGGAGGCGATGCCGTCGGGCAGTCCATGCCCAGGGTCGCTTTGCCAGTTGCGGCGTGCAGCAACGCGAGGCGATGTAATGCCGTACCGAATACATGAAGTGCCTCCTTGATGAGGACGCAGGTCTTGTCGTCCAATTTCCTTGACGCAGAATCGAGTTCGACCACGAGACCCTGGCATCGCGTCGCTACATCGCAGATTCCGGTAAATGGCAGGCTGGTGAGGCGAGCGGGCAGACAGTCGCAAAATCGCAATGCGTCTATGTAAGCGGTCAGCAGAAAGAAGACCACGTACTCGGAGTTAGCGTCGCGCATCACGTCGCTGATGTCCATAAATTCCTGTTCTGAAAATTGCGTTTGAGTGGTGCAAGGCCGCTGCAGCCGCGCGCTGTCGCAACGCCCGCCGCCGCGCCGACGCCGGAGTTACTCCGAGAAGTGCGCACCCTTGATGACCCCGGCGTCAGTGTTTTCGGCGGCCGGGTATACGCTCATGTACTTGATATTCTCGAGCGGAATCCAGTGCATTGCGTCGCCGGCTTCAATCATGAGCATGCGCCTTTTCAATATTTCTTCCAGCATCAACTTGCGTTTGTACTTGTCGTCGCTCTGCGTGGGAAACGTGACCTTGACAGTACTGCCGTCCATAAAGTGGATATTGAGTCCCCGTTCCGGCGATTTCTCCATTGGTGGCTCCGTGCCGTTTACCTGCAATTTTGGATTTTACGGACTCGTGTGGGTCAATAGCCTTGGTTGTCTATTTACTGGCTGCCCAAACGGCCCAATCCAAATATTTCTATCAACCGTGAAGTGGATCATGCGATCAGCTTGGGCGTTATGGAAGTGCATTTTAGTCATTGGTACAATGCAGGAAATGAATATCGACCTTGACCTGCCGCCGGTATTCGGCGTGATGACCATGGAGCGGAAAATGACAACCAGCGCCGAGCGAGCAGTCTATCTTGATCGGCTGTGCGTCATGCCCCCGCGTGCTGCGGAATGTCGGTGATGTCGATCGATGCGGTCCACAGTTGCTTGCCGTGCTGCTCGCCGAGAACTGATGATGTGCGTGTCGCTAATTCTATGTTGTTTAATTGTCGGTCTTTTCTTTCGCTGTCTTGTTAGTAGTGTGTCTAGTCGGTCAATTGGGGAGTAAAGGTTTTGGAACGGCTATGTGCCTCAAGCGAACGTGAAAGCTGGTAAACAAATGCGTCCATCGATTTATCTTTAAGATTTCGCATCGAAGGTAACAACATACGCCTGATCGTTGCATGACATCGACAACTTAAGTTGGACTAGGCGCGGCACGAGTCCCCGCACTCTGTCCAGAATTGACTGCGACTTGAACGTCAATCAGCCTTTGCTGTCGCGCGCCAGGTCGAAGGTCTGGACAATCTCGCCATCGGGACGCTTGAGCACCTGCTCATGCCGCAGCGTGCGTACGGTGTCGTAATATCCAGCCTGCCAGTGGTCTTCCATGCTTGAGCGCGAAAATTCGTAATCCTTGAAATTGCCCTCGTAGAGATGCGCGCGATAAATTAAATGAACGATGTTATAAACCTTCCGCACCGCTTCACGCTTGAGAAGTTCGGCGTCGGGCAAATTTTTAAACTCATCCGGCAGCTTGTCAAGCAGGTTGGCAAATGCATAACGATATTTCTGCGAGGTTCGGAATCGATCGGTGCTTGCGCGCGTGCGGCTTGAATACTGGATTTCCTTTTGCCGAGTAAGCACCTGCGACATCTCGCGGGGCAGCTCACCGGTGGCGCTCCATAGATCGACCTGGAATGCGAGCGTATCTTTTTGCGGACTGCTGTTGAGTACCCAGTCAAGCGGCGTATTGGAAACCAGACCGCCGTCCCAGTAAAATTCCCCCTCAATTTCCACCGCGGGAAGCCCTGGCGGCAAAGCGCCGCTGGCCATAATGTGTTCAGGCTTGATGGTGTAGCGAGTGTTGTCGAAATAAACGAAATTGCCGTTGCGTACATTGACCGCGCCTACGCTAAATCGCATCCCGCTTTCATTGATGCGGTCAAAGTCGACCAGTTGTTCGAGGGTGGCTTTCAGAGGTGAGGAATCGAAGAAACTGGTGGCTCCCGCAGTGCCCGGCGGGTGAAACCAGGGCGAGGGTATGCGCGGCTTGAAAAAGTCCGGCACACCATGCGTCACGGACATACCGGCGTAGAGCTGATTGACCATGCCGTGCGCCAGATCGCCGTAAATATAAGGTGATACATCGACGTGCTGGGGTATGGTGATGGCTTCCCAAAAAGCACGCAGTTTTTCGACGCGGTGTTCCGGCGCATTGCCAGCAATCAACGCTGAATTGACGGCACCGATCGAAATGCCGGCGATCCAGTCGGGGCAGATATTCGCCTCGGCCAACGCTTGGTATACGCCACCCTGATAGGCGCCCAAAGCGCCCCCGCCCTGCAGAAGCAAGGCGATGCATTCAAACGGCGGGCGCTCTTTGACGGGGTATTGCCTGGCAGTGGCATGCGTGGAGGGTGTTGCGTGAAGCATGTCGGTCTCCTTATGTCGCTATGACCTATTGAACAGTCCAGCCATGACTGACCGCCATCGACGGACCGGCCGACAACGGACGTTCGTTTTATTCGACGATTGTGGCCGCTCCTTGCTTGCTAATCTGCCCATCCTCATTCGGTTGCATGCCGCCTACGCCGTTCACGCCGGCCCATTCGCCCGAATTGGTAATCGGAATACCGCCCCGGATAGCCGCGCGTACGGTGGACAATGCAAGGAGCGCGTGTGTCCGATGTCGTTTTAAAGGTGGTTGCAGCAGGCATTTTATGTCTATAGTCGTCTCATAGTTCTGTGCTGAAGAAGATATCGGCGGCCCATCCAGGTTTCTCAGCCGCAGCGTGGCATACCGATGCTCATCCTGCACTAGTTTTGCCGGTTCGCGAGCGCATGGCCTGCAGTGCCTGGCCCCACGCGACGAGATCATCAAGCATTGTGTTGACCGCTGCTTCCTGGTGAGGACCGGGTTTCAGCGTGGAGAAATTCTCGAAATCGGTAAACAGCGACAGAGCGACTTGGGCCCGGACGTCTGCCACCTTGACTTCGCCCATGACGAGCCGCAGATGCTCGACGGCACGCGCCCCACCGACCGCGCCGTAACCGACCAACCCCGCGGCTTTGTCGTTCCACTCGCGAAAGAGAAAGTCGACCGCGTTCTTGAGCGCGCCCGAAGTCGCATGGTTGTACTCGGGGGTCACGAATACGAACGCGTCGAAGGCCGCGATTTTCGCGGCCCAGGCCTTCGTATGCGGCTTCGTATACTGGTTCATCATGGGAGGAAAAGCCTCGTCGAAGAGCGGCAAATCGAAGGCTGCAATGTCCACGACTTCGAACGATGCATCGCTGCGTTTCGCAGCGATGCCATATACCCAGCGTGCGACGGCTTCGCTCTTGCGACCGGGACGGGTACTACCAGTGATGATAGCTACTTTTAACATGTGTGTTCTCCTGGGAGGTTGTGGCCAAGCAGATCTAACCTTCGCCTGAACCACACAACTAGAATATCGCCCGGTGCTCAATCCTGCTAGCCTATATTTCTAGATATAAAGTATCGTTCCGATCGATACATTCTTGATAGCGTTTCGCTCGATCACCTACGCGAATCTAACGCAGCAGCCGATGAGGGGAGCTACCCGGCCGGCGGACGCCGCTTGCGAAGAACGCAATCCGTCATCAGCCAAACGCCTGCGAATCTGGAAGCCCCAGCCGCCATCACAATGTTCGGGCGCTCAGACGTTCACCTGTGCTGACCAGTCAGGGTTTGGCGCTTACTGCAGCAGCGCTCGCGGTTGCAAGTCCTATGGATGTTTTCGAGGCCCGTGCTAATGGTCTAACCGGGCATGTCGGACGCCGGGACGCTCGCCCCCGATGCGGGATGAGGCGAGTGGGCGCTGGGCCGCAACACGGCCGAAGCAGATCGGATGACGGAAGCGGCCAGCACGGCGGGGCTGCACACGGCGGTCGGACTCCCGGGGCGAATGAACCCCGCTGTGCGTCGCGCCGCCAAACTCGTGAAGGCGGGTGCAGTTGGTCGCCCTCTAACGGCGAGTATCTACACTCCAAGCTCCACACTTGGTCCGAAAGTGCCTTCCTCGTTCTCCTATTTCGGGAATCCGAATTCGGGCTCGACCCTTGCCAGCATCGTCGGCGGCCACACGCTTGATATTTCGACCAGCGTGCTCGGGGGCATCGACCACTTGACGGTGTCGCGGACGATAATGTTCAAGGACATACGGCTGATTGATCCTCCTGGCGAGGCCACGTGGACTTCGGCCGATCAGTTGTTGATCCAGGCGCGCCTCCTGAGCGAGTGTGCGTTGAACGTCGAGCTGGCCGGCAATCGTCCGCCCGGGAGCGTGTATCAATTCAAAATCGTCGGGACTGAGGGCGAGCTAGTGCTCCGCGGCGATCACCCATACGGACCGCAGTCCAGCGATATTAAGCTCGAAGGCACCGTGCCATTCGATCCGCCGGAGCCGAAGGTTGCCCCTCGGCTTGAGCGATCGCAGATCAACGTCGCTGAAATGTATTCAAGCTTCGCGCGCGACATTCAAGCGGGCCAAAAATCGACGCCCGACTTCGCGCACGCAGCACAGATGCATCGCCTCATCGACTCGCTCGAACTGGGCGGAGCCACCGGCGAACGGCAACGGTAGACCGGCTGGCCAACCACGTGATTCTGGTGTTTGAGAATTGATTCATGAAGCTGCAGGACAGGAGTTGCATTATCACAGGTGCGGCAAGTAGAATCAGCAGGGCCATCGCGATCCGCTTTGCTCGCGAAAGCACCAGGATCGCCTTTGCCGATCTGAATCGCGCCGCTACGGTCGAGGTTGTCAGGAAAATCGAAGCGCACGGCGGCCGCGCAGTGGCCGTCACCATGGATATCACGCAGGAGCGTCAAGTTGAACGCGGGGTAAGCGATGTGGTTTCGGAATGGGGGAGCGGCGATGTGCTCGTTATCAACGCTGAGGTCCAGATCATACAACCACTGCTGCGCCCCATACGCTTCGATATCCGTAAAATCCTGATCGTCTGCACCCGGCGCAGCCTTGTGAGAGCGGCACTTCGCGTAGAGTGCGGTGGCGGATTGCGCTTCGACCGTGCTCTTCGCACTTAAACGCATTGCCAAGAGGAACGGGAATGTCGACGTTTTATTCTCTTCGTTGGTTCAAACAGCGGGGGGTCCTGAGCTATGGGGCGGCCGTTCTGTCGGTGGTCATTGCGCTATTGATCGCACGATTGCTGCAAGTCCAATACCACTTTGAGTCTTTTGTCCTGTTCATTTGCGCCATGATATTCAGCACGTGGTTTGGTGGAGTCAAGCCGGGCTTGCTTGCGGTCGCTCTCTCCCTTCTGGCGTTCCATTATTACTTCCTTTTTCCCATCTATCCTTCGGGCATGGACGTGGAGATGCCGCGCTTGCTCGTTGCGGCTGGGACATCCCTTTTGATCGTGATTCTGAGCGCTGCACAAGCAAGCGCAACCGAGGCGCTGCGGGAGAGCGAACTGCGTTTTCGCCGCTTGGTGGAAGTGATGCCAGTCGCAGTCTATGTGTGCGATATGTCGGGGATAATTCAACGTTACAACAATCGCGCCTTGGAACTGTGGGGGCGCGCGCCAAAATCCGGCGATACAGCGCAGCGTTTTTGCGGCTCTTTGCGCATTTATGCTCCCGACGGTAGGTCTGTGCCCCACGAGGAGTCCCCAATGGCGAAGGTGCTCCGGACTGGAGTCCAGGTTCGCGACGTGGAATTAGTAATTGAGCGGCCCGATGGATCGCGGATTACGGTCGTCGTGAATATTGTTCCTATGTGCAGCGACAAGGGAGAACTTATAGGAGCCATAAATTGCTTTCAGGACATCACAGAGCGCAAGCAGGCGGAGGAGGTGGCGCTGCAGAATGCCCAGAAGATTCAAACGATATCGATGCAAAAGGAAGAACATCTTCGACTTGTCATCGATACAATTCCCGCTATGGCGTGGAGTGTTCGGCCTGACGGTGTGGTTGATTTCCTCAATAAGCGTTGGTTGGACTATACCGGACTTTCTTTGGAACAGTATGTAAAAGAGCCGACAGGCCCAATTCATCCCGACGATATTCCACGAGTCCTGAAGAAATGGCATGTTAACAGTGCGGCTGGGCAGCCGACCGATGATGAAATGCGTTTGCGCCGCGCCGACGGCGAATATCGCTGGTTCCTGGTCCGCACCGTGCCGCTGCGCGACGCGCAGGGAAATATTGTCAAGTGGTACGGAACGAGTACCGATATTGAGGACCGAAAGCGGGCTGAGCATGCGCTACGGGGTGCCGCCTCTCAGCTTGAGGCACTATCGAGGCGGCTAGTCGATTTGCAGGAGTCCGAACGCAAGGAACTTGCGCGAGAGCTGCATGATCGGATCGGCCAGAGCCTGACTGCTCTCAATATCAATCTTAAAATCCTGGGTGCCGCGCTGCCTTCGCAGGCAAGCGATGAATTGCGAGCGCGCCTGGCCGACTCGGAAAAACTGATTGAATCCACCACTGCTGCAGTCGGAAACGTAATGTCGGAGTTGCACCCGCCGATGCTCGACGACCACGGACTGGTACTTGCACTTGATTGGTACGCAAGGCAGTTCTCCGCGCGCACTGGACTTTTGGTAGCGGTGCGCGGCCTAGAGCCGGCCGAGCGTCCCGCGCCCGAGACGGAGATCGCGCTTTTCCGGATCGCACAGGAGGCGCTAAACAACGTCGTCAAGCACGCCCGGGCATCGCAGGTGGAGATCACCATTGAACGATCGGGGTTCAATTACGTGATGTCAGTGAAGGACGACGGCGTCGGTTTTGACGCGGCCAATGAGAACGCGGCGAGGCGCCCCGGACTCGGGATGGTAACAATGAGGGAGCGTGCGCAGGCCGTCGGCGGAAGATTCGAAGTACGTTCTATGCCTACAGGCGGCACTCGGTTGACGGTGCAGGTGCCGGCATGACGCTTAGAATTAGGATTCTGATTGCGGACGATCATGCGGTGGTGGCGGAAGGGCTGCGATCCCTGATCAATGCCCAGCACGACATGGAGGTTGTCGGCCTCGCGGCCAATGGTCGCGAGGCCGTGAGGGAAACGCTAGAGAAGAATCCGGACGTGGTAGTCATGGACAACGCAATGCCGGAATTGAATGGGATCGAGGCGGCCCGAATCATCAGCGACAATTGCGCGCAGGTGCGCATCGTCATGTTGTCGATGCATTCGACCAGCGTGCATGTTCATCGTGCGCTGCAGGCCGGGGTAGGCGGCTATGTAATGAAGCAATCCGTAGGGCGAGAACTAATCGATGCCATCCGCACCGTGCATTCCAGGAGGCGATATCTCAGCAAGCCCCTGGCTGAAGATATACTCGACCGATTGGTGTCCGGTGCGCCGGCAGACCCGATTTCCCGATTGAGCGCCCGAGAGCGACAGGTTCTGCAATTGATCGGCGAGGGCAACCCGATCGCCGATATCGCCGACAAGCTAGCTCTGTCGCCCAAGACCGTGGAAACTTACCGCCAGCGCTTGATGGAAAAACTCGGCGTCAAAAAGCTTGCGGGCCTAATCAAGCTTGCCATTCAGCACGACGTGGCTTCGCACGACTAGCGCGCCGTCTTAAATTCGACGACGCAAGTTGTCGGCAATTTTGGCCATGGCGGGTTGCGGACGCACGTCATCGCGTCTGCTTTGGGTCGGCAGCGTCCTCTCTGATTATTCGGAAGCGGACGCTCAAGTTGGAAGCGCCAATTACCGCTTTATCAAATCACCACTGACCGGTTTGGCGCGAGAAGCGCACGCAGGACGCCTTGAAGCGAGCAGCATCGGAATGCAGAATTATATGGCGGCGCTTTACGAGTTCGGAAAACATGAGCCTCGCGCCCCTCCACAATGTCCAGATGAAATCCGCATGACAGGGAGCTATATTCGGGCCCACAAAGTGCCGGTCAGTCAGGTAGTTCTAGGTCTGCTAAAAAGGCAATAGTTTTTGGCAGACAAAAATAGTTTTGGACACTGGAAAATTTACTCGGGTATTGTTGTTCTGTAACTTGATTATGCGATTGTAAAATTGGTCGGGGTGAGAGGATTTGAACCTCCGACCACATGCACCCCATGCGGAGTACATTTCCTTAACAATCATTCATTTGAGTGCGAATTGTCTCCGAATAGCCGTCAATGTTTCCCCTGGCTTCATGCGAAACAGCGGATCATTATCGGTGCTGACGTGATTCGGTGGGGAATGGCCAGCGATAGCGTGATTTAAAATCCGGCAGACCGATATGCCGTCGATGCATGCACGCTCCACGCCAAATCCGATAAGCCGGCGCGTAAATACGTATATGACCGCCATGATCCAGCAACTGCGCGGTAAGATCGATTCGCAGCAGAATAATTCCAAATTCCATACGCTGTCCTTGGTCTGTGCGATCAACGTCAGCCAGGAGGGGCCGTCGGTTCCAGAGCCGCCTGGCCAGTAGTGCTTCTCAAGTACGCGCCGAACAATATCCTTTTCAACTTCGACCCCAAAGGCATGAGCGATCTGCCGGGCGATGCGTACATGGCCAAACTTGGGATTGCGGGATTTAAACTCCACAATCGCCGCGATAAGTTCCGAAGAGGGACCTTGGGGACCCGGTTTACGCCGTTTTGCTGACGACGAGAATAGCAGACGATACTTGCGCACAACCAATGCATTGTGGATCTTGAAGAACGTGGCAGGCTAAAGAATCGCGGAACCCTTGGCAATGCGATGCGGGCTCAAAAAAAGACTGGTCAGTCCGAGCACAAAGCGATCGAGCGAACTTAAATTCGGAGCGCGCTTTCGGGCGATTAATGATTATGAGCTGATGTTTAAGTGCCAAGGATTCGGCCAGCACAGCGCGCGCACCGCCAGGTCGAAGCAGTTTCGCGAAAACGACAATTACGTGGATCGCCAGGAGAAGCAGATCGCGCATGAGTGGAACGATATCGCTTCCTCCGGTCCGCGCAAGACTGTGCGGGAATGGCCAATCGGGATAGAATTCACGAATTCGCACCCCAGAGCCTCCTAGCGATTCGTACCATGTCGCGGTGAGCGATTCCGAAAGATGCGCGCAGGAGACAGCGGCGTTCATTCTGCGTTCCATGGCTCAGGTCTCCTCAGCAGCGTATTATGCGAAGTAAACAGGCAGCGTGATACTTCAATTAACCAAAAGTAATGACTGAGATGACCCAAGTCGACGCAGGCAAATATACCTACGAACTCAAATCCGACTTCCCCAAGCTCCCAGCGGGCGTATTACTTGGAGAAGTGCCTTCGGTAGCGGTCGATTCCCAAGACCGCCTCTACGCCCTACAGCGCGCCAATCCCCCGGTCATGGTATTCGATCGCGACGGGACTTACAGTCACTGCTGGGGGATTGACGCTATCAGTGACCCTCATGGCATGACCATTGTCGATGATACCGTGTATATCACGGACCGGAAGGACTCGGTTGTGGTGATTTTTACATTGGACGGCAAGCCCCTGCAAGTCATTGGAAAGCGTGGCGTACATTCGGATACCGGTTGCGAAGTAGCCGGCGCCCTGGTGCCGCGGGCAGCGGGTCCATTCAACTATCCGACTGAAATAATGCCGGGTCCTTCGGGTGATCTGTACGTTTCCGATGGCTACAGGAATTGTCGAGTGCATCGGTTTACACGCGACGGGCAGCTTATAAATTCTTGGGGTAAACCGGGCAAAACCGCACCTGGAGAGTTTCATTTATCGCATCGCGTGCTGGTGGCATCAGACGGACGGGTGTACGTTTGCGACCGCGGCAACCAGCGCGTGCAGATCTTCTCCGCGGAGGGAGAGTTTATCAACATGTGGACGGATATGGGTGGACCGAACGACATTGCCGTGGATAAAGATGGCGTGTTCTACATTGCTGAAACGACGGCCGGCGGAGGCCCTGGGTACGTCAGCGTTCGCGACCGTGCAGGCAACGTTATCGCGCGCTGGCAAACCCGCCAGATGCACGGCTTAACAGTGGATTCTCACGGCGACCTGTACCTGGGATCCGCGCAAAACCGTTGCATCGACAAATACATTCGTCGACGATAACCATTTGAGGACAAAAGCGCTCGTAACTACAGCACCGAATGCTGAAAAAATTCATACCGTTCCAACGCCGTCTCAGAATCGAACCGTCCACATTTATCTTCGCGCCTTTAGCGTGTTTCGAATCGGGATACTTTATGCAGAAATTGCGTTTCATGCTGTGGATGCTCTTAATTGGCCTTTTCATATGCGACGCGGGTAGCATGTCAGCTCAAAGCTATCCGAGCAAACCTATCCGCCTGGTCACGCCTGGGATTGGAGGTAGCGCAGATTTTGTGGCACGTCTCATTGCGCAAGGGATTTCAGGACCCTTGGGGCAACAAGTAGTGGTAGACAATCGATCAAGTGGGTCTATTCCGGGACAGATAGTCTCCAAGGCGTCGCCGGATGGGTACACACTACTGCTGGGTGGCCCTCCCCTCTGGATCGGATCACTTTTGCAGAACGTACCTTATGATGTGTTTAGAGATTTCTCGCCGATCACACTGGCGACTTCGGTGCCTAATCTTCTCGTCGTTTCTCCCTCGCTTCCGGTGGGATCCGTTCCTGAATTGATTACCTTGGCTAAAGCCAAGCCGGGAGAACTTAACTATGCTTCGAGTTCAACAGGTGGTTCAGCACATCTGGCGGCAGAATTATTCAATTCCATGGCGGGTACTCACATAGTGCATATTCCCTACAATGGCAACGGACCCGCGCTCAACGATTTGATGGGCGGCCGGGTTCAGTTGATGTTTGCAGTCGCTGCTGTTGTGATGCCCCATGTAAAGTCGGGAAGGTTAAAAGCATTGGCGGTTACGAGCGCTAAACCGTCTATATTGCTTCCGGAATTTCCCACTGTTGCCGCCTCGGTACCCGGCTACGAGGCAACGACAACGTATTCAGTTTTGGCTCCGGCCAACACACCGGCTGCGATTATTCAGCGACTCAACCAAGAGATCGTACGGGCTCTTAACAGAACGGACGTGAAAGAGCGTTTTTTAAATGCCGGAGTAGAAGTCGTCGGAAGTTCTCCGGAAATACTTGCGACGGCTATGAAGTCCGAATTCTCAAGATTCGGCAAAGTGATAAAGGATGCTGGTATCCGCATGAACTAAACCATGCAAGAGCGATGCTGGCGTGTGATTTCTTCGTTACTGTAACTGCACTGCTGTATGTCTTCGTGGTTGACGAACATGGTAGCCGCAGACTGGTGCGGATGGATGTTACGGACCACCCAAGCGCGGACCGGGCGTTACAGCAGATGCGAGAAGTGGCGGGAATCGATAAGGCCAACCGTAATCTGCTTCACGATTGGGACAGCATTTTCCCCAAGCATCTGGATGGGTCTATCATGGCGCTGGGCCTGCGCGTGCTGAAATCGCCACCGTGGTCGCCGAAGGCCAATGCGATCTGCGAAAGAGTGATGCGCGATAGGCCTCGAATGCCTGGACTGGATAAATCCGCTGCCTGAGGCGCACCTGCGCGCAATCTTGAAGTTGTGGAGCATTACAACCGCGGAAGACCCCACAGCAGCTTGGGTCCTGGCGTGCCGGGTCCGTCTTACCCGCAGTTTGAGAACATAAAACCATCGAAGTTCCGCCATCGGTTGGCGGAGGGCGTTTCCGTACGCTCGAAATCCGTGCTTGGAGGATTGCACCATGAGTATTACCTCGCACCGTCTGCTGCTTGATCGGCCATGGATACCCTGAATTCGGCGTGACTTGTATTTTTGCGGAGTACAGATTGTTAATCGGTTAAACTATTATGTTGTGCGCTTTTTGATCCGTTCGGATACCAAAGAGCGTTTTGGCAATGCAGAAAATGAAGCCGTCGGTAGGACTCCTGTGCAGTTTGCTGCCGCGACGGCATCTGAAGTGAAGAATATGAACAGGATGATCAAAGCCACGAGCATGCGTGCTGACTAGATATTTGGAGAATGTAAATGCCAACCTTGCGAATTCCTCCTGATTTCGACTTGCATTACGAGGTCGATGATTTTACCGCCCCATGGACGAAGCCTGAAACCATACTGCTTCTGCACGGCAATTCTGAAAGTGGACTCGTATGGTACGGCTGGGTGCCGCATCTTGCCCGGCGCTTCCGAGTAGTGCGCCCGGATATGCGCGGATATGGTCAATCGACGCCTATGCCGCGCGACTATCCGTGGAGCATCGATGCCATCATCAGCGATTACCTCAAGCTCATGGAGACGCTGGAAATTCAGGATTTTCACGTGGTGGCTGCAAAGATAAGTGGAATTGTCGCCAGCGTATTCGCGGCGCGTCATCCGGAGCGCGTGCGGTCGCTGACACTGGTCGGCACGCCGCCACCCTGGCGTCCGTCACGAGACTCGATCAAGCCGCTGCTCGACGAATTCGAGCAATTCGGCGTCGAGCATTGGGCGCGTCGCACCATGGCTGACCGCCTGGGCGGAGAGTTTCCACCGGAAGGCGTCGAATGGTGGATCAAGTTCATGGGGCGCACGGCTACGTCTAGCCAGATCGGTTTCATACCAGCGATTGCGTGGGCCGACATCCGGGCGGATCTGCTTAAAATCAGATGCCCGACACTGGTCATGACGCCCGAGGCAGGGCATTGGCCCGTGGAGGGTACGCGCGCCTGGCAGCAGACCATCCCCAACTCCACGCTGCGTGTATTGCCGGGGAACTCGTATCACGTGGCGGCGAGCGCCCCCGAGCTTTGCGCGCGCGAAACGCTGGCATTCATTGCGCAACTCGCGGGTTGATGCCGCGACCATGTTTAGAAGATTGGACATCAATGCGAGACGTTTTGCTCAGCGGCGCGCTGATCCTTGCGATCGTAATGTGGGCAACCGCCGCATGCGCTCAGGATTTTCCGAACGCGGGATGCGCACGGTTACCGGCGGTACCGGCAGCCTTAGCGACACGAGCTGCGCAGCACCGATAATAAGTCTGGACACTCCATGCTTCTAATATATATGGTAAAAATAAGACACAGCTTGAAAATTCCAGCGGTGTTTTTGGCAAAAACCGCTACCCATAACGATAGAAATTTTCGAACTTCAGAAGGCAAACATAGATTGAGAGTCCGTGGCTGAAAGCCCCCAAGCGCCCCGATAACGGCCTAGATAAACAATTCGCGCCACACGCCGGTATTTAGCATCGACGTTAATGATTTTCATGATGTGCTCGTTCTCACTTGTCGGCACGCGCCTGGCATCCATCTACAACTAATCCAGATTGATCCCGGCATCCTTTATGACCTTGTCCCACTTGGCCACTTCAGCTTTTATCATGGCCGCGAATTGCTCCGGCGAACCGACAACGATCTCTACCTCAGCGTTCAAAAACCGCTCTTTCACGTCTGCCCTGTTAAGGAACCGCACGATCTCCTGGTTCAGTCGATTGATAATCGCCCTTGGTGTTTTAACTGGGGCATAAATGCCAGTCATTCCCGCCACTTCATAACCAGGCAGGCCCGAGGCTGCCATCGTCGGCAATTCGGGCAGCAGCGCGGACGGCTTTGCCCCGGTGCTAGCCAGGGCTCTCAACCTGCCCGATTTTACGTGACTCATAGCCGATCCGGCACTGGCAATCATTATCTGCGATTCGCCAGCCACCAGCGCGATAAGCGCGTATCCCACGCCTTTGTACGGAATGCGCACAATATCTACGCCAGCCATGGATTTGAATAATTCCACCCCCAAGTGCGACGATGAACCGACATTACCCGAACCATAGTTCAATACGCCAGGCTTGGCTTTGGCCAGAGCGATCAGTTCTTTGACCGAACTTGCTGCCACCGACGGGTGTACCACCACAACCAAAGGCGATGTTGTGGCCAGCGTAATCGGTGAGAAATCCTTTATCGGATCGAAAGGCACATGACTGCGCATGAATGGCTGCAGCCACATGTTGCTGCCGGTGAGCAGCAGCGTATAACCGTCGGGCGTGGCCGTGGCTACCACTCTTCCCGATGTGAACGCACCCGGCCGGTTGTCTACGATCACCTGCTGACCGAGGCTGGGAACCATGCCCAGGGCGATCAAGCGTCCGGCAAAATCTCCGGCGCCCCCGGTTTCAGAGACCACGAGGCGTATGGGTTTACTCGGATATGCGGCATCGGCAGCCCATCCGGTTTCCGTAACCACAACCACGATCAGCACGATGTAAGCGAGATTGCGCATCAAAACCATATATCCCCCCGGATAGTTGACCGCCCGAAACCGGGCGATGCGCCACGTTGTAATTCAGTCTGTCGAATAAGCGTTGCACGGAGCACAGCCGTAGCGTTGCACCAGTGTCTCATGCCAGTTATTTCTGCGCCTAATTTCCGTTAACGAATCTCACCACAGATTTGACTAAAAGGCCCGCCAACTCTGGGTTTTAGAGGCTCTAGATTGACTGGCCTAACCCAGGATAGGCGGCAACGATCCGGATCAACCCGCCGATAGCGCTGCTTGCTGTGTCTAAAGCCAATTCCGTAAGGGTGGTCGTCAGGAATACAACCATGTTGTTACGGCAACGTTCCGGCACTCACCATGCGGGAATAGATTACATACGGCGATATCCAGGTAAACATATCATCAAACTCTCCATTCGGCGAGTTCGAACCGGTCGGAGTATGATAGACGTACAGATTATCTGCGCTTCCGCCATTGGGGTTTGGATTCTGCGCCTCATCGGCGCCCGTGCCTCCGCTGGCCCAGTCAGGTCCGACTGAGTAGAAAAGCGCCGGCGCGTTCGACACCAGCGCCACGCCAGGCGCGCAACTTAGCAGGGTACTGGCGGTTGAGCAGACATGGAGATCCGGCGTCAGAGCGGCCATGCCAATTAGCTTAATCTGACCGGCGGTTGTGAACGCAGAACCGTTGGCGATCGACACTGCGTAGTGAATTCGCGCATTCCACGCATCGATAGCATAGCCCAAACCGTCCGTATTGGTGATTCCGAGAGTTGCCGCCGGAAGGAATCCATCGTATGGATTTGTGCAGACGCCACCCCCGAGCGGGCTCTCAAATCCATTGCTCGCCGCCGACGCCGGACACGGAAGACGTCCGTTGGCGACCACAAAGCCAAGAACGGAATCCCTCGCGTCATCGAGCCAGCGTTGCGTATCGCTGGTTTTTTTCTGCAGTACCTGCGAGTTCAATGGCGCAATGATACCGGCCAGAACAATCGCAATGACAAATATTGCAATTGCAATCTCGATTAAGGCAAAGCCGGACTGTCGCTCAATTGTTATTTTTTGACCGGCGATCATGGTGCAGATTTTATCATCATTACGGATTGGCAGCCGCGGAGGTGAGCGTAAACAGTCGGTTCCGATTCAACGCCGTTGAGGTCGGCGTGACATACGCGTCGTCGGCGTCGTCCGAATTTTGCGCATCGCGAAGATAATCGCTTACCACATTGCTGGGTCGGGTAACGCCGCTGACCGCGGCCCCGGGAGTAAAGAACACCACGCTAAATCCCGACGTTCCATTGATGCTGAGGGTCGTTGCAACGCATGTCGTACATGACGCACCTTGATGATCGAGATTTTGCTTCGCGATCGCGTAGTAAATGACCGAACTCCAGGCATTGGCAGCAAACCATACCGGAGGGACCACACTGCCGTTGGTTCCCCAGTCTTCCGGCAGAGCCATGCCAGGAGCCATAGCAGGAAGCCGCCCGCGATTGACACCAGGCATGCTGGTGGTTCCGCCTGTGGAAAACGTCACCGCCCACGGATAGCACAAGCAGGTTGAAAGGTTGCGATAACTCGTCAATACGCCATTCAATACTGTCGCAACCTGTATTTCAATTGCCGGCAATAAATCCGATGTGGTTATGTAGACCACCTGATCATTGAACGTGTTCGACTGCTGGGCGGTGATAAATGGTCCGTTCACGGTCGCATTATTCTGTCCGTTGGCGGCGTCCAGATAATTGCCCGCTATGTTGACGCTGGCTGCGTCCCGACTCTGACCTGCGACGGCCGCACCAGGAGCAAATAACACCGCCACGGCATTGGTGGTCAGCGCGGTTACCCCATCGTTCGCAAATACGGTTAGCGTACCCACGGTATCGCTGTTGATCTGAGCCGGATTTGAATTCGTTTCGCGGAAGTTTCCGGAAACCGCGTACCACAGCGTTTCGCCGCTTGAATCTGTCGGCTGAGGTATGCCTAGCGTTTTCCAAGGTATTCGTCCGAGCTCGCCGGGCGCGCAGGGGCCATCATTATCGAGACCATCGTTGTTTCGGTCGGGACAGGGGAGATCCCCCGGCCTTGTTGTTTTTACGTCCGCGGCATGGGGCGAGGACGCCGCGTAACTGATTAACGCCGCTTTCACTTGCGCCAATATATCCATGTTTTTCTTATCGACGTTGATTTTCAACCGGTTGGCGCTGAGCAGCGTCAATGCGATACCAAACATTGCAATTCCAATGAGGATCAAAACCGCGGTAATTATGACCCCGCGTTGACTCTTGACA
>Ga0207049_1051_pt1 | contig 20943 bp, 15 predicted proteins | sample Alteio_BWMinCont_63_FD_153305 | JGI IMG/M metagenome (GOLD analysis project Ga0207049, IMG submission 153305) | Enriched cells from forest soil in Barre Woods Harvard Forest LTER site, Petersham, Massachusetts, United States -... | ecosystem: Environmental > Terrestrial > Soil > Temperate forest >... | reverse complement strand
CTCGTCCTCCGATTAGGTCGCTCATGGCTGGTCCCTGGCCTTTGTAAGGAACGCGCGCTATATCGACTCCAGCCATGGCCTTGAATAATTCCGCGGCAAGATGTGCCGAGGTTCCCACGGGTCCAGAAGCGTAATTGAGCTCTCCTGGCCGGGCTTTCGCCAGAGCGATCAACTCCTTCACGGAATTGGCGGCAACCGTGGGATATACAACGAGAACGTTAGGTTGATTGCTTGTCAATGTGACTGGTGAGAAGTCATTGAATGGATCGTAATTCACCTTGTCTCGCATCAAAGGCAATAACCAGAATGAACTGCCAATGAGAAGCAGGGTGTATCCATCTGAGGGTGCTTTATCCACAATTTCCACGGAGATAATCGCCCGATTGTCGACTATCACTGGCTGGGCCAATGGCCCGGTAATCCCTTGTGCAACCAATCGTGCAATGAGGTCGCTGGCACCACCTACTGCAGAGGTTACGATGCGAATGGGCTTATTGGGATAATTTTGTCCCGATACTGTAAGCGTAAAGAGAACCATGATACTAAGTGAGAACATTCTTATCACAAGTAGATTCGTCGACATAAGTTCCTTATATGGACGCCGCCCGTTGGGCAAGTGATGCTGTTGTGACGATCACCGAGTACCGGCTGCAGACTTATATCCGGCCTTGTAGCGAGCCGGGTTTTCGAGCCGTGGGCCCTGGCCGAATTCGCCAAGGACGTCCTCATCCCATTGCGCGCTTGATGGCGCCAGGGTTTATGCAGGTTTGCGTTCTTTCGATCTGACCGGTCTTGCCGTCACTTCTTCATCTTCCTGCGCAATCGCTCGACTAATCCATACCCTTTCCAACTTGGTTATTTACCCTATGCAGGCTAAACGCTCGCATAGTCCCTTTGGTCCGTCCGACGGTGAGTCGTAATCACCCACGTCGCACGCACCATATTGTTGACCAGCGCCACGCTCACCACGTTCGTTGGCCGTTGCTTAAGTAAGCCCTCGCTCCACGTGCCTTTGCGCTTGGCATTGAGCAGCATACACCTCGCACCATGAATCAGCAGCATCCGCAATTTACTGTCGCCGGCTTGCCAATCCATTGCAATATCACTTAATTTTCTATGCCGCATTGCGTGGGCACCAATACCTTCCTGACCCCATCAGTCTGCGTAACCGCCATCGCACAGCTCGGCAAAGCCAAGTCTCATTGTAGGCCCGTCAATAAGATACTAGATGCTATACCTCTATTAACCCTGCTACTTTGCGAATTCTCGCTGACCCGGTCTGCCGCGTGGCCGAGTTACTGAGGAATGCGGTTGTTCTAACATATTTCCCGCCATCCCGAATGGAACCTTTTTATCCGGCATTGGTACAGCGCGCCAGCTGGTTATGCACGCGTTCCATTATTTCGCGGACGTCCCTCGGCATTCCTTGCACGAGATTGATACCGAGGTGCAGTTCTCCTTAGTGCGGAAGGGATTAGTGTCACAGTCGGATCATCGCCGACGCGCCGTTATGTCTTCTGTCTCCCCGGTAGGATAAACCCAAGCGACAGTTGACTCAACGCAGGGCTTTGACCGAGCGCCCAGGCTCAGTCCCCCCCGAACCGAGTTCCTGATATGCTCCATGATTCGCCTCGAAGGAGTATGTAGACTATGAAATTCATACCGTCGATCTGCATGATTGTTAGTTCTGCATTCATTTGGAGTGTTGCAAATCCTGCTTCATGGCCGTCTGCAGCCAAGTCCGTCCAGGGCGAAGTCCTTGAGGTCAAAGACGTTGAGAGTTATACCTACCTTCGCCTTAAAACTAAAGACGGTGAGACATGGGCGGCGATCGGCAAGGCGCCTGTCAAGAAAGGTGCCGAAGTCACGATTGCAAATGTCGTGGTCATGACCGATTTCGAGAGCAGGTCGCTGAAGAAGACTTTTCCTACTATTCTTTTCGGCAATCTTGCTGGCGCGGCTGCGCTCGCCCCTCGCGTTGGTAATGACATAGTTTCCGCGCACGCCGGCATTGCGAAGATGGCGGACACGGAAAAAATTAGTGTCGCCAGGGCCAGAGGCGCAAACGCCAGAACCGTTGCGGAAATTATGTCCAAGGGTATTGAACTGCAGGACAAGCCGGTTCTAGTTCGCGGTAAGGTCGTCAAGTACAATCCAGAGATCTTGGGGAGAAATTGGGTACATTTGCGCGATGGCTCCGGTTCCTCCGCGGACAACACAAACGACGTTCTTGTGACGACGACAGACACGGCGAAGATAGGGGATATCGTGACGGTGACTGGCATCGTGCGTACCAACAAGGATTTTGGTGCTGGTTACTCTTATAAAGTACTCATTGAAGAAGCAACGCTTAAGCAGTAACAGCCTGAGAATTTCGGATATTGTCGCAAGCCCCAGATTCCACGCCACCAAATCCAGATTGGACTTGCGGTCGTCCCGGTACGAACCCAAGCGTTCTTGCATAAAACCAGGACGCATCTTGTCTGGGGTATCTCCTCGAATAGCCAAGGCCACGTTGCACAGTGGGTACCATGTAACGTAGGCTCTTACGCGTATACACTCATAACCATTCTCTCTCGCCGAAAATCGTACATACATGTTTCCGGAGAATACAAATGAGGACATTGCCGATCACGGCCAGATATTAACCGACTTCTTTACTATCGACGCGGACTCGATATCTTTGTCGGGCCGAATGGCTTTGAAAAAACCACTGTTTTGGGCGCTACGTCCTTAATCACGGGTGATGAGTTTTCCGGTTTGCAGCCAGGTCATTCTCACCTTAAGTCATGCCGCCAAAGGCTCACATACTTGTACATACGTTGCGCGTGTTATGGAATAAGCGCTGATGAAAAGTTTTCGGTAGTACCGAGTTCACCGTATCCACATCAATTGCCGGCGGATACGATTGTGCACGCGACGTCAGAGTTGGCAGACCGCGCCACGCGTAATCGCTCGCGCCGGGTGGCACTAAGGGGCTCAAACACCGTTTACATTCAAAAGAGCACACGACGCAACGACCTTGTCTCAATTCGTGCGCGCTGTAACTGCGGAACTGACTATTCCGACTTGGTACCTTCGACCTGGATGCGGAGATTAACATCTTGTTTAACGCCGGATTTTTGACCGTAGTTGACTCCGAAATCTGCCCTGTTAAAGGTTCCGATCGCGTCAGCGCCGCAGACCTCCCGCTTTAACATGGGGTTTTGTATGCACTTAAAACTGTCGATTTGAAGATTTACCGGTTTGGTCACGCCATGTAGTGTTAGTTCACCAGTGACGGTGGTGGGAGCGCCGTCCTTGAAATCTCCCAGAGTTCCCTTATAGGTGGCGGTCGGGAACTTGGCGACATCAAGTATGTCGGCAGCAATCACATGTTGACTCAACGAGTCGAGACCGAAATCGACGCTCGATGCATCAATGGTCACATCGACCGTGCCGGTTGCCGCCGCCCGGTCAAGCGTAACCGTACCTTGCGTTGATTTGAACAAACCACGCCAGACGGATAATCCGCCGGAATGATCGACCTCAAAACTCGGATGCGTGTGATTCGGGTCGAGCTTGTATGTTGATGGGGCGGTCCATGCGGTACCGGATATGGTAAAGCACACCAAGGCGAGGCTGGAGAGTAGCGTCTTTTTCATGGGTAATGTCTTCTGTTGGAGGATGTTGGGATCTTGTATAAATGGGCTTGGATAGAAGCTGTGTATAATATTTCCAACTGAGCCTAGCCCTATTCAATCGTTCTGTCGAACTAATCAGCGAGCCATCCGCTCGATGCCGCCGCGTCGCGAGATCCTTATAGTTATTGAGACAACGCAAGCTATGTTTAACATTTCAACATTATAGCGGCTATGTAATTCCGGGAATTTTAAACGTTTGGAACAGCCAGCGAATCTTGTCCCCGGGGGCGAACTCGGCGAGTTAGACATGGAACTCGCGCCTTGGTTCAAAGACGATAGAATATGACAAGTGTCCATAAACGGTCATTTCACATTCGACAGTACCGCCATGATGCAACAATCGCGTATGCGGGCGTGCTGACAAAAGTCTGCAACCGCTTCACCAAGCGGTCCGATCCATTTAGGAGCAAGACCTATGGACAGGAGTTTTTGGGCATTCCAGTGCGGCGCAATTGTTCGCGTCGGCCGCTGTGGAACCGTAAATTCCCGTGCACATACACGGCACGAGTACGTTAGTTAATGGCAATGTGCCAATGGTCAAAATACGCGAAGGCAGGAACATGAAGAAGGCGGTGCTTTAGCGCAAAGTTGCGCCGCGACTTTACTCTGGCGCCAGGTCGATTTTCGAGTATGTCTTGTTGTGCCCAATTGCCGGATAGTCGTGAAGCGATAGGACCTGCTCAAAATCGATGCCGCCTCAGGACTCGACGGTGACCACGCGAACGGTCTTGGTCAATAAATTTGCCCGAACGCCGCTCCTATGCTTAGAATAATAGAATCCAATGATTACATCAATTGGTAAATCCTTGTTCTTACGTATACCGTCGCTAGGTGCGAAAAATAAATTCGCTCTCGGTTACGTTACTTAGTCCATCGTTTTCCGGCCAAAACCGGCCGGCGTTGTTTTTGCGCCTATCGATTGTTGCGCAAACTGTGTAGATTTTGGTACGCGCGCGCCCGCATCAGATACTCAAAAAAGACCGAACGCGGACGCTTAACGGCATGGGGCACGTTACCACAACCGCGGTCGTACGCAACGGTCAGATGCATGTCATAGGCGATACACCTTACGACCGGACTGCCCAGAGCAGCAACGGGGGTGTGTACGGACTGTAAGATAATGAGTTGCCACCCACGGGCCCTAATGATCAGGCCTCTTTTGCCTTGGAACTATGTAAATAAATGTAAGTCTACTATTCTTGGTTGGTGCGATGCGTATCTAATACTTTCACTTTCTGGGACTGGTCGAATAGTCGATCGTCGGGCATCCAGATCCGATTGGCAGCGCTTACCGCCGATTTTGCGGCTCGCTTCGTTTACGCGTTCGTATAATTGCGTAACCAAGCATCAACGACACATCCGGCGCGTGCCCCGATTGAGTGTTGATTCTGAATCGCCCAGGACAAGATACGGGTGTCTCGCCGGTTTTTGATAGTAAAATCATTGTTTGTTAGGAGACTAAAATGCGTAGCAAACTCCAAAAGCTTGGACTGATAGCGCTGGGCATTTGCGTCGGCGTAATGATCACGCTCAACTTCTCCGCCGTCGCCCAGTCCGACGCGGTCGGACCCCTGCCGGTTGAAGAGCTACGCACTTTTACTGAGGTATTCGGGCGCATCAAGAGCGACTACGTCGAACCCGTGGATGACAAGAAGCTCATCTCCGATGCCATCAGCGGCATGGTCGCGGGGCTCGACCCGCATTCGGCCTATCTCGATAAAGATGAATTTCGCGACACGCAGATTATGACCCAGGGTGAATTCGGTGGGCTGGGCATAGAAGTTGGCATGGAGGACGGATTACTCAGGGTCATTTCACCGATCGACGATACCCCGGCGGCGCGCGCCGGCATCAAGCCTGGCGACCTGATCGTTAAGCTCGATGATGTCTTCGTTAGCGGATTGAAATTGGAAGACGCGGTCAAGCAAATGCGTGGTAAGCCCAATACTAAAATTATTCTTACGATCGAGCGCAAGGGTGAAGCAAAGCCTCTAGTCTTGACGCTGACGCGTGCGATAATCAAGGTACAAAGTGTCAAATCGACGTTGCTAGAGCCAGGGTATGCTTATTTCCGCATCACTCAGTTTGATGGACCCACCGGGGAGGCACTCGCCGACGCGATCCAAACAGAGTTTAAAAAGAACCAGGGTTCCATGAAAGGCGTTGTGCTCGATCTGCGTAACGATCCTGGTGGGTTACTCAATGGTGCAGTCGCGGTGTCGGCGGCATTCCTGCCGCAAGACTCACTGGTGGTTTATACCAAAGGGCGCACCAAAGACGCCGAGATGCGGCTGACGACAGATCCGGTGAATTACCTGCACAGGACCAAGGATGATTATTTACGCAACCTGCCGTCGGAAATCAAGACCGTGCCGATGGTAGTGCTGGTAAATGGCGGCACGGCGTCAGCTTCAGAAATCGTCGCCGGCGCACTTCAGGACCACAAACGCGCGGTGATCATGGGCGCAACAACCTTCGGAAAAGCTTCAGTGCAGACTATCCTGCCGCTTGGTGACGATACTGCGATCAAGCTCACCACTGCACGCTATTACACCCCTAACGGCCGTTCGATTCAGGCAAAGGGGATTATTCCCGATATCGCGCTCGATGATGGCGATAGTAGCGTCGCGAGCCTTATGATTCACGAGGGCGACCTTACTGGTCACCTCAGTAATGATGGAAGCGAGGAGAAAGCCGCTGCGCTCGCGACCTCAACTGGAAAAACATTTGATTTCACGCCGGCAGCACGTCCAAAAAACGAGGATGAGAACGATCTCAAACCCGCACCCGGCGAAGTCGTGGCCAAGAGCGATTATGATTTGTCGCAGGCAATTGCATTTCTGAAAAGCCGCAGTACTCTGCGCGCAAGCAGCAACTAAGCAGTCAGCTGGATATCTAAGGCCAACTTATCGTTTTCGCTAGCACCTTGGCACCCGTGCCGCGCCCTATGTAGTGCCGAAAGATCGTCAGTGCATTTCGGAATTAGGTCCGTGCGGGCCGGGTAGCCTGCGTAGTTCCCCGCGTCCAGTTCCATTAGGAGGCGTGCATGCGTTTTCCCACGCGCGCGGCTCTATTAGGGAATCTCGCAATATCCGAACGCGGATCGGATGAGGTTCCCGCATTGGAAACGTCGAATAAAACATCGTCCGATCGTTATATATCCTGCTTGTTACCTCTGAAAACCTGTGGATCAGGTTCAGTTTGCGTCTGGTACCATACGACCGGGTCACCAATTTTTTGCTGCTTATATCGGAAAAAACCGTGCCCAACGTTCCAGTTGTATATCCATTATTACCGGTAAAGTTTGTCATGGAATTGATAGGGTTTGGCGAAAGCTTGGCCGCGATAGCAATATTTTGCGGTCTACAGGAGTCGGACGTTCATCGCATGTCGCGCTAGAATTGCTCAAAACCACGGTCGACCTTTTATGGTGCAAATTCGCAGCAAAGGTGCCGGACCAGTGGCTAGCGATTCAATCAGCGACGGAGCGCAAATGATGATCCCTCCGGCCGCCGCTACGATACCGCATATAAAGTCGGGCAGACCAAGAGTTTTGGCGATTACTTTTGCCAAACCGTATGCCCTGGCTCCGGGACTACTGCGATCCCAGCCTTGGGGCGCCTGGGTTGACGAGGTGCTGATTTTAGGCGTTCTTGCACCGGCGGAAACGACCATGGTGCATACTTTCGATTCATGTTCGACTGATGAATAGGCACTTACAAGATGACGATGAAGCTATCATGTAATTTGATAATAGGAGTGTGCCAAATGGAGCAACAAGAAAAAATGGATAATCCCTACACTCGAGGTATCGCATCGTTTGTTTCCAGATTGCGCTACGAATTGGTTCCTGCAGAAGTAAAGGACCGTATTAAACTGTTGATATTGGATTCGCTCGGTTGTGGAATATATGGATCCTTACCTGAGCATAGCAAAATCCTAATCAATATGCTGAATAAGTTCGATAGTACCAATACCTGTGGTGTCTGGGGAACTAAGCATCGATTATCGGCGCCTCACGCTGCCCTTGCGAACGGTAGCATGATACAGGGCTTCGAGTTGGACGATCATATTGGCTGTGGCGCTCTCTCAACATTGATAGCCTTAGCCGAAAGCCGGCCGGGTATGAGCGGTGAGACATTCCTTACTGCAGCCATTGCGGCCTATGAAATCTATCCGCGTATATCCATGTGCATGGGACAGGAATATGCCACCCAAGGTTGGCATTCGGGCTCTCTGGTTTGTTTTCCGGCGGCGGTTGCTGCAGCTTCGGCATTAGGATTATCCGAGGAGAAGACCGTGCATGCGCTGGGAATCGCGGGAACGCAGGCTTCAGGATTAATGGCTGCGCAATTTGGCGCGATGGTTAAACGCATGCATGCCGGCCGTGGAGCCCAAAGTGGCCTTTATGGAGCGCTTCTTGCCGAGGCGGGATTCACCGGCATCGTGAATTTGTTTGAAAGCGAGTATGGCGGGTTCTGTACGACCTTTACTCGTTCTGTCGATCGCTTCAATTTCGCGGAGTTGACCAAGGGACTCGGCCGCGATTTCCAAACCATGCGGGTCTCACTGAAATTTTACTCATGTGCAAAGAGTATCCATACGGCGCTCGATGCAATACGTCAGATACGATCGCGACGCCCGTTTGCAGCTGAGGATGTAAAGCGGATTGTCGTGCATGCAACTCACCAAGTGGTTAAGCATGTCGGTTGGAAATATCAACCTATGGGACTGACGTCCGCTCAGATGAATCTGCCGTTCTGTGCGGCGACACTCGTACTTGAAGGTGATGTATTTGTAGAGCAATTTATGGGGGACGTCGTTAATGATCCTGCGCGCATTGCGTTAGCGGAAAAGGTTGAGGTAACGGAAGATCCAGTGATTACGGCCAAAGGTAGGGGCTCTTACCATGAGGCTCGCGTTGAATTACATTTCAATGACGGAACCAAAATAGAAGAAATTGTGGAAGCGGCACGCGGCAGCGAGCAGAAGTTTGCAACGAAAGAAGATGTGGTGGGGAAGTTTGAGAAATTGGCATCTCGCGTTCTTCCGGGAAAACAGGTTACTGCAATCAGTGAAATGGTACTTGCGCTCGAGAAGCAGCAAGATGCGGCGAGCTTGGCAAGGCTATTAACCCAGCATTGATATTCTACCCAGCAATGCGCTTTGTCGATTGCAATTGATAGCTATCCAAACTACACTTGTGTCAACAAGGAGGTAGTGACAAAAATGACTCGTCGTCAAGTTGCCCTGGTTGCCGGAGCGAGTGGATTAGTTGGTTATCGCCTTGCGCGGACGCTTGCTGAAACGAATAATTGGGAGGTCGTCGCCATGGCGCGACGTCCGCCTCGGACCAGGGCCGGCTTCAGATCCATACCTGTCGATCTTACCGACATCGACGATTGTCGCAACAAACTTTCACATTTACCGCAGGTGACTCATCTGTTTTATGCGGCTAAATATAATGCGCCACGTAATTACTCCACACCCGAAGGCGAGTCCATAAACATCAATGTCTCGATGCTGGAAAATCTGCTGGAGGCCCTCGATAGTAAAGCTCGTTCATTGAAGCACATCCATCTCGTTCACGGTAATTCCTATTACGGCAGGAATAACCACCGGAAGACTCCTACTAAGGAAGACGATCCGCGTTGGTTAAATAGTCATTTTTACTATGCTCAGCAGGACTTGATTTCCGCAAGGCAGAAAGGAAAGCGGTGGAATTGGTCGATATCTCGCCCCCAGGGGGTTTGCGATCACCTTCCACATATTGCAAGGAGCATTCCTTTGGGTATCGCCGTGTACGCGTCGCTGTCTAAAGCGCTTGGCATACCGTTATGCTTTCCAGGCAACGTGGAAAATTACACGGCGATCCAGCAGTGTACCGATGCATCCCATCTTGCCAAGGCAATAATATGGATTGCAACAAATGAGCAATGTGCTAACGAAGCCTTCAACGTGACTAACGGCGATTATTTCCGCTGGGAAAATATTTGGCCCAAGCTGGCTCATTTTTTTGATATGCCTGTCGGACCCTTACGCGAAACAGAATTAAGGAAAGTGATGAAAGATCAAGTGCCATCTTGGGCTTCGTTGGTCACATTGCATAAACTTCGCAAAGTCCCTTTGAGCGAGCTAGTGATCTGGCCTTACCTCGAACGTATATTCTCCTCCCGGCACGACCAAATGGCGGACCTCACGAAACTGCGCAAATTCGGTTTTCACGATATCGTCGACACCGAGGAAATGTTATTACAATTTTTTAGAATATATCGTCGCGCCCGGATAATTCCGTAGTCCGTTCTTTGGGCCGTCAGCAGAACGATGCGTTCGATTGCGATTGAGGTTGCGCTCGCGTTATGGCCCGCTGAGCGGAAGGACGAGCAGTGGAGGAGACGCCAATTTATTCTACGACTTCAATACCGCTGCAGGGAAGTTCAGGAGGATGACAATTGGCATTCCGCGTAATTCGGTATTCTTGCTAGTAAAATGGCATTATCGTAAATCTAACGGTTTTTGAACCCGGTCGCGTCGAGCGAGGGCAAGAATAAGTTCTATCCGGCTGCGCGATCTATGGAGCCGCGTTAAAAAAATGGGCCATTCGGCAATGCCCAGACGGGCCTATAGTTGAGCGGCATCTGGCAGAACCGGTGTATACAAGTTTGCAGATATCGCCATGCCGATCAATCCGAACGGTCCAAAGAAAAAGCTACCTAACGAGGCAACTGTCTTTTGAAGCGGTAGGAATTATATTGCATCTTATTGTCCACCATAAATGGCTGCCCTATGCAGATTCGGCAATTCCGGTTGCTACCAGAATTGTCCTCGAAATCGTATGGTAACTGGCGCGTTCGAGTAGCGTATCCAACCGATGCTTAATCGACAGATACGATAATGCATGGGTGATTCGCAACGCCACCGATCCACTTGACTTGCGTCAGTTCTCTCCTTTGTGGTTCCATACAACGAGCTTGTACTCGATCACAGTTGCCCGGAAAATTGCGGCGCCACTCCCAAATGGCGACTATGTGGCTCTCTACTCGATGCGTGACGGACCCGATTAACTAGGTTACAAGACAGACTTATATCCACTGTCGTGGTGATTAGCACGCACCGCACGAAATGCTGTCCCATTCCGTAGGTCCCGTCATTAGCGTTCCTGGGAATAAAAGCTACCGCGTCGGGTTTATTCGCCGTCTCCTGCATAAGATGGTTTATGTCATTTGCGGGCACTCGCACCACCGTCAATTGTGATTATTGTGCCGCTCGTATAGCTGGAGCGATCTGAGCACAGGAACACAATCGTATTGGCAATTTCGCTCACGGTCCCGAGTCGCCCAAACGGGAAACCAGTTGTCAGCTCGCGCCAGCGGTTTTCGTCGTTAAGTTCCTTCTTCGCGCGCGCTTTCCAGCGCACTACCTGGCGGTCCGTTTCGATTGCACCGGGATTGATCGCGATTACACGCACGCCGTGATCGACGCTCTCGGCGCCGAGTGCGCGGGACATCGCCATCAAGGCTGCATTGGCCATGCTCCCGGCGATATAATTCGCGAAAGGCCGTTCGCCGGCAACCCCGACAACGTTGACGATCACGCCACTCTTTTGTTCGCACATGTCGCGGTAGATCTCACGCGTCAGGTTGATGAATCCGAAAACTTTCAGGTCCCAAGCGTCGCGCCAAGTCTTATCGTCGATTCCGGTGATAGTGCCTTGCGGAATCGCACCCGCGTTGTTGATCAGGATGTCGACCGGTCCGCATGCTTTGGCCAGCCTAACTACATTCTCGAGCATGGATAGATCGAGCGCATGCACCGTGACATTGACTTTATATGCGGCGATGATGCTTTCGCGCACTGAATCGAGGCTTGCCGCGTTGCGCGACGCGAGGTGCAGATTGCAGCCTTCGGCTGCAAGTGCCTGCGCGACGCTTAAACCAATGCCGCGCGACGCGCCCGTAATGATTGCGGTGCGTCCCTTGAGATTGAGTTCCATCTTGTGGGGTTTCCGAGGGGCGAAAAAGGAAGGGACCTAAGTTACACTAATAAACCGCATGTTCGCAAGCCGTCTGAAACCGGAGCTCCTGGTGGGCCCCGCATCGACGTATGTAATTTTACCTCTGGAACCAATATCGAGGTTAAGTATAGCAAGGACAATACCGATCGGTTACGCGTCGTGCTCCAGGTGCTGCTCGAGATCTTTAGTGTGCCGGGAAATCTCGACGTGACCGCGATGTTAGTGGCCATGCATACCATTGCAGACGCCACCATGTTCGGTGAAACCAACATGTGGTGCCGCCAGGGCCGCGTAGAAATGCGGGCGAGCCCGAAGGCCGTTTTGTCCAGAGTGTTCCGCGCCGCTTACCTAGGGACGTCCGACGCTTCCGATCAGCTTAATTATGCGCAAGTCCGACGCAAAGATCTACCATGACAACTAGGCAAGCACCGGTCGGGGGAATTCGTATGGTTTAACCCGAATTGCACCGGCCGCAAAGTTTTGTTCCGATTGACGGACTTCTCACCGTCAAGTATGCACAATCTGCTTCTCCTGGCGACACGCCCGCTTGTCCTAATTCGAAAATTCCTTGCGCGGGAGGCACACCCAACGTCGTGGCTGAATATTTGGTGCTCAAGGACCGGCATATAGAGTCGAGGTCGATGAGATCAAGTCGATTGCGTACCTCCCTGTCTCGCGTTCATTCATTGACCGATTGATCGGAACGACCTGTCTCGAATGTCTTGATCGCTTCTTCTTCTGCAATTTCGTCGACATGATTCGTAAGTGGGACGCTTTCGCAACCACTATGCGTTTCGCGTAGGCGGCGCGCCTGATGGCACAACGCACGCACACTGCGGGGGTGCATCGTCGCCTGCGGCCTCACCATTTGATCATTACACTTGGTGCCCGCGTTGGCCTGGTTTATTGCAGGCGCCTACTCGTGCTTGACTGTGATTTCGCCTGGACAAGCATGATTTATGAGACTTTGGTGCTGTACATCGGTCACACGAGACAGAGTCCAACGCTGAAAGCACGTTTAACTTTACATGCCGCATAAATTGTTACAATTAGCGCGCAAGGTGGGCCGGTGCGGGGAATTTGCAGACTGCGTTCGATACGGAGGCGGCTGGGAACGGCTCATAGTCGGGATGCTGCGACAATTGAAGACCAATGGACGGGCTAAAAGGTAACACGAAATTCGACGTGCGCCAGTGCGCCCGCGGTCGACACTATCACCAACGGCTTGAAACTAACTGTATCGTGAGGACAAATGACTGATAGTGGAATATTTGTTTACGTGTCCAATGCGGGCAGCAGGGAAATTTCCGTTATGCGGCTCGATGCGGAAAACGGTGATTTGACGCAAGTCCAAAACGTCTCGGTGACTGGGAAGGTAATGCCCATGGCGGTGAGCCCGGATCGCCGCTATCTCTACGCCGTGCTGCGCACGGAACCTTATTCCGTCGCGAGCTTTGCCGTTGACCAGTTGAGTGGAAAGCTCACGCATCTTGCTAACACGCAAATGCCAGAAAGCATGCCTTACATTTGTACTGACCGCACGGGACGGTTTTTGCTTGGCGTTGTGAATCCTGAGAGAAAAGAGAAAGAGCCCCGTAGTGGCCAAATCCTGGTCAGCCCGATCGGGTCGCAGGGCATCGTGCAACCGCCCCATCAGATCGTCCGCACCGAACCGCAAACGCATGGAATCCTCCCTGATCCGTCTAACCGCTACGTTTTTGTCACTAGCCTCGACTGGGATCTCATCTTGCGCCAGATCTTTGACGCCGATACGGGGCGCTTTTCGCCCAACCCGCTGCCGCCGGTGCGGATAAAGCCCAAGGCTGGGCCGCGCCACTTTGTGTTTCACCCGAATAATCGGTTTCTATACCTGATTAACGAGCTTGATGGGACAGTTTATACGTTCGCCTACGATATTAGCGCAGGCGCGTTAAACGAGCTTCAAACTATAAGCGCGCTGCCACCGGATTTCGGAGACCAGAAGGCGCTGGCGTCCGATCTTCATATCACGCCCGACGGAAGATTTTTGTATGCTTCGGAACGCGCCTCGAGTACGCTTGCCATATTCAAGGTGGATCTTGTAAACGGGATTCTTACGCTCGTAGGGAACATTCCCACGGAGAAGGCGCCTCGTGGCTTCAACATTGATCCATATGGTAGGTACTTACTTACGGTAGGACGGCACTCGCATAGCATGACGTCGTACTCAATTAACCGGGAGACTGGTAATCTGACCAAGCTGAAGCAATATGGGATGGGTAAGGACCCCAACTGGATTGAGATCGTCAGGCTACGATGAGTGGGTGTGATGCTGCTCCTTTTTCATGTGAGTTTAATTTGGATCTAGAACGCCTTTGGCAAATGAAGAGGTGGGGTACGTACACAAAAGTCATCCCAACTTCGTCCTACAATTCCGGGACGAAGCCGCCATAATTAATGTAGATCACCCGGATTCTTGCCGTTTTAGGTGCGGATGAACCGTCGACTGTACATGCATGACGCGTCCGCGAAGTTACTGCATCGGAATCCACTGATCGTCCAGTGGAGCAAACCAATGAATAATAACAAGCAAATTTCTCCGTTGATGCTCGATCTGCGGAGGAAGTGCATCGAGACCATCGGGGATTCAAGTCTTACAGATCCGCAGCGTCGCTGGCGCTGCGTAATAGAAGTAACGTTAAAGGACAGTCGCAAACTCAACCACCAAACTATGGCAGCGACGGGTAGGTTCGAGAATCTACTATCACGTCAAGAGGAAGAGGAAAAGGGACTTGATCTAATGGTGCCAACGCCGGGCAAACTACGCAGTCATACTTTAATATCTGCGCTGTCCAATATCGAGAGCACTAAGGATGCACGGGCGCTGCCCCGCCTATATTCTGTCTATGTACGACTTTTAGTGGCAATCAATGCAAAAATGCGGCTTGATTGTCAGTCGACGCAATCAAGAAATCGACTGCGGCCTTATGTGGCGCGTGTGAAAGACATGCTGTTACACGCCGCCGCATAGCCGATCGGTGGTCCTGTGGATAAGTTTGCATTGGTTGATATATCCAGCATAGGTAGGTCATAAAAGAAGTAGGATTTAAGGTCAAGTGAACAAGATTCACAGCACTTCGAATAAGCAATTGTGCGGGATCGTCCTTAATCGGGCGACGCGTTCTTACTTACCACGCTTGTAGTTACGACTATTCGAGTCGGATTCACATGTGAGTACGATGCAAATAAAATTCAAGAAGCAAAACTGTAAAACGTCAGGGAGGTTCTAGATGGCTAAGTTGCAGCTGAGTTTGGCAGTGTTGGCGAACGATCGGTCACGGCCTATCATCGATGGCACAGTGCGTCCAGAAGGCGTCGATTTCACGGTTACGGTGGGTAAATCGGCGGGAGAAATCTTCTGGCGGCAATTGCACTTTCAAGAGTTTGACGTCTCCGAAATGTCCTTGTCGGAGATGCTGATGCTAGTCTCGCGCGGCGACCGCTCGTGGTTAATGCTGCCTGTCTTCATGACGCGCCGTTTTTTTCATACCAACATATTGGTCCGCACGGACGCCGGCATAACGCAGCCGAGGGATCTGCAGGGCAAGCGAGTGGGGGTGGCCGAATATATTCAGACCGCGGGTCTATGGGCACGAGGGGTGTTGCAAGACGAGTTCGGCGTGATGCCCCGGAGCGTGAAGTGGTTTCAGGAGCGGAGTGAGTCGATGAGCCATAGCACCATGTTCGGCCTGCAGTCTAGCGGGCTTTTCCAGCACATTCCAGACGACAAGACAATAGGCGCGATGATGCTAGCTGGGGAGTTGGATGCTACGATCAACTATTCGGGTGTGCCGAACCTTGTAGACCGTAGTAGCACTAAACTTCGGGCGCACCCGGCTGTGCGACCGTTGTTTCCAAATTCCGAGGGCGAGGACCATCGTTACTACCAAAAGACTGGAATCTTTCCGATGAACCATGGTCCAGTTATTCGACGATCGATTGTTGAACGCCATCCTTGGGTCGTTCTAAATCTGTATCAGGCATTTATTGCGGCTAAAAGACAAGCGGCGGCGCGCGCTAAGGAGCTTGTTGACATGTACGTGAGCTTGGGGCAACTGAGCCCCGAGACACAAGCCGTACTAAAAAGCGATCCTCTGCCATATGGTATTAAGAAAAATCGCAATGCGCTGGAGACATGCGCGCGCTATTCTTACGAGCAGGGTCTGTCACCTCGTATAGTGGCAATCGACGAGTTATTCGCTGACGCGACGTTGAGTTTCTAGGGGGCAAGTTTCGTTACTGCCGAGGGTCTGATATACTGTTTGGTAACAAGCGCCCGTAGCTCAGTTGGATAGAGTACCTGGCTACGAACCAGGGGGTCGTGGGTTCGATTCCTGCCGGGCGCGCCAAAAAATCAAAGACTTATGCATAGTCTCCGCCTAAAAAATAAGCAGAAATATGAGCGGGCTAATGCGGGGCTAACGATTGGGGACCGTCAATTGGCCCAATTCGAAGAAGACGTCCAATGCTTCCATTAGAGCAATGTTTCGCGAGAACTCGTACCCGCGATTAAGCACATTGAGCCGTCGTAGGTCATACTGCCATCCGCTTGTAACGTCGATGTTAACCGCTTTGGACGGTAGACCTGCGTCGCACCTTTACCAGCGTTGTAGAGTGGGTGAAATTGCCGCGTGGCGGTATTGCGTAGATCATGAACCACACTATCCGCCCCAGAAGACGAACACTACATCGACCGCCCGCTTGAACTGCGGGCCGTGTGTCATGAAGGGCAGCTATCTGAGGTAGAGCGGCGCCTCGCCAGTTCTCCGTGATCTTCTGCTTGTCGGCCTATCCGGACGGATAAGAGCGCCTCGCTGAGCGGCGGCTTGAGGTTCGTCAGCTGACCTGTTCGCGAGTCTTGGTCGGCAGACAGCTTCAAGCGTTCTTCCATCTCCGGAAAATCGCGGCTTAGGCGACAGTTTTGGCGGCCACGTTTCGCCGATTTCCCGCTCAAGTTCCTTTTGCAGACGGTAAGCCTCCTCGATGGGGATCGCTTCCTCGCATTGCGATTTCTGAAAACCTCAAAATGTAAGTCGCCCTCCCAAATCCCGTGCGGAAAGCTCACCCTTCGCGAATTCCCGAAAGGTCGTAAATCGACTTTACTCCGACGGTAGAAGTTTTAAGAGATGTGCCTAGGAATGACTACCAGTCTTACCAACTCACCAATATCATCGAGTTTCTCAAGATTGTAAATGGTATCGATGATCTGTTTCATCTGCTGTTCACCCATGAGCTTGCCTGCCATGCTGCGAAATTTCACCTCGAGGTCGGCATCTGTCATGGGATTCATCGGATGTCCTTTCGGATGGAGCACCTGACAGGTATATTTCTGCTCTTTCTTGGTGGTGATTTCTACAATACCCGCGGACAGGAATTTATCTGTCGTAGGGTCGGGCTCTACGAAGACCTTATCTACCAGCTCCCTCACCCTGGGATCCCGCAACATATCATCCGAGAACTGTTCAGGACCTACGGCCCTATCCAGAACCGCAACAGCAGTCTGATAGTAAACACTATGGTCTGCAGTATATTTACTTTGGGGATCCCGACGCGCGGGACTACCGTGACGCTCGTATACGTGCGAATTTGTCTTGATCCTAATCTCCGCTATATCTTCAGCTCGTATGTCGTGTTCTTTAACCAGTCTTAGAGTCGCTTCTAGAAGGCCCTGCGAACCTCCGTTGGCGGCAAGGCTCTTGTACCAGGTGTACAGGATGGTCCAGTCCTTTCTCGGCTGCCTCAATTTCTCCAAATCCATCTCGCCGCCCGTTACAGATTCGGCAAAGCCGTCATGCCCTTCAATAACATTAAGCGGTCCCTTAAAGCCTTTCTGTGCCAAGAAGGCGCTAAGGACGCCGTTATAAGCGCCATACGGAAATCGCAGATTCCTTGCCATGTTAATTTCCTCGCGTGCTGAGATTAAAATGCCCAACTCTACGGTGAAGGACGCTGCAATTGCCAGAGCATTTGCCATCTGCTGCTCGTTGAGCCCAAGGAGCCTGCCGGCAATTAAGGCTACTATCCAGGGGCTTTTCGTTTCTTTATTCCATCCTCGCTTTTCCAGGACACCGTGGGTTCCTCCCAAAGAATCAGTGACCTTGTTCAAGAGTTGATAGGCCATAATGATGGCCGTTATGATTTCCTGACCCGTAGAGTGCTGGCGTTCACCCACGGCTAAGATCGACGGGATCACCTCGCCATGGTGCCCCATGTTGTTACGACCCTCTTTGGTAAGGAAGCATCGATTCATATAGTCAAGGTAGCGAACCATAACACCGTTAGCCAAGGTGGCATTGAGACAAGATGTCTTGAGGCCGCTGCCAAAAACAGTTGATTCGGCCGGACCGTTCATCTCCTTGATCACGTTCTGCATGATCTGGCTTGGTTCACTTAGATAACCACCCAATCCAACACCCACGATATCCAGCACCTGACGCTTGACTTCATGAACTACATTTGGTGGCACGTCACGGAAAGTTAATCCCTTGGCCTCCGACGCAAGTTCCTCTGCAATGGTCTTGGTCATTTCTTGCCCCTTTCCTTATTTGTTGGCCTTCGGGAAACCGCAGGCAGCAGATAGCTTCTTGGTATATTTCTGAAACTTGATCCGAGTCTATCACCGACAACGTTCTGCTTGCAATTCGATCAAGGGGGCTATGAGCAAAGACCCGACAGAGAAACTTAAGGTGGGTTACGCGTCCTCAGCGCTCGAGACTGCGAAGAAACGTAACGCGCGCTTTCCCACCGACCATCATAACAAGCTCCAGTTGACTCTATTCCTAGGGTCACTCATTAGTAAACCGTGGTAAAGGGACGTGACAAGTTCGTTTATTCGTTGGAATCACGCATTCATTGTCAGCCCAAGCGATAGCTAGTAGTCGGACATTCTAGTACAAACCGAGAGAGTATGTTTTTGATATATTGTAGGAGCTTGCTGCGACACAAGGAGGTTCTACGATACTTGCGATCAAATGCCGACTGGAGGCATTTCACTCAGCTTCCTTACGTGAGTTAACGAATCCATTTCACTCAGGTTTTTAATGGGGCAGTTCGCGCTTGACTTGCCTCGGGCGGGGGGGTAGATACTTACCGTGTTGGTGGCATCATGGTTAATGCCTGGTTGAATAGTAATAACTAACTTGTTCATTTGGAGTAAACATGGCATTTGACCTCTTAATTAAGAATGGCCGCGTCATCGATGGATCGGGGACGCCCGCGTTCCGCGGGGACGTGGGAGTACGCAAAGGGAAGATAGCTGCGCTAGGCAAACTGCACGGCGCTGCGACACGCACCATCGATGCCGACGGCTTGGTCGTGGCGCCCGGGTTTATCGATACCCATTGTCACTACGATGCGCAAGTGACTTGGGATCCGCTGTGTACGTTTTCCTGTTATCACGGCGCTACCACGGTAATTATCGGCAACTGTTCGCTGGCGCTTGCGCCGGTGCGTCGCGGAGCTGAAGAGCGGCTGGAGGAGTTTCTGTCGTACGTGGAAGCGATTCCCATGGAGGCGCTCAGGACCGTCAACGTGACGTGGGAAACAATTGCCGAATACATGGCAATCCTTGACCGGCGTCTTGGGGTCAATGTGGGCAACCTCATCGGTCATACGGCAGTGCGTTATTACGTCATGGGGAGCGAAAGCCAGGGCCGGGCCGCCACCTCAAACGAGATTGCTGCCATGCGCGGCGTTGTGCGCGATGGCATCAAAGCTGGTGCACTTGGATTATCAATCGATAGAAACAAATCGCACTTCGATCCCCAGGGTATTGCGATTCCGTCCGCTTGGGCTGAGGAGGGTGAGATCTTCGCACTCGGCGACGTGCTTACGGAGCTCGGAACCGGCGTCATCCAGAGTGGCGGTGGACGCGAAGCCGAATTGAAGAACCGGCTAATGACTCGCGTCGCTGAAGCGACCGGCCGCCAAGTAGTCTATAACAACCTGGAACAGCAGGTACGACAGCCTGAGGCTTGGAAGAAACTCATGTCGCTGGTCGATGAAACCGTCAAAGCGGGCATACGAGCCAATCCGATGTGTACTCCTCTCACTAAAGAGTTGCGCTTCACCATGCACAACACGCAGGTATTTCGCGGTGTGCCGAGCTGGCATCCCATCCTAATAGCGCAGGACGACGAGAAGCTACGGGCGTACCGCGATCCCGAGGTGCGGAAAAAGCTACATCAGGAAGTGGTGGAGTGGACCATTGACATGCCCGGCAGCACGTTAGGCCGGAACTGGTATGACACTATCACGGTGGTTGAGCCCGTGTTGCCGAAGAACAAGAGCTTCCAAGGCAAGTCAGTGCGTAAGCTCGCCGAGGCGCAGGGCAAAGGCATCATCGATGCCTTCCTGGATCTAGTGATCGAAGAAAACCTCGATACGATCTTTTCGAACACGGCTGTGGGTTACGATAAAGAGGCGACAACCAAAATCCTCAATTATCCCAATGCATATATCGGCCTTTCCGACGCCGGCGCTCACGTGCAGTTCCGGGGCGGCACTGGATACAGTAGCCTTCTCTTGGGTTATTGGGTACGCCAAGAGGGTATCATGTCGCTCGAGCATGCGGTAAAACGGCTCACCTTCGACAACGCTTCAGTATTTGGAATCTACGATCGCGGGCTACTGCGCCCCGGTCTGGCGGCGGACATCACGATCTTCGATCCGAACACCATCAGAGTGCTACCAGCGGACGTGGTGCACGATTTTCCTGCCGGTGCGTGGCGCGTTAGAGAACTCGCCACCGGCGTCCACTACACCATCGTCAATGGCCGGGTGCTAATCGAAAACGGCATTCCTACCGGAGCGTTGCCGGGGTGCGTTCTCAGGAACAGCCTGTATCAGCAAAGGGCCCAAGTATAAGCATAGGAAATATATAACGGCACTTTTTTTGCACGGAGACGTTATGTTGCTATCGCATTTCGTTGGAAGGATAGTAGTTCCCGCTAGTGTGATAGTTCTGGGCGCGGGTGCAGCGTTGGGCCAGGATTATCCGAACAAGCCCATACGCATTGTTACCGTCGGATTTGGAGGTGGTGGCGATTTCGCGTCACGTCAAATCGCGCAAGGAATTTCAGGCCCCTTAGGCCAGCCAGTGGTAGTAGAAAATCGACCGAGCGGGCCTATTGCGCCAGAACTTGTGTCCAAAGCACCGCCGGATGGTTATACCATGCTGGTCGTCGGCACCGGCTTCTTGACGGCGAC
>Ga0207049_1042_pt1 | contig 22448 bp, 19 predicted proteins | sample Alteio_BWMinCont_63_FD_153305 | JGI IMG/M metagenome (GOLD analysis project Ga0207049, IMG submission 153305) | Enriched cells from forest soil in Barre Woods Harvard Forest LTER site, Petersham, Massachusetts, United States -... | ecosystem: Environmental > Terrestrial > Soil > Temperate forest >... | reverse complement strand
CCATACCTCGCATCTGCGGCATGCCTTGATACTCGTTCTTAAAGCAACCGCCGTGGATCAACAACACCACTGGGAATGGCCCGGGACCACGAGGCTCGAACAGCTCGACAAATTGATACGGCGAGTCTCCATAGGACAATCTTTCACTCGGGTTCGGCCCTGAGAGCCTCATGTAATCGGCCAACGTCGCGGGCTTGTGGGCGCCGTGAGCAACGCCAACGACTGCGCAGAGCAGCCCTATCGCTATGATCCTAAGCCGCATAGCATCCCTCTTCATCACGCGGAGGTCCTTTCCGAATGTCGCCGAGTCGTGACTGCTTCTCCAATCGCGGCGCAATTATGCCCAGTGTTGAAATGCGTATCCATCAATGACGCGACGGCACGGAACCAAGTCGGTCTTGCAAGGGTTTGCGAAACCGCCGGCTTAGCCGTAAGCGGCGGTTGGATTTCAAGACCACTTCATACTCGCCGTCGCTCTTCAGTTCCAACCCCATCACGCGATCGAGATTTACGATGACTGAGCGGTGAACGCGACAGAAGTTGCCCGGGCCAAGATCGCGTTCGAGGTCAGCTAGGGACCGGCGCAATAGATGCGTTTGATTACCTATGTGAAGACAAGCGTAGTAGTCGGCGGCCTCGATCCAATCGATCTCTGGAACGGGAATAAACAATACCTCACCAGCGCTCTTAATCATTAGTCGCCTTATAAGTGGCGAATGCTGCACCTTGTTATTGAGCTTTTCTTTGGCACGTGTCAGCGTTCGGCGGAACCGTTCATCATCAAAAGGCTTCAACAGGTAGTCCAGCGCGCCAACGTCAAAGGCGCGAAGCGCATGCTGATCGTGCGCTGTCACAAAGACGACGGCTGGCGGTACATCGCCCCCGAGCATTTCGATGACGTCAAATCCATCGCGTTCTGGCATCTGGACATCGAGAAAGAGTAGCGTTGGGCGGGTAGCTCGAATCGCAGCAATCGCCTCGGCGCCGGAACCGCATTCGTCAACCTGCCCGATATCCGGATCTTGCTGAAGCAACACGATCAGATTGCGCCGTGCCAACGGCTCGTCATCGACGATCAGCACGTGGACCAAGTGCGCCAGACTGTCAGGGTGCATCAATCGCGGTTGCCGAGTGGCAGTGATACCGCCACTGCAACTCCCCCTGCTTCCGGGCTGCTCAGATTCAGCTCAAACTTACTGCCATACAGAATTTGTAGACGGGCGCGCAGATTGGCGAGACCTATGCCGCCTGACGCTGCCTCCCAATTGCTTAGCAAGCGGGGACCGTCGTTGTACACCCGCAAGCGCAGGAGGCCTTCGGACCGCCGGCCGGTCACTTCAATACGACCACCTTCAATTCGCTTTGCGATACCGTGCTTGATGGCGTTTTCAACCAGCGGCTGCAGGATTGGGTTTGGAACTCGCACAGGATACAGCTCCGACGGAACGTCGATGGCGACCTGCAGGCGATCCGCAAATCGAGTCCGTTGGATGTCTAGGAATCTTTGCAGATATTCAATTTCCTCTCCCAGTGTAACCTGGGGGCGGTCGGTATCTTGTGCGGACCGGCGCAGCAAATCGCTCAGGCCGACAATCATGCGCACCGCCGCATCATTCTTGTGGTCTCGGACCAATCCGGAGATCGCGTTGAGCGTGTTGAATATGAAGTGCGGATCCATCTGTTGCCGAAGCCCATTGAGTTGCGCCTTCGCGAGTTGCTCGCTGAGCCGTGCCGACTCGGTGCGCTGCCGGGCTGTGCGTTCAGCGGAGTCCATCGCAAAGGTGATGGCTTGGATAAATGCGTACACGATCAGCGAGGTAACCACTCCGTACGAAAGTCTGGCAAGCCAAAGACTGGTGTAGGAGCCGGCCGGTTGCGCCTGTGCCCATGGATCGAACATGACGTCCAGCAGAGCGGACCACGCGGCCGTCAGCGCACTGATGACCGCCATCAGACCGACATGCATCGATATCGTTGGCAAAGAAGGTGCTCGAAATAGCGGGTATCGATGCCCAGCCTCTATCACTAGCGGGGTCGCCAACGCCCATGGCAGCCAATCAACCACCAATATCACGAAGAGCCGCACCCAGTTGTGATGCATGCCTTGGGAGCGCATCGGGAAAACGGTTTGACAGGCGTCGATAAGACCGACGCCCAGCCAGATTGCAGCTATCCACGGCCAGCGTGTCGGCCGAACGTTTATCGGTGCCTCGTTCATCCGGCAATCGTACTCCCGGGACCGCAGGGGTGATCGCAGAATGCAGTGAATTATCGGCCGGATGCAGCCAGCGGACTGGTCCGTCCGCATCTTCAGGCAATACTATCGACGCCAGAATAGATCTTGCACGAAGTCAGTCGGCCATCGGAACAGTCGGAAGGACACAGTGAGGCTCACATGAAAAGACGGGATTTGTTGCACATGACGGCGGCCCTGGGCGTGGCCGCATCGATGCGTCGCTCTGCTTTGGCACAGTCAGGGGATGCCAGGTCGGATGCCGCACGGGGATTGACGCCCAACCCTCTTCGTCCCCCCGCCGATGGTCGCATCCCCGTCGCTTTTCTGTTGTCCAAGGACGCGGTGGTCATCGATTTTGCCGGTCCCTGGGAGGTCTTCGAGAACGTGCATGTTGCGGGTCCTGTACCTCATCCATTTCAGCTCTACACAGTGGCCGAAACGATGGCGCCGCTACAGGTCAGTGGGGGTATGACCATTGTGCCTGGCTATTCACTGGTTTCGGCCCCGCCTCCCAAGGTCATCGTCATTCCCGCGCAAAGCGAGCCCACTCAAGCCGTGATTGCCTGGGTAAGGAGCGCGACGAAATCAACCGATCTAACGATGTCGGTTTGCACGGGGGCTTTTCTGCTTGCCAAGACTGGGTTGCTTGCTGGAAAAGAGGCCACAACGCATCACGGCGCCTACGCCGAATTTGCGATAGCCTATCCAGATATTCTCGTTAAGCGCGGAGCGAGATTCGTCGAGTCCGGAAACCTCGCCAGCTCTGGCGGCCTGTCCTCAGGCATTGACCTCGCGCTACACGTCGTTGAGCGCTATTTCGGCCGTGAGGTTGCGCTGCGTACGGCTGACAACCTCGAATATCAGGGCTTGGGTTGGCAGGATGCCAATTCGAATCAGGCCTATGCCAAATCGCGCGTGTCCACCGATCAACACCCGCTATGCCCCGTATGCGGAATGGACGTCGACCGCGCGAGCTCGCCGAAATCGGTTTACCGCAAACGCACGTACTACTTTTGTACGGTCGGCCACAAGAACCTTTTTGATTCAGCCCCTGATCGGTTCGTGAATGCATGAAGTCCCCCAGGGGACCTGGTGTCGGCTCCTCAACCGCGACGCGCCGCCTCGATTGCCGCAATGTCGATTTTCCTCATCTGCATCATCGCATCGAACGCGCGCTTAGCTGCACCGGGATCTGGATCGGCGATCGCTCTCGTCAGGGCGATCGGCGTTATCTGCCAAGATAAACCCCATTTGTCCTTGCACCAGCCGCACGCGCTCTCCTGGCCGCCGTTGTCGACAATCGCGTTCCAGTAGCGATCCGTTTCGGCCTGGTCAGCAGTTGCGACCTGAAACGAGAACGCTTCATTGTGCTTGAATGCAGGTCCGCCGTTGAGCCCGAGGCACGGAACGCCCATCACCGTAAACTCGACGGTCAACACATCCCCTTTCTTCCCCGACGGAAAGTCTCCCGGCGCACGGTGCACCGCGCCGACGGACGAATCGGGAAAGGTCTTGGCGTAAAACCGCGCCGCGCCCTCGGCGTCGCGATCGTACCAAAGGCAAATCGTATTCTTTGCTGGCTCTACCATGCCTACTTCTCCATCAAGATGAGTCCCCCACCGGAGTCAACACGACGCTCGCTAGGTGAAGCATACTTCGGCAACAGGGTTCGCCATGCAACCCTGCGCCCTCAGCCGCGTGCGGGTACATTGATGCCAAAGGTCCATTTCCACGCATCGCCGTGTTTAACGTAGACCGACGAGCCCCAAACAGGTCCAACCTTCTGGCCGAAGCAGGTGCCGTCGGCGGTCGCGTTGAATGTCAGGACTCCGACTGTCGGTGAGAGCATTGTGGCCGCAGCGTCGGTGAGGCTGACGCTCTTGACGTCGCATCCGGCCCCGGACCAGTCCTTTAATGCATCGGCCTTGGTTGCGAGGTGTGTGCCAAAAATATTGATGAATGAAATATCCCTGACCGTCAGGTCCGCTAGTTTTTTGACATCGCGTTCTCTCCAGGCTTCCCACACGTCTCTTTCGACCGCCAATAGGGCGTCGGTGCGAGGATCTCGAGCGGCCGGTTTAGCGTTGCCCCCCTTGCGCTCGGGTATCGGGGCGGCTTTTGGATCAACGACGGCAGATTGCGCGTGAAAGATCGCCTTCCATTTACCGCCGTCGCGCACGTATACGCTCGCCGTCCAACTCATCGCCGGAATTTTTTGCCCGCCGCATGTGCCGTCGATGGTTGTCTTGTGTGTGATCAGCGCAGCGTAATTGCTCAGCAGACTGACTTTCTCGTCAGACAGCGCATAGCTATTGATGTCGTAATCTGTGCCCGTGTATTCCTTTGTCGCTGCTCCCTTATCGAGCCTGGACGAACCCCAACCGACGAACTTGTCCGAAAGAAAGGTGTCCCAGAACTTCGCCTCCTTGGACTTCCACGCTTCGTATGCACTCTTCTCGAGCGTTACAAGTGCGGCGGTGTTTGCATCGTTCGCCAGCGCATTTGCGGAGCAGGCTGTGAAAACAAGAGCGGTCGCCGCGGTTGAAACCGAACACTTGCGCTTGACCATAAATTGTCGCCTCGAGCCGCAGCTCCGTCCATCGGTTTCTTTGCCGTATTTGCGGCGCGGCCCTGCAGTTTCAGCGATCCATGCTCAATGCGTTGCCTTGCTCGCCTCGCGGGCCTGGCGGGCGGCCGGGTCGAGGCAGTCGATTTGCTGGGCCGCCGGCACATGGGCGTTGTCGAGTCGGCACCGCAGGCGGGAGGCAAAGCTCTTGATGTCCGCATCGAACTCCTTGAAGTCCATGCGCTGGCTGTTGTTCCCGCGCAGGGCGACGAACTCCGCCAGGACCTCGTTCGAAGTGCTGTCCGAGATCTGCGCCTGGATTGCCGCGCCCATGATGTCGTACTTCTGCATCATGTCCTGGAGTGCTTTGACGCCGGCATTGACGACGAAGCCGATGGGCGTATAGGCGAGCAGGCGGCGCTTCTTCTTCTGGAGGCTCAGATCAGTCACCGCGATCTTCAAATACAGCACGCTTGGCCCGGCAGCATCCACGACTCCGTAGCCGCCCGCCTTCATCGCGTCGCTTACATCGGTGCGCACGAGCGTTGCGATTGCCTCAAGATCGGTAGGCTTGGCGCCCTTATAGTCGGATGTGGCGCTGATCAGCACCTCAGGCTCATCCACCATGATGGAATTGTACTTCGCTATCCGTTCGAAGACGCCCGGCGGTACGTACAGAAGGTCAGTACCCGCGTTATTGGGTAACGGCGTCGCCTGCAGCTTGCTGTAGTCACTGAGAAACGTTTGGTCGTATTCCTGGGCAGCCGCGGCTACGCCCGTCAGGCCCCAGGCGAGAACCGCGGTCGCTGCAATCATCGTGATTCGAAACTTGTTCACGGAATGCTCCTTTTGCGTTGTTTTTTCAGGGTGCTATCCCTCGTGTCAGGTACAGCATGGCCTCGAGGGGCAAAGTCGGGCGCCTCGGGCGGCCGAAACTCCACACCGAGAACACCTGGGGTCCGTATCTCCTTCCCCTATTTCCAAAACCGTAATGAACCTAGTGCCTACAGTCAATGGCAGGATGATGGCTACCATCTCACGGTTCTCGAAAACGACTCTCGCGGCGCAATCGCCTCTGGGAGCACAAATGGGTTTAGCGAGGCGTTCGAGGAACTGGACGAACTTCTCTTCACCCCGGGCGCGAGCGTGGGACGGGCATGAACCCGTGCTCACGCTGCCGCTTTCAGCGCGCTAGTCCTAAAAGCCGCACTTCGGCTTGTGCTCCGTCGATCGGCGGACCTTCAAGCGCACGCCCAAGCCCAGCGCGGCCGTGATGGCGACCATCGCTCGCGCAAACGCAATAGGGTAAGCGGAGCCCAGCAGGCCCTAATTAAGCATCGTCGGATTTTTGTTCGACGCCGGGCCGCGCCGCCTCCCACGCAAGCCAAAGCGCGCACACACTGCCAACAATGACAATCGGTAGAAGGTCCATGAGCAGCTGTGAGGGTCGATGACCCGCGGCCTTGAGCATGCCGCCGAGCTTTGGCCCCACAATAGAACCAATTCGCCCAAAGGCCACCGCCGCCCCGACCCCAATGCCGCGAATGCGGGTGGGATAGGTGACCGGCGCGACCGCGTAAAGAAAGGCCTGCGCGGCGAGTACGGCACTTCCCAACACGAATACCACCGGGGCAACAATGTTGAAGTCCGGTGGTAACCTGGCTAGCAAGACCAGCAGCAGCGGCAGCATCGCAAATACGACGATCGTCGCGCTATTTCGCAGGCGGCCGCCAAGCAGGTAGCCGATCAACACCGCCGACAGCACGCCACCCAAATTGAAGCCAATCTGCGCGCCGGCAGCCTGGATTCGGGTGAAGCCATCGCTCACCAATAACGTCGGCAACCAATTCAATAGGAGATAGAGGAGAAGTAACTCAAGCAAAAAGCTGGCCCAAAGCAGCAAGGTACGCCGCGCCCTGCCGTGAGTGAACAAGGCCACGACACTGCCTGCTTTTAACAACGCCGCAGTTTGTCGCTCGCGTTGGAACGCGGCCGACTCCGGCAGCCAGATAGCCATCAGCGGAACCAATAGCAGCGGGAGCACACCCCCGAGGATAAATACCGTGCGCCACTGCGTGCTGGCGATGAGCATGATCAGCAGACTTGCCCCCGCCCCACCCAGCGGCATTGCCGCGTACACCATGGCGACGCTGGCACTTTGGTGCCTAGCTGCACTGCTTTCGGTCACAAGTGCCAGCAGCATGGGCAGAGCCCCACCGAGGCCTAGCCCGGTAAGTGCGCGCGCCCAAATCAACGACTGGATGTCCGACGCAAAGGAGGTTAACAGAGAAAACAGACCGAACAGTCCGATTGAGGCGACCATAACCCTTTTTCGGCCAATGCTGTCAGCCAGGCGCCCGCCGACCAGCGCACCAAAAAAAAAGTCCAAACGTGCTGGCACTGAAAAAGGTGCCGAACTGATCGGGACTAGGTTTGAGTTCGGCACCGATACCGGCAGCGGCTACGCCGGCTGCCTGCAAATCGATTCCCTCACAGAGCGCGGCCAGAACACAGAAGAGGATTGTCACGGACCTGCCGGGAATGTGAGCCGTATTCGTATTCAAGTGCGCGCTCGGACTCGCATGGCCATCAAAGTATGATAGCTGATGGCGGGAGAGTTGGCTTTCACAGCACCAATAGTACGGAAACTTGCGCATCCAGTTGCTAGGATCCATGCGGCGCGAGAACTCGATGGGAGATGACTATGCGATCCGCACAACGAAAGGTCCCTAGTTTCTCTTTATACGGTGAGCATGCGGATTCGGGGGCGCACAAAGATTCACTGCACATCGAAGACATCCAATCGCGCAGCCGCAAATACTTGTGGCGCATCGGAACGCATCGGCACGAGCTTCTTTGTCAATGCATCTTGGTGACCGCCGGGCCCGTCACTGTGGTGCTCGAGGAGTCGCAGAGAAGCTTCAATGGTTCCGCGGTGATGATTGTTCCGGCCGGCACCATCCATAACTTTCGCTTTCGGCCAGACACACAAGGCTACGTGCTGACGCTGAATCTTCAGCAGGTGCTGAGCGTCGTCCCGGTTTTGCATCAGGCGCTGATCGAAACGCTGTTTGCAGTTCCGCGCGCCATCGATCTTTCGTTCGACGCATCGCTCGCTGCGCGTGCGGCGGAGCAGTTCGAATGCCTGCTGCATGAGTTCAGACGACCGGAGCGGACCTTGGAGCCGATCGCCAGCTGGTTGGCGTGCTGCGTGCTCTGGGGCTTCGCGGCGAGGTCAGGCACGGCGATGTCTGCCGATATGCATTGTGGCCAGGACCTCGATCGGCTGCGGCAATTCCGGTTACTCATGGAGTCGCACTATGCGGATCATTGGCCGGTGGAGCGCTACGCCCGGCAGCTGCAGTTGTCCGAAACCAGTCTGAATCGACTATGCCGCCGGTTGGCCGGCGGCACGGGCTTTGACTTGGTACAGCAGCGTTTGGCACTCGAGGCGCGCCGGCGCTTGATCCATGCACACGGTTCGGTGAGCGGCATTGCGAGTGAATTGGGCTTCAAGGATTCGGCCTATTTCTGCCGATTTTTCCGTCGCCACAGCGGGGTGTCGCCAAACGAGTTTCGGCGGCGCCACGCTGGCGGATAAGTACCGAAACGCACCCCGATCGTGCAATAACGGGTCAGACGGCGCTGCTACGCTGCGTGCAATCCATATGGGAAGCGCGTGATGGATCGCACCCAAGTTGCAATCATCGGTGCGGGCCCCTCGGGCCTGCTGCTATCACAGCTACTATATTTGAACGGCGTTGACAACGTCGTCCTCGAGCGGCAGAGCCGCGAGTATGTCGCGGGCCGCATTCGCGCCGGCGTGCTCGAGCAGGGTACCGTCGATCTGCTTGTGGAAGCGAAGCTAGGCGCAAGAATGCTCCCCGAGCGCCTGCTCCATGAGGGCGTTTCCCTGGCGTTTGCGGGGCAGACCGTGCGCATCGATTTGAAGCGTTTAACGGGCAGTTCGGTTTCGGTTTACGGGCAAACCGAAGTCACCAAGGATTTGATAGACGCGCGTACGGCGGCCGGCGCGAAACTGATATTTGACGCAGCCGAGGTTGCAGTTGCGGAATTCGACGGCGCGCACCCGCACGTGCGCTATCGACACAATGGTCGGATTAACGAACTCACCTGCGATTTCATCGCCGGATGCGATGGATATCACGGAGTTTGCCGTCAAAGCATTCCACAAGCAGCGCTGCAGACGTTTGAACGCGTCTATCCATTCGGTTGGCTGGGAATATTGGCCGATGTGCCGCCGGTCAGTCACGAGCTGATTTATTCAAATCATGCCAGAGGTTTCGCGCTATGCAGCATGCGCTCCATGACCCGCAGCCGCTACTACGTGCAATGCGGATTGGAGGAAAAATTGGAAGCTTGGCCTGATGCCCGATTTTGGGATGAACTACGATCGCGCTTACCCAACGAAGTTGCGGCGAAGGTCATCACGGGTCCCTCGATCGAGAAAAGCATCGCACCGTTGCGCAGCTTCGTGGTGGAGCCGCTGCGCTTCGGTCAGCTTTTTCTGGTGGGCGATGCGGCACACATCGTTCCTCCCACCGGCGCGAAAGGCTTGAATCTTGCCGCAGCGGATGTTCGCGTGCTGTATCAGGCCCTGGTCGAATACTACCGCACGGCTCGCACGAATCTTCTCGATCGGTATTCCGAACTAGCCCTGCGTCGCGCGTGGCTGGCGGTGCGATTCTCCTGGTGGTTCACTTCGATCATGCACAAATTTTCGGACGACCCGTTCAACTACAAGCTGCAGCTCGCGGAACTCGATTATTTGAGCCGTTCGAGCGCGGCCTTGACCAGTCTCGCCGAAAACTATGTAGGACTACCGTTCGAAACGCTTAGCTAAGCTGGTGAGATATCGTCGCGCTGGAGACGCCGCAGCTCTCACAAATTTTTCCCAAGGAAGAGTTGATCGGATCGCTGGTACGAGCCGTGGATCACGTCCCCGCGCGCAGTGAAGTGGGGCTGCACTTGTGCTACGGCGACCCGGGCGGTAAACACGTCGTAGGCCGAAGGATCTGTCGCAGATAGTCGAACTTGCGATTGCAATTAAAGCGCGCGCGGCACCCGATCGCCTGGCTCCACATGCCAGTGCCGCTGACGCGCACCGACGCCGCATACGTCGCCGCCTTGCAGAAACTCGAACGGGTTCAGGATACTGACCTGTATCTTGGCCTCGTGCATCTCGCGGACGGTCTCGAGGGCGCGGAAAAGCGCATTGCAGCCGCTAGCTCCCGTTGTCAGGGACTTTGGGATCGCGACCGAATGCGGACTCGGACGTCGCCCGAAGGACAAAATCTCCGAGATTGTTTCGTTGCATGCGGGAATTGCACGCTCTGACAAATTCGCGGAGCGCTAAAGTCCAGTAGAGCGAGTATAATCAATATTTTACGATTCTTTCCTGCGAATTTACTACGCTATTCTTGCGTAGGGTTCGACGTCAGCCGCCGCCGTTACCAACGATAGGGCCTGGCGCAAAGTTCCGGATATCAAGACGCTCACTCTTTCCGATTGGATAACGCTGGCGTCGCACTTGTCATCAGCGTCGTCGTGACTCCTGTGCAAAAAAATAGCTAGATCCAGGCACAGAATTCGCCGATCGATGCGGGGCCCTGCGTCCGCAGCGCAATCGGGCAAACGATATGTGCCTTAGGTCCATTAACGAAGTGTTCTCAAGAAGAATAGCATTGACCTCCTCGACGACGACACTACCGATGCGGATTAGAGTAAACCGCTGGTCAGAAACTAAAGGATGGCCCACTGCATCTGTGAGGGGAGAACGCACAATCATGGGCGTCATTAAGATGGTCTGGCTGAACGCAGCCATGATAGCGGTTGGATTGGTGGGCTGTGTATCCACTGGCCCGAGTTGGAACCCTGGCGCACCGGATGCAACAACTGTAGAACACTACACGCTCGCGATGAAGGCAATCCAGGCGAAATCCAAATATGATGCGCAGGCCGCATTCTACCTTTTGCGCTCGGACGTCATGCGGATGCATACGAACATAGTGGATTTACAAGCCGCGCTCGCGATTTTGTACAGCGTGAGCAACGCGGTGGACAAAGAAGATTGGGCGACTGCGCAGAACGGCGCGCTTGCTTTGCAAGCGAGTTATGGCAAGCACTAGCGAAATCAGATCACGAGGGCGCCTTGGGGATTGGCACCCACGCAACTACAGTGGTGCCCATGCCGGGACTGCTTTGAATGTCGAGCTTTCCGCCCAACGAGCGGATCCGCTCGCGCATACTTGCATGACCGACGCTCGGCCGACGAGCGGGCGCGCCGGGGTCAAATCCGCCGCCATTATCGGTAACGGTAAGTAACAGACCGCCATCACTCAATGCCAGCGACAACTCCACCAAACTGGCTTTGGCATGGCGCGCAATATTGCGCAGAGCCTCCTGAGCAACGCGATAGAGCCCCAGTGCAACCTCTTTGGGCATACTCTGCGGAAGCCGGTCCGTCTTAACGTCTACTTGTACCGACTCGACGCGCGCGACGCGCTCGCACTCGGCTTTCAGCGCCTCGACGAGGCCGAGATCGTCGAGTACCGAGGGATGCAGCCGGTAAGAAAGGTTGTGCACATCCTCGCTCAATTGTACCAGTCCCCCGCGGATCGACCGACGCGTCTCGATGTCCGATGGCGACAGGCCACCCGCGGATAATTTGGCGGCATCGATCGCCAATCCCGCGAGCCGCTGCGTAATATCGTCGTGCAGTTCACGCGCGAGCCAGCGTCGCTCGTCTTCATGCGCGGTGATCAGACGTCCGCTCAAGGTTATTGCTTCTCCTTCCGCGCGTCGGCGGCGGATACGCTGCCACGCGAGTCCAATCAACAGTGCAGCCTGCAATAAAAAGATCGATATGGCAGTTGCGATCAACGTGCGATGTTCGTCCCATAACGAGGGCGGCTGAAAGCGTATCTCACTTCCCGCAGGCAGGCGCGCGGGGTCGATGTGCCAGTGCTTGAGTTCGCGCCAATCATAGACCGGGGCTTCATCTTCGACGACTTGAATCATCGGCTTCGAGGTGTTTTGGCCGCTCAATGCGCGCAACGCCGCGGCCGCCACCAGCTCACCTTCGCGATGTTGCGATTCGTAAGGGCCCCCGACGACACCGTGTCCAACTTCGCTCTCGGCCATACTGAAGACCGGGGCTGTTGATACCTCGAGCAGCCTTTGGAGCGCCACTCCGCGTTCGTACGGGACGCCTGCAGCATCGATCATTACGAACGCGTAGAGCACGGCGGAATGCGGCGGCAGAGCCGCCACCCGAGCGCGCATCTGGTCCAAGGTGAGGTCGTTGAGCCATTCTAATTTCACTCGATTCGCGAACTGAGCGAACTCCTTGCGCGAATCGTCCGCCCAGTACCTCTCGAGTGGTGTGTCTCCCAAAATTACCTCAATGGTTTGCGTGTCGGGGAGAACTCGCAAAATATTGCCAACAAAGCCTGGCACGTTCTGGTGATTGGCGACCGCGGCGTCTCCATCTCGAAGTGCGGACTTGGGTATGAATCGCTCGTCCAATCCAGCAATGACGAGCGGGGTCGCTGGGAACACCTTGTCCCGATTTTGCGGATAGACGGCGGCCGCAGGCGGGCCAACTGTTATGACCACATCGGGCGGTGAACCGGCAAAGCGGTGGCGCAGAAGTTCCAGAAATGCTTGCGCATCTTCCGATCCGGACGTCTGGCCCGCATCCAGCGATGCGTCATAGACGGCGATTGGCTCGCCCGATCCTTTCGCCAGCTCCGTGCGAATCGTGGCTACGATCAACTCGTAAGGTGCAAATTCCCGCCCAAAAGAATGCAACAACAAGACCCTTTTGGCGTCCTTCGCCATCGCGCCGGGTGCCACGCAGAACCCGACAAGCGCCAGAAGCAACGCGACTACCGAGGGGCCAACTCCGCACCGCGGCTCTATGTCTGGCGAACGCATGCTGATTCAAGAGGTGGCGCCGGGCGCAACTAAATAGAAGCTATCGAGAATGGCCGACAAGGCTTGCGAAAACCATGGCTGCTCCTGCCGCATGCACCGGCCACGATCGTTGCAACGGGAAGCATTAACGCAAATCAGGCGGGCGCAGTAGGCGACTTTTGAACTCTCTATTAGGGCTGGTGACGAATCAATTGGCCTTTGGTCACACAGCTGGGCTATTGGTCGTTTAGGTAGCGTCGGAACGCGCTGGTTCGCGCAACCCGCGCTTGTGGCTGGAGAATCAGACCGGGAGCCGTGCGCCTGTTTCACTTCAGCATCCCCGGATGGAAGGAAGATTCGCGCTGAAGTTACCGCTTACACCGGACGCCATGAATGGCGAGCGAATTGAGAACAGGAGAAATGATGAATCGCTACCTGCCGCGACACATAGGCCGATGGCTTTTGATTTCGGTCACTGCACCGCTGGCGGCATATGGAAGTCCCGACACGTCGATATCCGGTGACCTTCAGGAAATAGTGGTAACCGCGACCAAGCGAACCGAGAAACTTCAGCAAGTACCCTTACCGATTACCGTGTTCGACGGACAAGAACTTGCGCAACTGGGTGCTCAGAACCCGTTTGACCTTGCCGCCTACACGCCCGCCCTTCGGGTTGAGTCAGCCTTCGGGCTCGTGCAGCCAAGGTTCAATCTTCGCGGTGTGGGTACAGACGAATACGGCGCGAATGCGCAGGGTTCCGTCGGCGTTTATGTCGACGAGGTATATCTAAACAGCATCGCTACACAGGGGCTGAATTTCTTTGACATGGACAGGGTCGAGATTCTACGCGGCCCGCAGGGCACGCTGTGGGGGATGAACACGACTGCGGGGGCTATCACCTTTACGACGCGAACTCCGACTGACGATGTCAACGGATACGCATCCGCTAGCTACGGGAACTTTGACTCCCGTGTCATTGAGGCCGCGGTCGGTGGTCCATTGGTCGACGATAAGCTTCTCGGTCGGGTCTCTGCATTCTACAACAGCTTCGGAGGATACGTCCGCAATACGTATCTCGATACAATCGACAACAGTAACTCAGAATCGGCTGCTCGCGTGCAACTGCTTTGGAGGTTTGGTGATTCCGGGTCGCTGCAGTTGACCGGACATGAAGGCCATTTGAACCAGGTAGTACCTGTATTTCACGCCGGCTACGGACCAGACGGGGAAGATGCGAACGGGATAGGAACCAATGACGATCGCTACCAGGTAGCCGAAGATGCGCGCGGCCTGAGCACCCTCACTTCTTCGGGCGGCCTTGCGAAACTGAGCTGGTCCTTTCCCAACGATTGGCGAATAACGAATATAACGGCCGTCGAACAAAATACAGTCTCGCTCATCGTCGATGACGATGCTACTCAGCTGGCTATCGCCAATGAGGGTTATTTTAGCTCGGTCCAACAAGAGTCTGAGGAGTTCCGATTAACGTCACCTGACCGCGGGCCGGTGACCTGGATCGCGGGAGTCTTTGGGCTGTACGAGACTCTCAAGTTCCGCTATACGATTCCGCTGTTCGATACGAACACGCAGTCCAATATCGACACCCGCAACTACGCTGCTTTCGGCAGCACCACGATCCATTTCGCGGATCGGGTAACTGGCCGGTTCGGCGTGAGATACACGAATGAGAACAAGAGCATCGAGCAGCTGGGAGTGAACTACACGCCCTCCCCCGTGGATCAGTACAATGTCGCCTTATCGACGACACCGCTCGTTCCCTTTTTAAACTACAATCAAAGCGAGACTTGGAAGCAAACGACGGGCGATGCCTCATTAGATTACTGGATTGCTGAACGGGCAATGATATACGCCCGGGTGGCCAAGGGTTTCCGCGGAGGTACCTACAACACTGTGATCACGGGTCCCGGTCAGCAGGGCGCTGCCAATCCAGAAACGCTGATCGACTATGAGTTGGGAGCGAAGACGCAGGAGTGGGACCGTCGACTAACAATAAATGCCGCAGCATTTTTATATAATTACAGGGACCTGCAGGTGATCTTGCTGCAATCCGCCGGCGCGAAGCTGCAGAACGCGGCAACGGCCCGCGTTGACGGTGTCGAGTTTGAGGCGTCTGCTGCTCCAAATGATCATTGGCTCCTGCATCTTTATGGCAGTTGGATCGACGCCATCTACACAAGCTTTCCCAATGCGTCGGTGCCTGCCGCGCTTAATAGCGGATTGCCGGCCAACCTTGACAATCAACCGCTCGAGCGAGCCCCGAAGGATACGGCGGGACTGCTCGTCCGCTATTCGTTCCCGGTAACGCACGGGAGCGTGTCACTCGAAACGGATTGGCGCTACACAGGCAAAGTCATCTTTGCACCCTGGGTTGGGTCACGCAATCTGCAACCTGTTCCGTCACTGGCACCTTATCTACAAAACGTGTTTAACCTTACCACGCAAAACCCTGCAACGACGGGCAACGCTCGCGTCATATACGCCGCCCCAGGCGATAGATTGGAGGTGGCCGCATGGGCCAAAAACCTTACCAACGTTCAGTACAAGACCAACATGTTCAATTTAGTTTTCAACCGAAACGCCGGTATCTATTGGAATGATCCGTTGACCTACGGAATGACCGTTTCATTCAAGTTTGGTGGGCGGTAATACTCGTTCGAGTGACTTCAGGCGGCAGAAGGCAACCTTTTCTTCAGGTTTTGGCGCCACCGCACATAAGGTGCAGAAACAATCGCGCTGACGAGGAGATACAGCATCAGCGCCGGCGCAATCAGAGTCTCGTCCGGAAAGTTTCCGGCGGCGATAGTGAGGGCCACGCCCGGATGTCGGGTTGCGGTGGCGAGCGCCAGAACCGTTTGATGGTCGGAGTCGGGGCCTCCGAGCACATGCCCCAGCGCCAGGCCCACCGCGGTAAATGCGATGATTGCAAGGCCTGTGCCGCTGCCCAGCAACGAAATCATCGCCGGCCACAATTTAACGATCAGCGGTACGATGGAGATGATCAGCAACAAAATTCCGATCCTATCGGCGAGAGGACTGGCCCTTTCGGCGAACGCCGGACTCACGCGTCGCACGATCATACCGAACAAGAACGGCACGAGAACCGTCACTGCAACGATCTTGGCAATCGCCAAAGGTGCAAGACTAAATCCCCGAGTGGACAAGACTCCGACCAGCTCGACAGTCAATGGCGCGAGCACAATGGCCAGCAACGAGCTGGCACCGAGCAAACCGATCACATATTCCTGATTCGCGACCAGGGCTAGTTGCTTGCGCGGCAGAAATGGCGGCACGGGTGATATCGAGAGTGCGACCAGCGCAATCTCTATCGCGGGACGAAGCTCGACCAGCACGACCATCAACGCTGCAAAGAGTGGCAGCAACACATTCATCGACAACAACGAGCGCAGCAGCAATGACGGATTGCGGAACAATGAAGTCACCGCGCGAGCGGTGCATCTCAGTGCGACGCTCAATACGATCAGCAGGACGCTGAGCACAAGGGCCACGCGAACTAGTTGTGCAATACTCATGGCGAAGGGCAACGAGTCATTTTGGTGATTCCGCCATATTCTTAGAACAGGGGGCCCGAAATCTTAAGGCCCAACGTCCTGTTCGTCGAGACATCGGACGGCTTGGAGGCGGTACCATCCAGGCGCAATCCGATACGGTACTTGCCAAACCTCCGGCTAATACCCGCGGAGGGTCGAAAGCCGCTTGCACCGTCGTGCTGCGGAACGTTATTGATGAATGTTTCGCCACCCTGGTCGTAGTACATGCCGATGGAAAACCACATCTTTTCGCCGAAGTTATGACTGTAGTGCACGGTCAATGTGCCCAATGGATGTTGCGAGAGCTGGTTGGTTCCGTTGTAGGCATTGTTGTTCCCATAGAAACGTCCTCCGGCGTACAGGTCGATCCACGACACGCCCTCATCATGAGTGAGGGACAGATTCAGCAGCGGTGTGAATGTCCAGCGATTGCCTCCGGTATTCACCAGAGAATTGCTGTCGTACGAGCCAAGCGGCGCGTTGATCGTCAAGTGAAGGCTTGAGAAGGATTGCGAGGCGACGCTTCGGAACTGATCGATACGCAGCGCCGGAGCGCCGAAGAAATTGACATGGAAGGTGAGCCCCGGGTCGGTGAATCCCGTGGCCGACAGCTGACCGGAAGGTGTTTGGATTTCGACGTTGCTTCTGCCCCCGCTCAGTGCCACACCCCCGTACTGGGTGCCGAGTGGAAACGAATACAGCAGGCTGACAACGCCAGTGCGGACCGTGCCTTCGTTATTCGGCAAGCTAGCACCCGATTCGTCCACGAGGCCGGCGTTGACCGTGTCCGCCTTGGCGCCCACCAGGTCGATGAAAAACGACGTGGCGTCCACCGGTGTATTGAGATAATCACGCGGTCCCGCCGATTGACCCACCGACACCAAGGGTGAGAGCACTAGCAACGCCGCGATGCACATGGATGCCCGGTGCGACGTCAGCAACAGGAGCTCCTCGCGAACCGCTGGATTCCGAATGATCTCCATGCTCAGCCGGATATGTACTTCTGCAGCTGATCAATGGTGAACGCTTGCCCGGAGATCACCTCGCTCACCAGATCGCCCATCGAGATAACGCCCTCGAGCTTGCCGTCCTCTAGCACCGGAAGATGCCGAATATGATGACGCGTCATGGTTGCCATGGCATCAAGGACCGTCATCTGCGGCGTCACGGTAATCAAAGAAGATGTCATGATGTCCTTGACACGCACGTCTCTCGAGGATTTGTCTTTTAGAATCACTTCCCGACCATAGTCGCGTGCCGAGATGATGCCGACCAGGGCGCCCTCGGAAATGACAAGGACGGCCGCGACGCCTTTCGCGGCCATCAGCGCGACCGCTTCGTACACGGTCGCTCCCGGCGCGACCGAGCAGATCTCGTGCCCCTTCTTTTTAAGAACTGAACCGATTGATTCGATTGCCATAAATTATTTCCTTCTACAAATGCCAAGGGTCTTCGCTTGTCACGGCTCCCTGTTTGGTAGGCCCGCCCACTCCACCATTGCCTCGAGTCGATAGATCAGCGGCGGCATGGCGCTAGCGAGTGTGATCAGCGCGGCGTGCACACGGCCAAGACCGCGAGTCAGCTGATAGGATTGTTCGATGAGATCGTCCGAACGAACCTGGTGCGCCTGGGAGTTGCCCACTGAGATTATGATCTGTGTTTCGATCGCTGCTGTTACGCCGCTCGCGAGAATGCCAGCCCGGTCGGCGCTGAGTACCTGCGCCCGCCGGTAGCCGGCGAAGATAAGATCGCGTACCCGAGCCACCCAGGAAAGTAACGTGGGCAACGTCGACTCATCGCCGCCGAGCAGGATCTCTATCCGGGTGTGGCCGAATCGGATCCGTCCGAGCGCGCGCCCAAGAACATAGCGCAGCCGGTCGCCTTCCAAGGAGTCGAGCAGCACTGAAGGCAGCACGATGGTGTAGGGCGCACTGAACCCGAGGGTTTCGAGTTCGAAGCTGAACCGACGAACCACGAATACCCGCACGAGCGGCGCTTGGAATCGCTGCCGGAGTTCCTGCACCATCCGATAGATCTCTGGGAACTGCGTGGGGGTCACTTCCGCGCCGCGCAACAGGTTGTGGGTAACCGCCTGAAGCGAGGTTACGATCATCGCCATCCAGATCCCGGCGACACCGAGCAAGCCTGCCTTCTGCTTCAGCATGGCGGCTCCCACCAGCAGGACAGCGAGGGTCACCAGCGCGAGCCAAAGCATCGGCAGCTCCGTAGGGTGTCGGTATTCGAGCAGCCGCGCGTCGTCGAGACGCGGTGGCGCTGATGGGACCTTCAAGCGCCAGCCATCCCGTTCGGTGTTGGGGAATTCCATGCGATCCTTACCGGCGTGCGTCACGCTAACGCGCACGCGTCTTCGCCGCGCGCCGAATCCGACGCGGTTGCGGGCGGTCCCACAGGCGGAAGCCCCCTGCGAAGGCGTTGTCGTTGTCGCCCAGCCGACAAGCCTTCGGCAGTTTCTTTAACCGTTTGCTGTTGCCGCCGCCCAGAACCACATCGTCCGGCCGGAATGCATCGACTAGGTCCGCAACAACATTCGCGACATGGTTGCGCCACTTTTTGTTGCCGGCTCGCTCCTTGCCATGCAGGCCGAGATAATATTCGTAGGTGGACCTACGGTAGGGAAGGTGCGCCAACTCCATCGGCACGACCACGCCGTCGACCATCAGCGCCGAGCCCAGCCCGGTGCCCAAGCCCAGAAACAGCAGGGTCCCCGACCTGTAGCTGCCCACCGCCTGCATCGCCGCGTCGTTGATGATCTTGACGGGACAGCCGAATGCCGCCGCATAGTCGACGTTGACCCAGCCCCGAGCGAGGTTTTCGGGCTCGGTTATCGGCCGATTGTGCTTGACCACGCCCGGATAGCCGATCGAAATGCGATCGTACTTCCAGCCCCGCGCCAGTTTTTTCACGCCGGCAATCATCCGTCGGGCGGTCATCGTCGGCCCCGACTTGAACTTGCGGCGCTTGCCTTGGTTCATAGCCGCGACCTTGACAGTCGTTCCGCCAACATCGACTACCAGCACCTTCATCGCTCCTTCCCTTTCTATACGAACGCGCTAGGTCGAGTTGCGGAAAGCGTAGCGTTCGCGTACGCAGGGATCGGCAACCCCCCAAAATTCTCAGCCCGCGGGAATCCTGACGTCGCCGGTGTCCACCGCGTAGTCCGGCCTCGCCCGCGGTTCCGTTTGCAGCAATCTGGCGGTATCGAGATAACCCAATCCCAAAATCAGCGCGACCAATCCCGTCCAGCCAGTTTGATGGCTGGCCCCGATGCCGGCGCCATTGTCGCCATGGAAGTACTCGTAGAACAGCACCAAGTCTTTCCAGTGCGAGTCGGTTTGGAACTTCTCGGTTCCGCCATACACCGGCCGTCTGCCATTCTGATCGCGCAGGAAAATTCGGGACAGACGAGTCTGAAGTTCTTCGGCGACTTCGTGCAGGTTCATCTGGTGCCCCGATCCCGTCGGACACTCGACCTTAAAGTTGTCTCCAAAGTAGGAGTACAGCACCAACAGAGTGCGCAACAGCAGCACATTCACGGGAAACCAGATCGGCCCCCGCCAGTTCGAATTGCCGCCAAACAGCCCGGACTTCGACTCCGCCGGCCAGTAGTCCACCCGGAACTCGGTGCCGTTGTAGTGAAAGATGTAGGGCTCCCGTTCGTGATGGCGCGAGAGCGAGCGGATGCCGTACGGGCTCAGGAACTCCTGCTCATCCAGCATTCGCGCGAGGATCCTGCGCAGCTTGCTTTCGTCTGCCACCGACAGCATCGAGCGCCCATTCATCCCTGCTTCGCGTTGGAAGCTCAAAGCCCGCCGCAGCTCGCCCTGCGCCGCCAGCCGCTGGACCACTCGCTCCACTACGCGCGGGTACTTCTGGAACACGTCCCGGGACGCTACCGTCACTGCGCACAATGGCAGCAGCCCCACGAGCGAGCGAATCTTCAGCCGCATGGCCCGCCCGTCCGGTAAATGGAGCAGGTCGTAAAAGAAGCCGTCCTTTTCGTCCCACAGCACATCCTCGTGGTCCCCGATCTTGTGCATTGCCGCCGCGATCCACAGGAAGTGCTCCAAGTATTTGACGGCCATCTCTTCGTAGCTGGAATCGTGCGGCGCCAGCTCCAGTGCGATTTGCAGCATGCATTGGCTGAAAAAGGCCATCCACGCGGTGCCGTCCGACTGCTCCAGGCGACCCCCCGTCGGCAGCGGCGCGCTGCGGTCGAATACCCCGATGTTGTCCAGCCCGAGAAAGCCACCCTCGAACACGTTGTTGCCCGTCGCATCCTTGCGGTTCATCCACCAGGTGAAGTTCAGCGACAGCTTCTGGAACATACGCTTCAGAAAATTTACGTCGCCCTTGCCGCTGCGTTGCTTCTCGTACAGGTAGACGTAGCACGTCGCCCACGCGTGCACTGGTGGATTGACGTCACCGAAGTTCCATTCGTAAGCCGGGATCTGGCCGTTGGGATGCAAATACGTCTCCAGCAGCATGAGCTCCAACTGCTGTTTGGCAAAATCCAGGTCCACGAGCGCCAGCGCTGGAGTGTGAAACGCGAGGTCCCAGGCCGCGTACCAGGGATACTCCCATTTGTCGGGCATGGAGATCACGTGCTCGTTCACCATGTGGAACCAATGCGCATTGCGGATTCCCATTCGCTGCGCCGCCGCTGGGGCTGATGCCCCGTGCTCCTTCAACCACTGATCGACATCGAAATAGTAGTACTGCTTGGTCCACAGCATTCCCGCGAGCGCCTGGCGTTGCACGTTGCGCTCATCGATTCCCATCTTCGGTCCCGCCAGCCGGTCGTAGAATGTGTCGGCTTCCTGCAGGCGCAGCGCAAACAGGTCGTCGAATTCCTTGCCGAAAATTTCTCCGCGACCTTTGGCGCCCCGCTCGGAAAATTTTGTCGGTGGGCGCATACTCAGACGCAGGCGGATCACCTCCTGCTCGCCCGCTCCTACCTTCACTTGGTATTGCGCGGCCGCCTTGGTCCCCTGCTGCTGCGGATTCACCGCGTCCTTCGCGCCGTGCACGATGTAGTTGTTGATCCCGTCTTTAACGTATGGGGTGCGATTGGGCACAGCCCACAACCGCTCGTTGTTGCTCTCATTCTCGGTGAACAACAGGGGGACTTCGCCTTCGGCATAAAGATATCGCTCTTCCAGCAAGGGATGCTGAGCAGCGATCACGCCGCATCCCCGGCCGCGGTCCGCCGCCAGCGCGGGCCGTTCTGCCCCGTCGAACCACGACCAGGTATTGCGAAACCAGAGGGTGGGAAGCACTTCGAGTGAAGCGCCCTCGGGACCTCGGTTACACACCGTGATCCGGATCAGGATCTCCTCCGCGGTCTCCTTCGCGTATTCCACAAACACGTCGAAGTAGCGGTTCTGATCGAACACGCCGGTGTCCATGAGCTCATATTCCAAAGCCTCGCGTGCAAGACCGCGGTTGGTCTCCACGAGCAGGGCATAGGGGAAGGCCGCCTGCGGATACTTATAGAGATACTTCATGTAAGAATGAGTGGGCGTGCTGTCCAAGTAGAAGTAGTACTCCTTGACGTCTTCGCCGTGATTGCCCTCGCTGTTGGTCAAGCCAAAAAGACGCTCCTTGAGGATCGGATCCGCACCGTTCCACAGCGCCAGCGCAAAGCACAGCTGCTGCTTATCATCGGAAAATCCCGCCAACCCGTCCTCACCCCAGCGGTAGGCGCGCGATCGCGCATGGTCGTGCGGAAAGTAGTCCCATGCCGTGCCGTGCGCACTGTAGTCTTCGCGCACGGTGCCCCATTGCCGTTCGCTCAAGTAAGGTCCCCACTTCTTCCAAGGAACATTGGAGCTGCTCGCTTCGCGCAGCCGCAGATCCTCGCCGGCAGAACTCATCTTGGTCATTCCGGGTTATGCCAGCCGCCAATGTCGGCCGCCAAGCGGTCCGCTTCGGCAGGTCCCCATGACCCCGGTTCATACATATAAGTGGGAGCGACATTCCCCAGCAGGTGTTGGACGACGGCCCACGACACCTCGACTGCATCCTGCCGCACGAACAGAAGCGGCTCGCCTCGCATGGCATCCGTGAGCAGTCTCTCGTAGGCGTCCACTTCATCGCCCTGTGCGTCTTCGACCGCCAC
>Ga0207049_1041_pt1 | contig 22697 bp, 18 predicted proteins | sample Alteio_BWMinCont_63_FD_153305 | JGI IMG/M metagenome (GOLD analysis project Ga0207049, IMG submission 153305) | Enriched cells from forest soil in Barre Woods Harvard Forest LTER site, Petersham, Massachusetts, United States -... | ecosystem: Environmental > Terrestrial > Soil > Temperate forest >... | reverse complement strand
CGATTGATCGCGAGACCGGAAATTTGACGAGGCTAAAGGAATATCCGATGGGAAGGGCTCCCAACTGGATTGAGATAGTCAGGCTGCATTGACCAGCCTCAATCGGGTTCACTTATCAAGGCGATTACGCCCTCGTTGATGTGCCGAATTCCTACAGGTGGAATGTCCACATGCGAATTTGGCTGTGCGTTGCCCGGTGGCTCGTGCAGGTATCGGCATGAGGCGTAGTTTTATAGCACTGGCTCGCGATCAGCTTGGCAGTGAGGCCACCTTGGCTTCAGTTCGCGCAGAAGGGATTATAATTGACAACTTTTTGGGATAGCGAACTAACGGGAGATCATTTTGGACCACACGGCCGAGAAGTTTGTCAAATATGCAACAGCGCTCAGTTCAGCAGATCTGACGCCTGACGCAATCCACGCAGTTAAAAGAAGCGTTGTCGATTCTATCGGCTGTGCTTATGGAACTTTCAATGATGAACCACTCAAGGCCATTCGTAACCTTGCATCGCAGATGAGCGCCGTGAGGCCTGCTACTATCATCGGTACTGAAATCAAAAGCGTGCCCGATCTAGCAGCGTTCGTTAATGGCGGCATGATAAGGTATGGGGATTTCAGTGACGACTACTTTGGCCTCAGCGGCGACAATGGTCCTCATCCCAGCGATAACATTGGCGGAGTTCTCGCGGCCACGGAATGGGCCGGTGGAGATGGCAACGCCTTAGTGCTGGGCATCGCCCTCGCGTACGAAGCGTGTGGACAGATTACCGATCAATGCAGCATGAGCGCGCACGGATGGAATTATTCCATCCATCATTCGATCGCGACCTCATTGGGAGCGGGAAAGGTACTGGGCTTGTCCGAGGAGCAGATGCGCCACGCGCTCAGCCTGGCCGTGGTTCCTAATATCAGCCTGCTTCAGTCCCGGCTCGGTGAGTTGTCCAACTGGAAGGGGTTTGCGGGCCCTAACGGCAGCCGAAACGGGCTGTTTGCGGCGCTGTTGGCCAAGGAAGGTATAACCGGACCGGCAGAACCGTTCGAGGGCCAGGCCGGCTTTAAGAAGCAACTCAACCAGAACTTTGAGCTTGGCACGTTCGGCGGTAACGGATCGCGGTTCAAAGTCGAAGGCACTTTCTTCAAATACCTTCCTCTCAATTATTCGGGGCAGCTGCCCACCGGGACGGCTTTGGAGCTTCGTGAGAAGGTCAAATACCAGGACATCGAATCTATTTGCGTTTATCTCGTAAAACGTTACGCGGTTGCACGTGCGCATCATGCAGAACTGTGGAATCCCCACTCCCGCGAGACGGCGGATCATAGCTTGCCATATCAGATAGGCGCCGCGCTGGTTGATGGCGAGATCAGCGCAAAGACGTTCACGCCCGAACGCTTCCGTGACCCGGCTATTCTGGCTTTGGTGCAGAAGATCCGCCTTGAACCCGATGAGGCGTACACGGCGGTTTTCCCGCAGACTTTCAATTGCCGCTTTGAGGTAACCTTGAAATCGGGGGAGATGATTACCTTGCATAGAATCAATCCCAAAGGGCATCCAAGTAATCCCATGAGCGACAAGGATCTTGAAGAGAAGTTTTTGAAGCAGGCCGATTGCGTGCTCCCCAAACAGCAATCACGCGCGCTTCTCGATCAGCTGTGGCGGTTGGAGAAGCTGAGCGACCTAAAGCAGCTTTTTGCGCAGATGGTGGTGCCCGCCCGGGATAGACCAGTGTGAAGCGGCGATACCGTCTTTCCTGCTAATGTTTATCATTGATGACGTGTTTGCCGTGCTACTCACGCACGCTTGTAGTGCGCCGAAACTTGACATGCCCGCGTGTAATCACTAAGCGCCTGCCGGCGAACTCAATGCTGGCATCGAGCATGCGCAGATAAATGATTCGCCTGCAATAAGGGAAGGCAATTTCGGGCGAGTGGAATTGAAGTCCTGCCGCCACCAACCAGCTGGTATGAGGCACCGCGAGCGTATAACTAATCGCCTGCATTGATCCGCTTCATGACACCCGTTCGTTCCTGGGGCCGCTTAAGAACAGTGTCTCGCCTGCTACATTGCCTCCGCATAAACATATCCCGATGGCGTTCCGTTTATGACTGTTCTCTCCAGATAGCGGGTCTGAGTCTTATCGAAATCATTTGCCGCCAAATGCATGAGGCAGCGATTGTCCCAGATCAAAAGGTCCTCTTTTTGCCAGCAATGACGATAGATGAACTGCGGGCGTGTCGCATGCTTGCATAGAAATTCGAGTAAAGGCCCAGACTCGTCCGCGCTCATGCCTACAATTTGCTTGACCTTTTCAGACAAATAAAGCGATTTTCGACCGCTATCGGGGTGCACTCTTACGAGCGGCTGTGCTATCGGTGGATAGCGCCTCATGGATTCCGCCAAGCGCTCGGGGGAGGATTTATCGATGCGTCGACGCCGAGTATTGAGTCCGATTGGATGAACGCCGTATAGTCCGTCGAGTATTTTTTTCATTCCATCCGACAGACTCTCATACGCCGCGTACATATTCGCGAACATCGTATCACCGCCAACGTCGGGAATTTCAACGCCATGCAGGGTCGTGGCCTTGGCGGGTGTCAACGTATGCGAATGGTCAGTGTGCCAGAACCTTCCCACATAATCATCCGTAGGCTTCCAATCTGGGTTCGGCTTATGGACTACCGTCAAGATTTGCGGATATCCCTCGAGGCGCATTAACGGCGCGGCGTCATTGCTTTCAACCTCTCCGAACCACTGACTCATTGCGATGTGCTGCTCGCGGGTAATCGATTGTCCGCGAAACAACAGCACGCTGTATTCGAGAAATGCAGCGCGAAGCCAGCTTAAGCTTGCCTCGTCTATTGGGTGTCCAAATTGTAGGCCGATGATCTCTGCGCCGAGACTATACGATAAACGCCGAGCTTGTAGATTCATGTAACCTCCTCTTACTCATACCGCCATTGGGGATTGGTCTTCATGGTCGACATGGATCGTTGGGTTTCGCAAGGTGTTGCGCCAACGCGTGCTGATAGGGCTCTCAGAAGATAAGGGGGCGCAAGATCTGACGATAAAGTCTCCCGGAGCGTGGTCAATATAGCATGGGGTAATGCGGCCAGCAAGAGCGAGCGCGTCTGTTAGAGGTTGCGAGTACGTTTCCCGCCGTGGGTTTAAGCGAGTGATTTATCCGGTCGTCAGGCGCGCTCACGAAGCGGGCTAAGAGGTGAGTCGGGCAAATCTGAAACGGGATATAACGGAAAGATGAGATTAAACGAGGCGTACCACCATTGGCGTGTGGCGCAGGTGCCCCGATTTGGGGTTGAGCGGTCGACCAAGAAACTGACCAAGACGGGCATTGCCTACACGGAGGCTACCCGTCACCAGGCTTTACTCCACCCGGGAATACCTCACCGCGGATTCGCTTCGCGTGCGCTTCAACCATCGAGCGGACTAATCGAGTTCATCGGCATTCGCCTGCGACATCTGCGCGGGATCGATTCTAATCACCGGTGTGCGCGGCACGCATGCCGGAAATTGCGCTATGATATGGCTAGGATGGGAAGATTCCCTTACCGCCATGGAGGTGGGTATGGCGTTGGTACTGGCAATGGCAGATATCGCCCCGAATCAAATAAAGCGTGCGACGGGACGCGGCGCGCCGGGGGGGGCGCACACCGATTTTTTCAAGGCTACGCGAGAGGCGCCCAACGGGCCCAGCGCTTATCTGGTGCACAATGGTCCGGCCCGCAAGTCCACCGCGCATTTTCATGAGGTTGATCAATTCCAGATCATTCTTGAGGGCAAGGGCACATTCGGGCGGCACGAGGTTGCGCCTTATAACATTCACTTCGCGCGTGCGTTCACTCCTTATGGACCACTGATGTCCGATAAGGAGACCGGGTGGACTTTCATTACCTTGCGCACTTGCTATGATCCGGGGGCGCAACGCATGTCGACGGAGGCCCAGAAACTCAGGCAGATCGCAGATCGCGAACCGTGGCAGGTACACCAAAAGGTCATACTTCCGGTTGTACCTGGCGAAGGCGTTGACCTGCAGGAGGTGCCCAAAATCAAGGATGACCGCGGGCTATGCGCTTACGCCTTGACCTTGGCGCCTCATACCGGGACCCTTGCGCCGGATCCATCGCGGGGCAATGGCCAGTTTGTGCTCGTTACCAAGGGCGGCCTAATTTACCAAGGCAAGTAGCACAAGGCGCTGACCGTTGTATTCATCAAGGCTGAGGAACATGCCTTTAGGATCCAGGCAGGCGCAGAAGGGCTGCAAGGGATGATCGTAAACTTTCCACGGCTCAAGCAGACCGCCGCAAACGTTCCCGGATGATCCTATGTTGCAACTGGCATGCACAGGTGATTTGGCCAGCGGGGCCCGTTTTTGTACGATGAGGCGTTCGGTATCTCTTGAACTGCGGCATCGTGCCCGGCGCGTGCTTGAAAGATGTACATAAAAGCTGGAATGTCCCAGCTTGCTCGGCCTGCAAAAGTGAGTTTCAGATTGTCGGGGACTAGGCAAAGGTTCGAACACGTAGCGTCGCCTGCGTTTGCAATGAGTGTTCCGGCTGACGCAAGCCAGTTATATGGTTCATGCTGCGATATGGATTCATTGTTTGATGGCGCAGCGCGCATAGGTCGAAATCGACATCGTATTCGTTTTACCGACCTTCGATTCGGATTGGAGCATATATGGCATATGATCTGTTGGTCAAGAACGCCAGAGTGATCGATGGCTCGGGCGCGCCCGCTTTTCGCGGTGACGTGGGCGTGTGCGACGGAAAGATCGCGGCGATCGGTAAGTTGCGTGGCATTGCAAGACGTACAATTGATGCTGACGGGTTAGTGGTGACGCCGGGTTTCGTGGATACGCATTGTCATTACGATGCGCAGGTCACGTGGGATCCTTTGTGCACGTTTTCGTGCTACCACGGCGTGACCTCGGTGATTATCGGCAACTGTTCGCTTGCACTCGCGCCGGTGCGACCCGGCGGAAAGGAGCGGCTCTCGGAGTTTCTTTCGTACGTGGAAGCCATCCCCATGGAGGTGCTGCAGACCATCGACGTAACTTGGGAAACAATACCCGAATACATGGCGACCCTGGATAAGCGCTTGGGAGTGAATGTAGGCAATCTAATCGGTCACACCGCAGTGCGTCACTATGTCATGGGCAGCGAGAGCCAGGGCCGACCGGCGACGCGCAACGAGATTGAGGCGATGCGCGAGATTGTACGGGAGGCCATCACCGCAGGTGCGCTGGGGTTGTCGCTGTCCAAAGTGCAAGGGCATTACGACCCGCAAGGCGTACGAATTCCGGCGTTATGGGCGAACGACGACGAGATTTTTGCGCTGGGCGACGTATTGGCCGAACTTGGCACCGGTGTTATTCAAGCTGGCGGTGGCCGCATTCCAGAAATGAAAGACCGATTAATGAGCCGCTTGTCTGAAACTACGGGTCGCCAGGTTGTCTACAGCAACCTGTGCTACTTGGCCAAGGATCCTGAAGGCTGGAAGCATCAAATGGCGGTGGTGGACGAGACAGTCAAGTCCGGAATCCGCGCCAATCCCATGGTTTCGCCCAATAGAACGACTTATCGTTTCACTATGCGCAACTCCCAGGTGTTTCGCGGCGTGCCAACGTGGCATCCAATCCTGATCGCGAAAGACGAGGACAAACTGCGCGCCTACCGCGACCCGGACGTGCGCAAGAAATTGCACCACGAGATCGTCGAGTGGACAGCGCCCCCGAGCAATCCGATGGTCGGTCCGCGCTGGATGGACACAATCTGGGTGGATAAGCCTGTACTGCCGAAAAATGAGTGTTTGCAGGGTAAATCCATTCGCCAGCTGGCCGAAGCGCAGGGTAAAGGCATCATCGATGCTTTTCTCGACCTAGTGGTTGAAGAGGACCTCGATACTGGTTTTATGCTGGAAGCTCAGAACACCGACTCGGAAATCATGGCCAAGCTCCTCAATTATCCAAATGCTTACATCGGCCTGTCCGACGGCGGTGCCCATGTTCAATTCCGCGGCGGTACCGATTACAGCACTCAGCTCTTATCGTACTGGGTACGCGAGCGCGGCATCATGTCGCTCGAGCACGCCGTTAAACAGCTCACTTTCGATTCGGCCTCGGTGTTCGGCATTTATGACCGCGGGCTGCTGCGTCCCGGTTTGGCAGCCGATATCGCAATTTTCGACCCCGACACTATTAGTCCGCTGCCCTCGGATAAGGTCCACGATTTGCCCGCCGGCGCGTGGCGCTTAAGGGAACTCCCAACTGGCATCCACTATACGATCGTCAATGGCGAGGTGCTTATTGAGAAGGGTGTTCCCACCGGGGCACTGCCGGGACGCGTGCTAAGAAACGCGCTCTATCACACGCGCACTGAGGAGTCGTGCTGAAAAAGTTCGCTTCCCGTAACGATGATGAAATCAATAAGTTGAGAAGAGGAGGATTTTCGGTGGTTTATCATGACCGTATGGGGCACCATCGGATGTATCAAATGGCTATGTGAGCGTTACGCCTGCATAGATTTAATACCCACTTTGGAAAGGGTATGGATTAGTCGATCGGTTGCGCAGCATGATGAAGACGTGATGGCAGCACAGGTTGGACCCACAAGAACTCAAACCTGAATAGGTTCTGGCGCCGTAAAGCGCGCCGTGGAGATGGGCCCGTTCTTGGCCAATTCCACTCGGGCCCGCAGCCGGATATCCCGGACTTCAATAAGACCGGATATAAGACGGCACCATTAGCTCGTTGATCATCACTCCCGCGTTTCCTGCCAAACGGACGACGTCCATATAATTCGCTATGCTCTTACGCATTATTGTATGGATGTTTTCTTTTCAAATTGCAATCTTGTGGAATGGGTGGACCTATGCCCAGAACTATCCAATAAAACCGCTTCGCATTATTACCTCTGAAGTCGGTGGAGGATCAGATGTCATCGCACGAATAATTGCTAATGGCCTTACGAGTGCCTTAGGGCAACAGGTGATAGTAGACAATCAAGGCGCTGCTGGCGGTGCTATTGGAGCGGAAATGGTCGCAAAAGCGCCGCCTGACGGTTATACCATGCTGTTTCAAGGTAGCAATATATGGCTTCTGCCTTACTTGCGGACCTATGTGCCGTACGATCCGGTAAAGGATTTTACCCCGATTATGTTGGTTACGAGTTCGCCCAACATGCTAGTCGTTCACCCATCGGTGGAGGCAAGTTCTGTAAGGGAGTTGATTGCTTTAGCGAAAGCTAAGCCAGGAATACTTAACTATGCTACGGGTCTCATAGGCGGATCGACCCATCTGGCTCCTGCGTTGTTTAACGCAATGGCTAACGTTGACATCGTGCAAGTTACCTATAAAGGAGGTCCTGCAGCATTGACTGATTTGATCGCCGGCAGAGTGCAGATAATGTTCCCCACCATTGGTTCTGGATTGCCACACGTAAAGTCAGGAAAGTTAAGAGCTCTGGCGGTTACCACGGCCCAGCCATCTGCACTGTTCCCGGGATTGCCGACAATAGCGGCATCGGGACTGCCGGGATATGAATTTATAAACGTAACGGGCATGTTTGCAACAGCCAAAACCGCAGCGACTATCATCAATCTACTTAATCAAGCAATTGGACGGGTTGTCAATCAGGCGGATGTAAAAGTGAAGTTGCTTAGTGTTGGAGATGAGGTAATAGGAAGTTCGCCAGAGGAATTTGCAACTGCGATAAAGGCTGATATGGCGAGAATGGGTAAAGTAATTAAGGAAGCTGGCATTCGCGACGATCAGTAAATTACCGGTGTTGGGGATCTCATATTGAGTATATCGACTGTCATTCGACTGATGGAAGTGCAATGCTGCTGTACCGCGCATATTAATGTGTGCAACTGCCGATTGCAGGATGCGTTTTTTCGATGGTGACTGACGATATTATCGACCAGGTGCATAAGCGGGAGAAGCAGGCATGAATACGGCAATTCAGGGTAGTGAGCACAAGATAACAGACCGCATACAGCAACGGCTCACCAACTATGCTTGGGACATGAATTACGATGCCCTTCCGCGAGAAGCGATCCATGCTGCAAAAGTTCGAATTATCGACACCCTCGGTGCCCTAATCGGCGGTTTTTATGGCGAACCCTGTCGTATTGCTCGCGCAATAGCCGCCCAGGTACCCGACCCAGACGGGGCAACCGTTCTCGGTACTCGGATAAAAACCGCGCCTGACATGTGTGCCTTTGTTAACGCGACCACCGCGCGCTACGCGGAGGTTAACGACATATACCGCCTCCCGGGCGCAAATTTCGCTGGTCACCCTAGCGATGTTATAACTCCAGTTCTCGCAGTTGCCGAACATACCCGGGCGAGCGGCCGAGAATTCATCACTAATGTTGTCCTGGCCTATGAGGTAACTTGTCGCATATGCGATGTGTTCAACAATCGCGGCTTCGACAATACGAATTTCTGTTGCCTTGCCATCGCGGTAGCGGCAGGCCGAATGTATGGACTTGCGCCTGCCCAGCTTTCACACTGCATTTCAATGGCGGTCGTGCCCAATGGAATTCTCAAACAGGTAAGAACAGCTCCGCTGTCCATGTGGAAGGCGGTGGGGGCCGGGCAGGCAGGCAAGGCGGGCGTATTCGCCGCGATCCTGGCGCGGGCTGGAATGGAAGGCCCGCACCTACCTTTCGAGGGCAAGGCGGGTTGGTGCAAGTACATTGCGAATCAAGACTTTACGATGGATACCATGGGAGGCGACGGTACACGCTTCAGGATACTGGATACGGTCTTAAGGCACCGCGCTGCTCCGCGCAATACGATTTCGGCCATCCTCGCGGCTGAAAAAATAGCGCGCGTCAAGAATGAGCATGTGAAGCACGTTACGGTTGAGGTCTACCAGCGAGCTAAGGAGCGTGCAGGAACGGGAGAGGAGCGCTGGAACCCGGATTCGCGAGAGACTGCCGATCACAGCATCCCTTACTTGGTTGCGGCGACGCTGTTGGATGGGGGGGTGTCACCTAATACCTTCAGCGACGCTCACCTCTGGAACGCGGAGCTACGCGCCTTGATGCAAAAGGTAGAGATTATCGAGAACAAGGAGTTCACACAAGCCTACGCGGGTGTGCCACGTGAACATCGTGCTCGTATCACTTTAGTGACCAGCGCCGGCGAACAACGGGTTGGGGAGGCGGGTGGCGACGACAACGATCTGGCAGAGCAAATGAGCGACACGCAGGTGGCCGAGAAGTTTCGCGGGCTGACCGAAGATTATCTGGGGCCACGGCGAGTGGATGCGATACTAGATGGATTGTGGCATCTAGACCAGCTGAGCGACGTTGCGGGGATCCCATCAACCTTCATCCTGTAGTGGCAAGTTGACAGATTTAATCTCTGACGTCAGCCACGTTAGATCAATACGGAACGTTAAACACTGAGTGAGAAAGTGGTATGCAAAATCCATCTAAGACCGGCGTAGTAAAGCAAGTGGATAGTATTCAGCAACAGCTAACGAGCTATGCAGGTGATCTGAGTTATTGTGGTATCACTGCGGAGGCGGTCCACGCTGCAAAACTGCGGACCATCGATACGCTCGGAGCCCTGATAGGCGCCTTTTTTGGTGAGCCCTGCTGGATCGCGCGAAACCTTGCAGCGCAGATGCCTTATCCTAATGGTGCGACGGTCATTGGTACACGCATGAAGACGGCGCCCGATTTAGCTGCCTTCATAAATGCCAGCACAGCGCGATATCCCGAGCTGACTGACTCTTACCACTGGCCAGGGAGCTCTTACGGCCATCCGAGCGATGTTGTAACACCTGTATTTGCGGCGGCAGAGTACGCACGGTCCAGCGGGCGCGATTTCCTTACCGGTATCGTTCTGGCGTATGAGGTTTATCTGCGCATTTCTAACGTTTTCCACAATAATGGCTTCGACCATACGAATTTTTGTTGCTTGGGTACCGCGCTGGCGGCAGGCAAATTGCTGGGGCTGTCTACGGAGCAGCTTTCACACTGCGTCTCAATGGCGGTTGTGCCCAATGTCACTCTCAGACAGGTAAGGACCGATCCTTTATCCATGTGGAAGGCGGTGGCGTCAGGACAGGCTGGGCGGGCGGGCGTGTTCGCTGCCATGCTCGCACGGGCCGGCATGGAAGGTCCGCATTTACCTTTTGAGGGCAAGGCGGGTTGGTGCGACCACGTTGCGGGGGGAAGGTTCCAGCTGGAAAAGATGGGTGGCAGCGGTACGCCATTCAAGATACTGGACACCCGATTTAAACTCCGGCCGTCCAGCGGTGAGGCGCAATCGACGATTCTGGCCGCAGAAAAAGTGTCGCCACTGAGGAATCTCAAAGATGTGAAGAAAATTACGGTCGAACTTTACAAAAAGGCCAAACTCAGCAAGGGCACCGGTGCGCACCAATGGAACCCAGACTCGCGCGAGGCGGCAGATCACAGCGTCCCGTATTTAGTAGCCGTGACCCTGATGGATGGGACGGTGACGTTGCGCTCCTTTAATGATGCGCGCCTTTGGAATCCAGAGTTGCGTGCGCTGATGCAGAAAATAGAAGTAACAGAAAACGAAGAGTTCACGAGGGCCTATGAACGCCGGCCGGTAGAGCACCGCACCCGTATCACCGTTTTGACATTCAGCGGCGAGCGGCTGGTAGGGGAGACGGGCGGAGATGAGGATGACTTTTCCATGCCGAAGAGCGATGCGCAGATCGAAGAGAAATTTCGTGGTCTCACCGAGGACATGTTGGGTGCGAAACGTGCTAACACGATCTTGGAGAAACTCTGGCATCTAGAAGACGTGAAAGATGTATCGGAGATACCCCCTTTATTATTGCTCCACTGATCTCCTTAGGGAGAATTCTGGATCGACAATCCGGAAACATTTGCATCTAATCTGGAGGCGCCGTGCTAATTACTCGGAAAGTTATATGGATATTTTCATTGTGGATGATGGTCTCTGGCGCGAGTACCGTTTGGAGTCAGAATTACCCTACTAGGCCCATTCGCATCGTCACCTTTGGAATTGGCGGTGATACCGATTTTGCAGCGCGTCTAGTCGCACAAGGAATAGCAGTCCCGTTAGGTGAGCCGGTGATCGTGGAAAATAGGGGGAATGGCGTTATCCCGGGAGAGATAGTATTCAATGCGCCAGCCGATGGTTATACGGTTCTAATCGCCGGCGGGAATTTTTGGCTTTTGCCACTCTTCCAGAAGGCACCTTACGATGTAGTTAAGGACTTCTCTCCGGTTACCTATATAGGTAAATCGCCTCTGATACTCGCAGTGCATCCTTCGGTACCGGCCAAATCAGTCAAGGAATTAATTGCGTTGGCCAAGGCTAGGCCCAACGCGCTTAACTACGCGTCAGGGAACACCGGAGCCTCTTCTCAAGTCGCGGCAGAGTTGCTCGAATACATGGGTGATATAAAGATGCAGGGAATTCCGTACAGTAGTGGCTCCATGAAAATTATCAGCTTGATGAGCGGCCAAGTGGATCTAATGTTTGATAGTGTTGGTGTCTTAATGCCAAACGCGAAGATCGGAAAAATCCGCGCGTTGGCGATCACCAGTGCGCAGCCGTCTATGCTCGCTCCGGGATTTCCTACGATGGCAGCGTCGGGCCTACCCGGATACGAAGTCGTAGGCAGCACCGGTATGTTTGTACGATCTAATACACCAGCCACAATAGTCAGGCAGTTAAATCAAGAGACTGTACGCCTTCTAAAGTCTCCAGAGACAAGAGAAAGGCTTGCGAGTGATGGGGCGGAAGTTGTTGGCAATTCGCCAGAAGAGTTTGCGACTTCGATCAATTCAGAACAGATGACCATCGCCAAGATAATAAAGGCTACTGGTATTCACGCTGAATAGTCAGAAATATCGATCAGCGGCATATGCTGGGGATACAGCCGTACGAAATTCAGTTGCTCGCGCACGGCAGCATATGCGTGAAAACTGTCAGGGCGAGACGCGTAACGATCGTGATGACCAGCGCATGGTTGGTCTGCGCAGCTAGATGAGATCAGGCGGCTTGCTCAAAGCAGAAAAGCCGACGCGGATATTATTCAAAATAGGATTATGGTTTCAAAAGCTATGTTTTTCTGAAGGAGATTCAGGTGGCTAAATCCACGGAGCGTGACGTGAAAAAGGCTGTAGACGGCATACAGCAGCTTCTCACTGAGTATGCAGAGAACTTGAATTACGCCGATTTCTCACCGGAGGTGATTCACGCTGCAAAACTGCGCATCATCGATACGCTGGGGGTGTTGATCGGAGGATTCTTTGGCGAAACTGCTCGCATCGCTCGCAGTCTTGCCGCACAAAGACCCAATGCTAATGGCGCTACCATCCTTGGTACACGCATGAAGACCACTACTGATTTGGCAGCCTTTGTAAACGCGACTACTGCATGCGATGTGGAGATGACCGACACCTATCATTGGCCAGGTAGCTTTCACGGGCATCCGAGCGATATTATTACACCGATTCTAGCTACCGCCGAGCACGCACAATCGAGCGGGCGGGAATTTATCACTGCTGTAGTGTTGGGCTATGAAGTGTATCAGCGGTTTTCTGATATTTTCCACAATAAGGGTTTTGACCACACGAACTTTTGTTGTGTGAGTAGTGCAATCGCAGCGGGCAAATTGCTAAAGCTCTCGCCTGACCAAATTGGCCATTGCATCTCGATGGCAGTCGTGCCGAACAACATTCTGAGTCAACGGGGAATTGCGTCCATGTTCAAAGCGCTAGCACCTGGCCATGCGGGTCGGGCAGGTGTTTTCGCCGCAATTTTGGCCAGGGAGGGGATGGAGGGACCTCATTTGCCGTTTGAGGGAAAAGCCGGATGGTGTGAGCACATTGCCCGGGAGCGGCTAGCGATAACTGCTTTGGGTGGTCACGGTGTTCCCTTTAAGATATTGGACACCCGTTTCAAGACGCGGCCATCGCCGGGAATGGCGATATCCTCAGTTTTGGCGGCTGAGAAAATTGCGCCGATGCGAAACAGCGATGTGAAACAGGTTATCGTTGAAGTTTATCGGCGCGCGAAAGAACTCATGGGTACTAATGAAAATCACTGGCGCCCGGACTCGCGGGAGGCCGCTGGCCACAGCCTGCCCTATAACATAGCGGTCACTCTAATAGACGGAACAATAAAGTTGAGCTCGTTTAGCGAAGCCCATATCGCAAGTCCTGATATACGTGCCTTGGTTCAAAAAGTTCAGATTGTCGAGAATCCGGCGTTTACTGAAGCTTTTGAAAGGGTTCCTGTCGAACATCGTACGCGCATTACCGTAATCACAAATAAAGGCGAGCGTTTGGTCGGAGAATCTGGGGGAGATGCGGAGGACATGGCAGAACAAATTGGTGATGAACAGATCTTGGAGAAATTTCGCGATCTTACTGAAGACTACTTAGGTACTAATCGTGTAAAGTCAAATCTTGACCGGTTGCTCCGCCTAGAGGACTTGAAGAGCGTCGTGGCGATTCCACCGGAGTTCGTGCTTGCGTGACAACCTTGGTTATAATACAGAATCAATTTGGAACGCATATGGTCGAAACATCAAAAACCTCCTGAAAAGGCGCGAGTTTTGAGGGGCGACTGCGGAGCGCGCTTAATTGACACCTTATACGATGCGCGTGTAACATTATTATCTAGCAGTGTCACGCCTGTGTTCAGGAACCGGCGGATGCAGCAACGTGCGGGGACATGCGTGAGGAGAGAAAGCGCAAACTCTTTTTGGGTGACGCGGTAATGTTCTAGGCACGCTGCGACTTTAACGAGCGTCGGACATTGCCAACGGTTATCCAGATCTCTCTCCGGAGGGTTTTATGCCAAGAGTTGTCGCATATGAGGACGCAAAATCAGCGCAGAAAACGCGACGGGGAACTACCAGGACGCCGTTCCTGGGCTCAATTGACACCCCACAGTTACCAGTAGCCTTTCTATCCCAAGGTGATCCGGATCGGGTCATTAGGCCCCATTGGCACGTTGTCGATCAATTTCAAGTTATCGTGGGGGGCAACGGAAGACTTGGGCGGCACGAAGTCGATCCCTATTACGTACACTTTTCTCGTGCTTATACTCCGTACGGGCCGCTCGTAGGCAGCAGCAAGACGGGAATCTCGTTTTTTACCATGCGTGCCCGATATGATCCAGGCGCGCAGTATTTGCCAGAGTCGAGAGAAAGATTAAGGCAAATTGCGGACAGGCATCCATGGCAAATTTCACAGAAGATCACGTTTCCTTCTGGTACAAGCGGCACGCATGCTGGCGCCATAAACCTGCAAAAAGTGCCTGGTATGGAGGACGACGTGGGACTCTCTGCCTATTCGCTGTCTATGGGTGCGCGCGAAACCACCATTGCGCCGAACCCCTCAAACAGCGGAGGGCAGTTTATATTAGTGGTCAAAGGCAGTCTTTGGTACGGTGAGAAGGAGCATAGAGCTTATACTACCGTGTTTAGCACACCAGGCGACGACGCTTTTCACGTCGAGGCTGGTACGGACGGATTGCAAGCAATAGTCTTGAGTTTCCCCCGCGCTAATACTGGCGTAGCTGCTGCTTCGATTGCTGCTGCTGGATGAGGCATATAAATCTAACGGTTGCGCGCGAGTTGGATATCCTACGCAGGGGAACCAACAACACCCACGTGCTTGGTGACCGACGGCGTTACTGATGCTTAAACGATAACGAATGGCGACAGCTGTTCGTTCGCATACGAGACGATTTCGGAGGATTTGACGGCCTGCTCGCCAATACGACTGGTTGCATGGACAGCGTTGTGTGCTGCAAGCATGACCTGCGCGCAATCCTATCCCGTGAAACCTATACTCGTTTTGACCTACGATAGCGGCTCAGGGGGGGACGTTGTCGCACGTGTATTAGGACAAGGTCTTTCTGAAGCACTGGGGCAGCAAATCGTGGTCGAAAACAAGGGGGGCGCAGGCGGCGCGATCGCTGCGGAGTTTGTCGCCAAGTCTGCACCTGATGGCTATACGCTACTCTTTTATGGCAATAATATCTGGCTGCTGCCGTTTCTGCGTGATAACGTGCCATACGATCCCGTCAAGGATCTCGCGCCTATTTCCTTAGCAACAACGTCGCCTCAAGTCGTCGTGGTAAATCCGGCATTGCCCGTAACCACGGTAAAGGAGCTGATCGCGCTCGCCAAAGCCAAACCAGGAGCACTCAAATGTGCAATGGGCGGCACGGGAGGGCCCGCGCATCTCGCGGCCGAATTGTTCAAAGCAATGGCCGGAATTGACGTAGTCAGCGTTCCTTATAAATCGGCGGGGCCGGCATTAAACGATCTGATCGCTGGGGAGGTTCAGATGCAATTTCCGGTGGTCGCATCCGGGATGCCGCACGTCAAAGCCGGCCGCTTGAAAGCTCTCGCAGTTACCAGCGCGCAGCGCTCGGGACTCGCACCCGAATTACCGACGGTCGCGGCGTCGGGATTGCCGGGATATGAATCCGTCGCGATGTACGGAATGTTCGCACCGGCCAAAGTGTCTGCGGCGCTTGTTGACAGACTTAACCGCGAGATTATTCGTGTCCTTAACGCTGAAGATGCGCAACGGCGTTTAAGTACGATCGTCGATATCGTCGGTAGTTCCCCCGATGTGTTTGCAGGCAAAATAAAAGCGGAGATGGTTACCATGGGCAAGGTCATAAAAGATTCGGGCATACGTGCTGAGTAACCAGTACATTAAGTGTTCTTGTAAGTGGAGATTCGTTACAGGCTGTTTGTGATTCCATTGGTCCAACAGCGGCCTATTTTTGGAGAATTGTGATATGTCGATACCGCTATCGAGATGGGTGGTGGCGACTATCGTGCTAACAAGCACGTTCACCAGCGCTCAAAGCTATCCAAATAAACCGATCAGAGTGGTGACTTCAGAACCGGGCGGTGGTGCGGATTTTGCGGCGCGTTTGATCGCACACGGGCTTGCTGATGGCATGGGCCAGCCGGTTGTAGTGGAAAATCGTGGCGGGGCTACTATCGCGCCGGAGATTGTCGCCAAAGCCGCTCCCGATGCCTATACGCTGGTATTTCAGCCCAACGCGATGTGGATCCTGCCATTGCTGCGGGACGATGTTCCTTATGACCCAATAAAGGATTTTTCGCCAATCGCATTGACAACTACATCGCCCAATATTCTGATCGTTCACCCGTCTGTTGCTGCTAATTCCGTACGGGAGCTTATTGCGATGGCGAAGGCCAATCCCGGAAAACTCAATTATGGATCGAGCGGTACGGGGACATCGACACATCTCGCCGGCGAACTATTCAAATCGATGGCAGGTGTCAACATCGTGCGTATTCCCTATAAAGGCGGCGGCGCTACTATGACAGCCTTGTTAAGCGGAGAAGTACAACTGACTTTCAGTAGTGCCGGCGCCGTCGCGCCACATCTCAAGTCGGGCCACTTGAAAGCGTTAGCTGTCACGAGCGCACGGCCTTCTGCGCTGATGCCCGGGGTGCCGACGGTCGCTGAGTCGGGCCTACCCGGATATGAGTCCGGCAATATTAGTGGCGTCTTGGCTCCCGCAAAGACACCTGCGGGACTTATCGCCAGACTCAATCGGGAAATCGTGAGCGTTTTGAGCGATGTCGATGTCAGGAAAGCATTTTTCGATTCGGGAGTCGAGGTGGTCGGTAGCACACCTGAGGAGCTTGCCGCTGTGATCAGGTCCGATATGGCGAGAATGGGAAAAGTCATCAAGGATGCGGGGATCCGCGCCGAATGACCACAAAGCCTTGCGCAGGAATGTATTTGACGGTATATCCAGAAGAAAGAGTCGGCAATCTTTCCATCCGACGGTCTGCTCGCGTATTGCTATGCGGTGCAGCCAGCAAATCATAGCCTTACTGATAGGAGACATATAAATATGGAGCAGGTGAGCGTTTTAGCGGTAGGCGACGTCAGCACCGGATTTGACCCTCCCGAGAAATCGTTTGATCACGTACTGGAACCCTTGCGCAGCGCAGATGTGAGATTTGCGCACGCCGAGCGAATATACTCGGAGCGCGGTTCATATCAAGTGCAATCGGGTTCGAAACACGCCCGGCAACCTCCTCAAATGGCTAAGGCCTTCAAGAGCGTACCTTTCGATGTCCTCTCGATTGCGTCGAACCACACCGGGAGCTGGGGACCAGAGTCGGTCGAAGACAACGCGGAGACGTTTCAGGGACTCTCCATACCTACCGTAGGATCTGGGCGTAATATTCAGGAAGCACGTCGGCCTGCGATTGTTGTCCGCAAAGGATTGCGCATCGCGTTTTTGGGTTACGTGTCGGTTATCCAGCCGCAATGCTGGGCGACAGAGAGCCGCGCCGGCGGCGCACCGATGCGCGCACATACGTTTTATGAACCATACGAGTTTCAACCCGGAGCACCTGCTCGCGTGGTGACGGTGCCCCACGCGGCAGACCTTGAACACCTGGTACGGGACGTACGAGAAGCAAAGCAAAATGCCGATCATGTGTTTGTGTCGCTGCACTGGGGCATCCATTTCATGCCGCGCCCCTGTGAATACCAATCAATCGTCGCGCACGCAGCGATCGAGGCTGGCGCCAGCGCAATTCTGGGCCACCACCCCCATCAGCCGCAGGGCATTGAGCTCTACAAGGGTGGCGTTATTTTCTACAGCATAGGCAATTTTGCCTTTTGCCGTCTGCCAGGTCACAAGAGCGGCACCTCGTTCTGTCAGCCTCACGGCGAATATAAGCACGAGGACGTCTACTCGCAGGAACCCGATCCAGGATTTTTCTTCGCATACAAGAGGCATTTCGACGAAAGCGGGATTGCGTTCATAGATGTAGACCGGCAAGGATTAGTACGCGTCTGCTATCTTCCGACTTTAATGAACGATATAGGACAGCCGGAAGTGGTGCGTCCCGGCCACGCGCAGTTCGAGAAATCCCTGACATATCTTAACTGGGCTGGTAAATTCATCAGGGGTGGGGTCACAGGAATCAAAGCAGCGGGCGACCGTTTTGAGATATTTGCACGCGGTAGCGCCTAAATTAAAGATGCTCCAGTCGAGGCAGTTGGTGCCCTGAAATCTCGTTTACAGAGAATACAATGTCGATCCAGCGTGTTAGCGTGACATTTACACTAGTTGCAGTGGTATTCGGAGCGCAGTGGGCGCCCGCCCAAGGCTATCCGAACAAACCCATACGTATGCTTACCGTTGAAGTAGGAGCCGGCGCCGATATCATCGCACGTCTAATCGCGCAGGGGCTTACCAATAGCATGGGCCAGCAGGTTATCGTAGACAACCGCGGCGGCGGATATGGGCCTGGACCCATACTAGCCAATGCACCGCCTGATGGCTACACCTTGCTTTTCTCGGGCAGCCTTCTTTGGCTCAAGCCGTTGATGCAAAATTCGGTGCCCTATGACACGATGAGAGATTTTGCGCCGATTACGTTGACGACCAAGCAACCCAATGTTCTTGTGGTAAATCCAGCTTTACCAGTAAGGTCGGTTAAGGAATTGATCGCATTGGCCAAATCCAATCCGGGAAAACTTAACTATGGTTCAGGTCCGAATGGTTCTGCGACTCATCTCGCACCGGAATTGTTTAAGGCTATGGCGGACGTTAACATAGTACGTATTCCGTACAAAGGCGCAGGCCCCGCACTCAACGCTCTGATCGCAGGCGAAATACAAATGATGATTGCTACCGTGGGATCTGCAATGCCGCATGTCAAGACAGGCAGATTGCTGGCTTTAGCCTCTACTAGCGCGCAGCCGTCCGCACTGCTTCCTGGATTACCGACGATATCCGCAGCAGGTCTGCCCGGGTACGAAGCATCTGTGTTTCATGCAGCGTTCGCAAGGGCTAAAACTCCGGCACCAGTCATCAGACGACTGAATGAGGAGATAGTGCGGGTCCTTAACGTACCGGAAACGAAAGAGAAGCTTTTAACCGAGGGCGTGGAAGTTGTCGGCAGTTCTCCGGAGGCGCTTGCGGCAACGATAAAATCGGATATTGAAATATGGGGTAAGGTAATAAAAAATGCGGGCATTCATGCTGAATAGTTCATTAGCAAGGTGTGGTGTATGACTACTCATGACATGTCCGATCCGATCAGGGACGAATTAATTCACCTTAACGCCGGCGCTCAGGTCCTGGACGCGACCATACTAATCTTCAGCGCACTACGACGAAGAGCGCGCTTAGTTTAACGACTGGCCCTAGGATACAGCGAAGCTTGTTTTTTGAGGTTGCTTTACTGTCCAAGTAAAATCAAGGATGGCAATATGCACGAGCCGCGGGAGCGTACTTCGCACAAGATGGCAGACAGCATTCAGGAGCGTTTAACGAATTACGCCTTTGACTTTCATTATGATGGCCTATCGCCGGAGGTAATCCACGCTGCTAAAGTACGTGTAATCGACACCTTGGGTGTCCTGATCGGTGGATTTTTCGGAGATCCTTGCCGTATCGGCCGCAACCTTGCGGCCCAGGTGCCTAGTCCGAATGGCGCGACCGTCATCGGCACACGCATGAAGACAACTCCTGAAATGGCTGCTTTCGTAAACGCCACCACCGCACGCAATGCCGAGATGACCGACACCTATCACTGGCCTGGCAGCTCTCACGGACATCCTAGCGATGTCATAATGCCAATTCTCGCCGTTGCGGAACATGTGCGGGCTAATGGACGCGACTTCGTCGCATGCGTCGTACTCGCTTACGAGATCTACCTACGGCTTTCTAATGCTTTTCATAACGGCGGCTTTGACCATACGAACTTTTGCGTTCTCGGGTCCGCCGTTGCGGCGGGTAAGCTGCTAGGTTTATCTTCCGGGCAGCTTTCACATTGCATCTCAATGGCGATGGTGCCCAATGTCATACTGAAACAAACAAGAAAGGGACAGCTGTCAATGTTCAAGGCAACGGCGTCCGGACAAGCGGGGCGAGCAGGCGTGTTCGCCGCATTGTTGGCGCGTGAGGGGATGGAGGGCCCGCAGCTTCCCTTCGAAGGCAAAGCGGGATGGTGCGATCACGTGGCGTTAGAACGCTTCTCGCTGGATAGTATGGGCGGTGCCGGTACACCGTTCAAAATATTGGATACGAGCATTAAACTGTACCCTTCGGCAGGGTTTTCAATAGCGTCTATATTGGCCGCTGAGAAAGTAGCACCGCTCAACAGCATCAAAGACATCAAGCAGGTTACCGTCGAAGTCTACAGCAAACTCAAGGAACTTGGCGGTACCGGCGAACTGCATTGGAATCCAATGTCGCGAGAAGCCGCCGACCATAGCACTCCATATCTCGTCGCCGCGACCTTAATGGATGGCACGATAACGCAAAATTCGTTCAACGATGCCCACCTGTGGAATCCCGAGCTACGCTCCCTAATGAAAAAGATCGAAGTTGTCGAGAACGAAGAGTTCACGCGGGCATTCGAGCGCGTGCCGGTAGAGCATCGTACACGCGTAACCGTTCTGAAAGTAAGCGGTGAGTGCATGGTGGGCGAGACCGGCGGTGATAAAGGGGACCTGGTGGAGGAAAAGAGCGACTCGCACATCATAAAAAAATTTCGCGAACTTACCGAGGCTTATTTGGGCGATCCTCGCATCAATTTTATCCTCGATAGACTATGGCAATTGGAAAATGTGAAGAACGTATCGGACATTCCTCCCGCCTTCAACCTTGATTAAAGGTGTGGCTCCCGACTGCACGATATTGGCGGAGAGTGAGCTGCTCGCAGTAGAGAGAGAAGATAACGGGAACCGGAGAAAAAGCATTTTGGCGGACAGCGGCATTTGCAGTTTGAGCGCGCCCTTGATCTTTATTCGTATTAGGTGGCTGGCCAAAAACGAAGTATTTCTTAAGTGCGCACGATGCGGGACGGTCTTAATGCGGACAGCCTCGCCGAGGAACACTGCGTAGCGAACGCGGCGTGGTTCCAATTCAATTTTCCGACCTCCAATGTGATTGACGCGCTGAAGAGCGGGGCACGTCTTCGGCGCTCGCTCGATGCTCGCCGGAAGCTGTTGCGTTTTGTGCTGATTACACTTCCTGGCATACCTACTCGCCCATCGAAGGCCACTCCGGTGCAATGCTTATGGCCCCGACTCGGAGTGCCCGACGGGGAAGCGTTTTGTTGGAGCGAAGTCATGGATTTTGGTTTGGCTGGGGTAGCGGTTGGACGCTGTGAGTTGATTCGGATAAAATCGAAGCGGTTAGCAGCCAACGTATGTGGAAAATCCAGTTAATTTGGCAACATAATCTCTCCTAAATGAAGTCCCACGGAAGGCAGCATAAGATTGTATTCTGGAAGGAGGTATCATGAGTGTGGAAATTCGCCCTTTATCATATGCCTTAGGTGCAGAGGTCTGCGGGGTCAATATCAGTAAACCTCTGGACGACAAAATCATCCGTCAGATACACACCGCATTTCTTGACCACGGCATTCTATTGTTCCGGGGTCAACCCCTTACGCGGCAGCAACACGTTGCATTTAGCCGGCAGCTCGGGGAAGTAGATGACAACAAGTCAAAAGTCGATGACAAGGCTTCAGACTGCCCAGAAATTATGGTGGTTACCAATAAACCGGCTCCTGGTGCAAAGCAATCTAGTCGCATTGGCAAACCGGTGGGGGAAGACTGGCACACAGACGTGATTCATTCGTCGGTTCCCCCCATGGCGTCGCTACTTCGCAGTGTCGAACTTCCGGAGTCTGGCGGTGACACAATGTTCTCCAACCAGTATCTTGCTTTTGAAACCCTATCGGATGGCATGAAAAAGCTTATCGAGGGACTACATGGTGTGCATAGCGGGAGCGGTTCGCGAATCGACAACTCGACTCCCGAGCGTGCAGCTGAAACCCGACGGCGTAACCCGCCGATTGCCCAGCCACTGGTCAGAATACACCCGGAGACGGGCCGAAAGTCGCTCTATCTTACGCAAAGATTCAAATATTTTGCAGGCATGACCGCAGAAGAGAGTAAGCCGTTGATCGATTACCTGTGCAACCACTCTACGCGCCCCCAGTTCGTGTATCGCCACGTCTGGCGAAAGGATGATTTGGTGATGTGGGATAACCGTTGTACCATGCATATTGCAGTCGGCGATTACGACAGGACTCAGACTCGCCATTTGGAGAAAACAACTTTGCTAGGAACGCCATCAGGGTATGTTTACGATGGCGCCCTTCAATAGTGGCAGGTGATCCGTACTTACGTAATTAATATCTCCAATCGCGGTGGATTTAGCCTTAACGCGAATGCGCGGAATCGGGGCAATTGTCTAGTTACTTATTTTCCGACACGCCCCGCGGGCGGACAGGCAGTCAGCATCGTCCCCGGGCATCCCGCGACGGCACCGCTGGCCACATTAGGGTATCAATGCGCTGATCGTAATAAACGAATGGCCATGGCGATGCTGTCATTTGCGCGAGCGCGAATTTGAGGGGCGGGTATCGACGGCGAAGGTATCTATCATTGGCGACCAATATTGCAAATCCAAGACGCCGGGCATTGCAGGTTGCTTGCTGCGCTAGGGTTTGCAAGTCGCATTCTTGCAGGGTTGAAGGCGCTCGGTTTTTCATGATGCTCAGTTGGAATTAATCTTCAGTGCGGGGTGCTGATATTCGTGCCTTAAATGGAGCTCGATTTTCAGGGAGTAGATCTTGTAGTATTAAATGCTAGCCGATTCAACTGAA
>Ga0207049_1037_pt1 | contig 22970 bp, 17 predicted proteins | sample Alteio_BWMinCont_63_FD_153305 | JGI IMG/M metagenome (GOLD analysis project Ga0207049, IMG submission 153305) | Enriched cells from forest soil in Barre Woods Harvard Forest LTER site, Petersham, Massachusetts, United States -... | ecosystem: Environmental > Terrestrial > Soil > Temperate forest >... | reverse complement strand
AGCCATACTTTGCTGCGAGCGCGACCGTGGCCAGTTGTGTCTTATCACCCATCTCCGCAAGAAAGAAGGTTAGAACGGTCGTCCCAAACACGCCCCAACGTGAAGTCTTTGCATTCTGGCTATAAAGCTTGTCTGGCACGAGAACCCATCCCGCCATGACCAGAAACGAAAGGCCAAGGACCCATCGCAGCACATCCTTTGGGACAACCGTCGTGACCCAGGCTCCAACAGCCCCCGCCATGGTGTGATTGACCAGTGTCGCGACGAATATACCTAGGATAATTGGAACAGGCCGCCGGTACCGCGCGGCAAGCATGAGCGCGAGCAGTTGCGTTTTGTCGCCGATTTCGCCAAGGGCGACCACGCCGGCTGAAACGAGGAAGGCTTCCATTTTGCGGGCTCCGGGGATCGGGCAACATAAAACCAATGGCGCAGCGCCTCCGCCCAACCCATGAGCAATGCGCTGACGCCAAAGGTCTCGCCATGACCGCATAAGCGGTACCGAATGCACCATGGCCAAAGGACCAAGTATGTTGACGCATCCCCGTCTCAAAAACGGCAACTAATCCCCATTGGGAACAGGTATTGTAGCACGCGGCATCAATTTGGAAATCAATAATAACTATAATGGATCTTTGGCGCGAGGCCTGCCATATTACAGTGTCCAATGACGCGCATTACATTGTTATACATCAATTGCGATGCTTAGTCGCCGCGGATTCCGGCGTCCTTGATAACTTTCCCATAACGGTCAGCTTGGGATTTAAGTGCGCTCGCATATTGCTGCGGCGTACTGCCCACAGCCTCTGTACCAAAGTCCAGCAACTTCTGTTTCATGTCGGGCGTGTTTACTGCCTGTACGATATCGTGGTTTAGCCGGTTGATAATCGCGGGAGGTGTTTTACCCGGCATTCTCAGTGGGCGACCTGAATGTTGCGTCGGCGCTCTACCGCGCAATTTTGATCAACCTTGCGAAATGGCCACATGTCCATGCATGGCTCAATCGTTGCCTGGAGCGCCCCGCTGCTAAAAGAATGCTCGCGATGCTAGAACGACAACTCTAAATGCAGCTACGAGGTGGGTGTTGGACGGTTTGTCGATCGGCATTGGAGTAATTTACTGGGTGTATTAACCCGTTTCATCTGTTATTCCAGAAAACTCGTGGCTGGTGAAATGTCTGACTCTTTTCAGCGGTAAAGCGCAAAGCCTCGGTGTCGGTTTTGGCGATATTTTCTGGAGTCTTCACCTACCTGGCTCGTACTTCAATAACTTTTCTAGATGAGTTGTACCGCAGCCCATTTCCGTGGGGGGAATGCAATTGGGCGCTGAATCTAGGCAGTTATAGAACACTTTGCGTGCGTTTTCGTGCGGGGGCCGCGCGGCTATTGAAGGAGAATCCTCGAGAGAGGGTTTTAGTTTCGCTTTACTGGCACCTTAGTACCTAACGACGTGTCGCAGATTTAACGCCACGCGATTTGTTCGCGCGCTCGCCGTATCGGACAAGGTACTTGCGGAGCACTCAGTAATCGGCATGCACCTCCAAGGACGAGCGCAACAGCACATGAATTAATCGAAAAGGCACAGAAAGCAACTCTGCTCAGATTCGCGAAAACCATGAACCAATTGCGCCATAACTTCGAGTGCGCAGTGGCTACCATTGATCAAATTCGAGCAAGGACTATGTTTGAGCGCAACAGCGCGCTCAGGTAAGCAAGAGAAAAAATCTAATTCGATGACGCTTGTGCACCAAGTGGGTTATGGTGATCGCGTCCCTAGGTTTGCATTACGACAAAGGTTTTTAGCCGAGAAGAAGTATAGAAAACTGGACTGTACTAAGAATGTAGATTAGGCTGGAAGCGGCTTTAGGCTTTAGCGCTAGGTAGGTGCCAGCGCCAAAATACCAATAAGGGGCAGACGCATGGTTGGCACGTACGACAGTTGGCTGGTAATCCTTTCGATCGTGGTCGCAGTCAGCGCGTCGTATGTCGCGCTCGCGCTGGTTACGCGCGTCACGGCATCCGCCGACAAGAAGGCCGCACACTACTGGCTTGTCGGTGGTGCGCTCTCTATGGGAACTGGCATCTGGTCGATGCATTTTATCGGCATGCTAGCTTTCCGTCTGCCGATCGCGATGTCGTACGATATCCCTATAACACTGCTCTCTCTGTTGATCGCCGCTATAGTGTCTGGATTCGCGCTCTACACCGTCAGTTCTGGAACAATGAATCTGCGCAGACTGATTGGCGCCGGAGTGCTGATGGGCCTCGGCATAGCCTCCATGCATTATACGGGAATGGCGGCAATGCAGATGGAGCCGCCAATTAGTTACGACAAACTGCTTTTTATTTTGTCGATCCTTATCGCGATAGTCGCCTCGCTTGCCGCCCTCTGGATCGCATTTCAGTTGCGCTTAGAGACTAACCTTGCTGGGTTTGGTAAGAAGATCGGTAGCGCGCTTGTTATGGGTGCGGCGATCTCTGGGATGCACTATACCGCTATGGCCGCCGCCAATTTCGAGCCGAACAGTATTTGCTCGGTTAGCCCACAGTACATCGACCACGTCTGGCTTGCTAACACCATCGGCGGTTTTACTGTGGCATTTCTTGCAACAACACTGCTGATTTCCGTGTTCGATGCCAAGCTCACCGAGCGAAAGAAGGCTGAGGTGCTTTTGACCCAACTTGCTCAGTTCGATTCGCTAACCGGTTTGCCTAACCGCGTTTTGTTCCGAGACCGACTCGCATTAGCGATGGCTCGGGCCAAGCGTAACGAACAACTGCTAGCGGTGGTGTTTATTGATCTAGATCGGTTCAAGGAGATCAACGACTCGTTGGGGCATCCTGCTGGGGACGAAGTGCTCCAGGCGGTGGCTGGATTGCTTAGGAATTTACTCCGAGAAGTTGACACCATCGCGCGGTTAGGCGGCGATGAATTCACGCTCATTCTGGAAAACGTAACCCACATAGATCAGATTGCAGTGGTCGCCGAGAAAATTTTGCGAGTATTTTCTGAACCGATTGTGCTTCACAGACGGGAAATTTTCGTTACTGCCAGCCTTGGCATCACCATCTATCCTCGTGATGCAGTAGGTGTCGACACGTTGCTGCAATCTGCCGATATCGCCATGTACCATGCTAAAGACGAAGGACGTAACACCTACGAGTTTTACGCACCCGAAATGAATGCCCATGCGATCGAAGATCTCAATATGGAAAACCTGCTGCGACGTGCTCTAGAGCGGGGGGAATTCCTACTTCATTACCAGCCGAAAGTTTCTTTGAAAAATGGTCGCATTGTCGGCGTCGAGGCATTGATTCGCTGGAACAGTAAGGAGCAGGGATTAATTTCGCCTGCCCGGTTTATTCCCCTCGCCGAGGCCACCGGCCTCATCGTTCCCATCGGTGAATGGGTGTTGAAAACTGCCTCCGCTCAGAACAAGGCGTGGCAGGACCTGGGGCTTCCTCCATTGTTGATGTCGGTTAATCTATCACCGCGCCAATTCAGGCAGAAAACCCTGCTGGATACACTTACGGCGGGAATGCAAAGTGCGGGTCTTGACTCGCGCTTTCTCGAGTTTGAGATTACCGAGAGCGTGATTATGCGCCAGGGTGAAAATGCGATCGCAATATTGCAAGCGTTGCACAAGCTAGGGATTCAGATATCAATTGATGATTTTGGTACCGGCTATTCAAGCCTCGCTTACCTCAAGCGTTTCCCGGTACATACGCTCAAGATTGATCAATCCTTTATGCGCGATCTGACAATCGACGGTGATGGAGCCGGTATCGTCACAGCAGTAATTGCGATGTCCAAAAGCCTTGGACTCAAGGTAGTGGCGGAAGGTGTGGAAACGGAAGAACAGCTTGCTTGCCTTACAAAACTCAACTGCGATGAGTACCAGGGCTACTACTTCAGCCGGCCGCTACCGGCAGACGAATTCAGGCTCTTATTCCAATCGACTCTTCAGGCGAGCATAGTGTGAAAGCAAATCCTGTTCTTGCGGTGGGTTTGAGCCGCACGCAATCATTTTCAGAGGTATTAGGCAGAATCTCAGGATGCACCGCGATTCAAGCGCAAAACCGAGTTTCATTGGTCGTCAAGCAGTCGAATAGATGCAATAAAGACTTGGGTTGCAAAGGGTGTCGACTAAAGGGGACAAATTGTCGCCTTTCAATAAATAAACTTATTTGTCTCGCACAGCCGAGCACTTGGATCTTAGTAGTGTGGTCATCTGGTTGACGGGAAGCGGCTTATGAAAGAGGTAACCCTGGATTTCGTCGCACTTGAGTAGCTTCAGCAACTGTCGCTGCTCTTCGGTCTCAACGCCTTCAGCTATTACTTTTAATCCCAGTGAGTGCGCAAGAGATACGATAGTCGACACAATGGCCATGCTGTCCGCGTCGTCTGCCATAGAAATGACGAATGACCGGTCTATCTTCAAAGCATTGACAGGAAGCTTTGCAAGGTAGCCTAGCGATGAATAGCCCGTGCCAAAGTCGTCGATGGAGATATTAATACCCATTTTCCGGATGGCGCGAAGTTTCTCCATGTTGCCAACAATATCCGCCATAAGCAGGCTTTCTGTAATCTCGATGTCGAGACCGTGCGATTCCGCGCCAATGTCGTTTACCGTGCAGCGCAGCGCATCCAAATAATCTTCTTGAGCAAGCTGTATCGTTGAAACATTTACCGCAATGCGAGGTGGTTGCAGTCCCTCCTCTTGCCAAGTGCGGAAGTCGTTCATCGCGCGGACCACTGCCCACTGCCCAACCTCTAGGATCAAGCCAGTCTCTTCCAGTAACGGAATAAACCTTGCCGGAGAGACGGGGCCCAGTTCGGGGTCGTTCCACCGCATTAACGCTTCTAGGCCGACAATATCGCCAGTTGCAACGCAAACCTTGGGCTGGTAGTGCAAATCTAGATGTCCATGGTCAAGCGCGCGCCTCAGCTTGTTTTCCAGCATCAGTGTTTGCGTCACTGTCGCGTTCATTGCCGGTTGGTAATACGCGTATCTCGCACTTAATGTCTTGGCTTGTTTCAATGCTGCCTCAGCATTGCGTAACAGCGTATCTACGTCACCGCCGTCCATTGGAGCAATAGCGATGCCCGAGGTCATCGAAACGGTGAGTTCCTTTCCGTCCACCACGAAAGGAAAGGCGAAGACTTTCTCTAGCAGATCATCAAGAACGTGGGCGATGTTCGCATCGTCCGTGACGTCTGTCAGTACACCTGCGAAACACTCCGCGCTAGGTCGTGCTACTTGTCCCGGATCTGGCCAAGTAGACCTAAGCCGACTCGCGAGTTCTCGCAACAAGGTATCCCCCGCAGAGTGTCCAAGCGACTCATTGACAATGCCAAATCGGTTTACGTTAAGGACAACTAAAGCCGTCTTCTTCTGAGTAGTTTCTTGTAACAGTTGGCCCAGTCGCTCCAGAAATAGTGCGCGGTTAGGCAACCCGGTAAGTGGATCGTAGTAGGCCAGATAATTGAGTCTTTCCTCCTGGGTCTTCTGCTCTGTAATGTCTATTGCAACCGTACCAATCATTCCCACATTTCCCTTTATGTCCGGGATTGGGAAATAAGTAGAGAACCACCATTTTCCTTCTGGGCCGTAGCGATAAATACGACTTACAGGTTTAAAGGTCTCAATGACTTGCCGATGATAAGAATTCAACTCTGCGGCACGATCGGAAGACGGCGCATCTTCAAGAACCGAGCCTAATACATCCACATCCGCCGATTTCAGCCCTGCCGCGCGTTGCCAATTTTCGTTGACAAATGTGTAATGACCTTCCAAATCTCGTATGGACGCTCGTGCGGGGAGATACTGCATAAAAGAACGGAATCTATCTTCACTCGCCCCTAATGCCTGCTGAGAACTGCGAAGAGCAGCACGCTTCTTGACATCCGCTAGTGCGCGTTCTACGGCGGAAAGCAAACGTTTCGGACGATCCTTCAACACATAATCTGTAGCACCGTTTCTCAAGGCCTCCAACGCACGATCTTCTCCTATTGTTCCGGATACAAAAATGAACGGGGTTTCCGGGGCATGCGTTCGCGCGAGAACCAGTGCGGATAGTCCATCGAATGTTGGCATGCTGAAATCGGATAGAATGAGGTCTGGTATGAATTCACTGAGCGCGCTTTGAAAGGATTCGCTCGTATAAACGCGCTTGGCCGTGAACTCATAACCTCCCCGGCGCAACTCGCGTTGTAATAATTCTGCGTCCGTTGCCTGATCTTCTACCAACAATATCCTGAGCGCTTGATCCATATGCGGTCTCCTTACTCCCTCACCCGGGAAGTATAATCTGGCAACGCATTGCCTTTGACAATATTACTTTTCAATCCGTTCATTTTGAGAAACAAGCCAAGGTTACTACTATAGACGCACAAGTACAGATAATAAGCAAGAATTCGCATTTGCACTGCAACAATGCTCGAATGAACGCGATCATGGTCATATTGCCTGCACATATAACGCCTAATCGGAAACATATACCAGCAACGGCGGGAAATACAAGCACAAGCGTCGGATGCCGGTTCCGCCGATCCTCCATTCGAATATTCCGTATGAATACAGTCGGCCCAATATATCGGCAAGCATCTACGTGAGCAGCGTCAGGGAAATCCTTACAGGCAGTCGGGAGAATCCTTACATTACCGCCTTTCTCATACATGCGACCAAGCGTGCGAGGAGCATTATATTGTCGCGTGAGTATCTAAGATTATTTGCATTCAGCGCCCTAGCGTAAATATATTTCTCCACTCTATGCCTTTATGATAAATTTGTAATGGATCAACTTATTACAGTAGCATAACACGCGTGTATGTTACCGAGGTTGAGGTTATTTGGAGGCCGCTAAATACCAGTCTTGCTCCTATAGTCCTCAGCCGTGCATCCTGCAAGCAACCGCAATTATTGCAGGTCACATGCAAACGCGGAGTGGAGATGAAAGAAAAATCCCACGGGTGTCTTTGGACGTATAAGGGGCAGATATGCATCTAGCAGACTTTACGCCCAGGCAAGACGTAATTTACTATCCCTGCACACCGGTCCTATCCGCATTTCTTGATTCTGCCTGTCGACAGCTGCAAGGCCGACTAGCCACCGTGCTGGGGATACGGAAACTTCAAAGTCTGCTGGGTATTCTCTCGTTACTCACACTGATTTCGGCGGGCGCAGCTGACCCAGACAGCACCGATCTTGTCGATCTTTCGCTGGAACAGCTATCCGACATTCAAGTTACCTCGGTTTCGCGCCATCCGGAGAGTCTGCAGAAAGCTGCCGCCTCGATCTATGTCATCTCATCAGAAGACATTCGTCGGTCGGGGGCAACAACTTTACCGGAAGCGCTGAGGCTTGCTCCGAACCTCGAGGTTGCGCAGGTCAACGCGAGCCAGTACGCAATCAGCGCCCGCGGATTTAATAACGCGATCGGCAACAAGTTACTGGTGCTCATCGATGGTCGTACCGTCTATACGCCCTTGTTTTCGGGCGTTTTATGGGATGCCCAGGACGTCATGCTAGAAGATGTAGATCGCATTGAAATCATCAGTGGGCCCGGCGCGGCGTTGTGGGGCGCCAACGCAGTAAACGGTGTGATCAACGTGATCACTCGGTCCGCGGCCGAAACGCAGGGGGGGCTCGCTACAGTCGGCGCCGGTAATCAGGCGGCGGCCAGCGGAGTGCGTTACGGCGGCACATTGGATTCAGGCGGGAATTATCGCGTATATGCGAAAGGCTTTGAACAATTTAACACGGCAACCTCAACTGGAGCTCCTGTGTCGGATCGTTTTGACCGGGGGCAGGCGGGATTTCGCGCCGACTGGGGCGGCGCAATTCCGTCGATGACCGTGCAGGGTGACATATATAGCGGCGTATCAGAGTCGGATCCTGCGGGCAAGCCCACGCTGTCGGGCATGAATCTGCTTGGGCGCTGGACTAGGCAACTTGCAGCGGGCGGGAGTTTTAACATTCAGAGTTATTACGACCATACTGAGCGCAACGACCCATTCACTTTTGGGGATATCGACGATACCTTTGACATTGAGTTTCAACACGGGTTTACGTTTGCGACCAATCACAGGATCTTGTGGGGTGGGGGGTATCGTTTCACCCACGATGCCACGCAAACCAACTTCAACACTCAAAACCTATTGCCGGAGGTATTTCTACCTGCCAGTCTCAACCTAAATTGGAAGAACATATTTGCACAGGACGAGGTTGCATTAAGCCCGAAACTCAATCTCACGGTTGGCGCAAAGGTGGAGACCAATATATACACAGGGGCGGAATTCCTGCCCAGCGTTCGTCTGGCGTGGTCTCCGGCCGACAATCATATGATCTGGGGAGCGGTTTCGCGTGCAGTGAGGGCGCCGGCGCGGCTTGACACGGATTTCAATTTGTATCTGCAACTGCCACACCGGCCTTTGATTCCCGTCATTGAAGGTGGGCCGAATTTCCAGTCGGAGGTCGCTAATGTCGTAGAATTGGGTTACCGTGCCCAGTTGACGAGCGCGGTATCGTACTCAATTTCTCTATTTGATGCATTTTACGACAAGCTGCGCAGCGGCCAGCCACCGCCCGCCTTTATTCAGAACATGATAAGTGGGGAGACTCGCGGGGTGGAGACTTGGGGCGACTACCAAGTGACAAGCTACTGGAAGTTGAGTGCCGGACTGTCGCAGTTGAAGGAGCAATTGGGCATCGACCCCGGCAGCACCGACCCGACCGGTCCGAGCGCCCTGGGCAACGATCCGGCTCAGCAATGGTCGCTGCGCTCGGCCTTTAATCTCCCGGATAAAAATGAAATTGACGTGGCGGTTCGCCACGTCAGTGCGCTGCCCAATCCCGTAGTCCCCGCGTACACGGTTGCAGACGTGCGTTTCGGGTGGTGGATAAATCGGAATGCGCAATTGTCGTTGGCGCTGGAGAACCTCTTCAATCCTGGCCATATCGAAGTTGGTCCCCTCGCTACCGCTTCCGAGATAAAACCCAGCGCGTTTGTCAAGCTGTTGTGGCGAACGGATCCCGTCCCCAAGTAAATGATTGCCGCCGATAGGAAAAATGCAGGATTTCGGTCGTGTCTAAGACTGGTATTAATTGTTTGCCTGATACTCGTCAGCGGCATTGCCGCGGTTCTGCCAGCAGTAGCGCAGGGTGACGGCGACTCTTCGGCAATCGAAAGCCGAGTCAAGGCGGCGTTTCTATACAAATTCGCCAATTATGTCGAATGGCCGGATGGATTGTTCCCGCAGCCAAGCTCACCGATAACGATCGGCGTATCAGGTGCGGATTCCCTTAAGGATGAACTGGCTGGTATGGTGGTCGGCCGTCTCGTAAACGATCGACCGATAATTGTCAAAAACGTCAGAACGGGCGATTCCCTGTCGGGCATAAACATTTTATTCATTGCGCGGGATGAAAGCAGCCTGCTGCCTCAGTTGGTTCAGAGCGCGCAGTCTCGCTCGATACTGACTGTAACCGAATCTGAACGGGCATTGGCGCAGGGCAGTGTGATAAACTTTGTGATGTCGGACGGGCATGTGCACTTCGAGATTTCGCTGCAATCCGCCGACAAGAGCAAGCTCAAGCTGAGTTCGCGCCTGCTAGCTGTGGCGCAGCAGGTAACGGGAACGCCCTGACGTGCTGGCAATGCCAATACGATCGTTACGCGGCAAATTGATGCTTGTTGGTCTGGCGACAACATTCGCGGCGCTATTGGTGACAGGTATATCATTAATTATCTATGAGGCGCGCACGTACCAGCGGACGCTGCTCGATGATCTTTCCACTCAAGCCGAGATTCTCGGACAGGCCAGCTCCGCCGCGCTGACATTCGATGATCCGAAGTCCGCGCGTGAAAGCTTGTTACTTCTCAAAGCGAAGCCGGGAATTGCAGTTGCAGCGATTTATAATGCGAATGGCAAGTTGTTCGCAAGTTACGCGCGTGACGACCAATCCGCACAGACCTTGCCCAGTCTTCCCGAACTGGATGGGTCGAGAATAGAGGGTAACCAGCTCTCGTTTTTCAAAAGAATTATTGACAACAGGGAAATTCTGGGAACGGTGTATCTTCGGGCCAACTACGAACTGTGGGATCGATTAAGGAGTTACGTCGGAATATTGGCTGTTGTAATGGCCTTTAGCTTGGTTGTAGCGTTATTAATGTCCGTGTGGCTGCAGGCGACGGTAACCAGGCCGATCCTAGCCGTGACCGATGCGGCGCGTCAAGTAATGGAGCGAAGAGATTTCTCACTGCGAGTGCTCAAGACCACCGAAGACGAGGTGGGATATCTAGTGGATGCCTTTAATGGCATGCTTGCTGAAGTCGGGCGGCGGGCGGAAGATCTGGAGGCGACCAATCGAAGGCTTCAGCACGAAATGACCGAAAGAGAACGCGTGCAGGAAGATCTACGCAAGCTCAACGTTGAGCTTGAAGACCGTGTGCAAAAGCGAACGGCACAATTGGAGGAGGCGAATAAGGACTTGGAAGGCTTTAGCTACACGGTGTCGCATGATTTGCGCGCTCCACTTAGGGCCATTCAGAGTTTTAGCGATTTACTCGTTGAGGATCACGCGGAACAGCTTGACGAGGAAGCCCGGCGGAAGCTCCGTATTGTGCAGGACGAGGGCCAACGCATGGGCACGCTCATCGATGAATTGCTTGCTTTCTCCCGCTTGGGACGTAAGGAGGTTCGGAAAGTTGACGTCAATATGAGCGATTTGGCACGCACCTCGTTTGAACGGTTGCATGACCAACATCAAGGACCACGGGTTGAATTTCGACTAGCGTTTCTGCCAAGCAGCAAAGGCGATCGCGTATTGATAGGCCAAGTTTGGACCAATTTGATCGCAAACGCCGTGAAGTTTAGTTCGAAGCGAGACAAGCCAGTAATCGAAGTTAGCGCCGTCAGCGACAAAGAAGAGAATGTGTACTTTGTTCGCGACAATGGGGCGGGATTCGATCCTAGATATCAGGCCAAATTGTTTGGAGTATTTCAACGCCTCCACAGTGCGAGTGAATTTCCTGGGACTGGCGTGGGGCTTGCGCTGGTGCAGCGCATCGTGGTGCGTCATGGCGGGCGGGTATGGGCCGACAGTCAGCCAAATGAAGGGGCAACGTTTTACTTTACTCTTCCAAAGGAACAGTCCAATGGCACAATTTGAGCAGGTGGAAGTGCTTCTCGTCGAGGACAACGAGAGGGATGCAGAATTGACTATGCGTGCTTTAAAAAAAGGAGCTCTTGCTAATAATCTATTGTGGGTCAAGGATGGCCAGGAAGCGCTGGACTACCTATTCCGCACCGGCGAATATAAAGAACGCGAGGACGTATATCCGCGCCTTGTCTTGCTCGATTTAAAGATGCCTCGAGTGGATGGAGTGGATGTGCTAAAAGCGATCAGAGCCGATGAACGAACCAAGCGCATCCCCGTGGTGGTTATGACTTCCTCGGAAGAAGACAAGGATCTAATACAAACCTATAACCTGGGCGTGAATAGCTATGTGGTGAAGCCAGTAAATTTTAGCGCATTTACTGAAATCGCACGGCAAGCCGGGTTTTACTGGCTTGCTATCAATCGCGCTCCATGATAAGTACGACAACTATGGCACTGCGTGCACTGCAATTCTCTCCCGACATAGGTGAATTGCAGCACTGACAGGAAATCGCTCAGACAATGCGCCGGCATCATCGCCCGCGCTCATATGGCTTAATTATTACACTTGGCGGCAGCGTTGCGGTGATCTATTCCAGACTCACATGGCTAGTTGACCTAAGATTTAGCCTCCATACAGTCAGAAATCCACCGCCGCCTCATGATTGCTGAGAGCCTCGCGCTGTTTAGGATCTCCTGCGACTGAATGTGAATGCCGCGGTTAAGGGAGCGCGAGGCTCGCGGTTACTTTAAAAGGGCGGCGTCCACCCCTTGGGAGCTATCAAAGGTTTGATGTTGCGGTGCCCGGCGCCCCCCGGGCGCTGCGCCTTCACGCTACCTTTAGTCGGCATGTATGCCGGTTACCTTGACCAGTTTGCTTATCTTATCAACATCGGACTTGATCTGCTCGGTGAATTCCTCGGTGTTGACGGCGCAGCCTCGACGGCGGTTGACATTAGCCTCTCGCGGGCGTCCGGCGATTTGAGGAAGCGCACACTATCGTCATTGATTTGACGAATGATCGATGCGGGCACCTTGACGGGGCAAACAGGCCGTACATTGACACCATCGCGTACCCGGGCAGCGTCACCGCCACGGATGGCAGACCGGGGAACAGCAGCGAGGGCTGCGCGCGCGATCAGCGAGATGGTGGCGAATTCCGAGAACACATCGGTCGGTGTTGACTGCAGTAATGGCAGCTGCCACATGCCGCCTCTCATCTCGAGCAACGTATAGCCGTCCGGCATCGCTTGCGATACGACGTCGCCGGGCAGCACGCCGCTGCCGCGGTTGTCGACGATGACCCGCTGGCCCCAGCGTACGCTCAAGCCCTGCGCCAACCGGCCTCGGCCAACATGTGCGTGGCGACACTAATTGTACTTCACCGTCTCACGACCGTATGCACCGCGCGGCATCGAGTGTGCCAAAATTGAGTTGGTCTTTGGCGAAATCTAACTTAAGTCGGGATATCCAATTATATTGGCCATGGATGGGGTCAATTGTCTTTGAAAACGGATCCCCCGTCCAGACTCATGAGTCATTGGACAGGACTATGAATTGACAAGGGTCCGTTGAAGCTCCAGTATAACGACAACGCGTTACGGGGTCGGGGCAATTTTCGACAGACCAATGGACGACAATCGGAGACGCTACATTATTGCTAGATGCTCATTTTTGCAGATGAAATAGGACCGATTTTTACTAAAAAGGCCTGACGAAAGTAAAATTCTGCGGACCTGAAGTTCATCAGACGGCACTTAGCGCAAAAGCAAGTAAGATATGCTCGCACGGATCCGAGCACCAGCGCAGTTTAATACTTGAACAATCGATGTTGCAGACGAATTTGATTGATATGATCGAATGGAAATTGCAAACATATTTACGGTGATTAGCTGCATCGCGCAGAATAAATAGGTAATAGATACGAACATCAAGTCCTCATCTGATATTCCAGATTTGTTGTTGCACCGTTATTGGACGAGGGTTGGCGGTGTAGCTCTAATTTGCAGCACGTCAATTTCGTCAACACCGGTCCGAGTTTGCACACGCATTGTCTGATAAACTTCAGTGCCTGCATCTGCGGCTTACTAGACGCAGTGAATGGAGAGGAGCCGTAAAGATTATAGGTTCGCGCCCCATGCAATGTGAGTGCCAATCCCAGGTTGTTGACGACGACAAACGGTGGCGTGGGTAATCCTGTCGCTAATCAACAACGCTTTTAAATGCCCGATTTAGGTGACCGATTGTGAAGGTTTTGCGATAACGATGTCCCTCGGCGCGCGCCACCGTGATTGGGTTGAGCAGTTAGTAAAATAACACGGTTCTTGACGGATTTTCCAGACGATAGTGGCCAAAATGGCCAGACCGTCAGAATGCTTGCAATGGCTCGAGCCTTGGTTTCTCGTAAAACACTAATTTTGCATTAGAACATAATCCTACCAACTAGACGGCGCTCACATGAAAATTCGGCGAAAGGCACTGGGACGTACCGATGCAGTAATCTTAAGCTTGATGATGACTTTCGGTTGGGGCATCGTCTATGGCCAAAATTTTCCCAGTAAGCCTATTCGCATTGTTACCGCTGCAGTCGGCGGCGGCGGCGATTACCTTTCGCGATCGATATCGCCAGATCTTGCCGCGCAGGTAGGGGAGCCTGTGGTCGTCGATAACCGCCCGGGTAGTGGTGCTATCGCGGCCGAGTTCGTGGCCAAGGCGCCCGCAGACGGTTATACACTTCTACTATACGGTAGCATCATATGGCTCGCTCCATTTTTGCAAAAACACGTATCCTGGGATCCTCAGAAGGATTTCGCACCAATTACGTTGGCGACGACCTCGCCGACCATACTTGTGGTGCATCCTTCGCTCCCAGTTCGATCTGTCAAGGAGCTTATTGCACTAGCAAAGAATAATCCCGGACAACTCAACTATGGTTCAGGCGGAACGGGATCTGCAACGCAGATTGCCACAGAATTGTTCAAATCGATGGCAGGCGTACGTATCGAACATATTCCGTACAAGGGGAATGGGGTGGCAATCAATAATCTTATTGCCGGTGAAGTACAAGTCATGTTTGCGACCCCCGCTGAAACCGTTCCTCAGGTAAAAGCCGGCAAATTGATTGCCTTGGCCGTAACCAGTGCTGAACCCTCCGTATTGTTGCCGGGGCTTCCTACGGTAGCATCGTCAGGTCTACCCGGATACGAGGCAGTTTCAATATTTGGCGTTTTCTCTCCAGCGAAAACCCCACGCGAGGTTGTAAATCGACTGAATCTGGAAATAGTCAAAATACTTAACAAGGCTGAAGTGAAACAAAGACTATTTAACTTGGGTGTTGATGCGGAAGGTAGCTCACCAGAACAGTTTGCCGCCAAATTGCAATCTGAAATGGACAAGTGGGGAAAAGTAATCAAGGACGCCGGCATTCAACCAGAATGATCGGGAATTCAATTGCGTGATTGGCACCGTTAGTCAGCTTAAAGCGCCACCAAACGCGCGATCCTCGATGCATACAAACCGTTGTCATTCGTGACCATGAATACTTGACAGGAAACGTAGAAAAAGCCGTAGCGCTGGTAACCACCGAGTACGTTACCCTATTGCACTTTCATCGCTATCTCGGCACTCCGAGGTTACTCGATCTCGAGAGCAACGAGACTCTTATGTGTTAGGCATCCGCACGGCTAGTTGGAATCACTTTGCACGGGTATCGGCATTAACCAAGGTTCTGACGCGCCGTAAAATGGCCGCGCAAGGTGGTCGAATTCCGGCAATAGAATAACGAGCGCCGCGTTTTCTAACCGATCGAAGTTACCACGCCAACGCGGAATGCGGGCTCATCAGCTCTTGATTCAACAGTGCTCGATTATATTCCCTTCGAGAAGTACCGTCACGATCTGGGTCAGCGGTCGGTCGCCGGGTAATACGATTTCTCCATCCGCGGGTGGGAAATTACAAAAATGTAATGCTACCGTCAGTCTACTGTTGGTTAAGAAGAGGCAGAATACGAATGCGGTCAGAGATCTGATAGTGGTATTTACTTCCCTCAACATTCGAAGACTGAGGTGATAAAATGAATAGCATCATTAGCAAAGGTACTCTGACTGCTGCATTGGCCACCAGTCTTGCAATTTCATCGTCGGCATATGCCACGCTGGGCGATAACGGATTATACCCAAAAGGCGAGGCAGTGTCGCCCATCAGGTGAGAGGTGAGCAGGGTTATCACAATTACCCCTAATACAAAGTATCTAAATGTCGACGAAGACAATGTCGTGAAATTTGTCGATGCGCAGACTGGGAAGAGCTTCGCCTGGGATATTGATACCCCCAGCCGGGAAAATTTCGAATTGAGCAAAATCGTGCCCCCCCGATATCCCGGTACGGACTGACGTAGCAGTCTACGTAGACGATCCACAAGAAGGAGATTAATTCCGATCATGCAAGACCGAGAAAATCTCGCCGTTTAGCGGGATTGCTCTTCGACCTCTAGTGGAAAACTTTAACAAGTGAAATGCATCTATCGCATAACAGAGTTAGCAAACAAAACCGCTTGACGTTAGCTAGCGCAGGTTCTGAAAGTACCCCTGACACCGAACACGTCTAAAAAATATGATCGCCGACGTAGTACGAGCATCAAGGGCCGAACACGAAATTCTTGACCATGTGATCGCTTACGTCAAGAAGCTGACATACGGTGCGGATCCGAGTTACCTGATGAAAAATATGGAGACGTTGCGATGTAGTGTTAGTGATGCAGTGAAGAAAAGCTTGGCGCCCATAAGGAGGCTGGAGAGGGCATGCAAATGATTCGTGGATGGGGCGCTTGCGCGCCCTAAGACGCGTTGCGGATTTTCTGTGGCGCGCTAACTCGCCTGAAGTTGCTCGGACTTGAGCACCAGGGATCTTTGGCTGGTTACGACTCGATGCAAAACATGAAAAACACATTGCACGGACTGCCTATTTACGCCTTAAGTAATGGTCACTGCCACCCCAATGCCGTGGGTGACGGCGCGCGCGGTGTGGCGCACCTGTCTGATTGCAATCGATCGTCATTATTATTGAGGGCGTCGGGAGGCCTGGCTGCGGGGGCGTTTTGCCAATGTTTCTTCGCGAACACGCTTCGAGTGGTTAAGATGCCAAGAACAGATATCTTTCGTGATACCTAGTTGCGGTCGAAACCTCGAAATTGCTTTATAACGGTGACAAGCCCTTCACGCTGGCGTAAACTTTCGGCGAGTTGGAAATGGTAAGAATACGCGATCCATGATGAAAATCCTGTTGGTTGAAGACCACCCGCACCACGCCGCGCTGGTACAGCAAGCGCTGGGACAAAACGCTGGCGCACAATTTGACCTGGCGGTGGTCGATCGGTTGGCGGCCGTGCCAGGGTATCTTGAATCAAGTGGTCCGGACCTAGTGTTGCTAGGCATACTGCCGCCAGAGCGCGCCGGCCTTGAAGGACTGGTACAGCTATGCGCGTTGGTGCCCGATACACCGATCGTGGTTCTTATGGATTTGAACGACGAAAGTCTCGTCGTAAGAGCCATCAGCAACGGTGCCCAGGATTGTCTGGTAAAAGACCAGATCAACGCGGCCTCGCTCAGTCGAATCCTGCGCTGTGCTGTCGAACGCAAACGGTGCGAACGCACGTTAAGAGAGGTGGCGTTGCGCGATAGCGAGGCCCGATTGCGGACGGTCACCGACAATATACCCGCGTTGATTGCCTATGTTGGCCTCGATCAACGATATCGTTTCGTCAGCCAATTTCACGAGGAGTGGTTTGGGCAAAGGGTGGCAGAACTGAAGGGCAAAACGATGCGGGAAGTTCTGGGCGGTGATGACTATGAAAACTGCCGGCAGTATATTGAAAAGGCGTTGCAGGGACAGCGGGTTACGTTTGAGCAGTGCATGATAAGAAATAATCTAGAACGCTTTCTGCAGATCGTTTATGTTCCAGAGTATGACAGTTTAAAGCAGGTGGTCGGATTCTATGTTCTCGGAAATAACATCACGGACCGGAAGCTCAATGAGGCAAGGCTGGAATCCATAGCGTTGTATGACGCGCTAACGGGTCTAGCGAACAGACTGCTGCTTGCCGACAGGGTATCGCAGGCCATCGCGCATGCGCAGCGCTACTCTACGGCCACGGGGCTCATTTATCTCGATTTGGACGGGTTCAAGCAGGTCAACGACACGCTGGGCCACGATGTGGGCGACCTGCTGTTAAGGGAAGTGGCGGAACGGCTGGTTGCCTCAGTGCGTCAGGAAGACACGGTGGCGAGGCTGGGTGGTGACGAATTCGTAATAGCCATGCGGCGCGTGGTTGGCACGCATGATGCAGCCAACGTGGCGTCGAAATTGATAGCGACAGTGTCCGAGACTTATAGTATTCGCGGGAATACGCTTAATCTGACCGCCAGTGCAGGTGTCAGTCTTTACCCTGGCCAGGGTAAGGATATGGAAACGCTCTTGAAGAGCGCGGACTTGGCCATGTATGAGGCAAAGCGCGCGGGTAAAAACGCCTATCGTATTTTTGACGATCCTCGACAGGCCTTGGTCGCTTGACGAATTTTGTGCAGGCCTACGTTACGTCTATCCCATTGGTGGGTGCCTGCGTTTCCTATGGAATGTATTTGGGTGAGGTGTACTTCACGATGCCAACCTGCGCCAAACACTGGCCAACCAGGGTTGCTGTTCGCGCGGCAGCCCCGTAGGGCGATAGTAGTGCGTAAGCTCAACGAACATTGCGGCTGACATATAGCGGCGCCAAGTTACAAGATCATGATACGCACCGTAGCGTTCACGATTCCAGCCTTCCTCATTGTGACCGTGCGGGTTCGAAGTGAATAGTACGCCACGCGGTTTCAGGGTCTCGTGCAATTCCAGCAACACGCGTAGCAACTCCTGGCTGGGTACATGAAACAGCACGGCATTGGCAAACACGCCATCGAAATGGTTATGAGGCAGATCGAGCTTGAGGAAATCCTGTTGCCATACTACGCAGCCGCTGTAGTTGCGCGCCATGTCGGCTAAGCGCGCAGCGCCTTCCAATCCGACCGCGAGGTGACCGAATTCGGAGAATTTCTTGAGGTCGCGTCCCGGCCCGCAGCCCAAATCGAGTATGGTGAATGGTGGATTAGCCTCGATGCAGTGTAATAGCGCCTCGATGTTCTGGCTGACGTCGTAATGGCGGGTTCCATCTCTGAATTCCTCGGCACTCTCATTATAATGTGCCAGCGTGCGCTCCGTAATGTTATTCAGGTCTGGCGGATTCAGTTTCATGTTCGTGTGGTGGCGATTATAGGTAAATAGCAGAAGGGAGTCGCATTCTCAGGCCCTCTCAGAACCCTGAGCGAATTCCTCAATTCATCCCACTCCTATTGTTATCACACGCTGCCACGTGGCAGCGAACGCAATAATGGTCTGGCATGGCGAGAATGGCCACGACGCGGCATTTGTGCTCCAAAAAGACACGGTTTCCGCGTTGGCTACTATTTCGTGGTCGCAGGCGACTGATTGACCGGTGCGTATGTATAGTCTTTTTCCTTCATGCAGAGTGCGAACAATGTCTGCTCCCTTGATTGTGGATCTGGAAAGGGGTGCGCGGCCCACTCACAAGGAGTCGCCCATTATGGTCCCATTGCATGACTGGCTCGCTAATAATAGTTTTGACCGTAGAACGTTTCCGACTGTGCTGCTATCCTTGCATGCTCGCTGCAATCAGCGAGGTCGTGTTCTGTCGCATGGCTGCCGGTGCCGGGATTCGTCCACGCCATGGTCGCGCAACCAGCCAGCAGCAACCAGGGTGGGAGCAGCTTCAGAGGGAGTCTTTGGATTCTACGGTTGTGAATCAAGCCTGGGCCGGTCGATAGAGATGAATCGCGATCGCGCTAAGCGGTCAATGCACGTTGGCTTTGGTGGGCATGGTATCGCGGCTCTTGAGAAAGGCCAGCGCTTGCGCCAGCTCGTAATTACTTTTTGCGACTACTTGACCCGGTCCCAGTCGGGTGTCTTTGTCATCTGTTTGGTTGGGACGTGGCGCGGGCGTGAAGTTAAACGAATTTGCGGGGGCCGCGGCTTGCGAATCCTTGCCGTGATCCACGGCAGGGTGTTTCTCCAAATCGGCTTCCTTTAATACGAACGCCTCACTCGCCTTAGTACCTTCGTCGAGGGCGATGTCAGGCGCAATACCTTTGGCCCGCATCGAACGCCCTTTAGGCGCGAAATAGCGCGCGGTAGTGAGCAGCACGGCCGTATCGTCGCCCATGGGCGCGTTTTTAACTTCCAGTGGTGGTTTGTCCAGATAGTCACGCGAAAGAGGGCTGCGCAGGTAGTTCTCCGGGGCGGCGGTGAGGTGGGTATGAGCTTCTGAGGTGCGCCCCTCAGTGTAGACAACCAGGCTACCTCTGGGCACAAACGCCGCCAATGCCGCGACCGTACTGACAAGCGTCTCACCGGTGTTTTCCTGGAATTGAGTGATACGCAGGTAAGCGTAGCCTAGCTCGAGCAACGTTGATTTTACGCTTTGGATCCTGATGATGGCGCGCGTCAGCGTAACAACCACAGGTTTCGACACATTCTGGCGGGCGATGGTCAGTGTGATCTTCGTGTTCGGTCTGCTCCGGTCCGCGCAGAGCACACGCCTGCAGGCTGCGTCTGGACCACCTGCGGGTTTTGGCAATGCCAAATTGTAGCGTTTTCCCTTTTTTGCGCGTACCGAAGGCGGGCGTCACAATGAATGCCGACGAATCGATAAGTAAGATCTGTGAAGAAAATTCCAAAGTGCATTACTCTTAGGGAAACTCCAAAATATCCTAACTCTGAGTCATCGCACCTCGGTCGTTGTCAGGAAAAACCTTACAATACCTAGAGAGTGGGGATGTTAGAATCATAATGAATTTCGAACGGAATGTGGACTTTATTATAGTGTCGTTCAACATGTGATTACATTTTTAGCACAGGATTAAAATAAAATGCGACCGATAATCCTCTAGAAATGAATTGACGATTGGAAGCTACGCTTAAAATTCTCTTCGTCGAGGATAGTGCTGCCGACGCAGAACTCGAAATTCGCGCGTTGAAGCGGGCGAGCATCGCCTGTGCAACACGACGAGTCGAGAACGAAATCGATTTGCGCAAACAGCTGGTGGAATTTCGTCCAGATTTAATTATCTCAGATTTCTCATTGCCGATGTTTGATGGGCTTTCGGCCCTACGCATTGCCAAAGCGGAGCAGCCCGATACCCCATTCATTTTTGTCTCGGGTACCATCGGTGAAGAACGGGCGATAGAGGCGCTAAAAAGCGGCGCTTCTGATTACGTGCTGAAGAATAGTCCAGCTCGGCTTCCTCAAGCTATCTTACGTGCTCTTCGTGAAGCAGAAGATATCAAGCTGCGTAAAAAGCAGGAGCAAAAAATAACGCGGCTAAGCCGCATTCATGCGGTGTTGAGTGGCATCAATTCTGCGGTGGTCCGCATTCGGGACCGCAAGGCGCTTTTTCATGAAGCCTGCGCAATCGCCGTTAAGTTTGGACAGTTCAGAATGGCCTGGATTGGCGTTCCTGAACTTCACTCGACGAAATTAATTCCCGTAAGTTGGAACGGCTTTAACGAAGGTTATCTCGACGACGTCGGTCTAGAGCTTGCAAAGGTCGCTAATGACCCCGGTATTGGCGGACAGGCATTGCTTCGCAAGACCGTCATCGTTGCCAATGATATCGAAAGCGATGAGCGAGTCATATTCAAACAACAGGCCCTGGCGCGCGATTATCGGTCGATGATAGCACTACCCCTCTTGGTCGAGGACAAGGACGTAGCGGTGTTCCTGATCTACGCTGCGGATGCTAATATATTCGATGGGGAAGAACTTAGCTTGATGGGGGAATTGGCGGGAGACATCTCGTACGCGCTGGAATATATCGAAAAAGAAGAGCGTCTGAATTATCTTGCATACTTCGATGTTCTAACCGGGCTTCCCAATCGAAATCTATTAAACGACAGGCTTACGCAGGCCATTTCGCACTGCAAGCGAACAAATAGTATGGCTGCTGTTGCATTTATTGATCTTGATCATTTTAAGCTGATCAATGACAGCATGGGGCACAACGTCGGCGATGATTTTCTCAAACTCATAAGTAAGCGCTTGGCAGGATGCTTGCGGGACGGCGACACCATTGCGCGCGTTGGGGGGGACGAATTCGTCGTGGTGCTTCCGAGGCAGATGGATACGGATGCCACTACGCAAATTATACAACGGATTCTCGCCAGCGCTAGCGAGCCGCTCAATTCTGCAGGTGGTGAATTTAATTCCGCGTGCAGTATAGGTGTCGCGCTTTATCCCCGAGATGGGGAAGACGCCGAAACATTACTGAAACATGCTGATGCTGCCATGTACCGCGCCAAAGAATCCGGACGTAACACGTTCAAGTTCTATGCGGAAGAAATGAATGTAAAGATCAAAGAGCGGTTGTTAATTGAGGGCAAGCTGCGGCACGCAATTGAGCGCGATGAGTTGTTTTTGAATTATCAACCGCAAGTCGATCTGCATACTGGAAAGATAATAGGGGTCGAAGCATTGGTTCGATGGCGGAATCCAGAACTCGGAATAGTACCGCCGGCCCGGTTCATTTCTTTGGCGGAGGAAAGTGACCTTATTCTATTGATCGGGGAATGGGTGATGCGCAAGGCTTGTGCGCAGAACAAGGCATGGCAGGACTTGGGGTTGCCGGCCATAACGATCTCGGTAAATGTATCATCGCGGCAGTTTAGACAAGTCACGCTTCCCGAAGTTACCGCCGCGGCGTTAAAGGATGCCGCGTTGGATCCAAAATATTTGGAGTTAGAGTTGACGGAAAGTGTTGTCATGAATAACGTCGCCGAAGTTATCGCAACAATGAGTAAATTCCAGGCTATGGGGGTAGAACTTTCGATTGACGACTTCGGCACAGGTTATTCAAGCTTAAGTTATCTGAAACGTTTCCCCGTCAGCAGACTGAAGGTCGATCAGTCATTTGTACGCGATATTGCGACTGACCCCGACGACGCTGCAATTACAGGGGCAATAATACTACTGGGGCACAGTTTGGGTTTGAAGGTTATTGCAGAAGGGGTTGAAACTGAGGAACAACTCACATTTCTGCGGGCTCGTGAATGTGATGAAGTTCAGGGGTACTACTTTAGTAAGCCTATGGCTTGTGATGACATGCGTAGCCTTTTGGAAAGCAATGGTTTTCCCATGGTAAAGACATTGGTTACATAAATTCTTGAAGAGTTACTTTTTGCACTGCCTTCAGGTATTAGAAAACACTAGACTTGTAAGTCGGTAATGGACCCTGGCTATTAGACTTTTCGATTGTTGGCTGGAGACCCGCGAAATGCGGATAGCAAGATGCTTGCCTAGCCTCAAGCACGATAGGTCGAACATCCTCCAATCACTGGTATAGCGGCGATCTGTTTATGGTAACGATAACCGCGCGTAACGCTAGAAACGCGGTCCAGATTTGGGCTCTCTTCTGTAACTCCGTCGACTTGACTTACAACGTGGCGGTGACGCAATCCTGCAGTTGCAGTGTGGCTGTAGATTCACTAACCGACTTTTAGGTTATTGGGTGCGCCAAACAGGCACAATGTCCCTAGAGCAGGTGGTGAAAAGGCTTACCTATGATTCGGCCTAGGTATTTGGCATCTACGATCGTGGACTACTGCGGCCTGGTCGGGAGGGCAACATTGTAATCGTTGATCCGGACACTATCAATTCACGGCAAGAGAAGGTGGTGCACGAATTTCCCAATGGTGCGTAGCGGGTGAGG
>Ga0207049_1040_pt1 | contig 23213 bp, 30 predicted proteins | sample Alteio_BWMinCont_63_FD_153305 | JGI IMG/M metagenome (GOLD analysis project Ga0207049, IMG submission 153305) | Enriched cells from forest soil in Barre Woods Harvard Forest LTER site, Petersham, Massachusetts, United States -... | ecosystem: Environmental > Terrestrial > Soil > Temperate forest >... | reverse complement strand
GGAAAAGGCATGCCATTAGGCAATCTTACTTCTCAGTTCTTTGCTAACGTCTATCTGAACGAACTCGATAAGTTTGTAAAGCACAAGCTCAAAGCCAAATACTATATCAGATATGTCGACGATTTTGTGATTTTCCATAAAGACAAGCTAGTCCTAGAAAATTGGAAAATGCAAATAGACGCCTTCTTAAAAATCAATCTTAAACTGCAACTGCATCCTGAAAAATCAAGCATAATTCCTCTAAACAGAGGAATAACTATGCTTGGATTCAGGATTTTCCATAAGTACAGGCTCCTGAAGAAAAGCAATTCAAAGAGGATATGGAAACGTCTAGAAGCGTTTGAAAGCAAGTTTGATAAAGGCAAAATGTCTCAAGAACAGATAACAAGAAGCCTTGAAGGATGGATTACGTATGCAAAATTTGCGAACACATACAACCTAAGGAATAGGGTCATTAATAAAGCAAATTACCTATTTTACAACTAAAGTAAGAATTATATATCTAACCGAGATATAAACTATGTGAGAATATGGAAACTGGCAGAACAAAATCTAAGAGCGTCTTTGTTTCAAGTGCTGATGAAAAACAGACTATGGAAAGAGTAAGAAGGCGTGAGCAGGAGATAGCACAAGGCAAAGGCACAACAATACCTGGCGCAGACCTCAAGAAACGTCTCCAAAGGAAGTAAATAACTCTTTTCCTTACGCCCAGCTCGAGCTTCGCTCGAGGGGCGCGCCCCAACGGGCTTCAAGCTTAGCAAGCTAAGCAGTCCAAGGAACCTAAGCGTTAAGCGAGACCCAATCGCCCCGCCGCCGAAGGCGGCTGGCTGGCGTGCAATAACTTAATCTAAATTAGTCTGTGCGTGTAGTTGCATCTCAATGGGTAGTAGCTCGACGTTAGTTTTTAGGGCTTAGAAAAGCTTCGACGTAAGGCTACTTAATCTAAATTCCAAAGCTCAGATTAAGTGCTTAAAACAGATTAAGTAAAGGGCTTTTCATAAAGATGGAAGAATAGCTATAAATATCTAGGAAAACAGAGTAAATTTGTGCTAAAGTGGATACACAAAAATTGCCCGCTACTCAGGATGCTCAAAGACATGCAGTAGTTGGTAAAGGGGCTATAATCCGTGATAGCCATGGTGATGCTCCAGTTGAGCTAGTAGGTGGAAAGGGTAGAAGCCTGCTTAGGGTGAAGGCGCTTGGTGATTTAAGTGATTTTGCAGTAAAAATCTCGGTCCCTCAATTTGCTATTGTTTCTCCAGAAGTTAACCTAAACGATAATTTTACCAACATAACAAGTGCTGCAAGAAGTTTTGGAGTTGATTCTTTTGCAGTGCGTTCTTCTTATAAGCAAGAAGATGTCGGAGAACATACTTTTGATGGAATATTCGATACGAAATTAGGAGTTCCATCTGAGAAAGTAGTGCAGGCAGTGGGTGAGGTAAGAAAAAGCGCGATTACCGAAAAATCTAAAAAGTATGCATTAGAGAAAGGCATTGAATTGGAAGATAATATGCCAGTAATTATACAGGCGATGGTAGTTGATCCGCAAGTTAGTGGCGTGATATATTCAAAATTCCCATGTCCTAATGATGTAGTAAAAGTTATAACATTTGGCTGGGACGGATCTGAGGATATTGACGTATGGGCTAGAAAACTGGGAGACTATAATAACATTAATCTTAATCCGGTAGTAAACTCGGAAAGGTTTAGTAAAACCGACTGGGGAATTAAGCAGTTCATAGGCAAAATAATAAACATTGAGCAGGCGTTTGGTTATCCAATAATATCAGAATTTGCATATAATTTTGAAGTTTCCAAAGACCAGATAGACGAGGCATTTATTTTGCAAGCTAGGAAATTAACAAGATTGGCCGATTCTGAAAAATTTAAGATACCCGCACTTCAAGAAGAAGGATTGGTTGGTAAGAGTAAGCACTTAAGTGGAGTGGGAGACGTAACTGGTGAGACATTTGTATTAGAAAGAAGAGAAGGCATTATTTTATGGGAAGATGTTCTTAAACTTAAAGATTTTGATGAGACACACAAAAATGGATATGTGCTTGTTACGCCATATCTTCAGTTCTACAATGATGACAATATAGATAGCTCTTCACCAAATAAGAAGGCTGTGGTAGCTTATTCCGATTTAGGTAGGCATCATGATTTCGAGTTGGCAAGAACTAGCGGCATATTATATTTAGGATTTGGGCTTCAAACTAGAATAAACGTTAATACACTTATAAACTGTACCGAATATGATGAAAAACCTCTAATAAAAACAGGAGATAAAATTAGAGTAGTTAGTGACGGGATTAGCGGATTTGTTTATAATCTATCTAAATAAAACTTTCACGATAAAGCCGTTCTTCTTACGAAGCTATTGGCTTTATCTAAACTTTTTCAAAGGTTCGATTTCTTACAAAACCGCACCCGAAGAGCATATAAATTCTAGCCGCGTATTAAATAGGAAAAATCGGGGTTCAATTGCAAGCAATTGCGCTTAATCGGGGTTGCTATGGCTAGAAACAATTTACGAGGTAAATCAAGCGATTTACCCAGCTTGAAAGGTGAAGGTCGTGGGTTCAAATCCCACCAGGCCCGACTTGCTTTTAACTGTGCAAAACATAAATATCTTGAAAAACTGACAAACTATAATACATCCAATCAGGCAACGCAGCTATACAAAATTTCTTGTGATAAAAGTGGCTTTTACCAAAACAAAAAGCAAACATGGGAAAATGCTAAGAACAGCGGGTGGCATTATCCTTGCATCATCATTGCTCGCTGCCAAAAGCAACCAAATTGTTTCAGAATATGCCACACCGATATCAATAGACCCTCCTTCAGTGCATCATACGTTTTCGGCTGAAGCAAGCGAGAATTTCGTCGGTGCTCTAAGCGCAGTCACTGACAAAAATTATTTGTATAGGATAGCAGTTACCCACAATTTTCATTCAAAAGACGGGACCATCAAGAATGATTTCCAAGTAATATTCGATACAAGGTCAAAGAAGAATAACGCAAACGACATCACATGCAATACTGATAATAATGGAAAAGCAATCAACGATAAAGACACTGTGAATCTTGATATCAAATTGGATCCGCCTAATGTCATTATGAGTGTATATGATAGCACTAGCGGCTATGCCGGAAGTGTAGAGTGCTCTTCAAATGGATCCACAAAATTTACCCGTAAACCCTTCGAGAAAGATGGAAGGGCTGTCTTTACAGGATTTATGCTCCAAAGCGCAGCAAGACAGTAACATAACTACGTCAATAGTTCAACTCAAGAAGCAGCTTTAAATATCTCATCAACTGCGTTAATTATGTGATATTATGTTAAGACACAAGGATTCAAACCAGGGGCTATCAGATGAGGAGGTACAGCTTCTTTTGACAAGATACTCCCTTAGCAACTATCTCATAGAGGAAATACCTCTTCTAAGTTCAGGTTTTGGAAGAACTGTACAGACATCCAAGGGAAGGAAACCCTCACTTGAGGAAAGGGATCGCATGGCAGCCCTCTTAAGATCAAAATCCCGAAAAAGATAAAATATCTCTATTCAATTATATTGATGACCGTATACTCGGGAACTCCTCTTACGAAAAAGCTCGGGATAAAGAAGGGTTCAAGCATTATACTGGTAAATGTACCTATAGCCTTGATAATGAAATCAACGAGGCATTTATAGGTTGCAGTCAATCCAGAAACAAACTGGATGTTGATCTGATCCTCTCATTCGTAAAAACCTATTCGGAATTAAACAAGGAATTTATCAATGCAAAGAAATCGCTCTCACTAAGCGGCGCATTATGGATTTCATGGCCAAAGAAAAGTTCGCCTATTGCCACCCAGATTGATGGCAATCTGGTCCGCAGCGTAGGTCTAAAGGCCGGCCTAGTGGATGTAAAGATCTGCGCCATAGATAATGACTGGTCCGGCTTGAAATTTGTGCGCAGATTGAAGGATAGGTAATCTCTAAGTTATTAGAAATGTCCCTTCACTGCTGCAAATTCGGCAGGTATAAATATCTCTTGAAAGTCATGAATACCGTGATAATTTGTCCAGCGAAGCTACGAAAGTAATAGAGCGAGTGCACGGAAGACTAAAGGTTTTTACTTCCAACTTAGACAAGTCCCTGACCGAAGGCAATGTCGCAGACAAGGGCATAGGCATACCTTACATAATGCAGGCGAGAGAAAGCGGCAACTATGGTCTGGTCGTGAACGGCGCGATAGGGTACCTGCAGGTCAAGTACGCGGTCTGGAAGAACCCTGAGCTGGACCACACAGTTGACGGGTTGGAGATATTCTACTCAAAGCTGAAAAAGGCGCACATAGGACGCGAGGACGAGATGGTGCAGATGGCACAAAACTACATTACGACGCACAGCCTGCGCAGCACGGTCGAGATAATGCAGGACTTCCCCTCCAGGTTCCTTGTGACGAGCAATGGCTCGAGCGTTGCACAGGCTGCCGTCAGGACATACAAGATGGTTAACTTCATATCAAACGAGGATATATTTGGTGAGGATGGCTTGATAAGTGGGGTCAAAGTGAATATCCGCGATGGCGAGGACAAGGTAAAGGGCCTGCACGACATGCTCAAGGGTTTTAGCATTGAGTTGAAGGACTGCGTGTACGTAGGGGACAGCAAAGTTGACGTACCAGTGATGCAGCTCGTCGGATTCCCAATCGCATCGCCTTTCGCCACCGATGAAGTCAAGGGATATGCGCATTTCATCCTGACCGACAAGAGCCTGATAAACCCACAGGAACTCATCAGGAGATAAAACTAGTCGGCCAGTGGTACACAATGGCTAACAGGATGCTTACAACTGCGAGAAACTTTGAAAACAGGGGTCTTTTCAACGCGGCCGCATAAAAGGATAGATTAAGGCGACTTCGTCTCCGCCTTGAGGTGCGCAAAGAAACCCACCGGCAAGCAAATAAACTTCTTCGAGAAGAAGGTAAGCCTTGGCACTTACATTAGAAGGGGGGACGTCACTATGTGCACAGCCCTGCTGAATTCGTGGTGCTTCGGCAATAATTGTAGAAAAGCGAAAATCCACGCATCATTTTATATTCCTGAAATACGAACAGATTAGCGGGGGCTAATCGCTAGGTGGTTTGTTGTTCGGATCTGAAAGGGAAGAGGAACTAACGCTCAATCAACTGGAAGGAACCTTAAACTTGGTCTTTGACAAGAAGATAGGAAACTTCGGCTCAAGGGCCGAAGGCATAAAGAGGGAGCTTTCAAACGCAAAGAGCCAGTTCACCGATGCATCGAAAAAGTTCGACCAGCTGGACGTTGAGCCGGACAGGGAGAACTTCTACATAAACGACAGCAGCGTGCTTCGGGAGCAGAAGGGCTCATACTCAAAGGCAATGTCAAGAATAGCCGGCGAATGGGAGCTGGAGATAAGCAATGCACCCAACGTTTACTACAAATACGACACCGTGCTCTTTGGGACCGAGAGGTTCAGAGAGGAGGTGCTCAAGGCGAACAGCAAGTTCAAGAAGGTAATGTATTCCTATTCGAACTATTTGGAGGGTTTCAAGAAGTCCTTTTCCAGGATGGAGAAGTCGATGGAATCGCTCAAGAGCGAGATAAACAGGGTCGAGAGGGAATTCTCTGAGTACAAGGTGCTAAGCGACAAGATAAAGGAGCTAAGAACTGCAGCCCTGCGCAAGTCAGAGATAGAAAGGGACACGGATTCCACGGTCCATTTGGGGGAAGGTGTCTCAGCAGACGGGACTGATGAAACAAAGGCGCAGATATCCTCTGTCAACTCTGAGATCTCAAAGCTTGATGCCGAGATATCCGATTCCTCGGGAAGGATCCATAGGATGTGCCTGTCCCTTGACAGGCCAGCAAGGAAGCTGGACTACACGGCTCACAGCAAGCGCCTTCTTCATCCATACATATCAGACCCTACCGGAACCATAAGCGACGAACTGCGCTACGGGGAGTTCAGGGCTCTTTTGGGCGAATTGGAGAAATCCATAGACGAAGGTGCTCCTGACAAAGAGAGCGCGAAAATCAAGGAGAACATATCAAGGCTGATAGATTCAAACATATTCGAATCAATAAAGACAATCAACGGGCTCAAGTCGAAGCGATCCGAGCTCGCATCCCAAGTGCGCCTGCTTGAGATAAGGCTAAAGACCCAGGAAGATTCCATGGCAAGCGCAAGGAAAAGGAGCGCAGACAGGGAATCTTTGATAAAGGAGCGTGACGAGCTAAACAACAGGATAGACTCTCTCTCAAGGTCGGTGCGGGAGCTGTTTGCGCTCTACTACAAGAAGCAAATAAAAGTGGTGCTCTAAAAGAGCTATTCCTTCACTCCGGAAACTGATGCATCCGGCTTGGAAATGCTCGCGCCACCGCGCTTGTCCTGCTTCTCTATTCTCGCCGCCGTGAATTGCATGGCCGGATCCTCGTTCTCAACGCTTTCCATCCAGGCCTTTATGTATGTAGCCATATTCCTGAAAGGCTTGGAGAACCTGTCCGTTAGCATGTACGAGCTGTTCTCGTGCTTGAGCATCCCTATTTCGACCCCGTAGTCTAGGTACCTCTTCGCGGTAGCTATGGGTATGTGCTTGGGCACATTCTTTAGCCTCAGCGCCCTTGCGGTCTTCACGGCGTGAATTAGCGTCGCGAACCTGTAGGCCTCCGTGTCGTTGTCAAAGAATATCCTGGCGACGTGCTTGACCTTCACGTCCTTTAGCTTCTCCTTCAAAGGAGCATCTTCGAATTCCCAATATTTGATAGCCATGGTCGTCGTCACCTGCATGGTATGCAAAGCTATATATCAGCGATGCTTAATAAAGGTTATCGTATCCCCGCTTTTGAGCATATGCTCAACCCCGACGCGCTGCCGATCGAACTTCGCGCTTGGCCCTGATATGTACGCGCACTTGAGATTGTCGAGGATTTCCGTGTGTATTTTGGCAGCCGCATCGCCCACGCTGGACGGGCTTTTCAGTATCAGCGGCTTGGAGCGATCCTCCTCCTTTGGTTTCAGATAAATAGTAATTAGACCAAGATTTTGGTATATGGCATCCCTAAGCATTTCCATGTTGAGCTTCTGCGTAGCACTTATCGGCACCACTGTGATCCCATACTTTTCGCGTATCGATGCGCTTACTTTTTCGTAGTCCGGGCGCATGTCTATCTTGTTAAGCGCAACTATAGCCCTCATGTAGTGGTACTTTCCCGACATTATCCCTATAAAGTCGTCTACTCCTATGTCCTCCTCTATCCTTACGCGGGCATCATGTATGCCAAACCCCCACAACACCTCCCTTATGTCCCGCTCCGGTATCTTAGAGCGGTTCGTTTCGACGATTATGCCTATCGAGCTGCCGGCCTCCCTTACGTAGACCTTTGGTTTCTTCCTGTTGACCATGACGTTCTGGGACTTTAGTTCAGAGAGGAGTATGTCAAGCCTGTCTACTCTTTCAACCTCTATAACAAAGACTATGAGATCTGCAACCTTCATCGCCGCGATCACGCTCCTTCCACCTCCGCTGCCCAAATGCGCGTCCTCTATTATTCCCGGCATGTCAAATATCTGGATGTGCGCCTCGTTGTAGAGCATGATGCCGGGCACGACATCGGTAGTTGTGAACTCGTATCTTGCGGTCTTCGATCTTGCGTTGGTGAGCGCGTTTATTATGGAGGACTTGCCAGTGCTTGGAAAGCCCATGAGCGCGACAGTGGCGTCGCCGCTCTTCTTCACGAAGAAGCCCTTCCCGCCGCGGCCCTTGCTCGCCTCGACTATCTCCTTCTTGGTCTCGGATATCTTCTTCCTTAGTATTCCGAGGTGCTTGTTGGTCGCCTTGTTGTACTTCGTCTTCGAGTACTCCTTGGTAAGTTCGTCAAGCTTCGACTCGAGAGTGGATTTGTCCGCCATTGAACCAATCGCCATCCAAGGGCAGCGCTAAACAAAAGCCGCGCGGCTATATGTCTCCTACCCTGTGCTTCTGCGCCCTCTTCAGCCTCTTCCTTCGCTTCTTAAGCCATTTCCAGCGCATTCTGCCTTTCTTTTTCCATTTTCTCGGTATACTGCCCAAATTAGCACCATAATAAAGCGTTGCCGCAATGTCTGTAGAATCTACTTTTAGTAATAGATAACTATTTAACCTCTATTAATAAATAGATACTTGGTGCGCCGATGAACAAGGGAATAATCGCCTTCGTCATAATATTGCTCATATTCATCGTTGTGGCATACCACTTCACCGGATTCAAGTTCCTTACGGGCGGCAACAAGGCCCCGACAACAATTAGCACCATAAGCACCACCTCCGTACCAGAAACTACAGTCTCGCTGCCTTCATACACTACAATAAACTCATCTGCCACGGTCCAGCCCTGCGGCGCCTTCCAGCTGATAGGCCAGTCATACAACACGACCTACACTACGCTGTGCAGGTCCACCGGAACAACATACGGCCTGTGGGTTGCGGGAGGGAACAGCGGCAGCGAATCGGTAAAGATCCTAGGTGCGGACAACAAGACCTACCTAAACCAGAGCTCGACCTACAGGTGCATAACTTTCTTCGAGAACTGGACGGGCCCGCCGGAGCTTTATTCGGTAATATTTAGGACCGGCCCCGGGACCGGATCGTGCGGCAACGCGCAGATAGTGATGAATGGCACAACGACCCCGCCAACTGCCACGACATACAACAACATTATATACAACGGCAACTTCGGGAACGGCGAATATACTGGATGGACTGTCACGGGCAACGGCTTTGGGCTTACTCCGCTCAACCTATCCTATGCCAACGGCAACTCCATGTGCTACTATGGGCAGCCATGGTCCAACTACAACGGGACCTACGTGGCCACTACATACAACTGCGGAACCTCTGTAGCCCCTGGAAACCTAACATCCTCGCTGTTCCAGGTCAACCCGGCGAAGCCCTTCCTCAACTTCAGGATAATAAGCCCTCAGGACAACTTCCTCTATATTGAAATCGTAGCGCAGAACAACACCCCCCTATTGATAGCCCACTTCGACACCTACAACATATCAAGGTCCATCAACGCATCCTCAAACTTTGCTAACGTAACAATACCGCTCACACAGTACATAAACAAGGTGATGCGCGTCAAGGTGGTCGCGATATCGGAGTCGAGCGACTACATAGCTGTTGGCGACTTCTATCTCTCGAACAGGCCTGTGCAGGACAGCCACCTGGTCGCCAACATAACCGCCCTTAAAGGTTAAAACGCTTAAAAGGCGAAAGGTGCACCAATTGCGGATATACAATACTCTGACGCACAAGAAGCAGGAATTCAAGCCCATGAAAGAGGGGGAAGTGGGGATGTACAGCTGCGGCCCCACGGTCTACAACTTCCAGCACATAGGCAACTTCAGGGCTTTCATAGTGGCCGACATGCTAAAGCGCGTGCTCCTCCACGGCGGCTACAAGGTCAAGCACGTGATGAACATAACCGACGTCGGGCACCTTGTCGGAGACGCCAATTTGGGGGAGGACAAGATAAGGGTGACAGCGCAGCACGAGCACAAGACTGCGCACGAGGTGGCAAAGTTCTACACGGACGATTTCCTTGAGGACATCAAGGCTCTAGGGATCATGATGCCCGAGATAATGCCCAAGGCAACAGACCACGTGCGCGAGATGCTAGACCTAATAGCGATACTTGACAAGAAGGGCTTCCTCTACAATGTCAGCACGGGCGTATACTTCGACACCTCCAAGGTAAAGGACTATGGGCGCCTGATGAATCTGAGCTTCGAGAAGCTTAACAGTTTCCTGATAACCGGCGCAAGGGTGGAGCGCGCGCAGGGGATTAAGAACACCACTGATTTCGCGGTATGGCGATTCTCAAGGCCGGATCAGATGGAGATGGTGTGGGAGACCAAGTACGGCAAGGGGTTCCCGGGCTGGCACATAGAGTGCAGCGCAATGAGCATGAAGTATTTGGGGCAGCACTTTGACATCCACACCGGAGGGGTGGACCATCTGCCCATACACCATACAAACGAGATAGCGCAGTCCGAATCAGCGACAGGAAAGAAGTTCGTGAACTACTGGGTTCACAACGAGTTTTTGCTAGTCGACGGGAAGAAGATGTCCAAGTCAATTGGCAACGTATACACGCCCAAGGACCTTCAGAAGAAGGGGTACTCCGCAGGGGCATACAAGTACCTGATGGTATCTGCGCACTACAGGACGCAGCTCAACTTCACGTTCCAAGCGCTAGACAACTCCAAGAACACGCTTGAGGGCGTGTACTCATTCATGAAGAGGCTTGCCTCAATACAATACCCTGAGAAGGAGAGCAAGATGAACAAGTCCTTCATAGCCAACGTGGCAAAGATAAGGGACAAATTCTTCGAGCACATGAATGACGACCTTGACACTCCGCTGGCCCTTGCCCAGATGCATGCGCTCATATCCACGGCCAATAAGCTTGGCAAGGACATCACGAAGGATGATGCCAATTTGGTCATTGAGACCCTGCTGGAGTTCGACAAAGTGCTGGGGCTGGGATTTGAGGAACACACCAAACACAGCAATCACCCAGATGAAATAATGAAGCTGGTCGAGGAGCGAGAGTCCTACAGGAAGAAGAGGATGTTTGCTGATGCAGACAGGATAAGGGACCTACTAAAGGAAGAGCACGGCGTCGATGTAGAGGATTCGCAAAACGGGCCGGTAATCCACAAATTAGGCTAGCGAAATCCTTAATAATCTCCAAAACACATCAAAATTGTGATAAGATGTCAAGTACATATTCTTTTGGGGGCTATAGCCGCCGCGCCATGGCGAAGGTCGATGATGCGCTTCTATTCGGTTTCGGTGGGTCAGAGGAGGCCTACAAAGTGGAAAAACTGATAAGGAGCCGCGATAGCAATATACATTCGCTTTTGGTCTCAGAATACCCAAGAAGGCTCGATATACCCACCGCTGAACGCGGAGTCACCGGCTGGCACCTTCTCGTGAATTATTCAAGCGAGAAGATAAAGTCGGATTTGATTGAATTATATCCTGACAAGCTTGACGTTGCAGACAGATCTGGATTCACCGGCTGGCACAGAATGGCAGCATGGGGCTCGCATTCAAACCAGACGGCTCTGATCGAGACAAATCAGGGGCAAGTTGGAAAGGACTGACTCCCAGGGCTGGAGCTCATGGCACGGGCTTGCAAAGGCAGGCTCTGAAGAGGTACAGCTAAGATTGATGCGCGAGCACTCCGGCAAGATGGACAGGGCTGATGAGATGGGCTGGACTGGTTGGCATCTCCTTGCAGATACGAAGCATACGCGGGTAATAAAAGAACTGCTAACCGAACAAAACAGATTTAGGCTGCGCTTTTCAGACATGCAAGGAAAGACCGTAATGGACAAGCTTAGGGATAACGGTAACTACAGGCGGTGATCATTTCTTCTCTTCCTTGCCTTCATCCTTCTTATCCATTAGCTTCTTGCCTATCTCGTGCCTGTTCTCAATCTGCCTCTTCATATGCTCAATGTCCTCGGGCTTCATGACCTTCTCAAGTATGTACTTGGAATAGTCCAGAGATATCTGGGAGAGGTCCATGAGCATCGACTGGAGTTCGAAGGTCTTGAATGTCATGTTGTTCTGGGGCTTTAGTATCTCTATGCCCGCTGGCGCGTACCTGAACGCAACCCCTATCAGGGGGATGAAGCTGTCAAAGAGCATGGTCACCTCTGCGCTTGTTATGAAAGTTCCCTCGCGCTCAAGGGGCTCCTCCACAGCTCCGTAGCAGTAGACCACACCGCGCTCCTTCATCAGCCGCTCGTTTATAAGATCTACGAGCAGCGGCTGCAGCTTGTCCTTCTCGTTGTGCTGCATGTCAAAATAAAACTTGACAAGCACGCCCCCCTTTGCGAGTTTCTCCTCCGTTACCCTATCTACATCAGACTTAGCCACCGATCTCACTTTTTATCTTCTTTATAGCATCATCAAGGCTCAAAATCTCCTCCGTGCCGCTCATAAGATCCCTGAGCTTTAGCTTGTTAAGTTTTTCCTCTGCATCTCCCACTATCACGACAAACCTTGACTTGACAGAATTTGCGTAGGCAAACTGGTTTGTAAGGTTTCTGTCCGCTATGTTTATGTCCGTGGGTATTGCGCTTGCCCTCAGGCCGTTTGCCACCTTGAGCGCGTAGTGATAGTTCTCCTCCTTTACATCGGCGACGAACACCTTCGCATAGGTGTACTCTATTGAGGAAGAGGCGCCTAGCATCTCCATGATCCTGTCTATGCCAAGCGACACCCCTACGGCTGGAACGGACTTGCCGTTGCTGTACAGCCCTATGAGCTCGTCATACCTGCCCCCTCCGCCTATCGCTATCCTTGCGTCGGAGGCGTTCTTGAACTCGAACACTATCCCAGTGTAGTAGTCAAGGCCTCTGGTTATCGAATAGTCAACAGACATCCTTCCTGCAAGCCCGTAGTCCGCAAGGAAGTTGAGCGTGTCCCTTATGTCCTTTGTGCACTTGTTGTCGCCCATCAGCTTCTCCACGTAGGAGAGCTTCTCCTCGTTTGAGCCCTTCATGCTCACGAACGCGACTATCTGGTCTACAAGGGAGCTGTCCAGCCCCATCTCCATGAGCATTGAGACTATCCCCTCCTCCCCTGACTTGTCCAGCTTGTCTATGATGCGCATGACGGCTACCTTCTTGTCCTGGTTTAGCCCGAACTTGCCAAGCACGCTCTCCGCTATCTGCCTGTCGTTGAGGCACACCTTGTAGTCAACGCCAACGTTCTCAAGGGCCGCTGAGGCAACGGCTATTACTTCCGCATCTGCCATCGCCCTATTGCCGCCTACTATGTCTACATCTGCCTGCGTGAGCTCCCTGTACCTCATCTTCTGCGGCTCCTCCCTCCTCCATACGTTGCCGACATAATACCTCCTAAAAGGCTTGGGTAGATCGTTATGCATCGCTATGTATCTTGCCAGCGAGACCGTGTGGTCGTATCTCAGGCCGAGCTTGTCATCGCTCAGCTGGTATATCAGCTTCGCCTCCCCCCCTATGGCGCTCTTTGCGTTCAGCACGTCTAGCGCCTCAAAGGATGGCGTGTCTATAGTAAGAAAGCCAAAGAGCCTGAATATGTACTCTATCCTGGACACAAGCGTCTTCTTGAATAGCGCCTCGTTGGGCATCAGGTCCCGTACTCCGCGTGGGAAAGGTATGTCCGCCATCTAAATCATTCACATGTTCTGAGATATCCACTTCTTTAGCATCTCCTTTGGTATGGCGCCTACGTTCATCGCCTTGAGCTTGCCATCCTTTATGAAGAGGGTGGTGGGTATGCTGCCTATGTTGAACTTCATCACGGTCGCCTGGTTGTCATCCGCGTTCATCTTCAGGAACTTTATCTTGCCCTCGTACTCCTTCGCCACGTCCTCTATTATGGGCCCGTACATCCTGCATGGGCCGCACCATGGCGCCCAAACGTCTATTATGACCGGAAGGCTTGACTTCATTACCTCCGAGTCAAAATCAGCGTCATTTATGTCCTTCATGCTCATTGTAACACCTACTATATTATGCGCCCAATGGCTTAAATAGATTCGGTAAACCCCTTTTTATCCAGCGTCATAAAGTGGCATGGTACACTATTACACAAACTTGTAGCTCCAGGAATCAAAATCCGCAAGGATAAAAGAACCGCGCGCATAGCCTTTTATACAATCACTTTCAATAAAAATCTTTGTGGGGTCATGACTGATAGCGTAGGGCAAAGGATAGGAAATTCGAGGCAGATAAAGGTCCTTGCAAGGGGGACCGTAAGCGAGCATTTCGCCCGCACCCTTGCCGCCCCAAATGAGATAGCCTACGTGGCTGAAGTCAACCCCTCCGAAGTCGATTTCGAAAGGGTGAGAAAGTACGTTCAAAGTTTTAAGGGAACCAATGGCTATGTGGGGGAGAAGGCCGCTCAGATAAGGGTGGCCCTTATGATGGATGACGCCATGAGCCTTACTGTTGTCGGGAAGGTAAACGGCGACCCCAATGGCACCCCAAAAGATGTCATGATATCGCACATAACAGAGATGGGCGAGACAATCAGCAAGTACCTCACTACGAAGCCCGGAAGCGGCACGGAGCTGATTAGGCTGTAGCTTATTTTGACATTGCAGCCATTATGTATCCGTTCCTCTGGACAATTCCCCTCATTTTGAGCCCGGAGGATTTCGCAACATCAATCATCTCCTTTCTTGTTACGGCGTGTGTTGAAACGAAAATCCTCATTATGCCAGTGAGTTCTCTGCGTTCAAACTCATATATCCTTATCTGGCCGCCTCTTTTCAACAGGCCCGCGAGATATTTTAGAGATTTCTCCCTTTCCTCCCAATGGTGGAAGGAGAGCGAGGATATTATAATGTCAAACTTTCTTCTGAAAGGGACCTTGCGGCTTGATCCGAGGACTATACTTACATTTGTGCCGTCGCACCTGCGTCTAGCGATCCTGAGCATTGGTTCGGATGGATCGACTGCGTATATCCTCTTTGATTCGAAAGACTTCGAAATAACAAGAGGCAGCTCCCCGGGCCCAGTACCTACGTCAAGAAGCTCATCCCACACTGCGCCTTTCAAATCGGATATGACGAACGCATAAAGGCCCCTCATTCTACAGAGCCTTGTTCCTATCGAATATAAAAACGAACTTACCGGCCCGAAACGCTCCTCCCCATCAAGATAATAATCGCTCAAATACATCACTTCCGTATCATAGACTTCGAAAATGCTTATATAGGTATGCGACAGGATAAAAATCAGTGATACAAATTGGGCAATTACAATACCACATGCCAGCATGAGTGGCCACAAATTCATTGCCGGGAGAATTTACACGGGCAAGGCGCTGAGCGTAAGCTGCCACATCATCCTCCGCACAGCAAGCTATTTATTGCTTTGAGCGCAAGCAATAATGTGATGATCTGAATTGCCGAGCAATTTTGCTATGAGGACGATCTTGAGTGCTGAGAGGGTGCACACATGCGAAACATATCCAAGAGTTCTGTAAAGAAGATAATCAAGCAGGTACATGGCTCAAATGTTATAGTGAGCGACAGTGCCGCGGATGCGATAGTCAAGATACTTGAGCAGAAGGCGAGGCGCATAGCAAAGTACGCTGTCAAGCGCGCCAAGGACAAGAAGCGTGCAACGGTTACGGAAGAGGACATAGACACATACAGGCTTAAGTACGGTGGGTGAATGGGGGAGCATCCGGCCTACATATCAAGGGACGGGCGGGGAAAGGTGAAGCTAGAATACAGCTGCAACGGAGAGCAGCTGGTCAGGCTGTGGGAGAACCGCGGGGACAACACTCTTGAGACCCTTTTCGATTCCAGCGGCTCCATACTCATGCAGAGGGTGGCAGAACTCAAAAAAGAGGAACTAGATTCCAAGGTGAGCGAGACCATAAGCGCCGAGAAGATAACAAAGACGGTAGAATTGGAATACATGCCCATCCTGCTTGACAGGCCCTGCCCGAAGTGCGGAGCCCAGTTCATTCCAAGGTACGCAGAGGTGTTTGCGAGTAGGGAGGAGGTGCCGATCATGCCGCTGTACTGGTGCAAGGAATGCAGGACGACCAGCTACCGCCTCACCGATTCCTACCTTGAGTACCTTGTTGAAAACAACTGGGCGCTTTTCGACGGCATGGAGAAAAAGGAGCTCGAAGCGGACAGGGACAAGTTCATGTCCGAACTAAAGAGCTATATAATAAGAATCTTTGCATCCAAAAAGATTATGTGCATAAAATAGAGATGATTAGATGGCCGACACGATGTTACTATCAGAATTTTACGGACTAGAGATCATAAGCAACACAGGCAGGAAGATTGGCTTAGTTGAGGACATAATAGTCGATTTTGAGGAGGGTAAAATAGCTAGTATGCTGCTCGTCAAATCCGAGGAGCTGATGAGGAGCGAGCACACGTCCGCCTCCTTCCTGAAGAACAGCGTCAGGTACGACCGCGTCAGGAATGTCGACCAGACCATAATAGTCAGCGGCGACAGCACTGTAAAGTGATTGAAATGCAGGCAAAGCAAGCTCCAGTAGAAACGAGCAAGATTAATTACAGGGCATTTGCAAGAGCAGCAGGGGATATTGCTTATCAGGAGGCCATAAACGCAGGCCTGCCTGAAAAAAGAGCGCAAGCATACCGCAAAGTCTTTGGAAGGCCGATTGAAAAAGAGCTCAGGGCGTAACCCACGCTAACTATTTTTGCATCACATAAAAATTCAAGAGGGCAGTCTCCACAAACCACTAGAACGCTGTGGCAACTAAGCCGTTTGATCGACACGCTGGCAGATCGTGCAGTTCAAGCTCAAAGTTAGGGCGGCATTAGCTGAATAAAAAGAATTTGCATCAGTCTGTTGAGACTTCGCGCGACACGTTGGGTCGCTTCTTCAGCAGTATCCTTGAACCGCAGTAGCTGCACCTGACCATGTTGTTGTCAAGCTGCTTTATGCTTTTCTTGCATTTTGGGCATACATAGGGCATAGTATCATCTCATTATTTCTTGCTGTTTGCAGCAAGCCATTTCGTAACGTCCACGTGCAGTCCTGACATGCTCGTGTCTATCACTCTTATTCGCATCGTCGCCTTGTAGGACTCATCGTTGAGTTCAACTATCGGCTCGTACTTCTTCATCTCGCTGAAGTGCACCTCCATCCAGTGGATCTTCCCTTCCAGGTAGTCCTTCACAAGGTCCCTTGTCATGGGCATCGAATTGAACGTGAATATTATGCCGTTGCACCAGTACAGCGGCATGTTGCCTGCAGGGGTTATCCTTCCCCTGTACAGATCGTCCAGGTCCACCTTTATGAACTCGTGGATTATCACTTCCTTTATCGGCGAATAGCTTATTTTTACCATAACATCACTTCTCAGCACTTCTAAGTAAATCTGCTCGCATCTGCTGTAATTCCTTGTTTGTCACAAGATTAATTACCTGGCACTCTATCATTGTGCGCCTAAGACGTATGCCCGTAACTTCAAGCCTAAGTGTTGCTTTGCGAAGTTCCGCTCGCGCAGATCCCAGATTGCTCACGGCGAGCTTGAAATTGGTGACCGTCTTATCGACCATGCCTTCACTTCTTCTGCAGGTTGTCTATGGCCCTCCTGGCGTTCTGTCCCGCCGGGGTCCTCAACGAGTATGTCCCTCCTGCATAAGTGGTGCTGCAGTGCCTGCACCTCCATATGCCTGTGCTTATCCTCTTCACGGCAATCCTGCCGCACATCTCGCATTCGTACTTCGAGCTCTTCTCCTTTTGTATCTTCTTGTATCTCTTCCTTATGCTGGCTCCATATCTTATGCTTGCGTTTGCCATATTACCATCTCATGCCTCCAAATTTTTCTTTGAGCCCCTGACAAATGTTCCTATGCCAGCGGCGATGACATAAGCTGAAAGCACTCCCTCAAAAACGTCTACGCTCTCTGGCACAGGGCTTCTAAGGTTTCTGGGAAGACTCTGGTTCAATAATTGGTTGAGCTCACTCTCCTCGCACATTAGCCTCGCGCTGTCATAATCCGGATGCTTCCTGAGCATAAATTTATGCACAGTGCCTCTGGTTTGCTGCTTGTGCTCTTTCAGAAGATTATAAGATACGGCGGTGTTATAAATGCCATAGGCTCCTCCTGCAATGAGCACCGCTGCGGCTACCTTATTTTTAACCGACACATTATCACTTCTGAGCCTTCTTCATTATACCTTTTAGCTCTTCGTGTTTATTAAATGCTACGTCTATGAGCTCCTCCACCTCGTTTTTGTAGAAGCCCCCGCCCAGGCCCTTCTGCATTGACCTTACGCTTTCTTTGTCCAGCGCTATGGTCATCCTTGCCGAAGCAGCCTTCTCCTCGTTGCCGGTTGGGTCGAGTATTATCTTGTCCGCGACCTTTGCGAAGGTTGTCGGAGTCACTATGTTGTCCACCTTGAGCTTGTTTGGCCTCTCCTCTCGTATGACCTTGCTATCTTCGTACTTTGGCACTCCTGTGTCGAGCAGCGCGCTCATTGCGGCAAGCCCTCCGGCGTCGAATAGGTTGCCGTTGAAGTTCAAAACATACAAGTCTACGTAGACCGTCCACGCCTTCCCCTCCTCGACGAACAGGCTCTCCAAATTCACGCAGTTGCCCGCGCGTATGCCCCTGTCCACTACTCTTGCGAACTCTATAGCCTCTGGGCTTGGAGGCCCTGTCTCATACGAAGCTGAGGCAAGCGGCAAAAGCTCTGCGCTCACCACCATGTTTCCCTGGTTGGGCGTATCCTCCATCGGCTCATTCAAATCAGTCTTGACTCCTGCAAGCACTCTTGTCGCTCCCAAATCCACCATAGCGGATCCCTCGGCGTTCTTTATTATGCCTGTCTCTATCTTTATCGGCCGAAATTCCAAGAGCTGCCTTGAGTCCTCCCGCTCTCCCTTCATAAGCAGTTCCCTTACATAGCTTGTCTTTACTGTATCAATTGCATCCATACAAACACCTTATTGCTTTGCCCCCGCCTTGTTGGCGTAAGCCTCCCGCAGCGCGTCCTTTTGTGCGGTGCTGACCTGCTCCCCTGCCTTTATGACCATCTCCATTGCCTTGGACATCTGCTCCCTACTCATGTCCCCATCCATCTGCAGCAGCAAAATTTCGTTGTTCCTTGGGGCTATGGCCATCGGTATGTCGCTGTCCGAGTAGTTGTCCTCTATCATGTTGAAGTCCATCGCAAGATGCTCGCCTATTCTGCCCACCGAAACCGCATATGGCAGGTCGCGCATGTGTATTCCTGCGCTCGCAAGCGCGACAGATGCCGCAGTTATTCCAGCAGCCCTTGTTCCTCCATCGCCCTGCAGGACCTCTATGAAGATGTCTATCTGGCTTCCTGGGAAGTCAGTGAGCATTACGACGTTCTCAAATACCTCCTTTATGACCTTGGATATCTCTATCGACCTCCTGTTTGGGCCGGTCCTGTTGTGCTCTGAGAGGCTTGAGAAAGGCGCCATAGTGTATCTGCACTTTATTATCGCCTTTGATGGGTCCGATAGGTGCCTTGGGGTTGCCTCCCTCGGCCCGTAGACCGCAGCAAGTATCTTGTTGTTGCCCCACTCTATGTATGCGGAGCCGTCCGCGTTCTTCAGCGGCGAGGCCACAATCTTTAGGGGCCTTATCTCGTCGAAGTCCCTTCCGTCAGTCCTTTTGCCGTTCACAATCAGTTCCGGCTTGTTCAATGATGATGCCATGCTATCACTTTTTCGAATCTAAAAACGCCTTGATGGTCTCTGTGAGCCCGGACATGTGCGCCTCGCGCTCAATCTTTAGGAGAACCTCCTCAGCTAGGGCAACGTTTCCTCCCTGTATCCATATGAGGCCGTTCATGCCCACTATTATCCTTGAGCCTGTTGCGTCTGCTATCTGCCTTATCATGGTGCTCTTCTTGCCTATTACCCTTGGTATCTTCTTGGGCTTTATTGACACTATGGTGCCACCTTCTAGCAGCCTTGCGTCCGTGAGTATTATCGTGCTCTTGCCCTCTATGTCCTTTATGAGCGCGTTGATTATCTGGCCCTCCTGGAACTCCACCTTGTCGTACTTCCCGGCAATCAGCAGCGCCCTGCCGAAGAAGGACAGATCGACTATGTAGACCTTGGGCTTGACCTCGCTGATTATTCCTATCACGGAGTCCTCGATGCGCGGGTCCCATGTGCCCTCGAGCGCAATGACCTCCTGAGCCGAATCGTCGTATATCCCCAACACTTTTGAATATGTCCTTCCGTTCTGGACGTATGCGTTTCTAACCCTTGTAGGGCTCTGCGCAATGACGTCTCCCGGAGTTACTATTGTTCGCATGATATCACAAAACCTTAACTACCGCCTTTCCCTGCGTTGCGCTGTTTATCCTGTCGAAGAACTCTGTCTGCATCCCTGCCGGGAATTCCAGCGTCGCCTGCAAGCTTCCGTTCGAGAGCCACTGCTCGGACTTCAAGCCATACTTCTTGAGAGTGCCAAAAGCCCTGTTGGAGTACTCCGCAGGTATAGTGACCTCTATCTTAGCTGTGCTGAACTTGATGGGCATTATTATCGTTATCTTCTTGACTATGTCGTCTATCTGCTCCGTGCCGCTCTTGAACGGGTCTATGGAAACCCTCGCCTCCCTCATTGCGTTCTCTATCCTAAGCGGCGGGTTCGGCGCGTTAGTCCTTGGGTCAATCGAGTTCTTTGCTATTATCTCGATTATCTGCTTGCGCTTCTCCTCTAGCAGCTTGTTTCGCTGTTCAGTGGTTATGGGCACCTCTCCGTGCTTTAGCATTATCTCTGCGATCTTTGCTATCTCGGTTGTGCCGAAGGCCTTCCTGATGTGCTCCTCGCTTTGGCGGTCGCCCTTTCTGGCGTCCTTGAATACCTCCTCTACCTCGAGCACCTTGAGCGCGTCGCTGCGCTTGCCGGTTATGTATTCGTAGGCGAGCTCCGAGTCCACGAGTATCTCAAACTCGTTGCCCTCCTTCTTATACTTCACTATGACTGTCTTAGAAGACATCCGATCACTGCAGAGGAATAGGCGCCTACAGGTACTTGGCCACCTTGTCGGTAGAGAAGCTCTCGAACCCTGTCTCCTTCTTTATGGTCGAGACGTCCACGTTGTTGACCTCCAGCTTGCCCTCGTTCACCTTCTTTATGATGCTGATGCCAAGCTGTATGCCATCCTCCATGCTCATCCCGTCCTTCCAGTTCTTGACAAGTATGTCCTCGGCGAGCTTCTTGCCTGAGCCTATTGCGTCGGCCTTGTAGCCTAGGTATGAGGCTCCAGGGTCTATTTCAAAGAGCTTTGGCGTCCTGTCAAATCCCCCAATGAGAAGGGATACTGCGTAAGGCCTTATGCCGCCGTACTGCGTTGCGGCCTGCATCTCCTCTGCTATCTCCCTTGCTATGGTCTCGACGGACTCCGTCTCGTTGTATATCATCCTGTGCGTCTGCGTCTTGTTTCGCATCATGTTGACTATGTGAAGGCCGTCGGCCACAAGTCCGCTGTAAGTTGCTCCTATGTAGGAGTCGATCCTGAATATCTTCTGTATAGTGCTCGGCACGGCGAGGGGCTCGACCACGTTCTTGTGCGCGACAAGAACCACGCCGTTCTCCACTACCAAACCGACTGAGGTGGCTCCCTTTCTGACGGCTTCCTTGGCATAGTCTACCTGGAAGAGCCTGCCGTCCGGGCTGAACATTACGCCCCTATCGTATGCTTGTATGTTCGGATACATCAATTTCACCATTTCAATATGAGTCTAAGTACTAGGGTGGACCTAGTTTTTGAAGAATAATTAGGAAACAACCCAATCACTAATAATTAGGTATAGAGTATTTATATTCCTTTCCCTGGCTGTTTTTACTCTATGTCCCTGCTGGTATGGGTATGAGCTGATGCCCTATCAAGCAAGAGACTAAGACGCCGGCTGGGCCGACGTTCCAGGCTTCTGCAACAGGATCCATAGGCTCTCGTGGCCTTTGAGCGCTCCTCTTGCTGCAACATAAAGCCCACTGTAATCTATCACGGAGAATTTGCTTTCTCTACCGCCTTTATGGTGCCGGAGGCGTTTAGCGTATAAAGAGCTAGGTTCTGCCCTCCTACTTTCTTCGTGAATGTGAGCGCAACCACCATCTCCTTATACTTGACAAGGCTGCACTTGAGTATGAACCTATTGCTGCCAATGTACTTCATGACCTTGGGATTGGCCTTGAAGTAGCCAGTCTCCCCTATGTTGTGGAGCAGTTCCTTGAAGAGGTCGTGCTCGAACTGCTTCCTTGCAGGCTCCGCTACATCGACGGTCGACTCGACCAGTATGTACCTGCGCTTGTCCCTCATCATCTTGATACCATCGATTTGTTGATCTTGCTTATGCTCTCGCGCGCGTACTCCTCGCTGGCACCCAGAAGCTTTGCCATCTCTATCAGCTGGATGTACGAGCACAGCTGCGTCCTGTCCCTTGCCAGCGTGACAAAAGACACGTCTATCTTTTTGCTACGCGCGTAGTCAAACAGCTTGCTTGTCATGTAGAGGCTTCTCGACCTCTGCAGGCCGTATGATGATGTCAAATCCCCTATTGGTATGCACAGCGCGACCTCCCGCTCCGCCACGACCTTGATAACCTTCCTGTCTATCCTCGAGTCAGGGAACACTACGGCCTTTGGCGAGGCCTTCAGCGCCGCCATAATGTTCGCCCTGGGAGAGCTGATGAAAAGGCTGTCCTCAACTTCTGAGCCCTTGTAGGAGTTGCCATCCACTACTTTTGCTTCCTTGGAAGAGAATATACGCTCGTAGCCTAGCCTTTTCTCAAGCTTGCTATCAGTGCCGCAGGTTTCGTATGCGACGTCGTAGTATTCCATCAAAACGCCGATCAGTTCTCCTTTCTCTCGCCGTGCTCGTGGCCGAAAAGCTCGGCCTCGAGGACCTCCTTGGTCTTCTGGGAAGGATACATGAGCTTGATGAGCTTGGTGTGGCCGCGTATGCCCTTTCCGGATTCATACGAGGCGACAAGGCCCTGCATCTCAAGCTCCGAGAGGTACTTTCTATACCACCTCTCGCTCTTTGCCTCCTTGTGCATGCTCTCAGTGATGCTCTTGTAGCGGTGGTAGACCTCGCCGCTGAAAAGATAAGTGTCAACGCCGTCTGTCAATTTCTTGTAGGAGCCGCCGCTCTGCGTGAGTATGGCAATGGAATAAAGCACGAGTTTGTGGTGCTCGGGAAGGGTCCCTATCAGTTCATACACTATGTCATTGTCAGCAAGTTTCGACGCCTCCTCAGCCTCCTTCATGCCCACCTTGTCAAGATTCTTCTCATCGGCCAACTCTCCTGCCCTTGAGAGTATCTTTAGCGAGAGCCTCGCGTCGCCTCCCTCCCTTGCAGAGGTCGCAGCTATGAAGTGCAAAACGTCGTCCTTGATCACGTTCTCCTTGAAACCCACCGCCGATCTTTCCTTGATTATCTCGTAGAGCTCGTTTGCGTAGTATGGCGGAAACACGAGCTCGGATTCGTACAGTGTTGAAAGGCTCCTTGGGTCAAGTGACTCCTTGAACGAGACTCTGTTGGAGATGCCAAGTATTGTGACCCCTCCGGCGCGTATGTCGCTGTTTATCCTTGTGAGCGTGTATATGAGATCGTCCAGGTCCTTGACGACGTCCACCTCGTCTAGTATAGTGACCAGTA
>Ga0207049_1034_pt2 | contig 23641 bp, 18 predicted proteins | sample Alteio_BWMinCont_63_FD_153305 | JGI IMG/M metagenome (GOLD analysis project Ga0207049, IMG submission 153305) | Enriched cells from forest soil in Barre Woods Harvard Forest LTER site, Petersham, Massachusetts, United States -... | ecosystem: Environmental > Terrestrial > Soil > Temperate forest >... | reverse complement strand
GCGCTTGGGGTTCATATTTTGTAGTCTACGACTCGCTGAACTCGCGTATTTTGCGCAAAGTAATAATTCGCCCCACTCAGGAACAATTTGCCCCTGCTAAAATTTACCGTGGAAGAGAGCTTAACCTTAGACGTTCACTCTTGATCCCATGTTTAGTGGCGTCATGTTACGTTATGCTTATATTCCAAGGTTGATTGCTATTCTGTATTTTCTATGGAGATGACCGATGTCATTAGTCGTCGCGATTGATAATTTAAAACCGGATAAGGTAAAACGTATGGAACGTATAGATGGAGTGGATACTCCGATCGCGGGAAATACCATTTTTATCAGGCCGTCCATTGATGTAGCGGTTGCTCCCTTTACCTGTATGAATCAACATGATATTCCAGTTGCTCCCTATGCTGGTCTGAATCAAAATGGAATTCCCGGTCGCCTAGCCAGAGCCCATTTCCATGAGATCAATCAATTCCAGATCATAGTCGATGGCAAAGGAAAATTAGGGCGGCACGACGTTTCACCCTACTGTGTACATTTCTCGCGCGCCTATACGCCCTATGGTCCACTGCAGTCGGACAAAGAGGTAGGGTGGGGCTTGCTCACGTTGCGCACGCGCTATAATACGGGACCACAAAGATTTCCGGATTCGCAGGAAAAACTAAAGCAGATCCCTAACCGCCGGCCTTGGCAAATCACGAAGAAGGTTAGCATTCCGGCTCAAGGTCCGGGCATCATCCTGCAAGACGTACCTGAGATCAAGGACAAGCAGGGACTGTTCGTGCACGCGCTGACCATGGCGCCCCATACCCGGACCGCAGCACCGGATCCCTCCGGCGGCGACGGCCAGTTTGTGGTGGTAGTCAAGGGCAGCTTGGTGCATAACAACAAGGAACACAACGCGTTGACGGTGGCCTTCATCAAACCAGTGGAAGACGCTTTCCAGATCCATGCGGGCGCGCAAGGGCTGGAAGCCCTCATACTCAATTTCCCTCAGGTAACGCCGCGCTCCGTGGAGGCCAAGTCACCTTCCACTGCTGCCGGATTCAAAAAGTGGCAGTGCGTGTTATGTACTTTCGCGTATGACGAAGCGTTGGGTATGCCCGAGGACGGTATCCCCACCGGCACCCGCTGGCAAGATGTGCCGAATACGTGGAGTTGCCCGGATTGCTCGGCGAGCAAGAGCGATTTCCAGATGATTGAGGTATAGGTCTTGACGCAAGCTGTGGATGCGTTTACGCAACATGCTTTGCAATAGGCCCGGCCATCACGTTGCACCGGTTCATTACGCATTCCGCCCACATAGAGACTAGATTGAGTTCCGGTCCTATCATGCGGTCTTTCATGCTTCACACGGTACAACATCGATGCGTTCGAGCTCAGCTCCAGATTGCCCCCCATACAACAGACCTCAACCTGTTGAAGGATAGGTTAACGCAAGCTAAATTGTTGCTTCGTTGAATTGTACCCATGCTTTGCCTTGCCGCTGGATAGTATCAGTGGGAACACGCATTCCTAGAGTTGTAGAATGCTCTCTATGGTAGCTGGGGCTACGCTGTGCTGCAAAAATAGCGTGCGGAGTTAATGCCCGGCGTGCGGTTTCCCATTGAGATCACGGCGCGGTGCGCCGGTGGCTCAATCTTTGCGAAAATGGATTTTGCGCGACTACAGAAAAATCAGCAACTATTCCGCTTTGATACCTGCATCTTTGATCACCTTGGCCCACTTGACCAGCTCGGATTTTATCTTGTCCGAAAACTGCTCCGGCGAGCTGGTCACGACCTCGGTCCCCAGACTGACGAACTTCTCCTTCACATCAGCCCTGGTTAAGAACCGCAATATTTCCTGGTTCAGCAAATTGATGACGCCAGCCGGAGTTGCCTTCGGTGCCAATATGCCGATAAGCACGACAGTTTCGTAGCCGGGAAGGCCGGAAGCTGCCACCGTGGGCAACCCTGGGGCCAGCGTGGATGGGGTCAGACTGGTAACCGCCAAGGCCCTCAATCTTCCCGATTTAACGTTTGGCATGGCTGAAGGTACCGGAGAACTCATTAACTGCACTTCACCAACGATTACCGCTGTGAGCGCCTGCGGTGCTCCTCTGAATGGAACCCGCACGATATTCACACCGGCCATGGACTTGAGCAGTGCCACTGCTAGATTGGATTCACTGCCAGCCGCACTTGAGGAATAGTTGAGCTGGCCCGGGCTGGCTTTGGCCAAAGCGACCAGCTCTTTGACGGATTTTGCCGGTACTGAAGGATGCACAACCAGCACCAGAGGCGTTGCTGATACCATGGTAACCCCGGAAAAATCCTTGACCGCATCATAGGATGTCTTCTGCAACAGCGTGCTAAGCCAAATAACTCCTGCGCCAAGACCCAGCGTGTAGCCGTCGGGGGCTGCCCTCGCGACAACCTCCCCTATCAGGTTGCCGGGCCGGTTGTCCCCCACTACCGGCTGACCCAGATCTCCCGAAATCCCCTGCGCTATGAGACGTCCTACCAAATCGCTGTTACCTCCGGCCTCCGGAAGAACGAGGTGAACGGGCTTGTTCGGGTAATTTTGACCATAAACCGCCCTCACCCCGAGAACCATCAGCACAACCGCAATTGGCCGAACGACAAAACGCGTCATCGAGATAAGCATAAACCCCCTCTCAATCGAGAAAACTACGGACATTATCTCTCATAATTACAGTCAAAATGTATTGACCTGCCACCATGGTCAAAAAACGTTGCGCGAGGCCTGCCGGTCGGTTACGATTGCCATTGCGAACGCCAATGATGATCAGTGGAGCCTTTGGGAACGCTCACGAAAGTTAGCGGAGTAAGTATGAATCTATGGGCAGCGAAGTGCTGAGGAGGACGGTATGGCGACAGTGATTGCATATGACGATGTGAAGTCGAAGCAGAAAATCAGCAAGCGCAAGATCGGCGACAAGGAAATAGACATTGTTCAAACCCGATTCCTGGGCGACCGCGATAATCCAAACCTGCCTCTTATTGGACTGTCCACATTCGGTCCGGGCCGTGTGTCGACGCCTCACTTTCACAATGTCGACCAGTTTCAGATCATGACTGAAGGCAAAGGCAAAATGGGGCGGCATGATATCTGCGCCAACAGCATTCATTTCTCCACCGCTTACACGCCCTACGGCCCATTCACGGCCGATGCGGAAACGAGCCTGACGTGCCTGATCATTCGAGTGCGTCCAGATACCGGTGCTCAGCATTCCCTTGAAGACCTCCACAAGCTGAGCCAGATACCGGATCGGCATCCGTGGCAGGTCACGCGCGACGTCAGCTTCCCCGAGATAGGTGCTGCCAACGTGCTCATGCAGTCGGTTGCGGAAATACAAAATGAGAATGGACTCGCGACCTACACTTTGAGCATGAAACCCAACGCAGTCGCCGTCACGCCGGATCCTTCGAACGGTCAAGGTCTATTCGTAGTGCTGGTTAAAGGCAGTTTGATTCACGACAATAGGGAATCGAAGGCTTTGACAGTCGTATTTGTTTCCAACAACGAGAAGAAATTCGAGATCTGCGCGGGGCCCGCAGGGTTGGAGGGTTACATCGTCCAGTTTCCCCGTGCCAATGCGCAATCGCCAAGCGCCGCCAGAGAGGTGCGAAGCTCGCGCGGATCCCAATCGTGGCAATGCTCGCAATGCTCGTTTGTCTACGTAGAGTCTGCAGGTCTGCCGGGGGAAGGAATTGCTCCGGGGACCCCTTGGGAAGAGGTGCCGGAAAACTGGACATGCCCGGACTGCGCGGCGGACAAGAGCGCGTTCGAGCGGGGTGGATCGTGAGCGGCGATATACGCAATGAGCTCCGAGGCGCTCGTTAACCGACGAGGTACGCTACGTGCCGACGATACTCCAACTGTCAGTCCGATACGCCCCCAGGCGAGGTATCGCTTCAATCGCTTAGCATTACCTGGTATTCGGCCTATTCGCCAAACCGTATTTCCATCCCGCCTTTGAAAATGGCAAGCGCCAGTGCATCCGAGCGGCGCCAAACTAAAAAATCTTGCAAAGGGCACAAGTACGCGAATCACCACACGGCGCGGGCCTCGTGTAGTCAAACACTGCCATATCCACCAAGTACTGCAATTCAGAGTTATAACGGCGACCCGCACCAAAATTTTCCAGTTCGCCTCCAACAGGATTAAAACTCCTCCAAGCGCCCAAAAGCCATTAAGTTCCGATCAGGATCGGATCCCTCAATTGCAATTCGCCTAGTTCACGTCCCAAATTGACGAATCGGATACAACCGCACCGCATCCATGCTGATCTTAATAACATTTCGACAATTCAAATGTGAATTCATGTTTATTAACGAGCCTTTTGCGATAGCATGGCGTTTGGTTGCCCTGCTCCTAGGGTTTAGCATGGCGACTCTGAATGCGAGCGAGGTCTTTGGCCAGGATTATCCGATCAAACCCATTCGCATCGTCTCCGGTGAACTGGGTGGAAACGTCGACTTTAATGCGCGTCTCATCGAACCTGCGCTTACAAGTGCGTTGGGGCAGCAAGTGATAGTGGACAATCGTCCAACCGGAATTATCGTGGGAGACATCGTAGCCAAAGCTCCACCTGACGGTTATACATTGCTTGTCGCCGGTGGCATCCTTTGGATCGGGGCGCTTTTACAAAAAGTACCTTACGATCCGGTGATCGATTTTTCACCCATTTCGTTGACGACAAGTTCTCCGACTGTTCTTGTTGTGCATCCATTGGTGGCCGCAAACTCTGTCAAGGAGCTGATAGCTTTGGCCAAATCCAAACCGGGCGAGCTTAACTACGGGTCGGCTGGTCCAGGTTCTGCACCTCACCTCGCGGCGGAACTATTCAAAGCTATGGCCGGCGTCAATATCGTGCGCATATCCTACAGAGGCGCGGGCCCGGCGCTCAATGATCTGCTGGGAGGGCAAGTGCAACTGATGTTCAGTCCCGCGTCTCCCGCCATGCCACATGTCAAATCAGGCAGATTGAGAGCTTTGGCGGTTACTAGCTTACAGCCATCTGCCCTCCTACCTGGCGTGCCCACGGTCGCTTCCTCCGGCGTACCTGGCTATGAATCCTCTACGATTGTTGGCATACTTGCGCCAGCTAAAACGCCCGACGCGATCATCAATCGACTCAACCAGGCGATTGTTCGCTCACTAAATACCCCGGACGTGAAACAGAAGTCACTTAACGCTGGAATGGAGGTAGTTGGAAGTACACCGGAGCAGTTCGCGGCGACAATGAAATCCGAAATGGCAAGATTGGGCAAAGTAATTAAGGACACTGGCATCCGTGCCGAATAGTTGCAATTAATCCATTTTGGAGGTGCCCATACACACTCCAGCACCTGCGGGACGATTCATACCATGGCGCTTGTGCCTCATATTTTGTAACGAATGCCTTGCAGAACTTGCCTATGTGCGCAGAATAGTCAGTCTCCCCCGCAAGGGCAGGGCAGAGACCAGGCGTAAAAATGTGCGTTCTTCACGTATGCGTATTTCCGTGGGCAGCCATCTTCCAGACTTATCACGTATGCCGATTGGATTCGCCGAATCGCCGCTACTCGCGATCGGCGCTGATACCGGCTTCCTTGATCACTTTGGTCATCCTCACCACGTCCGCCTTCCGTGTCGCGGCCAGCTGCTCCGGGGACCCACCGACAACTTCCACGCCTGATTTCAGGAATCGGTCTTTTACCTCCGGCGTATTCAGAACTTTGACAATTTCCTGGTTAAGGCGTCTGACCAGCGCAGGCGGCATTTTGGCTGGTGCCAGCATGTCGTATACGGATGCCATGTGATATCCCGGCAGACCCGAAGCGGCGACGGTGGGCAACTCCGGGACCAGCGCGGAGCGCTCGAGGCTGGTAACCGCCAGCCCCTTCAATCTGCCCGACGCAATATGCGGTGCGACAGAACCCGTGCTTGAAAACGACAACTGCACTTCGCCGCCGAGCAAAGAATTGAGCAACGGTCCGGCCCCCTTGTAGGTGACCCGCACAATGTTCACCTCAGCCATGGATTTGAATAATTCCCCGGCAAGAAAAGTCGTGCTCCCGGGTGGCGCCGACCCGTAGTTGATTTGCCCGGGCTTCGCTTTGGCCAGGGCAATCAGCTCCTTGACCGAATTCACCGCCACTGAAGGATGAACCACCAGTACCGTGGGTGAAGTTGCCACTATGGTTATCGGTGTAAAGTCGTTCACGGGATCATAGGGCAGTTTGCGCAGCAGCGGGTCAATAAAGAAACTTATGCCGGCAAGCAGCAAAGTATAGCCGTCGGGCGGCGCCTTAGAAACATTGTCTATGGCCACCAGTGTGGCGCCCCTGTTCTCCACGATAACGGATTGGCCTAATTGCGCGGTGAGGCCCTGTGCTACCTGCCGCGCGGCGAAATCGGCGCCGCCCCCAACTTCCGTAGTGACAATGCGCATGGGCTTGATCGGAAAATTCTGACCCTGCGCATGAGCGGCATGGGGCGTTACAGAAAACGCGAGCAAATAACAGGCGCCAACGGATAGTTTAATCATGGTGAATCTCTTTCAGAGAAAAATAAAGTGTTGGAGACGGATTCGAAATCAAGCAGCTGTAAGTGCCCGGAATAGTCCGCGGCTATGCCGCCGCCACGCGGAATGGCCGAGCGTTATAGGTTCAGGTGGCGTAGCGCGAGCGCGCATTTCAGGCGTTGTGCCACCGAGCGAGGCATGTAACTGAAATACCCTGTAATAGTCGCGGAATTCGTTCAACTTACGCGTCCAGTAGACCGAGCTCACGAAGAAAACGCGATCGAGATAATCAAGGCGAATCGTGCCAATCGGCCCTCCTACGAAGGGATGCGAGACTGGAACGTAGGAAACTGACTGGATCTCATCAAATTCGAGTGCGCGCAGATTGGCCAGCCAGCGGTGAAAACGACATAACAGATCGCGATCAGTTCTTACGCGCTTCAGTAGCGGCCGACTGGCGATGGCGTGATTAAACATTCTAGATACGGACAAGCGGCCAATTTTAACAGGTGTGCTTGAGAAGAAATTTTGCGATTTCAGCGAAAGCAGCCTCTAACACTCATTAGCCGTCGCTATCCCGGGAACTCTCTTCGCGTTAATGCGTCGAGCCTTGATACCACTACAAGACTCGCGTCAACGCCCAACAATACTAACTGCCGGGTGGCTTTGTTGATTTTCGGGGTGTTTTATGCGATTTTCGCCAATACGTCGAATTGCATGATGCGATAACCGTTGATTTCTGGAGGCCGGGAGCGGAATCGAATCGCTATTCGCGACTATACAGGCCGTTGACGTGCTCATATATTCAATAGGTTAGCAAAGTCAAGCACCCGACTACCGGAGACGATAACCATAACCTGTGGGGCACATCCGGCACGATTTGTTCCTTTATCCTTCTGGTTTATAGATTGGTTCTCATTGGCACTCCATTGGCCTTCATTAGCCATCGATTTAGCCGATGGTCGAGTGTGTAGTATCGCTGCTTGCCCGGGGCGAATCGACCGCTACTCATAGGGGGACGCAGGGCCATCTGGTCGGATGTGGCTACACTTCGCTCAAAGCCTTGGTCGACAAAAGCGGCATCCCGTTCCACACGGCGCCGCGCAAAGGTGCCGCATTACAACGCCGGCAGACGCAAGTTGTTGGGTCCGGGCCTGCCGAATCTCCCGGCGCAGCGTCGGCGGTTTCGAAGTCACACCGGCGAGATTACCTAAAGGACCGATCGTGTACGCGAAGTCGGGGTTGGGCAGACTGCATCATGGTTACTCGATCGCGCGGGGTGCGCCGGATCATCATGAACATCAAGGTGTACGTACAAGGATGCCAATAATCTCGCACCACAGATGCAATAGCGGCGTATTATTCCAAAGTGGCAACTGTCGGCAGTTCACCGGGGACTCTTGGATCGGGGGATAAAGCCGATATGACAAGTGTGAGCAAGCTAATTAATGATATCAACAATCATGTCGGATAATGGAGCAAACCATGTTTAAACATGTACACCACGTGCATTACATAGTTCGCAGTCGCGAGGCCATGGTGGAGTATCTCGAGAAGAATTTTGGAATGAAGCCTACGCGCGTGATCGATCTTGAAAATGGCAGGATGAAAGATGCGCTCTACAACCTAGGCCAGACGCAACTGCAGATCACCGAGCCCACGGATTCTGCCTCAAATATGGGGAAATTTCTGGAAAAGCACGGGCCTGGGGTGTACCACGTGGCCTGGGCGGTTGACGACATCCGGAAGGTGTCGAAAGAACTCTCCGCCAAGGGCAACAAAATGCGCGGCAAGGATGGAATTACCGAGAGCCCGCATGGCTACCTGACCTCCAATATAGACACCGCAAACACGCATGGCATAGTGATTCAGTTGGCTGAGGGGCCTATCTGAACCGGCCAGTGTCCGGACTTCAGACTCAGGATGCTAGGTTGTTCCACCACACACGCTAATGGATTGTCCGGTCACGTAAGAACTGCCGTCGGAAGCTAGAAAGAGCACCATGGCGGCAACCTCCTCCGGGCGGCCGTGCCGTCCGACAGGAATGCGGCTAGCACGCTCGGCAAGCCCGGCAGCGGTGTCGGCAAGTCCGGATTCCCGACGCGCCGAACTAAGCGCGCGCGAGGTAAGTATGGGTCCGGGGCAGATCGCATTCACCGTGATCCCATATGGCGCAAGCTCCACACCTAATGAGCGGGCAAAACCTATGATGGCCGCCTTGGAGGCCGAGTAGACTGCTCTATTCTTGCGGCCATACTTGGCGAGAGCTGACGACATGCAGATAATGCGTCCCCATCCCTGCTTGCGCATTGGAGGTACAGCTGCACGGGACATCAGGAATGTGCCACGGGCATTAACTCCCATTAAAAGATCCCACGCCTCCAGCGGCACGTTCTCAATATTGGTGCGATCCATTCCGTGTGGAGCGCCGGCGTTGTTGACGAGTATGTCCAGGTGTCCGTAACGCTCCAGCACCTCGGCGACCATGCGTCCCGCATCCGCTTCCACGGTTACATCACCCTGTGCCCAGGAGGCGGTGCCACCAGCCGCGATGATCTCGTCCACCAAAGTTTCCAGCCCTTGCCAAGACTGATTGGTGTCGGCCTGCGCATCGTGTGCGTTTGCCACCCCGCGCGGCGCAATGTCGGTTACGACCACTGTGGCGCCGGACGCGGCGAGCGAGCGTGCCGTAGCGGCTCCTATGCCTCTTGCTTTTCCGCAGCCCGTTATCAGCGCGACACGGTTAGACGTATTCATGAACATCCTTCACAAATTGAAGCTTTGATCCCCGATGAGTTTTTCTGCCTAATCAGCATGCACGCCGGTATCCTTAACCAGCTTGCCGATTTTGGCCATGTCCGATTTGATATAGCCTGCGAGTTCTTCCGGGGAACTGCCGACGACCTCATTTCCGGTATTAAAAAACTTCTCTTTCACATCTGCCCTGCTGAGGATCCGCACGACCTCCTGGTTGAGTCGATTGATAATCGCCGATGGCGTTTTAGCCGGTGCAAACAGAGCCACCAGGGAAGCCGATTCAAAGCCGGGCAGAGTTTCCGCCATTGTTGGCAAGCCGGGAGCAAGCGCGGACGGTTTTGCGCTGGTGATAGCCAAGGCCCTTAATCTGCCCGACTTGACATGCTGTAGCGCTTCAACCGCGCCGGGAAACGCCAGCGCCGCTTCGCCACCGACCACCGCGGTCATTCTTTGGCTATTGACCGGGTAAAGAATGCGCACGATGTTGACGCCTGCCATGGCCTTGAACAATTCCGCAGCGAGATGGCTCGAAGAGCCCGTGGTACCCGAAGCATAGTTGATCTCTCCAGGTCTGACTTTTACGAATGCGATCAGTTCTTTGACGGACCTTACCGGCAGTGAGGGATGCGCAACCAGTATGTTAGGTGAGCCCGCCAGTAATGAGACCGGCGAAAAATCTCTTACTGCATCGTAAGAAACTTTGTCAAAAAAGGGCGAGAGCCAAAGGTTACTGCCCTGCATCATCAGGACATAGCCATCAGGTGGTGCTTTGGCCACAGTATCTATTGTGATTACTCCGGGGCGATTTTCTACGATTACCTGCTGGCCCAACCTAGATGAAAGGTCCGGTGCAATTAGGCGCGCGGCGAAATCGTTGGTACTTGCAACCGAAGCGCCAAATACACGTATTGGCTTGCTTGGATAATCGTCCCCGGACACCACCTCTGTGCCGACAACCGTCAGCCCAATCGAAAATAGTCCGACAATCAACCGCGACATCAGCATATTTTCTCCTTGGATAAAGGTCGCTTCGTTCTTTTGTTCAGATAAATCGAAGAATGTTACCCACCGCACCGTATCCGATAGAGCGTGCAAGTACGGTCGTAAAATGGTACGGACCATACACATATTCATATCGTCCGCCCCTGTCAAGAGCGACATCCTGGTACTGCCCGCGCCACGCAAGCCGCGGCTATTTTCCACGAACCTCTACGCCCGCCCAACCCTCCATGTACTTTATAAGCGTAGTCGAGTCGTGATCGATGCCACCCTGCGTAACGGCGAAGTCGTAGATTTGAGCGACGCTACTGCTGACCCACATCGGAACACCGAGCCGCTGCGCCTCGGCGAGCGCGAGGTGGAGATCCTTGCTCATGTTACCGATCCTGCCGCCATTATCGAAGGTGCCAGTGAGCACGGAGCGCGGTATCTTGTACTCGGTCGCGGTATTGCGGCCGGAACTTGCATTTATCACGTCCAGCATCACTTGCGGGTCAAGACCGGCTTTAGTACCGAACACCATCGCCTCAAAAGAGACCGCTTTGTTAGCCGCGCTGAGCAGATTGTTGACTAGTTTCATGACCTGCGCAGTTCCCGGCTGCTCACCAATTTCAAAAACGCGTTTTCCAATGATCCCGAGATATGGCCGCGCCTCAACGATTGCAGCTTGCGGACCCGCCACCATCACTGCAAGCGTGCCTTTTTCCGCGCCCGTCTTGCCGCCGCTGACAGGTGCATCGAGCACGGCAACACCAGCCGCCCGCAGTCCAGCGTCGATAAACTGTATGGTGTCTGGGCCAAGCGTAGAAGTTTCAACATATATTGCGCGCTGCCGTCCGTGGAGCACACCCTCTGCGCCAAGAGCAACCTCGACGCTGATCTCCGGGGAAGGCAGGCAAGCGAACACGATACGTGCCGCGTCGGCCACATCGCGCGGCGATCTGGCGGCCTGCGCACCGAGCATAATCAATCGTTCGAGCGCGGCGGAATTAGTATCATACACATATAGTGCGCAGCCGGCAGAAAGCAAACGGGCAGCCATCGCGCCGCCCATTTTTCCCAGCCCAATAAATCCGATTTTGGTTGCCGACAAGTTCTCAGCCATAATAATTTTCCTCAAGGCGAATTCGAGCTGCAATACATTCCGGCAATATGCGTGTTCTAAGGAGTCGCTGACCAGCAAGAGCCTGGCATACTCAGATGTCGTGACTACAATTAATCCCCCCTCGATGAGGTATCAATCTCATGCCGCTACGGCTTATTCCGCGGTGAGCGCCTCTACGACTTCTTCAGAACTTCTCATCAATGCCTGTCGGGCAAATACCCCCCTGCAGCAGCATTTCATGGACTTCCCGCTCCGGCTTCCCACATCCGTCCTCCACCACGACTGACTTGAAATCGGCAGCATAGGGTACCGTGGACAAAATAACACCGCTGCTAGCGTGGCTCATCATCAACGAGTTATCGGTTTTATGTGCACGCAGCACCGTCTTCAAATTGGTGCCTAAGACTGCGCTGGCCCGGTGCTTTTTTACATTCGCCTCCCTTCTTGCAGCGGCACTGACCGAGGCGCGCGATATACATCCGTCACGAGCCACAAGACATACGTCGGGCTGACCATCTAATTGCGAACCGAAGCCCCCCGATAACTGGAGCGGAGGTTGACGACAATGTAAATCACGAAAACCCCCGCCCTCCGGGCGGCCTCCAACATTCCCCGCCAGGCTCCCACGCACGCTGCTCCTTTACGACAGGATTTTTCCTCAATACTGTCATTATGAAGGTCTGCCATGAGCAGCGTCGTTTCTTCTACGTCGAGCTTAACCCCGGCATTATCGGCCTTCTGATTCCGCAGTCTCCAACCATTTTTCTCACTTGGCACCTGAACTTGAGCGTCTCCGGACGGTCAAGTCAGGTCAAATGTATTTCCCGCCGCCACATATTATGCGATCGCCGGTAACATATGAGGATTGATCGGAAGCGAGAAACAGCGCAACGTTCGCAACCTCCTGAGTCGTGCCTTTACGCCCCAATAGTGTGGGTGGAGTCTCGCCCTTCGCCTCTCTGGCCTTGTACCATGCGGGATCGGCCCGCTCGTTATCTATGTTTCCGGGAACCAGCAAATTGACGCGAATGCCATGCGGACCGAATTCCAGCGCCATCGACTTGATTAGCCCATACAAGCCATGCTTGCATGCGGTCTCGAGTGGCTTATCCCCATGCGCGGTCAGGGACAACACGGCCCCCAATGCGATGATATTGCCACTCTTGCGTTCCACCATCCCGGGCAGCAACGCCTTTGCGAGGTAAAACGTCGAATGCACGTTGACGGCGAATGTCTCCACCCACTCTTCGTCGCTATATTCACAGAGTGAACGGTAATTCCGGGTTGCAGCGACGCACACCAGCGAATCGACCTTACCGAAGCGCTGCAGACCCGCCTTCACCACACGTCTGACTTCATCCGGATTGCCCACGTCAGCAAGCAAAGGCAACGCCCGTACTCCATAGTTCTCACATTGCTCGGCGACTTGTTCCAGATTCTCGCGCCGCTGTTTCGCTATCAAAATAACATCGGCCCCTTCCCGTGCAAACGTCAGGGCGATCGCCTTGCCGTTGTTGCGCCCTGCGCCGGAAATTAGCGCTGTCTTGCCTTTGAGTTGCATATCCGAATATATCCTGTCCGATGGGTTGGCCAGCGAATGATTTTCTCTGGGAGTCTTCGCAGCTTACTCAATCGAATAATCGGCGTCAAGAATCCCGGGCCAAATTTGCATGACGATCACTAAAATCCCTTCCGCGCATATCCACCGAAAATTTAGTAATACCACAAATATTGTGGACCGAACAATTCGCCACATCGATTAGGTGGATGCCGCCCGGAAAATGCCCGGGCACAGTTACGACTGCCGCATGAGTTTTTTGGGTATCGGGATAGGTACGAGGGCATCAACAAGAACTGGCAGGCCACGATGCGGCTCAATGCTCAACCCTCGCAGTCCTTCAGGAGTCCCGGGTTTGGGGCCGCTAACGACCACTTCTCCGTCATCCATGGAGAAAATTGTACCGAATTCCGCAGACATCGACTCCATCTTTTTCATGACCTCCATGCCACCATCATGATCTAGAATATAAGGCTCCCATTTCTCCGAGATTCGTGCCGGCACGAAGCTGCACTTCTTGATCTTCCTATCCTGAATACCGCACTTCAGGATGATAGTGTCAGATCCGAAGTGCGCACCACTCACGCCGTCCATCACAAAATTCCCCATGCAATAGCAGATGAGCTTGCCTTTATAGATCTCCATAGCCTGCAACGCGTGGGGATGGGCACCGACAATGAGATCCGCGCCCGCGTCCACCGCGGCCCGCCCCAGCTCTTTCTGATAACCGATCACCCGGCCGTAGCCCCACGAAACGCCCCAGTGGAAGGCGGCGACCACAATGTCGGCCAGCTGCTTTGCGTGCCGCACGTCATTGACCATTCGCTCTTCGTCGGCTGTGTCCGGGATGGTCGTCATCAAGGGTGCATATCCCGGTTGGTACTGAACGTACACCGGCGCCTGATAACTCGTGCACACTTTAATCGTCGCCAGACCGGCCTTGTCCGCTTCCGCAGTAAAGCCGGGAATGAAAATGGACGTGTACGACAGGATGGCAATCTTGACGCCGTTGCGTTCCACGATGGCCGGCCGATGCGCCGCCTCCAGATTGTGTCCGCCGCCAGCATGGGCAATATTCATCTTATCGAGCAGTTCAATGTTCTGAAGCAGTCCTTCGGCGCCATAGTCCATGTTGTGATTGTTGGCGAGGACCATGGCGTTGAATCCGGCACTCTCGAGCGCCCGGGCGTTGTCGGGCGCCGACCGAAGGTGCTGGCTGCCGATCTGTACCTTGCCGTCGATCGGTGTACCCCGATCACAATTCAGCGCTTCCAGATTACCAAATACGACATCCCCTTCGCGCAGCACGGGGGCGACACGAGTGAATATCGAAGGCGGGTCGGACCGGTTGACAAAGATATCGCCCACTGCCATCAGTACCAGCTCGCCGTCCCTCTTCTTTAACATATTTGCAGCCTCCAATTTGTCGCGGCATTTTTGATCTTCAAGTCGACATGAAGTCGGTACCGGGGCGGTAAAATACTCCAAGGCCACCGGATGTGAGAACTCGCCGCATTATTCAGTTTGGCTGTGCATCCTGCTCATGCAGAGACCGGATACCATTCAAAACACGAAGCGTGCCGCCCGCAGGTATGAAGTTACACTTCGGTCATCTGGAAGTCGGCTTTAGAGGCGCCGCAGTCCGGGCAGCTCCAAGATTCCGGTACGTCCTTCCACAGCGTGCCCGGCACTATACTTTCCTCCGGGAGACCCGCCGCCTCGTCGTAAACAAAAGCACATAGCATGCACTGCCAAACCTTGAACCCCTCCCTTGCGTGTGCGCTCGCAGCCGCGCCTGCAGCCCGTATCTGGGTCTGAGGAAAATTGAGAACGATCGCTTCCAGTCCTGCCGAGCCGGCACGTATCTCGTACGGTCCTTCCTTGGGTTCGATAAACGCTAGCGTCCAGGCTCGATGCTCCCGGTTATCATACAATAGGCTGCCTTTGACCACGACCACATATTGTCCGTCGCCGCGCGAAGGATCCGGCGCGTAAGTTTTGGAGTTCGGCGTCATCGTTAATGTATACGCGGCGAGTCCCGTTTCGTCGTTTATGCCCGGGATCGCTTGCAGTGCGATGTCCTGCGCTGCCCTGCCCGATTGAATTGCAGGGAACATGGCCCGACCTGTGACCTGCCATGGTCGGCGGTCCGGAACCAGTTTCAGCTTGTCTTTATTCTGAGGAAGACGCTGTGCCCCCGTATCGCGGCGCGCGCGCATCACAAAAAATGTGAGGCCCGCGCCGGCATCCGCCACCAACGGCCCGTAGGGCGTGTAGGCACGCGAGAAATGCACGCCGTACGGGGCTAGGTCATGTCGTCCGATCGTGCCCTTGCCGCCGACGACAACCTGAAACTGGTCGCGCATATGAAAATGCGTGTCCGAAAAACGTCCCGGATCGAGCTGATTGAGACTGGCGTGGGGGAAATCTGGATTGTGACGAAATTCGAAAAATGGAGTGTGAGTCAGCGCTCCCTTGGTGTTGCTGCCATCTCCTTTGAGTCTGACTTGATTTAGTTTCGCCTCTTCAAATGCAATTACCATTGTCATGTAATTCTCCTTTCTTATCCGTGCATCATAATGCAACCATCGTAGCGCGGGGCCTGCTGTAGCCTAGGCTCGATCATACAATCGAACGCGAGATCGCGAATGTACACTTGATCTCCGCTCGCATCATAAATAGCCGGCTGCGGGGATCTCTGCAGCAAGGCGCGGCAGACAAACACACCGACTTGCGGTGTCAGGTCCTCGTCCATAATCCTGCCGGGCAAGCGTCTGTTACAGGAGGTCCGAAAGCTTTATTTCAACAGGCGCGGTCCGATTAACGGGGACGCGATGAGTCGCCACTCGCCCTCGCGCTCCGCGGGATAATTGTCGGGCACTTGGATCTGTGCCAGCCCCCGGGCCTGTTTTTGGTAGTATATTACCCCAGCACCGCACTTTATCGGATTTCCCGACACTTCGAGGAGCTATGCAGATGTGGCGTATTCTCGCGGGCCGACTCTCGGCGGCCTTGATCATTCTGTATAGCTTTGGGGTGTGCGCGCAGGACTTTCCGATCAGATCTATGCGCATGGTTACCGGTCCACCGGGAGGTACCGGCGATTTTGCGGCACGGTTGATCGCGCAGGGACTTAGCGTAAGCCTCGGTCAGCAGGTCGTGGTGGAGAATCAACCGGCCGGAGTTATCCCGGCCCAGCTTGTGGCCAAAGCCACGCCCGACGGCTATACGCTGTTTTTTTACGGCAGCTCGCTGTGGACCCTGGAGTTGCTGCAATCAGTGCCCTACGAAACGGTGCGAGATTTCCTGCCGATCACGCTGACGAACAGGCTGCCTAATATTCTTGTCGTGCACCCTTCATCGCCGGTAAACTCGGTCGCTGAATTGATTGCATTAGCCAAAGCGAGACCGGGGAAGCTTAACTATGCAATGGGTGGGATCGGTGGCACCGATCATCTGTCCATGGAATTATTCAAGGCCATGACGGGTGTTAATATCACTCAGATCCCATACCGAGGCACCGGTCCGGCAATCATCGCGCTTATGGCCAATGAAGCGCAGCTCAGTATTTCTCCCGCGGCCGCCGTGTCACCACATCTAAAGTCAGGCCGACTGAGGGGTCTGGCAGTTACCAGCGCGCACCCTTCCCTGCTCGCTGCAGGATTGCCGACGGTGGCGATGACGGTGCCTGGATATGAGTTCACGGCGCTGTACGGCATTTGGGCCCCTGCCCGCACGCCCGCGATACTCATCAATCGGCTCAATCAGGAGATCGTACGGTTCATTAGCCGCACGGAGGTGAAAGATCAGTTTCTGGCCGTTGGAGCAGATACCGTCGGCAGTTCCCCAGAGGAATTCGCGTCCGTAATTGGAGCGGACATCGTTAAGTGGACCAAGGTCATCAAGGAAGCTGGCATCCGCGCAAATTAACTAGACGCGTCCGGATCTGCAATGCACTAAGGCGGCGTCATGGAAGGCCTACAATTTCAATCCAGCTCGGTTCGTTCCCGGTCGGATAGTTCTTCAGCTTGCTCAAATTTCCTGTCTCGCGATCAATTGCGTACGAGGTTATGCTGTTTGAACGCCGTTCGGCGACAAGCAGATAGCGGCCGTTAGGATCGATGCCGATACTGCGCGGTTGCTGCGCCGTCGGAAAATTCCCGATGCCGGCCAGTCTGCCACTCGCGCGGTCGACCCTGAACGCGGCCAGGGTATTCGAGTTCCGCTCCGATGCATACAGGAATCTACCATCCGGCGTCAGGCGGACGTCCGCGGCGTACGGCTTTCCTGAGAAATCCGGCGGCAATGCGCTTACGATCTGAAGCTCGGTCAATGCGCCCCCAGCGGCATCATAGCCAAACGCATAAATGGATGCGTCCGTCTCGTTAAGCAGGTACAAGAACCGGTTGTTGGGATGGAACACGAAATGCCGAGGCCCTGCCCCGGGCTTCACGCGCACCGGCGGCAATGCATTGGAGGAGAACAGGCCAGTAGCGGCATCGAAGATCTGCCGCAAAATGAGATCCCCATCACAGCTTGTTGCAAGAACGTAACGGTTCGAGGGATCAGGCAGGATTGCGTGCATCATCGGATCGGTGCGGATAATCTGATGCGGCGGCTGCACGAATCCATGCACACCGATCGCACTCACGCTGATTACACTCGCCATCGGTTTCGCCGTATTTTCCGGAATGGAAGCGCCAAACAGAAAGCGTCCGCTGCGGTCGGTGGAAATGTAGGTCATGGGTGGCAATGGCGCACTGCCCAGATGCGTAAGCCTGCCGCTCAGGCCATCGATCGTAAAACTTGCGATGGAATAGGGCTGCGAACGCAATGCCGCATAAAGAAAGCGTCGATCCGGACTCACCGCCAGGGGCATCACCTTGCCCGCTATCGGGACTTCCTGCATGCGCGTCGCCTCGCCGCTTTCAGGATCGAGGCGAAATACCAAAATGTTCCGGCTCGCTGCGTGCGACACGTAGGCGAATATTTTACTGTCAGCCATTTTCCCCGACATGCTGTAGTCGTTGAACATTGCGCCCGCCGCAGTATTTGGCGTTAGTGGCTCGCGGTCACGACTATACCCGGAACTAGAACGACCCTGACTCTGGAATTGACAACATAATGCGAGACACTTGCGTCGGCTGTTGCTGACTAAAATATTACAGCACGATGACCGACTAAACAACTTGGCAACGCGCTTTTTGCAGGGGGCGGATGTCAGGGAGTCGCGATGCGCAGGGGCTTATCTGGATAGCTAAGTCCGGACGCCGTATTCGCAATAAAAAACACCGGCGCAACGGTACCCGTCCCATCGATAGTACGCGAAAATCGCATTATTCCTTTATGAGTAAATTTGTGGTTTCGGATTCTCCTGATCGATCAGGGCCCAGCCCCTAGTCCATGGCAAAGTCTGGCGGAATCGCAGCGACGTCCGTCAAATCTTCCAGGTGCCATAACCGGTTCAGGATGGCCTTCGAGCGCTGTTTGCCCAAATAGTCCTCCGTGAAACCAGTGAATTTCGCCACAATCTGCGCGTCGGATTTTCGCGGGGTCGGCGATGCATCTTCATCGCCCTTCCATGACTCTCCCACCAGGCGCTCACCGCCGTTGGTTACAACAGTAATGCGTGCTCGGTGCTCTACCGGCAGACGCTGATGGAGCCTCGTAAACTCCTCATTCTCGACCACATGAATTTTCTGCATTAGGGCGCGCAGCCCCGGATTCCAGAGACGTGCCTCGTCATAAGAGCGCAGCGTTACAGTACCATCCATCAGCGCCGCCGCAACCACATACGGAATGCTATGATCAGCGCTTTCTTTCGATTCCGGATTCCAGCGGTGCTCGCCGGTACCCCCGAACTGCTTGGCCTGCTGGTAGACCTCGATGATTACCTGCTTGACATCCATGATATTTTCGAGCGGCCCCACTTTTTCCGCCGCGAGTATAGACGTAATGCCGAGCCCTATGCATGGCCTCAGCTTGATACTCGAATCCAATATCTTGAAAGGCGTGCCGTTGCCGCCCATGGTATCAAGAGAGAAACGCTTTAAAGCCACGTGATCGCACCATCCGGATTTGCCCTCGAACGGTAGGTGTGGCCCTTCCATCCCCGCCTTCGCCAGCAACGCCGCAAATACCCCTGCCCGCCCGGCCTGCCCCGCAGCCGCCACTTTCCACATCGTTAATTGGCCGGTCCGCGACACTTTCAATGCATTGTTGGGTACGACTCCCATCGATATGCCGTGTGCGAGCTGCTCGCGCGACAGCCGCAGCAGCTTGCACGAGGCCATGGCGATACCCAAACAACTGAAGTTTGTATTTTCAAAGGCCCCTGAGGCAAAATCACCAAACACATCGCATATTCTCAGGTAGACCTCGTAGGCGAGAACGATGCCGGTAATCAACTCGCGTCCGCTGGCATGCGCGTACTCGGCAACCGCAAGTACCGGGGTCACCACATCGCTTGGGTGCCCGAAATAACTCCCTGGCCACTGGTAGACGTCGTTCATCTCCACGCAGCGGGCGGTGGCAGCGTTTACGAAAGCTGCGATGTCAGGGGTGGATCTCATGCGCGATCCGATAACTGTGGCGCCGTGCGGATGCGGCCACTCGGCGGCAACATTGCGAGCGACGCGACAAGGCTCCGCAGAAAAACCGGCGAACAGAGCACCCAAGGTGTCAATTACCCGCACCTTGGCGGCGTGGATAACCTCTGGCGTCAGTCCGTCATAGTCAAGCGCACAGGCATAGCTCGTGAGGCGCTCCTGAATACCGTCGATGGTTTTATTCATATTACCTTCTGCTGGCATGGATACCCCCTAAGTCCTTTCCAGTCGTGCGACCCTTCGTGACACTCACCGTAGAGTCCAACACTAAGACTATACTCTATCGCTTTTTCGAACCGGCGGGTCAAGCAACAACCAGTGGCGGCGGTGACGGCCTAGCCCGTTACAAACCACTGTCGGCACCTGCGCTATATTGATCAGTTCCGGCTCTCGGCATGTCTCGATTGAAAAGTCGCAACCCTTGGGTAATAATCGCAAGATGCTCCACATGGCAAGGACTGGACGCCTTCTCAGAAATGGATGGACAGCCTGCAGCCGAGCCGCACGAAGCGAAGGATCTTCGCGCAAGGATGCACAAGCGCAGTCTCGAGCGGCATCGCGGCAGTTGTGAAAACAGCGACCACATGCGTCACGTCCTGCGGTGTTTGACGAACCGGCCGGCATATTCTTCAACATTCGAAGCAAGGAGCATATGGCAATGAAGGTTTACGATGCTGTTGCAAACGCCTTTGTGAAAGAAGGCGGTTCGACGATCTTTGGATTGCTGGGCGATGGTCAAATGACGTGGTGGTCGGCCATGGCCATGCGCTCTGAAGTTAACATCATCGACGTGCGCGAGGAAGGTGCAGCGCTGGCGATGGCGGAAGGCTGGGCGATGGCGACCGGCAAAGTCGGCGTCTGCAGCGTGACCCATGGGCCCGGCGTCTCACGAATGACCACCTCACTGATCACGGCTACCCGTTCCCGTACTCCAATTGTCATCTATGTAAGCAAGACACCTTTCAACAATGAGGGCAACGACCAGTTCCTGAATCAGGAAAAGCTGGTAAATGCAACGGGCGCCGGCTACATCGAAGTGCTTACGCCGTCGTTTGCTGAAGATGCCGTGCGCCAGGCGTTTTATCGGGCAAGATTGGAGTCCAGGCCAATAGTCCTTTGTGTTCCGCTAGACATCCAAGGCAAGGACTGCGAAGCCGAGGGCGACGAGTATCGACCTTCTTGGACTATGTTTAATGGCCAGCAGCGCATTCGCCCTGACGAAACGGCGCTCAATGCCGCGGTCGACATCATTTCTCAGAGTAAAAAGCCGGTCCTACTGTTGGGGCGCGGCGCAATGGCAACCGAGGCGACGCAAGCCGCGGACCGGCTGGCAAAGCGTATCGGCGCCTTGATCTGCACTACGCTGGTTGCCAAGGGCACTCTTGGCGACTCGGAATACCACGCCGGGATTTCCGGTCTGTTCGCGACGCGGGCGGTGATGCAACTCTACGAAGATGTCGACTGCGTAATCGCTATTGGCGCCAGCCTGAACCCGCGCACCATCGCCGGCGGTTATCTTTATCCCAATGCCAAGATAATTCATATCGACGTTGCGCCGCATATTATGATGGGTAATGAACAGGGCGCAGACTGCTATATTCAGGGAGACGCCGCCACGACGGTACGGGAAATAGAAGACATTCTGGCCACACGCGGGACCGCCATGGAAGGATTGCGCACCGCCGCAGTGCGTAAAGTGCTGGGCGACGCAGATCGCGACCCTACCGAGTTCGAGATTGAGCCGGGAACGGTTGATCCACGCGAGGCGGTCAAAATTATCGATGATCGCCTACCGGAGAATGTCGGCGTTATCACCGGCTGCGCGCATTCGTTTGCATTTCCCGTAATGGGCATGAAGAAGCCACGCCCGATTCATGTGTTCTCAACGGCATTCGGCTGCATCGGCCAAGCGATGGCAAATGCGATCGGCGTCGCGGTTGCGATCGACCAGCCCCATATCTATATGGAAGGCGATGGCGGCGCGATGCAGAACATCCAGGAACTGGACACGGCGGTTCGCTTGGGACTGAAGTTGCTGTTTGTCATCCTGAACGATGAGGCCTATGGCGCCGAATACCATAAACTCAGATCCAAAGGTCTCAACGGTAACCTGTCGATCGTACGTACTCCGGATTTTGGAGCGGTCGGTCGGGGATTTGGATGTCGTGGTCGTTTGGCCAAGACCCTTGACGACATTGGTGCCGGCATAGACGAGTTTCTGGCCGGGGACGGACCGATGGTTCTCGATATTCGAATTTCACGCAACGTGACAAGTATTCCATTTCGTCGCCTGCACTTTGGGCAGGATGCGTAACTATCTCGTCATAGCGGTACCAGCGAGCCGCACCGCAAGCGCAGCTTCGAAAACCAGTAACTGCTAACCACTGGCCGCGATTCCCTACGGGGTTGTGAGGCACAGTGAGTGTATAAGTACTTTCCACATTAAGAATAATGAGCCAGAACGGAGCCGTTTTTGAGTCTGGATCAGGCAGCTGTTTTCAATCGGTTGGAAATAGTATTAACCTGCAATAAGCATCGATATCATAAGTCGATTCATTAACGTTACACGAATCCTCGTTGCGAAAAATCGTTCAACCGGCAACATGACACATATTGGGAAAATCGCCCAGCCCATGCAGTTCGTTTTATCCATGCAAAAGTTTTGTCCTGATGGATGTACAAGGTGGTCATGCAGGGGCCACCGAAACAGCGGTTGGTCGTGTGAGTTGTAGGCACCAGATGCGTTTCCAGCACCTGATGTAGACGAAATCGCAAGTTATGCTGCGGCAAGCAACTGGAATAATTCGTTATAGTGGGACAACCAGCGAAAATAAGGCGCTTAATGAGGTCTATCAGCGTTCCTCGCATCTTGATTCAGACGCGTACTATCTGATTCTATGCGATAGGTCGCCCGGCATTTTGTCCGCGGGGAGCAGCGACATCAAAGTTACGGTCCGCTTGGAACCTTGCTTCACACACATTCGCACGATTTCCCAGATGAGCGGCCGACATCGCGCTCGGCGCAGGCGGGCACGGTTTCGATTAGCGAATCCTTCTATAGTGCTTATTGTCGCGTTTAAAACGTGCGCCGTACTTCGGTAAGTCTAATTTTTCGCGAATTACTATGAGCTAGGCGAAAGTTACGTACGTAAACCACAAGAACTATTTCGTTTGTGCGTGCTCAACCGCAGCCCATAAACGATCATACGCCGCGACACTCTTGCTGCAGATGTCAGATAGCTGTTGGACGGAATATCCAAGCTGCGTTGCTTCAGCTGACCAGAATCTTGCCACGAACTCATTGCCACCCGGGAGCTTGGTGGACTTTTGCTGCTGGATTAGGGAATCCAGGATGCCGCACGCACCCGCCATCTTGGCGACCGCAAGTACTGCCTGCGGGGATAGTTTGTCGGCCGCGCGTAAAGGAGATGCCGTCGAGGCTACCAAGCAGAAGCAGAACACAAGATAGCATGACAGTTTCATTCAAAGATCTCCGGTAATGAGTAACGTCTACGTTCAATGGCGCGGCTTACGGCGTCGACTGCAATGCTAGAGCTAGCTGCTGCGTTCAACGAACTCAACATGGGTAATCCAGTCACGCTTCCTTCGCGCGAGGCGAGATTCCCTGTCTTCGCCATCAAAGCTTGCCGACGCATGACGAAGGAGCGATTTATCAATCCCTTCAAATGCGTGAACGCTGACGACCGCATAGAGACGGCCGTCAATTCGGCTGGTGACCACCGGCACTACGCCGCAGCGGGCGCAGATATGAAATTCCGCAGTCCGAGTACCAAACGCGTACTTGGATATGGGCAAAGGATCCTTGACCATCACCCTCAGCGCGCCGCCTGGATTGGAGGTCCATACGCCACCATGCTTAGTGCAAAACGAGCAGGTGCACGTTCGGGCCGGAATTTCGGTGGGATCCGGCTCCCAGGTGAGGGAGAACGAGATGTTCCCGCAGTGGCACTTACCGTGAATTAACAAATCTGCGATCTCCGTTGCATCTAGCACCAACGTTTCAGTTAATCTGCAGGCCGTGCGACCTGTCCGCATGAAAATATTGGTGCCCACACCCAATTCACCGAAAACTGCTGAGGGTT